>Ga0310120_10000730_pt1 | contig 25697 bp, 27 predicted proteins | sample CB27_AW_983_MG_FD_203506 | JGI IMG/M metagenome (GOLD analysis project Ga0310120, IMG submission 203506) | Marine microbial communities from Western Arctic Ocean, Canada - CB27_AW_983 | ecosystem: Environmental > Aquatic > Marine > Oceanic | place: Canada: Western Arctic Ocean | collected...
TAACGCTTCGGCTCGCAGTTCAGGAGTAAAGTCGATAAGGTCATTCTCACTCACACCCTGACGTTCAAACGCTGGCGGCTTGGTGGGAAAGGGTTGCGTGGGCGACGTCCACTCCCATGGCACATCCGATGGCGGCACAGGCCGCTCCTCGATCGGCCAAACTGGTTCACCTGTCTCACGGTTAAGTACGTATGCAAATCCCTGCTTCGAAAGCTGCACCAAAGCCTTCACCACAACACCGTCGATCGTGATGTCAACGAGAATAGGAGCGGTCGGGATGTCGTAGTCCCAAAGTTCGTGGTGGGTGAGTTGGAAATGCCACACCCGTTCGCCAGTCTCTGCGTCGAGAGCGATCACAGAGTTCGCAAAGAGATTGTCTCCCGGTCGATACCCGCCGTAATAATCGTTGGTCGCTGTCTCAGTCGGCACGTAGAACATGCCGAGTTCTTCGTCGACCGTCACAGGAGCCCAATGCCCGATATTACCTGTGTACTTCCAGGAAGCATCAAGAAGGTCCGGCCGTTCCTGAACCCACGGGTGTGTTCCGGTCGCGACTCTCCAGAGTTCCTCGTCCGCTTTCAGCCAGGTGTCGACGCCGAACTCTCCCTCTTTTGGCACCGTATTAAACCGCCACAGCATCCGACCGGTGCGAGCGTCGTAGGCCACCACGTCGCCCGGAATGTTCATCGGCCAAACCTCATTGGGATTGCGGATGTTCGGTCGATCAGCCCTTGTCGGTACGCTGCCGGTATGAAGCGAAATCGACGCCACCAACACATTTCCAATCAGCGCAGGCGGTGATGTGTTCGCCACCCGTCCCGCTTGTGTCGTTGCCGGTCGCTCTTCCCAGCGCAGGTCATCAATCATGTCAATGACGCCCGCCGTTCCGAATCCATCGACGAGGTCTCCTGTCCGCGCGTCGAGAGCGACCAACTGATAGCTCGGCGTGACCACGAAAATTCGATCATCTCCTGCCCCGTCCGTCCAGTAGGTCACGCCACGCCCGGCACTGCGTGCCACGGGCTCGATGATGTCGCCCCACCTGCGTTCGCTGTCGCCTGGCCGCCAGCCCCAGATGGACTCACCGGTCGCGGCATCGAGAGCGATGACGTTGCGTTGGTTCCCGATGGTTGTATACATGACCCCATCGATTACCAAGGGACTGATCTGCGTCCGGCCTGATGGCGGGGGCGTTCCCTGGTCCCGTGCGCTCCAGCGCCATGCGACTTCCAAGTCTCCGACGTTACCGGAATGAATCTCGTCGAGCGGGGAGAAACGGGTGGCGCCCGCGTCCGCCCCGAAGACACCCCAGTCTCCGTCGGTGGCGCCCGACTGAGCGGTGATGTCGGCCGCTCCAAGACAGAAGGCAACCGCAACCGCAGCGGCATAACGGATTGTGGGACGCCGAGTAGAGAGCGCGATGTGCATAGCTTGCCTCCGGGCTGTCAAGGACATACGGGTATTTGCGGCCACGAACGACGGAATGGCATCTCAAAGGGTTTCACAACTTAGCACCATCGAACCTACGGTGGTCAGTGGTCCCGCAATGAATGACTGGTATCAGGGCGTTTACACCGGTGAATAAATCATTGCTAAAGCCACCTTCGGACGCTGCCTTTATATCGAACAAAGTTCTCTTCGAACAATTCTAGCATCGCCTCTTCTTCCGGAGATATTTGGAAATAATTCATATAAATCACAAACAGCGGGCACCAAACTAACCCTGCATAGATGCTGAAATGAATAGATACCCCAAGCAGTATGATCAATAAGCCTAAGTACATCGGGTTTCTCGAAAATCTAAAAATGCCATCTGTTACCAATGTTGATGCGGTCTTTGGCTCCAGCGGATTGATGGTGGTCTGATATTTTCTAAACGAGGACACTGCAACGATTATTACCCCGAAACCCAAAACGAGAAAGCCGTTGCCAATGAGTGAAGAATAAGGAAATAGAATGCTTGCAGATCCAGTGCTCGAAAAATAACGGGCAACATGCCAGCCCTGGTTGCCAGAATATATAGCTAGGCCACATACAAAAGCTACGATTGGTGGCGGTATTTTGTTTTTCATTTTGTCTTTTAATTTGCTGTTTGAAGTTTGTGGTGTAGCTGCGAGTTTACCAGCTGCATTAGGGTAACGCACGTCAGTTGGTTTGTGCGAAGGGACAGGGGTTGTCGTGGCGGAAGAGTTCTCAAGATCGTACTTTCGATTTCTGGCGGAGGACTCCTGATTCGTCGAGAGGAGCGCCGGGAAGTCGTTGAACTTCGAATAGGCTCGCTGTTGAGCTTATATGGAGCCGATGATGCAAACAATTTTTCCGCTTCTTCGCTACAGAGACGCACGTGGGGCGATTCGGTGGCTCTGTGATGCATTCGGTTTTGTTGAACTGTTCGCGGTTCCGGAGGCAGGACAGGTTGTGCGACACGCACAACTTCGGTTCGGTAGTAACGTCATTATGCTTGGGTCGGTGAGACCAGACGACGGAATTACGAGCCCTGACGAAATTGGGATTTCTACCCAGGCGCTGTGTGTGTATGTGGATGATGTCGACACACATTTCAGTCGCGCACGGTCGGCAGGTGCAGAAATAATCGATCCGCCAGAGGATACTGAATATGGGTCGCGTGAGTACCGTGCACGGGATCTCGAGGGGCACATTTGGATGTTCGGAACCTACCGTCCAGAAGGAACTAGCGATGGATAGGCGAACGCAACAAGCGCTTCGCTGCCTGCAAGATCGGTTGACGTTTGCGGAGGATTTTTTTTTCGCCTGGCTTGTAAGAGTCATGGCGGCGGCGGTCCTTGTCGGCGCCGCATGGATCGACGACGCGCCCCCTCTCGAGATAGGGGCAATGATCGTCGCGCTGTACGTGGGGTTTCGAGTGGTTATGCAGTTCGGTAACTTTGTCTCCACTGCTCCCTTAGAGAACCAAACCTTGAAGGTGGTCTTCGCCATTGGCGCACTCGTGTTGCTTGGTCTCTCGTTCGTCGTTGTTGCGATTTTCGTCGATCGACTGGCCAAGTCCGTCGTCGGTTGACTAGTTGCCCAGTGAAACCATGGGACACTCGGCCGAGCGTTTTGAGCTTTCAGAGATGTTTCTGGAAACGAGGCAGTCCATTGAGTGAAAAGCTCTTTTGCCCTCTTATGATCATGACTACTACATCAATTCTGACTTGATACGTTCCAACATAGAAGGGGTGGTGAATGGGGAAGGTCACTACGATTCGATGGGTTTTGCATTTTTTCACGGTTGCCAGTCTTGTGGTTGCGTTCAGTGGGCAAATGGTTGCCCTGCCCCGGGCTCAAGACCTCGAACGAGTAACACCAGAGTCGGTCGGGTTATCGAGCGCCGGACTGAAGCGGGCGACCGATGCACTGCAAGTGCACATCGATGGAGCTGATATCGCCGGTGTTGTGGTCGCGGTCGCCCGGCGCGGCAAGCTGGTGTATTTTGAGGCGCTCGGGCAGCGGGACAGAGAGAAAAACGACCCGATGCCGAAAGATGCGATCTTCCGCCTCTACTCGATGACCCGGCCGATTACCAGTACGGCCGTGATGGCTTTATGGGAGGAAGGTGCGTTCCAACTCGACGACCCGATCTCGATGTATTTGCCCCAGTTCGCCGATCAGCGTGTGTTTATTGACGCCGAAGATCCTGACATGACCCAGACACGCATGCGTTGGGGAGACATCACGGTGCGTCATTTGTTGACCCATACATCCGGAATAGGTAGCCGAAGCTCTCGGATTTATAGGACCGAGCAGGTTCGGCTTCGATCGATCACCCTTTCCGAGATGGTGGACAACACGGCGCGCGTTCCGCTATTTGAGAATCCCGGAACGCGGTTCCGCTACGGTATCTCCACGACGATGTTGGGGCGACTGGTTGAAATCTGGTCAGGCCTGCCGTTTGAAACATTCTTAGAGGAACGGCTACTTAAGCCACTCAACATGACCGACACCGTCTTCTGGGCCGATGGCGAGCGGGCCGATCGGTTAGCTACCGTGTACCGATTCGACGAGGGAAGTAGCGAATTGCATCCTTATGCCATCGAACGCGTTCCCTTCACTGAGCGTCCGACATTGATTGAGGGCGGTGTGGGACTGCTGTCGACCACGATGGACTACCTCCGCTTCGCACAGATGTTCCTCAACGGAGGTGAGCTGGATGGTGTGCGGATTCTGGCCGCCGAGACTGTTGCACTGATGATAGAGAACCAGGTGCCAGACGCGGCACTTCCACTCGGGACAGGCGGCTACATGGCTGGCTCAGGCTGGGGACTCGGATTCAATGTCGTGCTGGACGCCGGCCGGTACACGTTTCCCGTCGGCGTCGGGGAGTATTGGTGGGACGGGTCATCTGGGACCCGGTTCTCCATTGACCCGGAGCATGAGATTGTGATCGTCATTATGGCTGCTGCGTCTCCGTCTCGTGGTGGAGGGTTTCGCGAGGAGTTCAAGAGTCTCGTTTACGATGCGATTCTCGAGCCCTAGTGTGTACAGCGGTTACGCGGCTGAAGAACGTGACTCAAAAAACAAGAAACCAGCGGAGTCGTCGTAAGACCGACCGAGTAGGTATGAGGCGGAGGAGCGAATCCTAAAGATATGGAAGTTGACTGAGCTTTGAAGATCCTTTGTAGTCTTATGGGTAGGTTCTCCACATGGATTCGGATCAAATCCGGAGTAAGACCGGAAAGGCTCCTGTCCAACTTGATGAACCATGAATCACCTATCCAGAACAACGCGAGTCGTGAGTGGTGTTAGTTGTACAAAGTTCTAGCTAGAATCACCGAACCTAGGGTAGTCATCGCGACACCGGCTAATCGCCCACCCTGTGCACCAAGCGGAATCATTTTTTCGAGTAGGACAAAGAGGGTGATGGTGGCAATCCACAGCAGGTTCATGACACCACCCAGAAAGAGGAGGCCCATTAGGATCCAGCAGCACCCGAGGCAATAGAGTCCATGTTCGACGCCCATGCGCAGGGCGCCGTTCCGACCAGGCCGCCAATGCTGAGCTAAGAAATGTATCGGGCCGCGGCATTTTGCGAGACAGGCGTGCTTCAACGGGGTGAGTTGATAGAGGCCAGCCGCGATTAGCAGCGTGGCGCCGATGGTAGGGCTGGTTGTGACGAGCATCGGCGAGAGCAGGGCAGCTTGATCAAGAGTCCATTGTGCAGTTGTGGCCACCATACTGAAGATGGCCCACATCGTGATATAGCCGGTGACGAATAGAGCAGTCGGAGCGATCGGTGTCTGTTGCGCATGGGCCTTCCGAGCGACCGCCGCATAGACCAGCGTCATTGGAACCGCTGTCGGGACCATCATGCCGACCATCATGACGGTCCACATCAGAAACATCAGCCAGAATTCACGGCCCGTCCAAGGGTGCACAGATAGCATTTGCGTCGTTGATGCCATGGACATCGATGTCATGCTGTCCGCCATATCAACTAGATAGAGCCACGACAGGAGTGTGATTGCACTCAGCGAGAATAAAATAGTGTGCTTGTCGCGTTTAGGGAGGGGTGGCACGCTATTTAGAGTCACGCGGATGAACCCAAGGCTGCTATCGGATAACGCCGTCTTGGTTCATGTGTAGGAGACAGAACTGACTGTGTGTGCCAGCCAATTCAATCGAAATATGTCCGCTAGCTTTTGAGACCCCATTCCCGATTTCGGCGTATGTATATTCGAAGCCGTTCGGTAGGTGGATACGTGCTCGTGCATCCTCGCCAGTGAATGGGTTCTTCATCGGTGTGCCGGTGGATTCGACCAGTCCATCGATCGATACAGTGTGTCATGGACCTTTGACATGGTGCTGCTTAGGACCGAAAAGATGGTCGCGCCAGGCGCGGTTGATTCTCCGCGGAGGATCTTGTTCAATGCGTCACGCTGCTGGTCAGACGCACGTTCATTAACAATGGTTTCAATTTCACCGTTACCGTCGGCTATCTCACCGGGCCACTTTGCGATAATTGCATAGTCGAGTCCTCCAAGGTCAATCTCGTCAAAGTGGCCTTTATCAATTATTCCAGTAAAAATACCGTGGCAATAACCGTGAGTTGACGGAGCATTGAATTGGCATGGACATCCTTGGTCACAGTTACAGTTCGCGTATTCACGCCCTTTAATGAGCCACTGGTCTGCCATCGGTAGTTGTCCTCCTCGGCGCAACTCTAATTCCGCTTTTCGGTTATTACATTACTTTCTTGCTCTACTAAACAAGTTTTCGTGCTGAATTTGCACTCAAGCCATTCACTGGAATGATTTCTGTTGAGACGTCGAGTGTTAGCTGTGCCTCCCGCGTTCGTCTAACTGCCCACAGTGTAGCGGTTGAACTAGGAGTCAGATTTGGCACAGTCCGCTGACGTGTCGCCTTCGACCATTGTTCCTGCTCCTGCGTTCACTTCGGCCTTTAGCCTGCGGTCTATCACGAGCATCCCGAAGGGCAGTAACGCGGCCACCATGATTCTGACGCCCCAACTCATGGGCCGGCGGCGATTTGTCATTCCACCGACGACGAGCATGCCTAGCCAAACGAAAAGTACTCCGTGGATTGGTCCTACGACGCTTACCGCGGCTGGCAGGTCACCCAGATACTTAAGAGGCATGGCGATGAAGAGAAGTAGGACGTAAGATAGTCCCTCAAGGAAGACAATCGACCGCAGATGAGACGCCGATGACCGGAAATACTTTTGGGTGATAGATGAAGACATGAGCGAACCAGATTCTAGAACAGATTCGTCGTTCTGGTGTTGAATGTGGTGAAGACGAGCCAGAGGATTCCTTCGACGGCTGCCACGGTTAGAAGAAACAGCGCGGTCCACCCTACTTCTGCGACTACACTAATTTCAGAAGGGTTCTCGAACAGGAAGTAATCTATCGCGTCCCCCAAGAACCCTAGACCAAGCAGGGCGCCTATGGTCCACATCGTGGCTTTTTGGTAATTTCCCACCGTACGCTCAGTATAGCGCTGCATTCGTTCGGGTGTTCTCGGTCGAATAGCGCCCGTGCGCGGTACGACAGAGCGAGGGCGATCCCTCAGGGCACGAGGGTGAACACAATCTTCGAGCGACCACTTAAGCCATGTGTATCCCGTGCATGAACTAGGTCTTCGTTCCAAGCCAACGCAAACCCCTCATTCCAAGACCGGATCGACGGAATCAAAGAAGCTGTGGGATTCTCTGTAAGCTGAAGGGGTGGCAATGTCGCCGTGCCTTCAAGGTCAAAGGATTGAAAGTAGACCTCGTGGTTCCCCTCGCTATCATCCGACCAAGCGAGCCCTAAACGGTGCTCATTCAAAGCCAGGTAGGCACCGATCGATTCTCCTGGCGTCGTCGTCACGCGCATGATTAGTGACTTTCCCCCCGTGGTCAGTTGCTCAAGCGGTGCCACCAGCATGTAGACTTCTCGGTTTCCGTCTCGTTCATCGAACCAGGTCAGGGCCGCCTGCCCGGAGCCAATGACTAGGTCCGGATACTTCGAAGAAAATCCATCATCGGCAGTCAACTGGACGATCGTGCTTAATGTGTCATGGACACGGACCAGAAATACTTCATCCGTCAATGTGTCTGCCGTCGCGTCAAATACTACCCACGCGTGTCCTTCACGATCCGCAAGGACGTTCAAATTCCACGTTGTAGGCCCAGCTGGAGCAATCCGGCGTGGGGGCGATAGCGGCGAACCATCACGATCGAGCCAACGAGCCCATACGTCAGTGCTGTCGGTGCTCTGTTCGAGCCAAACGCAGAAGAATTTACCATTGACAGTCCGTACGACAGGATTTCGCCCGTTTCGGTCACTCGCTGAGAGCGTCTGCACCCATTTTGCCTCTCCCCCTTGCGTCCACAGTCCCACCTTGGCTTTTTGGTGTCCGGTCCGTGATTGTTCGTACCAAGCCACCACGAAGTCATGTCCAACAACATCGAGGTCCGGTTCGAACGAGAACTCAGCGGTTTCTGTCAAGCGATGCCAGGGCCACGGGGTTGTCCCGTGGCGTCTAACGTTCGAGCGTAGACCTCCGCTTGGCCGTGGCGGGTATCGTGCCACGCGATAATAAATCCTTCATCAAGCACCCGCAGGCTAGCCTCGTACGCGCCGGCACCATCCTTACTGATCGGGTGAAGCCCTCCACAACCCGTAAGGAGTGCCATCGCTAACGAGGATCTAAGCATGCGTCCAGCCGTTGTTTGTTTCGATGAAGTCATCGAACAGACCGAGTAGCGATCCGTTTGCCTGAACGCGCGCGAGCTATAAGGCGTGCTACTTGCGATGATACGTATGAGAGTCATGCCTTTCCATTCTGAATTGGCTCGGTGTCTGGCATGACCTTATTAAGTATCGTGTATACCGGGCAGAATTTCGTAAATGGACTCGCTATTTGAAGTAGAGCGACTCCAACAGCTACATAGATCCAACTTGGGCCAACTTGATTGGCAAGAGCTATGGAGGCTAAATACGTCAGTCCCACGATCCCATCATGGGCCTTTATTTTCGAACATCTTTTTCGCTCATGAGTCTTCCTTGTGTGGATATATTTAGGTGCGGGCTCGTTGAGTATTGCTCCAATTGCAAGGTGACTACGGTCCCGGCGAGCGATTCCCTTCCGCTAATTTTAGGTAGCCCGAACGGAGCGCGACTTTTCATGGTGTTCGGGTCGCTTTCTCTGTGTAGGTTCTTCCGTCGAAGTTCACGGAGCAAGGTAATCAGCGGTCCCGTAATCAAGAGTAGTCGTTGTGTTTGAAACCATCAATGTTTTTAGTTCGAAGCGACTGGACGCTTCATTGTTGCGATAACCTCATCGCCACCAAACGTCGTCGAAGAGACGGTTACACCGACAAATTCAAACCCCTCGGTGCCTGCTTCACGAAGTTCTTTCTGCATCGTCGCCGTTCGTTTTGTTGCCAGCAGACGATACTCATACAGAGGTACATTAACTTGGGCTTTGTCTCGTTCAAGTATTACAACGGCTTCGTCGCCTCCAAAAGTGGTTTCGAAAACGGTCTGTCCTTTGTAGGTATATCCGGCATCACCAGCTTCTTGCAGTTCTTTTTGCATGGTTGACGTCTTTGTTGCTGCCATAAGACGGTAGTCGTAACGCGCAGCCCCTTCCGAAAACAATCGCTTCATCACGACCACAACCTCACTGCCACCAAAAGAGGTTTCTCCTCCCATCAATCCAGCAAAGACATAACCTTGGTCGGCTGCTTCCTGCATTTCTTTCTGCATTGTAGATGTTCTGCTTGTGGCCAAAAGAAGATAGTCATTCGTATTCGTGACCTGTGCGAAAGAAAGGTCGGTCCCCGTTTGCAAGGACAACGATACAGTTGCGACCAGAACGAAAGTTTTTCCGGAAGAAATCTTCATAGCGTTCCCCGCTCAACACTAATGGTTAACGGTCACCTGTCACACGACCTGATTTCAAAGTTCGAATAACCCGAGAATTCGAGCGTAACTCGATCTCGCGTTTGAATCAATGAATTCAAATCCCCTGATTCCGAGCGTCTCTCGCTGTTGGGAGTGCTGCCGAATCACTTTGTGACTTGGCGTGGTGAAAAGAATCAAGAGATGGAGCCATTGAGTTGCGTACGGCTTTGTTCTAAAGTAGTCCGATGGGTGGAAATGCTGGACGCAAGGCACGGGTGGTTAACTCGCACGTGGAAACAAACGCGGACGGTTTTGTTTCAACACGACCGAGTGACGCGGTGGATGGGTTGACGGATGACCGCCGCGAAGTCGCAATCAAACGTATTCATGCGAAACGTGGATTCAGGCGACACGTCGTCACGTATGCTGCCGTCAATGGCTTTCTCGTAGTTGTCTGGGTCGCCACTGGTGGCAGTTATTTCTGGCCTGTGTGGACAATCGCTGGTTGGGGGATCGGGCTTGGGGTCCAAGGGTGGGCCGTTTATGGAGAGCGTTCCATTACTGAAGTCGAGATCCAGGACGAGATAAACCAGGGGTAGCGCAATCGGTTGCGGTTGTTATACGCACTTGGAGCGAGATGTTTGATATCAAAACACGAGGTCAAACTATCCCTCCAACGTCTGCGCTCTACGTGGTCACAGGAATCTGCGTCATCTTGACCGCGGGGCTCTTCGCGCTTGCCCGTCAATCAGGGTGGACACGCGGGGAGCTCTACGGGGGTCTGTTCATCTCACAGGTGCTCGTCCATGTGGTGTGCGTGGCACTTTGGAATCCCGTTGTGCTCAGGCGGCGCACGGTCGTGAATAGAGAGCGACTGAGAGGGACGAAAATCTGGGACCATCTCTGGGGTGCGTCTACCATTTTGTGCGTGTACGCCGTCTACGTCGTCTTGACGGGCGATTTCAACACGCCAGCTCGGCGGTTGGGTCTCCCTGGGCTCGTGTGGCTGCTCGGATCGACTTTTTTCGTGTCGGGATGGATACTTGTCTCGTGGTCCATGATCGCGAACCCGTTCTTTGAGAAGACGGTGCGCATCCAGAGGGAACTCGGACATCGTGTCGTCGATAGTGGGACCTATGCATTCGTTCGTCATCCAGGGTACGTCGGAGCGAGTGCCATTATTCTCTCGACGCCGGTCTTGTTCGGTTCGGTGTGGACGGCTCTTCCAATCGGCGTTATGGAACTGTTACTTGTGATACGAACGCTGCTTGAGGATCGAATGCTCCACGCAGAATTGCCAGGTTATGCGGAGTACGCGACAAAGGTTCGTTTCCGCTTAATTCCATACGTGTGGTGACTGTATGTGCGCCTAAATGAGACGCCGGACATCCTTGTGTCAGTAGGAAATTCTAACGAAAGTGGCGTTCCTAAAGATTCCAACGTGGAACCGATTGCTGGGACGGCTGAACGAAATTGAAGTCCTTCGTAGCTGTGGGTCTTCGGTGAAAAAATAGGTTTACGGTAAGCCGTGACGTGGCCGCATCGAGATTCTGAACTGCAATCACCATTTCTCCAGCGAGCCGAGATGCCGCAAGGGTCAGCCGGATGTATCGGTTGCTAGCTGTTTGACTAAGGCGACCGACATACAGACCCCAACGACCAAAATAGGCAAGGAAACGACGAGGACCGCTGTCTGCATCACTCGAAGCCCACCAACGAACATCAGCGTTAGTGGTAGTAAAGTTAACGCGATAGCCCAAAAGAGTCGATGCCAGCGAGGTGGATCGTCACCAATCGGTAGTCGCCGTGTGGCTGCCGCCGCCAAGGTATAGGACGCCGAGTCATAGGTTGTTGCCGCAAAGATGATCGCGACCAAGCAAAAAATTGCAATGACAATGCTTCCCAGTGGCATTGAATCGAGTGCCGCGACTATTGCAGCTGGAGCGCCGTCGTTCGCCAATAATTCGGTCACGTTCAGCGCACCAGTCAATTCCAAATGCAGGCTGTAGTTGCCCATGATCATAAAAAAGACCCCTGTGCCAAGGGAGCCCCATCCAACCATCCCAGTCACGACCTCACGAATAGTTCGACCTTTTGAAATTCGCGTCACGAATAAACCAACGAATGGTCCGTAAGCGATCCACCAGGCCCAATAAAAGACCGTCCAGTTTTCGATGAACCCGGAGTTGGAAAATGGGTCGGTCCAGCTGTTCATCCGTAAAAACTGTGAGACCATCAGACCGACGCTGTTGAGTGAAGTTTTGATGAGAAAGACTGTCGGGCCGATCAGGAGCATGCCGAGGAGAAGTGCGAGTGCAAGTAGGAGATTAACGTCACTCAGGCGCTTGATACCCTTTTCAAGTCCGAACCATACGCTAGAACCGAATAGCGCTACACATAGACCAACCACAACCGCTTCCAGGCCGAAGTGGTGTTCCGTGCCAATCAGACGACTGACACATGCCGCAATGAGAGGCGTCGAGAATCCCAACGACGAGCCAGCACCGCCCAACAGGGCAATCATGAACAACCAATCGACGACCCTCGCGCTTTTCGAGTCTTCACGTCCTCCAAGGAAATAGTGACAACAAGTGCTGAATCGGAGATAGGTTAATTGCTTCGTGTAGTACGGATAGGCGATTGCGATCGTAGGTAGACAATAAAAGGCCCAGGCAGTTGGTCCCCAGTGAAAGAGACCGTATGTTGATGCCCAAGCGGTCGCTTCGTCGGAGCGGGGGATTACTCCGAAGGGGGGGGCGTCGAAGTAGTGCGCCCATTCGACGGGAGCCCAGGCAAGGAGGCCGGCACCGATGCCGGCACAAAACACCATCCCGATCCAGCTGTAAGTGGAAAACTCTGGAGGCTCGCCCGTAGCACCTAAGACAACCTGGCCATGCCGTCCGAACGCCAGCCAGACAAGTAAGGAGAGCGCGAGACAACCAGCCATGAGGTAGGCAAACCCAAACTGGCTTGCGATCAGGGAGTACGTGCGCTCGAGTAAACGTCCGCCGGACTCGGGGAACACAGCAAGGGGGACGCATACGAAGAGAATAATTGCGAAAGCCGCGCCGAAACTGGGCCAATCGACCGCGCCAGCGGGTGTTTGAGGAACTAACTTCTGGGTTTCACGACGATCGCCCATCGCCTGTGATCATAACGCGGCGGAGCAGGGTACGCAGCCTCGATCTCTTGAGCGTTGTAGTTGGGCCACCTTGGTTTGCGTGGGGGTCTGGACTGTCTGAATGCCAGCGAGTGGGAAGCGGTGCACCATTCCCTTTCTGTAGCCCATGGAAAAATCGGTGGAGAAACTCGGCACGGTTGGCTATCTGGGGCAACTCAACCACATCATTTTGATGGTTCTCCTGAGTTGGATTATTCATGGTTCTCGGGACAGTGCTGGGTGGTTTGCCACTTCAGCGTAGGTAAAAACCCCTTCGGACATCTCGTCGTTGGTCCGAGTTCCGAACGAGACGCTACGGCTCGCATTGAAGCCTTGTCGAATTCTTCGCTCTTCAGTATTGTCCTACCAGAATTCCGTCTCGATTCGTGCTCCCTTCGGTCAGAGTCCTGGTTCTTTGTATTTGTAAGTGACCTGCCAACTCTAGTCGTAGCGGGGACATCAAGTAGCAATTCTTCGCTCCCGTCTGGGTAGAACGCCGTGTAGCGGGCTGCTGTGGCGCCTAAACGTGCGTGCGGCCAGTGTCCATTTCTCTCTCCGCCACTAGTGTAACGTGCGAGGTTTCTCATGACATAATCGGGCGCCGCGGGTGATGGCGTGTGACAAAAGAGTATGCTCGATGTCTGTTTTACGAAGGCAAGATGCTGCGGTTGGCTGTTCTGCCATGATAGGGACCACTGGCAAAGGCGCGTGGGGGTGTTGCGTATGACTGTAAATCGTCTTCAGTTCGTTATTTCGTGGTGCCTGTGTGCCAGTATGTCGGTCAGTGTGTCGTCGGCGCAGGAAGACACATTCGTCCCCGTGACGGATGCCATGTTGCAGAATCCCGCGCCTGAGGACTGGTTGATGTGGAGACGGACGCTGAATGGCTGGGGGTACAGCCCACTGGAGCAGATTGACCGTGACAATGTTGCGAACCTGCAGATGGTGTGGGCGCGAGGGCTGTCGGAGGGCAGCAATCAAGGGACCCCGCTGGTCTACGATGGCGTGATGTACATGCCAAATCCCGGCGACCGCATCCAGGCGCTGGATGCTACGACTGGTGACTTGCACTGGGAGTATCAACGATCACTTCCTGAGGATTTAGGTGACCAGCTTGGCACGGCCCTGAGTCAAATCAATCGTAATATTGCGATTTATGGAGACCGCATCATTGACACGAGTGCGGATACGCACGTGTTTGCCCTGGATGTGGCGTCGGGGCAACTGGCCTGGGAAACAGAGATTCTTGATTACCGAGTGCTCCAGGCGCATCAATCGTCCGGGCCAATCATCGCGAACGGCAAGATCTTTTCAGGCCGCGGGTGTATGCCGAAATCAGGGCCTGATGCCTGCGTGATCACGGCGCATGACGCGGTCACGGGTGAGGAATTGTGGCGACGACGCACCATTCCGAAACCAGGCGAAGCGGGTGACGAAACGTGGGGTGGGGTTCCGTATGAGGAGCGCCGGCACGTGGGTGCCTGGATGGTGCCCAGTTACGACCCGGAACTGAACATGGTGTATATCGGGACATCCGTTACGTCGCCCGCGCCGAAGTTTTTTATCGGCGGTGTGGGCAATACGCACCTGTACCATAATTCGACGTTGGCGCTCGATGGTGATACGGGGGACATTGTTTGGTACTACCAACATCTCAATGATCATTGGGATCTGGACCATCCGTTTGAACGACTACTGGTTGATACAGCGGTTACCCCGAATCGATCAGCCGTTGACTGGGTGAATCCGCGGTTGCAGCCTGGCGAGATTCGGAAGGTAGTGACGGGTGTCCCAGGGAAGACGGGGATTGTTTTTACGCTTGATCGAGAGACGGGAGAGTTTCTCTGGGCGAAACCGACGGTGAGTCAGAATGTGATTAGTAGCATTGATGGCGCCACGGGTGCGGTCGCTCTTAACTCTGAGGTGGTGTTTACGGGCGCTGGACAGGAAGTCATGGCCTGCCCGACGTGGCAGGGGGGCAAAGATTGGGAAGCCGGGGCGTACAGTCCGATGACGAACATGATGTATATGCCGCTTCGGCATACGTGCGGGCGCATGATGGCGTCGGCGGGGAACGGATGGTATGACTTAACCGTCCGTACGGAGATTACGCCAGGCGAACAGACGCTTGGTACGATCCAGGCGATTTCGGCTGAGACGGGCGAGACGATGTGGACGCATTCGCAGGAAGCTTTCACGATGTCGCTCGTTACGACTGGTGGTGGGTTGGTCTTCGGTGGGGATTCCAACGGGCGTTTTAAGGCGCTTGATCATGACACCGGTGAGGTCTTGTGGGAAATCAATATCGGGTCGCCCGTGACTGGATTTCCGATTACCTACGCGGTGGACGGTCGTCAGTATGTCGCCGTGAGTACCGGGTACTCGTTGAATACGTTGGGATTACAGCACCTGAATCCGACACATCAACCCAGCGCCGGGAACACCTTGTTCGTCTTTGCGCTACCGGACTGAGGGCAGCCAGACCAGAATGTCGACTCATTATTGGGGACTGGTACTGAAAGGTGCAATCCATCTTCGGTATTCTGACGGGGATACAGAGGTGATTCAGGCTGGTGCGGCCTTTTGCATGCCGCCTGGCCTGGCCATACTGCGTGGTTCGAGCAGGACACAGAACATTTTGAAGTAAGTCCTAAAGACGATTTTGACACTGTGATGGCACATCTTTCGAAGTAGCCTAGCTGACTGATGGACGTGATGATATTGTGCTGAATCATCCGCCGCGAACCGATGTCCAAATACAGGAATCGGATCCGTTCATTGGTGCTGTTTTTCATATGTGTGTCGATGGCTGCTTCAGCCTAAGGATTTCGCCGAAGAACGATTAACCCACCTTCATGAAGAACAGCCCGGCGGCGGGGACGTACGAGGATGGTTCCACGGGATTGCTCCCGCCGTTGCCACAGGCCCTTGAAAGAAGCCCGCAGGAAACCGCGGCCGCCAGTGACCCAGCCGATCGATTCTGTGTCAATAGTTCTTTCTGTGTGAACTGAGATCTGGTCGGCTAGAAATTTTTAACCAGCCGTGCGCGTAGTTCGCTCCTGCCGATTATAAGTTTTCTTTTTTCCGTGTAGTTTTTTTCTGCGAATCCGAGAGGCCTGTTTTTCACCGTTTGGTGAAAACGAGGCATCCCTCGATCTATTTAGCTTTCGTCTTGATGGGGTTGTCGGTTGTCGTCTCGACTTCCGCCTCGGTTCTAATTTCGAAGCATCCGTTGGAACAATAAATCCGGACACCGGTTCCTGCTTGATTGGCTGTTTGATCAGTCGCTCGATAGCAATTAATTGTTTATGTTCCTGAGGTGCGACGAGAGAAATAGCATTACCGCTGCCACCGGCTCTAGCTGTGCGGCCGATCCGATGTACGTAGTCCTCAGGTGAATCAGGCAGTTCGAAATTTACCACGTGGCTAATACCTTCAACGTCAAGACCGCGAGCAGCGATATCCGTCGCAACGAGGATGTCACACTTTCCGTCTCGGAAATGGGCCAACGCTCGCATCCTAGCATTCTGACTTTTATTGCTGTGAATGGCCGTGACAGCGTGGCCTGATTTGTCCAATGCTTCAGCTAACTGGTTCGCTCGGGCCTTCGTGCGAGTAAACACCAGAGTTTGATGCATGTTGCCATTCTTTAGAATGGCTTTAAGTAGATCCTTTTTTTGGCCCGTCTGCACAGGGTGAATTATCTGCGTGACGGTACTGACTGGTGTTGCCCGACGAGCAGCTCCGACCGTCACCGGATTCCGGCTGGTACTCCGGATTAAGGCTTCGATGTCATCGGGCATCGTTGCTGAAAAGAATAGATTCTGACGTTTGGCCGGCAACACAGAAAGAATGCGACGGACATCACGTAGAAACCCCATATCGAGCATCCGGTCGGCTTCGTCTAGAACGATGGTACGAACGTTGTTGAGACGTGCCTGTTTTCGGCTAATATGGTCGAGAAGTCGTCCAGGAGTTGCAATTAATAGGTCCAATTTTTTGGCCAGTTTTCGTTTTTGCGGTTCCAGTCCAACACCTCCAAAAACAACCGCACTCCGAAGGTTTAGATATTTTCCGTAACGCTTGGCCATGTCACCAATCTGTGCAGCGAGCTCTCGGGTCGGTGTAAGGACCAAAGCTCGAGGGCCAACAGACGGAGTTCCGGTAAACAATTGCTGAAGGATGGGCAACAGAAACGCGGCGGTTTTTCCAGTGCCGGTTTGTGCGCATGCGATAAGGTCTCGACTTTCAAGAACAACAGGGATGGCCTTTTCTTGAATTGACGTGGGTTTGGTGTATCCCGAGATAGCGCGAACTATTTCGGAACGCAGACCAAGCTCAGTGAAATTCATACGGTTTGTACTCCAGCCCTCGCTCACCCACGCAAGGGCATCTACGCCTACTGATTCACGTGAATTGCAAGCGCTATTTCGGTAATAAGGTAATTAGATGAGGACCGCTACTTACGCTCGGTTAAAACTCACTAACTTTAAGCGGGGCTTCCGGGTGGGAGAAAACCTGATCGCCGTTTCTAATTCAAGCTTAGCACGTTGCGTTTGATGAGGAAAGTGGCGCCCTAAGGGAATTGAACTCAAAACTCCAAGAATAAGGTTGAGACCGCTGCTTGACTCCGTGAAATGGACTCTACTCGTGTTCTTCGTGCCACCCATCTTTAATCGGTTTTTGCCGGACAACGGAGAAAAAAATCAGTTGGCTGCTAAGAATAGTAGAGGTTAGAAAGCGAAATTCTTGTGGACAGTAAATCTCGACGGGCCGAATGTTACTTCTGGGAGAGTCGGACGCCTGGCGACGCCGATACCGAATAGCCCCGCGCCAGTGCCGACAACGATAGCTCCGATCAGACGAACAGCTTTTGTGTCGCCACCATAAGCGATCTCGTTTGCAGCAGCCGCAAAAAATGCACCGGCAAAGATCAACGAAAATCCTGTCCAAAACCAACCACGATTCATGGGGCCCTTTTGTGCCTGTGATTATTGGACTGCATTTGCGGTGCCAAGCTTGGCCGCTGCCTCTATTGCAGAAGCAAGAATGTCCTGACCAAGCGCAGGAGATGCTGTAAGAATTAAGCAAAGGAATAACACTATCGTCGGTTTCATCGTATCGACACCGCCTCAATACGGAATTTATCACAATTTTTTCGAAACACTTGATTGATGATGGGCGTGAGCCGATGACGGACGGTGTCAACCTGTCGCCTTCCCATCTCATTTTACAGGCTTGGGAAACCTTCAAGCGTCGCCCGTGACTCGCTATCGGAATGTGGATTGTCTATGCGCCGTTCTCGTATGGTTTCAACTTGCGCGGCTATGACATGGCGATGCTTCGACTCATTCGCGGCGACGACCCGGTTTCCTTCCTTGAAATCTTTGCTGGATTCTCGAAGTTTCGCCGCTTATGTTTCACCTGGCTTCTTTATGTCCTCGCAGTCATCGGGGGTATGCTTCTACTCATTGTTCCCGGCATTATCTTACTGGTCGCTCTCTGGCCTGCTTTTTTGCTTGTCATGGAAGACGACTTGGCTCCTGTCGACTCTATTAAAGGGAGCTTGGGCACTCACTCGCGATCACAAGATGGAGCTTTTCGGCCTAGTCGTCGTGACCTTTGTCGTGCTGATGGCCGGCCTACTCGCCTTTGGCGTCGGCCTACTCGTTGCAGGTCCGACAACCCAGTTTGCGTGGATACGCGCCTACCACGAGATGCGCAAGACGCCAGAGGCGGCCTGACGCGCGTCACGGCACGAAAGCGGGTCAATCATGAGTTCTATCTCGATCATCGATGCGTTGCTCCCCCAGGTTCATGGTTTTGCTTTGTAGTTCGTGACCAGAATCTCGGTGATTGCACCCCTTTTTTTCGCGTCTGAGTTGATAGCCCGGTTGGCCACGACACGATGGATATTGAAGTCCTCGTAAAGCTCGTCAAAAAAATCGTCGGCTTCGTCGGTAACGTGCGGATCGCTGTTGCTAAGCATCAGCGACGCACCCTTGCGATGCATCGTTGAATAGAAGGTGGCCAGTTTCTTCTGGTTCTCGTCGCCGAAGCTCGCGGTCTGAGCGTAGGCCGTGAACGAAGGGGTGTTGGGAAGTGGTCGGTAGGGTGGGTCTAGGTACACGAAGGAGCGGGCGTCAACATGGGGTTCGTACATCTCGTAGCTGCCACATGAGACGTTCACTCCCTGCAGAGCAAGACTGGCAGAACGGAGGTTGTTTTCGTCGCAGATCGGCGGTGTCTTATACCGCCCGTGAGGAACGTTGAAAAAACCTAGCGAGTTGACCCGATAGAGCCCATTGAAGCAGGTGCGGTTGAGGAAAATCGTCTGCGCGGCTCTCTGTACCCTAGCTGCGGTAATTCTCTTCGAGTTGAGGCATCCATGATTTGCGTTGTACTCGTTTCGGATTCTATAGAACACCGCGGCCCGATCGGCGTGGTCCAAGGGGAGGTATTCCTCGGCGATGGCTTGAAGTAAATGAATCACCGGATCCAATTTGTCACGAATGACGACGTAGGTATTAACGAGGTCTGGGTTCAAATCTCCAACATGGAATTCCCGGATCGGATACATCTGTCTGATGTGAAAGAAAACCGAACCTCCACCACCGAATGGCTCAACGTAACGCGTTATTGTGCCGTCGTGCATGCTTGCGGGCAGGTGGCGGTCTATAGTTGGCATCAGCTGCCGCTTGCCGCCTGCCCACTTAAGGAAAGGGCGAGGAATGGATTTAATCCGCAGGGCTAATTCCGATCATAGCAGCGCGAGTGTAGACGCCAACTTACCCCGGAGCGCCGGGGCAGATTGCCATGCTACCGTGTCGGGTTCTGAACCTCTTCGAGTTCTTCGCCACGGAACTCCGCCTCAAGCAATCGCGCACCCCGCATGATGCCTTCGAACGAGTAGTTCGCCTCGTGACAGGCGTACTCGAACACCTTATTGTTGCTCCGCGGCCACCCGTACTCGCCGGTGAACGGCGCAGTCCAGACGGTCGGGTCTTCAACGGTGAAGCTGTAGATGAGCTTGTCAGCGCTTTCCATTCTGAAGCGCTCGATTACCGTCATGTTTTGCGAGCCCTGCGTGAAGGACGGGCGATCTCGAAAGTTGGTGGTTTCTACGACCAGGGTGTCGCCCTCCCAGTGCCCAATCGAATCCCCCAGCCACTTCCGGATCTTCGGCGGATCGTGCTCGGCGTTCATCCGGATGATCCTCGCATCGTGGTTCATCTCGGTTAGGATCATGATGTTGTCTTCGCTCTGCAGAATCCGCTTGTGATTGTTATAGAGCACCGGCAACATCGGCGGGCCGGCGGTAGAGCCGAACCCAAGTAAACAGCGCTCAGCGAACGGCCGCTGCTCCATATTGTCAAACGGACCGGGCGCATCCAAACCAGCCTCGAGCCAGTACGCGGTACCGTCGTTTTGACGTGGACGGCCCCTGCCAGCACTTCGAGCGGTGGTGTCAGCGGCGATCCGCTCCTGGGTCCGTGGCGGATATCTGCCGTTCGGCGGGTCGACGAGGATGGAGGTGCGCCACTGCCCGTCGATCTGGAACGCACCGGAGCCAGGGTCGATCCAAAAGGTGTTGTAGCCACCGACGTTTCCTGAGGCGCCGGTTGACCCGTCTCCTCCAACTGGGGGCGCGCCTCGATTCGGGTCGCTGAGTTCGGTATTCACCGAGGGGACAATGTTGTTGCGGCGGTCGAGCGCGGCCGTCGCATTTGCTCCAAACGCGGCTGCATCCTCGTCGGTCAGGGACATCTTCTCACCCAGCTCGGTCGGACGCTGCATCGGTGTCAGTGTCCCGACGTCGTAGGTGCCGGACAGGTCTGGACGACCGCTTGGCGTCCGCGAAATATCGTCGGTCTGTGCCGCCGCCATCGGCGACAAGCACACGACCGCCAGCCCCCCCACACCTGTCGCTATTCGACTGCGCATGTGAACCTCCTCAAATTGGCGTAGCAGTTCACATTGTAGCGCCAGCACGCCAGGTAGTGAAACATGTTTGTTCTGGACTTCAAGCGGTATGATTCGGCTATGGGGATGATTACTAGAATCCCAGCCGCGGCAATCAATCTGAAAACGCGAAGACTGACCTGGTTGATTCCCTTGGTGCTTATAGTTGCGGTGATTGCGGGTGGTGAAATACGGACCGCCAGCACGAAACCAGTCACATCCCGCCACGGGATGGTTGTTGCTGCAGAACCGTTGGCAACGGCGGTTGGACTTCAAGTGTTACGTGACGGGGGGACTGCAATCGATGCCGCAGTCGCGACGGCGTTCGCTATGGCGGTCACGTATCCACAAGCAGGAAATCTGGGTGGTGGTGGATTTATTGTTTTTCGCCCGGCAGCAGGTTCTTCTGTGGCGTACGACTTTCGTGAAACAGCCCCAGCTGCGTCATCACCGTCTATGTTCTTGGTCGATGGAGTGTATGACGGCGACCGGCATCACAATAGCCACATTGCTGTTGGTGTACCGGGTACCGTTGCGGGATTGTATCTAGCTTGGTCGGATCATGGCCAACTGCCGTGGCAGCGCCTTGTGGCGCCCGCTCTTGGTCTCGCTCGCAACGGATTCGTCGTGTCACATGACTTGGCGGCCTCTTTAGCTGCGGTGCTTCCACAGATGGCTCCATACGAAGCTTCGTTGCAGTAGTTTTCCAATGGTGGTGAACCCTACCAAGCGGGCGACCGTTTTGTTCAGGAGGAGTTGGCGAGTACACTCGATCGGATTGCAACCGAGGGACCCTCAGGATTCTATAGTGGTCGTACCGCTCAGTTGATCGAGGCAGAGATGTTGGCAAACGGCGGATTAATTACACAGAGCGATCTGGCCAACTATCGACCTCACCGCAGCACACCTGTCCGAACGAATTATCGAGGGTACGAGATTATTTCAATGCCGCCCATCAGTTCTGGCGGAACAGCGCTTGTTCAGATGCTGAATATCTTGGAAGGCTATGGTCTCGCTGAATTTGGTTTTGGTTCTGCCCAGACCGTCCACATCATGGCCGAGGCCATGAGACGCGCATTTGCCGATCGTGCCCGCTATCTCGGTGACCCAAGGTTTAACCCCACGATGCCGATTTCCCAGTTGGTGTCTAAGCCATATGCGGAACAGCTGCGTTCCACTATTCAACTGGGTCATGCCTCTAACTCTTCGCCGGTGTCGTTTGAGTGGCCCACTGAAGGCACAGAGACGACACATTTGTCGGTCGTAGATGCTGAACGGCAGGCTGTTTCGTTGACGTACACGCTTGAGCAATTTTATGGCTCAAAGATTGTTGTTCCGGGTGCTGGTTTCTTGCTGAACAACGAGATGGGAGACTTTAATCCAGCCCCAGACATGACTGATGCAGAAGGACGAATCGGAACTGAGCCCAATCTTGCGAGACCTAAAAAACGTATGCTTTCGAGTATGACACCGACCGTCGTTGAGAAGGATGGCGACCTCTTCATGGTCACTGGGAGTCCGGGTGGTCGGACGATTATCAACACCGTGTTGCAGACAATCGTTAACGTTATCGATTTCGGTATGAATATTCAAGAAGCCGTTGACGCACAGAGATTTCACCACCAATGGTTGCCTGACCGCATTAGTTACGAACGTCACGGTCTATCGCCTGACACGATAGCGCTTCTCGAATCGAAAGGGCATCGGCTCGTGGCGTTGGACCGTCAGGGGGCGGCGCAGGCCATTCGATACGATGCCAGTGCCGACTTACTTGAAGGAGCTCCAGACCGGCGTAGAGCCGGCAGCACCGCACTGGGTTATTGACTAACGCCGTTGTACCGCTTGGTGGGTCACGCTAGGGATCAGTAGGAAATTCTCAAAAAAGAAGTGGCTGGAAGCTTGCGATTGTTCTTTCATGTGTCGCAGCATATGAACTTTGACTGAAAGAACGGGTCCTTAGCTATGACAGAGTCAACGAAGCTTCGAATTACGCGGCAATTGGCCGGGTGGTGCGCGAAGTGGGGACTTCCCGGTTTTGAACACGGACTCACGATTACGTTTAGTCATCGGTTTCGGAGTGCGCTCGGACGTTGCGCACCGGCGTCTCGAGAGATCAGGCTTGCCGAGTTTCTGCTGGCTGCCCCAGCAGCATTGCTGGAGGAAGCGTTGTGTCACGAAGCGGCACATGCCGCGGTCTATGAATTGCACGGTGCTGGGTTGAAACCCCATGGTACGGAATGGAGACGGTTGATGCAGCAAGTGGGCTTTGAGCCGCGCGTGAGATTTCCGGCGGAACTTCTTCCCGTCGAGTCGGTGATGGCACAGCGCTGTCGTGCGCGGCGCTATTGGTTGCACCAGTGTCCGGTCTGTGATGTCAGTCGTGTGGCGAGGACACATGTTGGGCGTTGGCGGTGTGCGAGTTGTGTTGAGACAGGATTAGACGGTCGGTTAGTCGTGACGCGAATCGATGCAGCACAGTTGAAGAAGGTCTCCGATGGTTAATCCACCCTTCGTCTTTCTCGACCGCCGTTGATATGATCACTAAATGTTTACTGCGGGATAGTCGACGGTGGTTGAGCCGATCGTGACGCTTGCGAGCAATAATGAGTCATTGGTTACGAGCTTTTAACAATTCTTGCGTTTGTGGCCAATAATTTGGTGTCTCTTAAGAGCCCTTCTAGTTGTGGCGTGGCAACGGAAGTTAGTTCGTGCAGTGTCATTCTGTCGACGCTGCTTCAAGATGGAACCTGACGTCGTTAACTCAAGATCCGATCGAGAAACACTATGCCAAACAAATCGAGCCAGACAGCTGTGACAGTGGCGGTGAGTTTACTTTCACTTTCGGCTCATCCGTCGCACAAAGGTGCAGTGGAGCCCGCCTATGCGGACCAACTCGCCAAGCTGTTGTGCGCGAGCGGACAGATGACCTTGCTGGGTGCGTGGGCGTGGCGAAACCCGTGGATAGCACGAGGGATTCGACGCTCGTTCGATCTGGCTGGTCTGCCAGGCCAGTTCGCCGCATTTGGTAAGCGGAAGCGCTTTTTTGAGACTCAGGCGAGGAAGTCAATCGCAGATGGGGCCACCCAGGTGCTAGTCTTGGGGGCGGGTTACGACTTGCTGTGCCAGCGTCTCGGGCCGGAGTTTCCCGACGTCTCCTTTTTCGAGATCGACCGTCCCGCGACCTCGCAGGCCAAGCGCCAAGGGATCGAAGCCATCGGCAGACCCCCGAACTTTCGATTGGTTGTCGCAGATCTCGCTGTAACGTCCCTTGCGAAGGTTCTTAAGGCGGAGCCAAGTTGGGATGCTTCTGTGATGTCTTTTGTCGCCGCTGAGGGCCTGACCCAGTATCTTCCCGAATACGCAGTCCGGGAAATGCTCGACGGCGTGAGTCGAGAGACGGGGACCGGAACTGCGTTCGCTTTGACCTTCGTCGGCTGGAGGGAAGCGGAAAACTGTGCCGAAGCAGGACCCAAGACGGACAAGACACTTCGGAGGTTCGCCGCGCGCGGCGAGCCGTGGTTGTGGGGTTGCGAACCGTCGAATCTCAGCGTGTTTCTGAAGGGTACTGAGTGGAAAATTCTAGTACCCCCAACATCGGTCGCCTGGGACAACCTTACCGTGCTCGGAAAGCGCGGTTCTTGAACTGGTGAGGTTGATTCTTGTCCCCGTTGAGGAACTGACTCGAGAAAATGGCGACCCTAAGGCTTCCAAGTTGGAACCAGCTCTTAGGGTGATTTAAAGAGATGGACACGCTACGAAGACCCAGGCAATATGCAGCGTGAGGCTTCAATTTCCTCGTAGTTCAGCGCAGTGGCACGTCTTGTTGTTACTCCCTAGCGGTGTTGGAACTTCAATGTTGTTCTTCGTGTGACCTGCCAACACGTTCAACCTTCTGTTGAGGTCGTTCGATAAGCGGAACTTATGCCTTCGGTCTTGACGTGGACGAGAAGCGTGGAAAATATCGACCAGTGTCCTTCATGTAACGTGTGTAGGCGTCGCCGAAACGTCTAACGAGGTGCTGTTCTTCGGTCGTGGTTCGAAAGGCTAGCAGCAATACCGAAGCCCACCCCGTGAGCACTATGAACCAGTTGGCCGCGGCAAGCGTGTTGGCCGTAATGGCGAGTGCAGATGCTACATAGAACGGATGCCGGACGAATTGATAAGGACCCGTTATCACCAACCTGTGGTGCAGCCTGGTCACGACCGTATCGGTGAGGTTCCTACCCAAGCTTCGGAGCGTCCAGATAAGTAGGAACCCCGCAGCGACCCCGATTCCGACACCACTCCAGCGAAGCCACAGCGGCAGTGGAACGGATGACCAAGCCATCCACGACGGGTTCGCCACAAATGTCAACAGGCCACACATGCTTGCTAGTCCGATTGGTCGCAACGTCATCAGCATAAAGAGCCCTTCCTGCCGCCGGTCAAGCTTTTCGCGTGATGCTTGGCTTCTTATACGATGATAAATGCCGATGGGCAGAACACCGGCAAGTCCAACGGCAAGGATTAGCTGGAAGGTCTGGTCATCAGTCATCTTTTGCCACAGTAAAGGTATACCCGCTTACGGCGTGGGAATAGAGTAGAGAATTCAAGGACAAACATATGCAAGAAAATAGTGACTTTCGAAAAATTGTTGTTGTTGGCACAGAAAGTGGCCGGTCATGCCAATCTGTCCACGACGCAACGGTAAATGCATTTCAGTCCGGCAGCGATGGCGTCCCCAAGGGGAATCGCACTTATGTGGACGCCCAAACTCCAAGGAAAAGCGGAGATCGCTGCGTGACCGAGTGACATGGACTGTTCCTCGTGTTCGAGGTGTCACCATTTTCAAGAGACGTTGCCCGGGGAACAGAAAGGAAGTTAATCGATTAATCGATGCCACACACCGTCGAGCACTGCACACAACATTCTGAAAACAATGCCATTCCAACCCGGTCAATCAGGTAATCCGTGCGGCCGCCCGAAAGGATCGCGCAACAAGAATAGTCTTGCCGTGCGCGAGTGGGCGACAGGGATCGTCGAAGACCCGAAGGTGCAAGCGCGGTTGCTTACCGATGCGAGAACAGGAAAACTTCACCCATCGGTTCTCACGGTGTTGATGACCTACGCCTATGGGCGTCCGAACCCTCGGGACGTGCCGGAACCGGAGACGCCCATCACCATCGAATTGAACATTCCAAAGCCCCCGGGCGTGAGTAGTACGA
>Ga0310120_10000731_pt1 | contig 25634 bp, 20 predicted proteins | sample CB27_AW_983_MG_FD_203506 | JGI IMG/M metagenome (GOLD analysis project Ga0310120, IMG submission 203506) | Marine microbial communities from Western Arctic Ocean, Canada - CB27_AW_983 | ecosystem: Environmental > Aquatic > Marine > Oceanic | place: Canada: Western Arctic Ocean | collected...
GTTGCTGGCCGGTTGCTGCCTGCTGTCAGCAGGCCAGGTCTCGGCACAGATACTGACCGAGCAGCAGGCACTGGCGCGGATGCGGGCCGAGTATCCCCACGTGCAGGTGTTGCGGCTGACGGTCCGTGAGCTGGAGGCCGACGTCAGGGAACGGACCGTCCTCACGAACCCGATCGTCAGCTATACGCGGGAGGACACCGGGCTCACCGCCGACGATTTCCTGCTCGTGAGCCAGGAGTTCTCGTCGTGGGGACGGCGTCGGTTGCTGGGTGAGGCCGCGGGACGGCTGGTTGATGCAGCGGAGGCCGGCGTCGAAGCCGACCTGCTGGCGGTCGAGACCAACCTCCGGCTGGTGTTCACCGATCTTCTCGAGGCGCAGGAGCAGGTGCGCTCGCTCGAGGCCGGGATGATCCAGCTGCGTGCGCTGGTCACCGTGTTGCGCCAGCGTGAAGAGGAGGGTGAAGGCCCGCGCTTCGACCGGCTGCGGGTCGAGCGTGAGGAGGCCGACGTGGAGACCGATCTGGCCGTGGCGCAGATCGGCCGGCGGATGGCCCAGGCGCGGCTCGTGGCCTTTTTCGCGCCCGGCATCGATCCAGAAGGCCTGTCCGCTGCCGGGAATCTCGGCGCGCGCCGCGCCCTGTCGGATACCACCTCGCTCAGGGCGCGCGCGCTCGAGCGGCGGTCCGACTATCGTGCGCTGACACTGCACGTGGCCAGGTGGGAGACGGAGCGTCGCGCGGCCGACCGGCTCCGTCTGCCGGCCGCTTTGCTGACTGGGGGGATGAAGCGCGCCGATTCGTCAGGCGCGGGTGACATCGGCTACGCGGTCACCGCCGCGCTGAGCGTGCCGGTCTTTGATCGGGGACAGGTGCAGGTGGCGCGGGCGGACGCCGGGCGCGCGCGGGTCGAGGCCGAACGTCGGGCACTCGCCGCCAGGATCGCCGCTGACGTCAGCGCGGCCCACGCCGCCGCGATCCGGTATCGCGACCTGGCCGACCGGTACCGGGCCGTCTCCGTCGAGCGCGCCACCGAGCTGGTGACCATCGTCACGGCAGCCTACGAAGAAGGTGAATACGGCATTCTGGAGCTCCTGGATGCACGTCGAGTGACGCTCCGCGCGCAGCTGCGCCTGTTGGAGCTGTCGGCTGCCGCCCGGCGAGCCGCGATCGATCTCGACCGGGCCGTCGGGGAGGAGATGACGCCATGAGGGACCACCTACTCGCCTGGTTCGTGCTCGCGACCGGAGCGCTCACGGTGGCGTGCGGAGGTGGCGCACCGCCGCCCCTGGAAACCACCGCCGTCGAGACGCCGCCGGTCGTCGTGACCCGCTGGACGGATCTGAGCGAGCTGTTCGTGGAGTTCCCGCCGCTGGTCGAGGGTGCCGCGAGCCGGTTCGCGATTCACTTCACGGACCTCGCGACGTTCGAACCGCTGCGGGAGGGTCGCGTCGTCGTGCGGCTGACCGGCGCCGATGTAGAGGAGTTCGCGGTCGACGGACCGGTCCGCCCAGGGATCTTCGGGGTCGATATCACACCCGCCCGGTCCGGTCGCCTCCGCCTCGAGCTCGAGCTGGACGCTCCGGGGGTGCGCGACCATCACGACCTGGGTGCGGTCACGGTGCTGACCGCGGCCGAGGCGGCGGCGGTCTCCGTGCCCGCGGAGGCGGAGGATGGGTCGATTCCGTTTCTGAAGGAGCAGCAGTGGAACCTCGACTTCGCGGCTCTGGTCGTCGGGCGCCGAGCGATGGCGGGCAGCCTCCTGGTGCCGGCCGAGATCCAGCCCCGGACCGGGGGACTGGCCGACGTCACGTCACCGGTAGCCGGTCGGCTGGCCGCCGGTTTGCCGCCACGCCCCGTCGGATCCATCGTGGTTCGTGGAGACACCCTTGCCCAGATCATCCCCCGCAGCGGGCACGGCGAGGATCGCCCGGCGCTCGAGCTGGCCGTCGTGGAGGGTCGGGCCGCCCTGGAGCTCGCCAGTGCAGAACGTGCCCGGGTCGAACGGCTCGTCGAGGCCGGGGCGCTGCCGACACGCCGGCGGCTCGAGGCGCGTCTGGCGGACCAGACGGCGCAGGCGCGGGTGCGGGCCGCCGAGGCCCACCTGGCGCAGCTCGATGCGACGCGGACGGGCGAGGGTGAAGGCGCCAACGACAGCCGCTTCTTGTTGCGCTCCCCGATGAGCGGCGTGGTCGCTGAGTCGGCGGCCACACCGGGTGCCAGTGTCGAGGAGGGGACGCGTTTGTTCCAGTTGGTGGCGCTCGATCGGGTGCACGTGGTCGGCGCGCTGCCGGAGGCGGCGCTACCACGTGTGGGCGATCTGGCCGGCGCCGAGTTCGAGGTGCCGGGTGGCGGTTCACCGGTGGTGCTCGAACGCTTGGTGGCCGTCGGCCGGGTGCTCGACGCCCAGACCCGCACCGTGCCGATCATCTATGAGCTCGCGAACCCGGACCGCCGGCTGGCCATCGGCCAGGCGGTGATGCTGCGTGTGTTCGCGTCGGCGACCACCGAGGCGGTCACCGTGCCCGAGAGCGCCATCGTCGACGACGGAGGGCAGCCAGTGGTCTTCGTGCAGGTTGGTGGCGAGAGCTTCGAGCGACGTCCGGTGCGGCTCGGGAACCGCGAGGGGGGGCAAGTGCAGATCCGCGGCGACATCGAGCCCGGCGAACGGGTGGTCACGCGTGGCGCGCCGCTGATCCGGCTGGCGGCGTTGTCGCCACAGGTGCCGGCGCACGGCCACACGCACTAGGACAACGCCGGAGGGAACACGACGATGCTCGACGCCGTCATTCACTGGTCGCTGCGCAACCGGCCGGCCGTGCTGGGTGTCACCGTCGCCGCCCTCGTCTGGGGCGGCGCGGTCTCGCTACGCATGCCGGTCGACGTGCTGCCGGACCTGACGTCACCGACCGTCACGGTCCTCGTCGAGGGGCACGGGATGGCGCCGACCGACATGGAGGCGCTGGTCACCTTTCCGATCGAGGCGGCGATGAACGGCGCGTCCGGCGTTCGACGCGTCCGGTCGGCCACGGCGGTCGGGATCGCGGTGGTTTGGGTCGACTTCGACTGGGGGGAAGACAGTTATAGGGCGCGCCAGACGGTCACCGAGAAGCTGTCGTCGGTGGTGGCCACGCTCCCCGATGGCATCGAGCCCCCGGTGCTGGCGCCGTTGTCGTCGATCATGGGCGAGATCATGTTCGTCGCCCTCGAGTCCGACCGGCACTCGCCCCTCGAGGTGCGGAGGTCGGCCGACGTCGTAGTCCGCCGCCGGCTCTTGGCCACGCCGGGTGTCTCCCAGGTGACGGTCATCGGCGGCGCGCGCTCGCAATTCGAGGTACTGGTCGATTCCGACCGGCTCTCGGACTACGGGCTCTCGCTGTCAGCGGTCGAGGAGGCCCTGCGGCGCGCGAACCGGAACACCTCGGCTGGGTTCAGACAGGCCGGAGGGCAAGAGTATCTGATCCAGGGGGTCGGCCGTCTGACCGGCGTCGAAGAGATCGGCGCCACGGTCATCGGTGCGCGCGGAACCGGCCCGATCCGCGTGCTGGACGTGGCCGAGGTGCGCGTGGGCGAGGCACTCAAGCGAGGTGACGGCTCGCGCAACGGCCAGCCGGCGGTCATTCTCGGCATCCAGCGGCAGCCCGACGTCAACACCTTGGCGCTAACCAGCGAACTGGAGACCGTGCTCGACGAGATCCAGGCCGAACTGCCGCCGGGCATGCAGATCGACGCGCGGTTGTTCCGGCAGGCGGACTTCATCGAGCTCGCGTTCGCCAATCTGACGAACGCGCTGCGAGATGGCACCATTCTCGTCGTCCTCGTGACGCTGCTTTTTCTCGCGAACCTGCGAGCGGGGGCGATCACACTGCTGGCAATCCCGCTGTCCTTGCTCGCGGCGGTGGTCGGGCTCCGGTTCTTCGGGTTGTCGATCAACAGCATGACCCTGGGCGGCATGGCGATCGCGGTCGGCGCACTCGTCGACGACGCCATCGTTGACGTCGAAAACGTTGCGAGGCGGCTCCGTGAGAACGCCGGCCTCCCGGTGGCGGCCCGGCGGCCGACCCTGGAAGTCGTCTACCGCGCCAGCCGGGAGATACGTGGCTCGATCGTCTTCGCGACGCTGATCGTCCTGCTGGTCATGCTCCCGCTCTTCTTCCTCACCGGTGTCGAGGGTCGATTACTCCAACCGCTCGGGTTGGCCTATCTCATCGCGCTGACCGCGTCACTGGTGGTGGCGCTCACGGTCACCCCGGTGTTGTGCTCCTATCTGCTTCCGGGCGTGCGCAGTATCCTCGACGGGCGCGAGCCGGCGGTGGCAGTGGTCCTGAAACGGGGGTATGGCCGCCTGCTTCCGCGCATGCTTCGACATCCGCGGCTGGTGATGGGCGCGGCCGCGACGCTGCTGGTCGCCACGGCCGCCACGATTCCGTTGATGGGCCGGGCGTTCCTGCCGGCGTTCAACGAGGGCGCGCTGGTTATCAGCGCGGTGACCTTGCCCGGCACGAGCCTGGCCGAGTCGAACGCCCTCGGCAGCGCGATCGAGCGGCTGCTGCTGGACGTGCCCGAGGTCGTGGCGACGGCGCGGCGGACCGGCCGCGCTGAGCTCGACGAACATGTGCAGGGCGTCGAGTCGGCCGAGATCGACGTACGGCTGGAGCCCGGAGGGCGGCGGCGCGACGTCGTGCTGCAGGAGATCCGCGACCGGCTGTCGCTCGTGCCGGGCACCAACATCACGGTCGGACAGCCCATCTCGCATCGGATCGACCACATGCTGTCAGGGTCCCGCGCCAACGTGGTCGTCAAGATCTTCGGCGACGACCTGGCGGTGCTGCGCGCGCTTGGACAGCAGGTGGTCGCCGCGATGCAGGACGTCCCCGGTGTCGTCGACCTGGCGCTCGAGCCGCAGGCCGACATACCGATCGTGCGGGTGAGCTTCGACCGGCGTGCGCTGGCCCGTCAGGGCTTGCCGGCCGGCGCAGCGGCGATGACACTCGAGACCTCGTTGCTCGGTCGTGAGGTCGGGCAGATCATCGATGGGCAGGTGTCTGTTCCGCTCGTCGTGCGGTACGCGCCGACCGACATGACGGATCTCGACAGCATGTGGTCGATCCGTATCGACACGCCGTCCGGCGTACGCGTTCCGCTGGGCAGCGTCGCCGAGATCGTGGAGGACCGGGGCCCGAACTTCATCGGTCGAGAGAACGTCCAGCGCCGCCTGGTGGTCACGAGTAACGTCGCCGGGCGCGACCTCGGCAGCGTCGTGGCGGACGTGCAGGAACGGGTGCAGGCCGGTGTCGGATTGCCGGAAGGCTACCGGGTGGAATACGGGGGGCAGTTCGAAGCGGAGGCCGAGGCCTCGCGTGTGCTCATCGGGCTCGGACTCGCCGCCGTCGCGGGGATCTTCCTCCTGTTGCTCAGCGCGTTCCGTTCGGCCCGGGACGCGGCGATCGTCATGATCAATCTGCCGCTGGCGCTGATCGGCGGCGTGGTGGGGGTGTTCCTCGGGGACGGTGTGCTGTCGATCGCTACCCTTGTCGGGTTCATCGCGCTCTTCGGCATCGCGACGCGCAACGGCATCATGCTCGTCACGCATATCCGTCACCTGCGCGAGGAGGAGGGCATCACCGACCCGCGCGAGGCGGTCCTCCAGGGGTCGGTCAACCGGATTGTGCCGATCCTGATGACGGCGCTCTCGACCGGGCTGGCTCTAGTGCCGGTGGCGCTCGCGTTTGGCGAGCCAGGCAGCGAGATCCAGGCCCCGCTCGCGCTCGTGATCGTCTGCGGGCTGTTCTCGTCCACCGTCCTGAATATGTTCGTGGTGCCGACGGTGTACCTGGCCAGCACCCGGTCGCGCGCGACGCCCACGGCGGGCCCGTGACGATGTTGCCTCCAGGAGATGTCGAGACGGATTGATACGCACGCCGCATCCGGATACGGCCGCGTGCACGACGGGAGTGGTGTTTCGTCTTCATCTCGGATTCGGCACACGATGCGACGAGCTACCCGAGGGGATCTCCGTGGCCGACGAGGGCACGGGCTGGGGCGCCTCGGTTGGGGATCGGAGGGTTGCGCAGTGAGACACGCGATTAGCCGATTCGCACCCGCGAGGCAGACCAGCCGGAACGGCACCCCGCTGGACGCACGGGTCCCTGACGAGACGTGCCGCCTCGATTTGCCAGTCGCCGCCGGCCGGTACGTCGCCCGGCTGGTGCTGCCGCTCGTCCTGGCGATGGGGACCACCGCCGAGGCACAGCGGCCCGACGTCGAGCTAATGGCCGTGCTGCAGGGTCCCACCCCCCCGGTGGCCCCGCAGGTGGTGACCCGCGACACGCAGGGCCGAGCGACGGTGCGCGCGACCCGGCTGACCGAGCCGCTGCGGGTCGATGGCCGGCTCGACGAGCCGGTTTACGAGACCGTCCAGTACATCACCGATTTCGTGCAACAGCTGCCAGACGAGGGCGAGCCGGGCAGCGAGCGGACCGAGGTCTGGGTCCTGTTCGACGACGACGGCATCTACATCTCGGCGCGGTGCCACGACACTGCCCCACCCGGCGAGTGGGTGGCGAATGAGATGCGGCGCGACGTCGGTCAGCTCCGCCAGAACGATTCCTTCTCGGTGCTGCTCGACACCTTCTACGACCGCCGCAACGGCCTGGCCTTTCTGGTGAATCCTATCGGGGGGTTCTCCGACTTCGCGGTGTCAAACGAAGGCAACGTGAACACCGACTGGAACACGATCTGGGACTCGCGGACCGCCCGGTTCGACGGTGGCTGGACGGTCGAGATCCAGATCCCGTTCAAATCGCTGCGCTACCGGTCCACCGCGACGCAGGTATGGGGGATCCAGCTGCGCCGGATCGTCCGGCGCCGGACCGAGGCCTCGTATCTGACCGCGTTACCGATCTCAGCGGCGCGCGGCAACAGCGTGATCGCCGGGCTCTGGCGTGTCTCGCAGGCCGGGTCCCTCGTCGGCATCGAGGTCCCCTCGCAGGGCCACAACGTCGAGATCAAGCCGTATGGCATCGGCGGCGTGACCAGCGATGTCAACGCCGACCCGCCGAAGCGGAACGAGCTGGACGGGCAGTTTGGGCTGGACGTCAAGTACGGGCTCACGCGGAACATGACGGCCGACTTCACCTACAACACCGATTTCGCCCAGGTCGAGGCGGACGAGCAGCAAGTGAACCTGACGCGGTTCAGCCTCTTCTTCCCGGAGAAACGTGAGTTCTTCCTCGAAGGTCGCGGCAACTTCGACTTCGCGCAGGGGGGCGGCATGGACGGCGCCGGGGCGCCCAGGCTGTTCTTCAGCCGGCGCATCGGGTTGCAGGGTGGCGAGGTGGTGCCGATCCTGGCCGGCGCGCGACTGACCGGGAAGGCGGGCGCGTTCGACGTCGGGGCGCTGAACATTCAGACCGACGACGCGCTGCTGGCCGGCGCAAGGACGACCAACTTCACTGTGCTCCGGGTCAAGTGGGACATCCTGCGCCGGAGCACCGTCGGGGGCATCTTCACCAACCGCTCGGTCTCGCTCGTCGGCGACGAGTCCAACCAGGTTTATGGGCTCGATAGCCGGTTCGCGTTCTTCGACAACGTGCACCTGCTGGGCTATGTGGCACGGACTCGCACTCCCGGTCGGCGGGGGCGGGATGCCAGCTATCTCAGCCAGTTCAACTATGCAGGCGACCGATACGGGTTGAATCTGGGCCACATCGTCATTGAGGAGAACTTCATTCCGGAGATCGGCTTCGTGCGCCGGGATAACGTCCGGCGGACCACGGCGTCAGCCCGGTTCAGCCCGCGGCCCCGGTCGATCGACTGGGTTCGCCGGTTCAGCCTGTCAAGTGGATTGGACTACGTTCAGGCGGCGGACAACCGCGTGCTGGAGACGCGCGAGCGGGACGTCGCGCTCGAGATCCAACTCGAGAACAGCGACAGATTCACGCTGTCCGCCACCGACCGTTACGAGCTTCTGACCCGGCCGTTCACCATCGCGCCCGGGGTCACCTTGCCGGTCGGCGGGTACGGTTTCCGTGACGCTGGGGCCACATATTCGTTCGGCCAACAGCGGCCGGTCAGCGGATCGATCGCGGTTCGCACCGGCAGCTTCTGGAGCGGCGACAGCACGTCGGTCGGGTTGAGTCGGGGCCGGGTCGAGGTAACTCCCCAGCTGTCAGTCGAGCCGAGCCTGTCGTTCAACTGGGTGGATCTGCCGGAGGGGAGCTTCACCACCGGTCTCGTCCGGGTACGGGTCAACTTCACCGTTACGCCGCGGATGTTCTTCAGCGGGTTGCTGCAGCACAACTCCAGTGGCGACGCCGTCAGCACCAACGTCCGGCTGCGTTGGGAATATTCGCCTGGGAGCGAGCTGTTCGTCGTCTACACCGAAGACCGCGACACCGACCCGTTCCTGCCGGACCGCCGCACCGAGCTGCGGAACCGCGGGTTCGTGGTGAAGATGAACCGATTATTCCGTTTCTGAGCCCGCCCCGGTCGGGGTTGCGCTTGGCAGGCGTCTGCGGTAGCGTTCCAGCGAGTTTGGCGACCAAGAGGCTACAGACAAAGGAAGGTCTTTGATGGCACTCACACATCGTATCGTCGTTATAGCGCTCGCTGCCGTCGTAGGCGTCGCCGCGCTGGCGTACGGCCAACCGATCAACGACCTGCCCAACCCGTACACGACCCATCAGGGCTTTTTCAAGTTGCCGGAGGGACGCAGCTGGGGCGCGACGAGCGCAGTCGACATCGACCCCGATGGGAGGTCGATCTGGGTGGGTGAGCGCTGCGGGGTCAACAGCTGCGCGGGGTCCGATCTGGACCCGATATTAAAATTCGACGCGGACGGCAATCTCGTCACAAGCTTTGGCGCCGGGATGTTCCTGTTTCCCCACGGCATCCATGTGGACGGCCAGGGTAACGTGTGGATCACCGACGCGCAGGGACCGAACGACGACGCTCCTGAAACCAACGGGTTGGGCCACCGGGTCGTCAAGTTCAGCCCGACCGGCGAGGTGCTGCTCGTGCTGGGTGAGGCCGGCGTGGCGGGTGACGGGACCGACCACCTACTCAACACGCCGTGCGACGTCATCACGGCGCCGGATGGCTCCATCTTCGTGTCCGAGGGACACGGCGGGCAGAGCGATAACGCGCCGCCCGACACGGTCGCTCGCATCGTGAAATTCGACGCCCAGGGGGACTACGTCAAGCACTGGGGCGAGCTGGGGTCCGGGCCGGGGCAATTCCGGACCCCGCACGCACTGGCGTTCGATTCGCGTGGCCGGCTGTTCGTGGGGGATCGCGGCAACGTGCGGATCCAGATCTTCGATCAGGATGGCAACTTCCAGGAAGAGTGGCCGCAGTTCAGCCGGCCGAGCGGGATCTTCATCACCGCCGACGACACGCTGTATTCCGCCGACTCCGAGTCGAGCGAGACCCGGCACGCAGGTTGGCGTCGCGGCATCCGGGTCGGCAGTGCCGTGACCGGTGAGGTGTTTCACTTTATCCCGGACCCCGCCGTGGTGGCGCGGGGCACGAGCGCGGCCGAAGGCGTGGCGGTTGACGCCGACGGGAACGTCTTCGGTGCCGAGGTTGGGCCACGCCAGTTGGTGCGCTACACGCGGTAGCTGCCCAGACTGGTGGGAACGTATACGCGCCCGCCCCGCGCCACCGTCTCATCCATAGCTGCCCGGCCAGGTGGAGGGGAGAGTGCCGGCGCGCCGTCCGTGCGGATCCCGGCACCGCCATGAAGCATCTCGCCGCGGCGCTCTTGTTCATCTTCATCGCAGCGTGGGCCTGCGCTGCCTTGCTCACCGCGTCAAGCGCACAGCCGACGCCGGATACCGAGGTGCGCGCCATCGTCGACAAGGCGCTCGCTCGCATGAGCTGGTCGGCGGAGCAGGACCACGAGGCTCGCTACACGCACTTGATGACCCGGCGCACGCGGAAGTTCGACGGCGATGGCGGCGTGACGGACGACGAGACGCTCGGCTACAGGGTGGAGCCGCATCGCGGCGTGCCCTACGCGAGGCTGATCACCAGGGATGGCGAGCCGATTGCTGGTGCCGATCTGGTTGCGGAAGAGAAGCGGTGGACGGAGTTCGTCGAGGAGCTCGACGAACCTCCCGACAACGAGGACGACGGGGACGACAACACCATTCTGTTCGACGCGGAGCTGCTCAGCCGATACACGGCACAGCTCGATGGCATCCGCGAGCGACGCGGCAGACCTAACTACGTCCTGAGATTCCAGCCGAAGCCGGGGAAGCTCCCAGTGCGCCGCCCGATGGACCGTGCCCTTAATAAGTCGAGCGGTGAAATCTGGATCGACCAGCGGACCTACGAGATCGCGCGCATCGACTTTCAGCTCATGGAGAAGGTTCGGCTCTGGTGGGGCATCGTGGGCAGCGTGTCGGACGCGACGGGGCATATCGAGCGCCGGCCGATCACAGAGACTGTCTGGCTGCCGGCCGAACTCGACATCTACTTCCAGATGCGCGTCCTGTTCCGCACCACGCGGCGCGCTGAGACCACGCAGTGGAGCGGATTCGAACCGGTTGCCGAATGAGCTGGGCCGTCTCGTTCGGCCGAAGTTCGCCTCGAACGTCCTGACCGGGCCGGCTTCCGCTGCGCTAGGCAGCTTCGCTGCTATGCGGGGCCTAGAAAGCTCGATTATAACGATGCGCGCTGTTCAACGAATCTAGTGTGACCCGAACGGAAAGGCGGTGAGCCAGGCGCGGGCGTGATCGAGGTCGTCGGTGCGCAGCGCATCAGGATTGTAGCCGCGCTCGGCGCCGAGATAGTAGCCAAGCAGTTGAAACGCGATGGCGGCCAGCGGCGGCATCAGTATCTCGCCAAGCGGCCCCGGTACCGCAATCACGAAGCTGGCATCCGGCGCGATCGTATCGTCACCCTCCACGACCAGCGCCAGGGTCGGAGACCGCGCGGCGCGAGCGGTGCGCACGGCGTCATGCAGCCGCGCGTAGGCCTTGCCGGGCGGTGCGATCACGACGGTCGTCACCTCGCTAGACAGCAAGGGAATCGCGTTGTGGGCGTACTCACCCGGCCGGTACGCCTTGCAGAGCAGGCTGCTCGCCTCTTCGACCTTCAGCGCGCCTTCACGAGCGGAGAACCAGTTAGGCCCGCCGCCCACTACCATCAGCGCCTGCTGGTCTTTCAGCGCGTTTGCGATCTGCGAGACGTTCAGGTCCTCTTCCTGTAAGAACTGCGCGGCGCTGTCTGGCAGTTGCGCGATGGCGTCGCCGAGCTCAGCGGCCTCGTGGGCGTCGAGCGTATTCGTCGCCATCCCCACCTCCAGCGCGAGCAGATACAGCACCGCGAGCCGGGTCGTCAGCACCGAGACATCGGGACCGCAGCGCTGGCCGGTCGGGAAGCAGACGCTTTCATCGCACAGTTCTTCGAGCACACTGCCAGCCGTGTTGGTCAGTGCCACGGTCAGCATGCCGAGGTCGGCCGCATGCGTAGCGGCGTCGAGCGTCTCGATACTGGAACCGGTCGCCGACTGCAGGATGAGCGCCGTCGGCTCGTGTCGCTGGGTCCAGTGATTGGTGAACTCCAGCGACTCGTGGCTTTCGGTGGTCCACCCGGTCCATTGACGACACAGGAATGATCCGAACTGCGCGCCGTGAAACGCCGAGCCGCACCCAGTGAACACGAGATGCCGGATGCCCTGCTCGATGAGACGTTGTGTCAGGGCCCCCAGCTCGGATCGCAGATCGAGCACGTGACGAATCAGGTCCGGCTGACTGCGGACATCCTCGATTAAGAGGTAGGGGTGTCGCTGTCGGATATCAGCGGTCCCGCGGATGCGAGCCCACAGGGGCACCCGCGCCAACTCGCCCTCCAGCCACGTGGGAATCGGGTTGTCTGGCGTCGGCGGCGGCGCGTCGGGATGGCGGTCGAGCAACTCGCGAGCCCAGTGCGGCAGTTTGTACGTCATCAGTCAGGGTGGCTGGCCGTGGGCAGCCGTGGTTCCCCGGGTGATAGACACCGGACGCGGCCGGGCGGTGCACCACCCGAGTGGCGGGTCGCTCGTGAGCTTCCAGGATACTACGAGCGGAGGGTGCCGGGCGGTACACGGGCCGGGTTCATTACTGACCCAGCCCGACGACGTGCTCGATACCCGAGGGGTCACGCAGTACGACATGGTCGCGGTTGACCGAGACTAGCTCCCACGGCCCGACGCGCTGACCGGAGCCGAGCACGCTGCCGTCAATGACCGCCAGCCGTCGTCCCTCGGTCATCAGGATCGCGGTGACGACGGGAACCGCCGGAGGCGGCGCGGCGTCAAGTCGGGTCAAGGCGGTGTCGCTGAGTCCGGTCGGTGCCGGCTCCGAGGCTACCGGCGTCGACTCGGCGGGCGGGTCCGCGGCCACCGGGGTCTCGACCGCCGCGACGATCTGATCTTCCTGTTCTTCGAGAATAGCAGCCGCAGATTCGGGGCCGGGGGCCCGGTAGCGACTGGCCACCATCCACCACACGAGCCACACCAGACCTCCGACCAGGATGCCCCGGCGCAGGTAGGTTCCCAGATCGGCGCTTACTCGCGGGCGGCTCGTGCGCGAGCCGGGAGTCCTGCTGAGCGAGCCGAGCTGTTGCCTGCCGAGGGGAGACCCGCGGGGAACCTTCTCGGGACCCAGCGCGTCGCTGATCCGGCTCATCCCTGTCATTGTCTCTCAGGAAATAGCCGCGCGGTGTTCCCGGAGAGTTGCAATTCGCCGGTCCACCCCCGAGTCGGGAATTCGGGCGGCGGCGTCCGGACGCTATGGAAGAGAATCGAGTCCATAAACGCGTCAGCAGCCACACGCGCCGCGGCGGGCTCGGTGTCGAGTTTCTCGACCTCTCGCCCGACAATCTGGAGTGACCGGCGGCCTACATCGACGAGAGATCGTAACCTCGAACACATCCGTCCGGGCCGCCAAGCCCACCCCGTCCCTGGTTGCCTCGGGACGAGGTGATGACGATTTTCCTCACCGTTCACGAGACGCCTGGGATCGGTACGGGTCGGCGCGCCCGAGATTTCGCGATCACGGTGCCAGGGTCTGCGCCCGTTTGAGGAACCCGGGGCTGTTCAGCCGCGCGCAGACGTCGAAGAAGGCGGGTCGTGGGCCGGTCCACCGCAGGTCGTCAACCCGCTCGAAGACCGGGGCGCTCGTGCGCAGCGTCGCGAGGTCTTTGAACCGCGCCGCCACGTCGCGGTGTGTTGCGAGCTCGGCGGCGAGGCGGCCGGCGCCCCTCACCTCGACGTCCCATGCTCCCGCTTCGTCGGGAATAGCCTCGAGGTGGAGATAGCGGCCGAGCACACGGCCCGTCGACTTGGCTCCCCATCCTCGCAGCCCAGGGAACCCATCGGCCGCGTCTCCGACCAGCGCCAGATAGTCCGGGATCGAGGTCGGCGGCACCCCAAACTTCGCCTTGATCCCATCGGCGTCCTGCACAGTTCCGGCCCGCCGGTCAAATTGGACCACGCGCCGACCCGTCACGCACTGCGCCAGATCCTTGTCCGGTGTGCAGATGAAGACCTGTTCGACACGGGGGTCATTGCTGGCCAGTGCCGCGGCCGAGGCCAGCGCGTCGTCCGCCTCGAGGTCCGTCATCGGCCAGACCACGACACCGAGCGCGTCGAGCGCCGCCTCCAGGGGATGGAACTGTGCCAATAGCGCCGGGTCGATGCCCTCGCCGGTCTTGTAGCCGGGCCAGAGCTCGTTGCGGAACGATTCGACGACTTGGTCGGTCGCCACGCCGAGGTGCGTCACCCCATCTTCTAGCATCGACAGCACCGAGCCGACGACGCCGCGCACCGCCCCCACTTCCAGGCCGTCCACGTCCGTAGCCGACGGCACCGCGAAGAAGTGGCGGAACAGCTCGTACGTGCCGTCGAGGAGGAAGACGTTCATGGGCCAGTTCCCATGTGTCACCGCCTTCGTGACCTGCCGTCGTGCGAGCACATCGCCCTGCTCGAGAGGGTCAGGTCCAGGCGGTGCGGCGCCAGACCGACCCTCGCGCCTCGCACCGGCCGGGCGCGGCATCGGTCACGGAGGCTCTCGACGCCACGAGGGCGACATCACGAGCTCCTAGTGTACGTCCACGTCCAGGACGCCGAGCGCCGGTGGTCCGACGATGACAGGTGCGCGGCTCGAAGTCTTCGACCCCGGGGGCGGGACACGCGTCGTGCCGATTGCGGACAACCGGTTCACCATCAGGCGCAGTCACGGCAACACGCTCTCGCTGAACAGCGCCGAGATCTCGCGGCTCCACGCGGAGATCGTCAAGGAGGGGGACGCCTACATCTTGCGCGACCTCGGCCGTCGGCGATCCGCGCCAGTCCGCCACCCTGCTCGAGGGGCTCAGCGCCCTGGGCACCGCCAAGGTGCTCGACCAGGTGCTGGCGATGGTGATCGACTACGCGATCACCCTGAGCGCGACCGAACGCGGCTTCATCATGCTCGTCAACCCGGACGGCACGAGTTCGGAGACGAACGCATCGCCGAGTGCATGCAAGCCGCCCGAAGCGATTTCGGCCCCAGTGAGCTGGTGGAGCACGTGATGGACACGGTCCGCGAGTTCACCGTCGGCGAACCGCAGAGCGATGACATCACGGTCATGGTGGTGCGGTTTCACGATGAGGCGGAGCATCGCTAGCTTTCCCGCCGGGTGACGGCGGAGGCGGTCGGACAGGGCTCCCAGCCGAGGCTGCTCAGATCCGTGCCCAGTTTCCTCGCTGCGTTTAGCAGCGCGGCCGGGTCCTCAAAACACTCGGTTTCCTCGGCACCATCCGGATACAGCACCACCAGCTGGTAGGCCTCCGAACCTTGCTCGCAGTGGATGCCGATGAACCGTGGTGGCCCAGTGACCCGGTTGTAGAACCAGAGCATCACTGGGGTGTATCGGGACAGAGCCCGGGCTTCCGACAGCCCTACCGATCATTTCCGGTGCAATCCTGAGTCAAACAGAGCGCTGGTAGGAATGCAATTCAGTGCAGGCCGTGCGGGGTTCGAAATAGGAGCGTACGGACCGTTCGCAGGCGTCGAAACGAGGAGGGCACGATGCCGATGATCAAGCGCGGCACCGCCCCTGACCTACCGGCCCGAAATCACAAACCCAGCAGGTTCTGGGCGATCTTCTCCAGGCCCTGCTCGGCCGCCCAGAGGTCGAGTTCAGGAGTCGCCAGGTCGTCGACCAGTGGTACCGCGAGACCGGTGACGCGCAGATCCACCGACTTCAGGTAGCCACGGCACGTTCCGCACGCTTCGACCCGGACGTGCGGCATGGCGTCATCGACGTGGAACAGCAGCCCCCCGTCGCCAGAGACGCCGCACTTGGGACAGACCGACCGGGGAAAGATCCAGGCGGCGGCGCACAGCGAGCACACGAGCCGGCGGTTGCCCTGTCCATGCGGTTCGTCGTCGAGCCCTGACACCTGTGGCGGCGACCCGCATTGCGGGCAGGTGGGCGTGCGGACGGACCCGAAGGGCGGCACTACCAGGTCGGCGAGTGCCTCGGCAATCGGCGCCAGGAACCCGCGCGGCAGGAACACCAGCGGCGCCGGCTCACATCCGAGCGCGCCCGCCTGCGTCTGGACGTCCGATCCGGTCAGCAGCGCACGTAGCAGATCAGTCCGGGTCTCGTCGCCGGCGGCCGACACCGCGCCGGCGGCCCGGGCGATCGGTTTGGGCGCCGTGGTCGGGATCCCCTGGCAGAACCCCCCGAAGCGGGGAGAGAGCTCGTCTAGCGGGAGCCGTTCGAGCTGCAACCACGGCAGGTCCAACGCATCCGGCGCGCCGATCAAGGGTAGCCAGCGGGCCACATTCGTTCGGTCGTGCAGCGGTGCTTGGAGCTCGAGCAGCGACACGTAGAAGCTGAGCAGCTGCGCCGCGTGGGGGCGTTCGGCGAGCAGCGCGTGCGCTCGATCCGCCCGCGCCGCCAAGCAGGGATCGGCGCCCGACGGCCGGCTCAATGCTCGACCCGCTCGCCTGACCAGCGAGGGTGGTGCAGCCGCGCCCAGGCGGGGGTGACCTTCCCGTCGATCATCCCGCGGGCGGTGCCTGGGTAGGCCAGGGTGCCCAGGTAGACATGGACGATCAGCAGCAGCCCGCCCGCCAGCGTGGCGAGGTAGTGCAGCAGCCGCATCGTGCTCAGCAACCCGGCGCCGAAGGGCTCGGGAAACCACAGGAGCAACCCCGTCGCGACGAACACGATTCCCAGCAGACTTTGCAGCCAGAAGAACAGCTTCTGGCCGGCGTTGTACTTTCCGGCCGGCGGCACCTTGTCGTGCTCGTGCGCCGCGTAGGCCGGCTTCAGATCGAAGCCGAGCGCGCTGATACCGACCGCCCCGCCGACGGACGCCTTGAGAAAGGTGCGTCGAGATATCGGCATCTCGGCGCTACCTTATTACACAGAAGCAGGGAGTCCTCTCTCACTTCGACCAGGCCGAATCGGAGGCTTGACCGCTGCGAATCATGCGGCGTACCGCTGAGGCAGGAGCTGTCATAGAATCGCATGGATGGTCACCGGCTCTTCAACTACTACCTCTCGAGGCACCCGTGCCGTCGCGGTTCGCAAGCCGGACGGCAGCGTGGTGACCAACATCGTCGCGGTCGAAGCGCCGCTCGAGATCCGATTAGGCGGACGCCCGTTGGTCATCACAATGCGGACACCTGGCCACGACGACGAGTTGACGACCGGGTTCCTCTTTGGTGAGGGGATCATCACGGGCGGTGACCAGATCGTGTCGATCTGGACCGAGTCCGGGTCGGGCATGCCCGGTCGGGAAGCGCTCGCCGCCGGTAGGCTCGGGTCGGGTGACCGGGTGGTGGTCGAGCTGCGACACGCGCCAGACGCCGGCGCCGTGGAACGGGCGCAGCGCGAGTTCCGGGCCACGGCCGCCTGTGGGGTCTGCGGCAAAGAGCGTCTCGAGGATCTCGACCAGGCCCTGCCGCCGATCGCCCGGGTCGCGTGCGCGACCGATCTGCTCGACAGCCTGCCGGACCGGATGCGACCGGGGGGATTCACGCGGCCGGGCTCTTCACGCTGGATGGCGAGCTGATGTACGTGCGCGAAGACATAGGCCGCCACAACGCCGTCGACAAGGTCATCGGGCGCGCCGTGCTCGATGGCGCGGCGTCGCTTCACGACCGCATTCTGGTGGTCAGCGGCCGCGCCGGGTTCGAGCTGGTGCAGAAGGCGCTAAAGGCGGCGACCCCGGTGATGGTGTCGGTGGGCGCCGCTTCGAGTCTGGCGGTCGCGATGGCGTCTGCCGCCGGGATGACGCTCTACTCGTTCGTCGGCTCCGGGCGTGGGAATCTGCACGAATGAGCCCGCGTGTGTGCTCGTCGGCTTCGGGCTACCGATTCCAGGCGCTCGGGGATGGCGGCCCTGTTCGCCGCGGCCTGGCAAAACCGTAAGGAGCAGGTTCGTGGTCGTCTGACGGCGTTGGAAAGAGTACCCGGTCGATGGGATATAACATGCACATTCGGTGGTGGGTTCGGCTGGGGCTGGCTGGTTGCGCGGTGGCGCTGCTGGCGGTCAATTGGGCCAGCCGCGGCGAGCCCGCGGCGACTGGTTCCCCCGACAGACCGATGGCCGCCGTGGCCGACGACCCTGACCACGCCGGTGAGCCACTGTTGGTCAACGAGGCCTGGCACATCCGGAACATGGCGGCGGCGTACGGCACGTTCGTCATCGAGGTCGAGGCCGACGACCCCACCCAGACCGGAACGATTGCCCGCGCGCTGATCGAGCCGATCAAGGACGACTATGATGAGATCCTCGTCTATGTGAACCGACGAGGGGACGATTCGGATCTCGCCGCCCGTCGCATACAGTGGACGCCCGCTGGCGGCTACGTCGAGATCACCTACACCGAGCCGTAGCCGGCCGGCTCAGAGCAAGTTATGGTGCGTGGGTGGATGGCAGCGTGCGTCCTCGCGGCGGTCGTCGGGGGGCCGGGTTGCGGCGGCTCGCCGGCCGCGCTGACAGGCACCACGGCGGCGACGTTCGCGATCGGGATGCCGATCGCGCTCCCGGATCTGGGGCAGGCGGCTCGTTGTCAACAGCACGACCATGCTGATGTTGCGGGCCACTCATTCGACGGTTTGCGCGAGGCCCGCCGTGCCCTCATAACCTGCTAGCGAAGCGGGCTATCCCTGGACATCTACGCCGCGCTTGACGAGATGCGCACGGATCTCCTCGTGGTACGCGAACAGCGCCGGCGTGCCGCCCGAGTGCAGCATCACCACCACCTGGTCCGGCCCCCAGCGTCTCTCGCGCTGGTGCGCACACAGCCCGGCGAACACCTTGCCCGAGTAGACCGGGTCCAGCAGCACCCCTTCGTTTTCGGCCATCAGCAAGATCGCGTCGAGACAAGCCTCCGTCGCATCGCCATATTCCCGACCGACGAACTGGTCGTGAATCTCGATCGGTCCTCGAGCCCGGGCCGGATCGTGGCCGAGCAGCTCCCCAATGGCGGCCCACCAGGTGCCGAGACTCTCCCTGCACTGATCGGCGTCGCGGTTCACGCTGACCCCGATGACCGGGCATCCGATGCCGCGCTCGCGCAGCCCAGACAGCGTCCCGGCAAAGATACCGCCGGTCCCGAACGGAGTGTAAACGGCGGCCGGCCGCAGTCCCGCATCGGCGAGCTGCCCGGCCAGTTCGAGACCGGCCCGGACATACCCGAGACAGCTGAGGGGCGTCGACCCGCTCACGGGGATGTAATACGGGGTCTCACCGCGCGCCCGTAGCTCGTCGCACAGCGCCTGCGCGGGACGCTCGAGGTTCCAGTGTTCGTCGGCGTCGGCGAACCTGACGTCGGCGCCCATCAGGTAGACGGTCAGTAGATTGCCTTGAAACACCTGACGTTCGTCGCGGCTCAAGACGACGGCGGCGTCGAGCCCCACGCGGCGGGCCGCCGCCGTGGTCAGACGGGCATGGTTGCTCTGAGCGCTGCCGCAGGTGACCAGGACCGTGGCCCCGGCTGCCCGGGCCTTCGCTAGCTCGTACTCGAGCTTGCGTGGTTTGTCGCCCCCGAGCGCCAAGTCGGTCAGGTCGTCGCGTTTCAGCCGCAGGTCGAGTCCGAGGCGGGCGCTGGTATGCGCCAGGCGGTCGAGCGGCGTCGGCGTACGTGTCAGCGTCTCGCGCGGATAGCGGGCAAGCGCCCGGTCGATGGCGGTCTCCATGGGGGGGATGATCGCCCGCCTGCCTCATCCTCGCAAGGCGGGCGGGGTTGACGCTCACTGCCCCGGTCGTTCTACCAGCGTGTACTCGCCACCGGCGCTACGGCGCAAGCGGCGCCAGGGGAATCACACCGACCAGCGAGAACGACCAGGCACTGGCGTCGTCGAGATACCGATCGCCGCCCACTACGTCGCCGGCCTTCGGCAACCCGGTCGCCACGTAGTCGAGCGAGCCCTCCACTTCGAGATGATGCAGCCATGTGTCCTCCGGCAGGCGGCTGAAGGGCAGGAAGGCGGTGTCGAGTTCGAAGTTCAGCTTGTGCGTATAGACGCTGCCGGCGCCGGGGGTCCAGCCAGGGCTGATCTTGTCGACGATGTCGAAGTGGCTCTCGACCCAGCCGCCGGTCTGCTGCGGCTCCAGAATCGATAGGTTCAGCTCGAGCTCCACCTCGATGCCGTTGTCCCGCAGCGTGGTCCGGCCGGACGCGGCGGCGGTCGCCCCGGTGAACGGGTGCGCGTCGGTCGTGCCGAACGGCACGAAGATCGTCTCGACGGTGAAGCCGACGCGGGGCAGCTCCGTCGGAATCCCAACGGCGAGAATCAGCTCGAAGACCGCCTCGCGCTCCTGGGTCGCGACGGCAACCACGTCGCCGTCCTCCAGCGTCTCCACACGGGCCGCCCCGAACAGATGCTCGACCGTGACGGTCGGCTCGATTTTCAGATCCGGCACGCAGAGGAACGCACACCGTTCCTGCGCAGGCGCCACGACGGGCCAGAGCACACAGAGAAGGATGACCGCCAGACCGGCGCCCCGTCTCAGCCTGCGCCGTGGGCCCTGTCTCTCCATCGTCATGACTTGATGTGCCGCGGCGCGCGCCGGTTGCTCCCGTCCCCTCCGCACGACGTGCCGGGTCCGGACCGGTGCACATTCCCGCATGAAGAGGCTATCATCGTGCAGAAACCCGTGCATAGCCATCTTGTACCGACAGCATCGTCACGCGTGGGGCACGTTTCGATTCCCTCGACTAGCCCCCGCGTGCTGCTCTGGGTCCTCGTCGCGATGGTCGTGGCGACCGGATGCGTCCGACGTGCCGACCCCGCGACCGACGGAGCCGATGCCGCCTACGTCGGATCCGATTCGTGCCAGGCATGCCACGCCGAAATCCACGCCCGGTGGCAAGACACGCTCATGGCAAATGTACTGCAAGATCCCCGGGAGCGGCCCGACGCGATCTTGGGCGACTTCACGGTCGGCGACCCGCTGGTGACGTTCACCCCGGACGACGTGGTCTTCACCTACGGGAGCAAGTGGAAGCAGCGCTACTACACACGGGTCGGAGACGACTACGCTATCTTCCCAGCGCAGTGGGACGTGCGGAACCGCCAGTGGCGGAGCTATTACGTGCGGCCCGGGACGGATTGGTGGGTCGAGCACTATCCGGAAGACCAGATGCAGCGACCGACCGGCCCGCTCTGCGACGGTTGTCACTCGGTGAACTACGACGTCACGACGAAGACCCCCACCGAATGGAACGTCGGCTGCGAGAAGTGTCATGGGCCCGGCAGCGTGCACAATCTCGATCCGACCGCTGCGAACATCGTGAACCCGGCGCGGCTCGACCCGGTGCGCGCGGACGACGTCTGTATCCAGTGTCACTCGCAGGGCCGGCCGCATGAGAGGCCAATAGACGGGGTCTACTACGACTGGCCGGTGGGTTATGCACCAGGCGACCGCCTCAGCGAGTTCTGGGAGCTGGAGGGGCCGGATCTCGGTGAGACGACGTTTACGCACTGGCCCGAGGGCTCGGCCCATAAGAACCGCATGCAGGGCAACGACTACGTGCAGAGCCAGATGTATGTGAAGGGCGTGACCTGCTACGCCTGTCACGATGTTCACGGCACGGAGCACAACGCGGATCTGATTGCGCCCGGGAACGACGTCTGTTTCCAGTGCCACGGCCCACAGTTGCAGGCCGGCCCGCGTGGGTCGCTCGAGTATCACACGCAGCACGAGGCCGACGGCGAGGGAAGCCAGTGTGTGGCCTGTCACATGCCGGCGATCGCGCGGACCGTTGGCGACGTCAACGTGCGAAGCCACACGTTCTCGTTTATCTCACCGGCGTTGACCGACCGGTACGACATCCCGAACCCCTGCACCACCTGTCACGACGATCAGACCACGACGTGGGCCCTTGAGGCGCTGGAGGCCTGGCCGCAGGTCTCGCCGTGGCGCGTGGCGCGCTAGGCACCCCCCTCAGGGCGAGATGGTGGCACTTGAGGCAAGTCGCAGCCGCATCCCGGCCAGCAGACTGCCGGAAACCCCTATGCCATGAACGGGTTTGCCGAGTGGGCCCCGAATCCGCACGCGCTCATCGTGCATCTACCGATCGGCCTGCTGGTCACGGGCATCGTGGCCGATCTGGTTGCGATGTGGCGGCGCGATCCCGCCCCCGTCGTCACCGTCTCGACCGGCCTGTACCTCGCGGGCGTGGTGACGCTCGTCGCCGCGTACTTCACTGGACGCAGCGCCGCGTCCGTGGTGTACACCCCGGGTCTGGCGCAGGCGCTCGTGGTCCCGCACTGGGACTGGGCGTTCTGGTGTGTCTGGTACTTCGGGCTGCTGACGGCCGGTCGTGTGGCACTTCTGTTCCGGGCTCCGCGGCCCCCGCGGCTCGTCACGCTCGGCCTGGGGGCGGCGGGTCTCGCCGGGCTGGTCCTGCTGGTGAACACCGCCGAGCTGGGCGCGCGCATGGTCTACCAGCATGGTGTCGGCGTGGCGGCGCCGGAGGCGGCCGAGGGTTCGGCCCCTGAGGCGCCGGCCGGGGACCGAGCATCGCCCTAGCGCGCCGCCGCGTGCAGCTCGCGCAGCCGAGCCCGATCGTCAGCGGTCAGGGGCAACCACTCCTGCGGGTTGTCCTCGGCGGCGGTCGACGAGCAGGGGCCGCACATGAGTGTGGCCGTGGCGCGGTTGTGCGTGAGCCCGAGAGTGTGCCCCAGCTCGTGGGCGACCACGTTCTTCAGTACCTTGTCGTTGCTCGGCCGCCGCGGTTCGGCGGCGCGAATCGCGACCAGGTAACTCGGTGAGCCGATCAAAGGCCACGCGAACGGCATCAACGGCTGGCGGGATAGCAGAACGACGATGTCGGCAGCGAGGTCCGTTAGCTCCATCGGCAGCGGCGGGCCGTTCACGCCACGCGGGAGCCGGCCGCCGCGTTGTGACACCTGCCGCGCAAAATACTCCAGCACGCGCGTGCTCGGCGGGTCGACCAGGACATCGTCGATCGCCACCCGCACCGCGAGGTCGAGGTCGGCAAGGGTCCGGTTCCAGAACCCCACGGCTGCCCGCACCATCGGGACCCGGCTGTCGTTCGCGTCGCGGGTCAGCACGATGACACGTCGGGCCGCAGTGTCCTGCGCGACCGCCGCGGTCGGCATCAGCGACACCACCACCAGGAACACGTGTGTGGCCCGTGCAGCGATGGTCACAATGTGAAACCGGCGAGGTCTGTCGCCTCCGTCAGGGTGTCTGGGGCCAGCGCGTTTTCCCTGTCTCCCGTCTCTTGAAGATTGCTGCAGTCAGTACCGGAAAAGATAACGCAGCTTCATGAAGATCGCCCGGTTGGTACGGCGCAGCTCCTTGGTGAAGAACAACGGCTCGTCGATGCCGTCTCCGTCCCGGTCTCCTTCTAGCTGATCCGCTTGACGGTAGTGGTCGTCGTAGCCGAAATAGAATACCGTCCCGGCGTTGATGCGGTACGTGAAGAGTAGGTTGCCGTCGAGCGCTTTGTCGAAGGTGTTGTACTCGGTGATGTTCCGCACCAGTAGGCGGTCGTTGAACGTGAACACACTTTCCGCCCGGTAGATCTTGACGTCGAACATCGCGAAGTCGCCGTTGCTCGGGTCGGTCAGCCGGCTCGTGTTGATGTTGATCCGCGAGCTGAATCGGGCGAGCGGCCGCAGGGTGACGTTGACGCCGGCGCGGGTGCCGGTGCCGAGAAACGGAGCGCTGGCGTCGAAGAAGATCTGGTCACCCGACCTGAAGTTGCCGCCGATCGAGAACGCGCGACTGGTGTTGACCCCACCGCCGATCGAGTACTCGGTCTTGAAGAAATCGATGCCGCCGAACCGCTCCATGTCGCGGTTGACGTTGGCGTTGAACCGGATGCTCTTCGCGAAGTTGACGTTGACCCCGAGACTCGAGTTCTCGTCCTCGAGCACGCCGTCGAAGTTCCAGTTGCGGGCGTAACTCACCCGGGGTCCCCAGTTGATAATCCAGCTTTCCGGCCACCAGCGATAAGCGATGTTGGTCGAGGTCCGGCGCTGGTCGATCCGGCGGATGAAGCCGACCTCGGTATCGAAGTCCGGTGAGATCTCATACGCGGCGGCGAACCAGCTGAGATTACGGCCGTTATTTCTGATGCTGGCGTCGTAGACGTGACCCTCCCGCTCTACGCCGTCAAGATCTCGATGCCGCGTGCCGATCACCCGGAAGTTGGTCAAGGTCGACCGCGATAGTCGGAAATTGCCGTCGACGCCTCCCAGCAGGCTGCTGCTGTTGAGGAATTTCCGGTCCGTGAAGATGGCACCGATGTGCGACTCGGAATAGACGTCGTATTTCACGCGGCCGATAACGCTCTGCGCCGTCTCGCCGTGACGCGGGTCGGTCGCGTCGCCGACGTTGCCGGGCGCCTCGTCATTGGCGGTCATCACGCCGAGTGTGAACTTGCCCGTCTTTCCGGTCAGTTTTGCGCCCCACACCGGGTCGACGATGGTCCGCGTGTGCACGAAGGTCACAGGGCCGGGCATGTCGAAGATCTCGGCGCCCTCGAGGAAGAACGGTCGGAGCTCGTTGAAGAACAGCGGGAACCGGCGGTTCACCTCGATCTGCGGCCGGTCCGACTCGATCTGCGAGAAGTCTGGGTTGAGCGTGAAATCGGCGGTCAGGTTCGAGGTGACGCCGTATTTGACGTTCAGCCCTGCCTCGGGATCGGTGTCGCGGTTGACGAAGCCCCCGGTCGAATCGTCGAGCGAGCCGAACTGGATGGCGGTGAACGTTGGTAGAAACTCGAGATTGCGGCTGGTCGAGAGGCCGGTCATCCCCTCCAGTAACCCCATCTGTCGCATGAAGCCGGACACGTCACGCGACATCGGCGCCCAGACATCGTTTTCCGCGTTCTTGCTCTTGATCTCCCGAACGATCTGAAAGCCCCACTGGTGGGGCGCTTCGCGCTCCCGGCCCGGATAGCGGATGCTCTTGAACGGGACCGCGATCTCGGCAGAGTACCCGTCGGCGACGATCTCGGCGCCGCTGTAAAACAGGGCGTCCCACGATCGGTCCGCCGGCGGAATTCGACCCCCTCCCCGACCGCCGCGGCTGGCATTGACGATGCCGTCACCCTGCACGTTGTAGGCGTTCACGTCGAATTCGAACGACCGCTGCTGGTCGAGAAAGGTGTCGATGTAGATCGTGATCAGGTCGTCCTGGGCCGCCCGGTCGCGGTCTACCCTGTTGGCCCGCATGATGCTTGGGTCCGAGTAGTGCAGATAGAACCCGAAATATAGGCTGTCGTCGTCGTAGGCGATGTACACCTCGGTGTCCTCGGTCGCCGGCGCCCCTTCGAGCGGCGACTCCTGGGTGAACTCGGTGATCTTGGCCGCGTTCTGCCAGACGACGTCGTCGAGCCGGCCGTCGATGTCCGGTGGCGTGTCGGTCCTGGTCGGCCGCACGGTCGGCCGTCCCGGCAGGAGCCCAAGACGCGACACCTCGGTGTCGTCGCCGACCGCGATCCCGCCCCTGATCGGTCCAGCGCCCCGGAGCTCGGTGGTGTCGGCCGCGCCACCGGCGTCGGGATCCGGCAAGAGCGGCTCCTCGGAACCGGCGGCCTCCGTCAACAGGCCGGCCACGATCCGATCCTGCAACGCGAAGATCTCGTCGATGGTGCCGTCTGCCGTCAACGTACCGGTGACCCGACCGGTCACGGCATCGACGAGCCGGGCGGTGATGCGCAGCATCTGACCCACCCGCTGGTACCCGCCGGTCACCACCCATCCTACGCCCAGGTCACGCCCCAGCTGCGCGGCGGCCGTCGCATCCGGCAAGGCCGGAACACCCTCGTCCAACGCCGACGAGACCATTTCCCGTCCGATGACCACCATGTCGTCGAGCGACTCGAGGTCGGCACCGACCGTCTCGGCAATCCCGTTCCCGATCCAGTCGTCGGCGGCGTCCTTCGAGATATTCGAGAACGGCATCACCGCAATCGAGCGCGCCGGCGGCAGGTCGGCTACATCCCCCTCTCCCTCGCCAGACCCACTGACGGGCACTTGCTGCGCCGCCGGCGTCGCGGAGGACGGCGCTGGGGATTGCCGTGCGGCCGCCGTGCCGGAAGTCGCCAGTGCCAATAGCAGCAGACCGGACAGCGGGACAAACAAACGGATAGGCATTCGATCT
>Ga0310120_10000733_pt1 | contig 25613 bp, 19 predicted proteins | sample CB27_AW_983_MG_FD_203506 | JGI IMG/M metagenome (GOLD analysis project Ga0310120, IMG submission 203506) | Marine microbial communities from Western Arctic Ocean, Canada - CB27_AW_983 | ecosystem: Environmental > Aquatic > Marine > Oceanic | place: Canada: Western Arctic Ocean | collected...
GACCATCGGTGCATCAGCTGAGACTTCATGAGTCTTCTGCCTCCGGGATCGACCCGATCCGGAGTCGCAACAGTCTGTCTATCCGAAGGACCCACGAGGCTTCGCGGTCCACACCTCAGGTGAAACCGGGGGAGATCACACCGAGAGGCCCTGTGGGTCCGAAGTTGATCATCGTTGTAAATTCAGCCCGGAGCAAGGGGTTCCAATCCGCTCCTTCAACGTCGATTCAGGAATTCCCCGGTGAGGATCCTGGCTCGATGCTCCGATCCAGGTCATCCAGTTGCCAACCCGACAGCGAACGAGCGATGGGAACTCGTCGGCCCAATCCGAATGCCCGCGGTGAGACCCGCAAAATGGGTGCGGATTGGCGGCGCTTGTGCTCACTAGATTCGATCAGACCGATCACTCTGCGAACCATCTCGGCATCGTGACCTTGCTGCTGAATCTGCAGCCCCGACTGACGTCCCTCGATCCACGCTTCGAGCACTTCATCGAGCTGCTGGTAGGGAGGAAGGGTGTCCTCATCTCGTTGATGGGGGGCCAGTTCGGCGGATGGAGCCTTGTCGATCGTCTCCTGGGGGACTCTTCCTCGAAAACGCTCCAGCTGGGCTATCGCATACACCTCGCGCTTTCGAACATCTCCCAGAGGGGCCAGCCCTCCACACATATCTCCATAGAGAGTGCAATATCCCACCGAAAGTTCCGACTTATTTCCGGTCGCCAGCACCATCGCTCCCTGGCGATTGGCCACCGTCATCAACACCGTTCCGCGGATCCTCGCCTGCAAGTTCTCCTGCGCCACTCCCCACTCCCCCTCGCCGAGCAAGGGTTCCATGACGGAGCGGAGGGCCCGATAAGAGGAGTTGACGGAAATCTCTTCCAGATTGATGCCGAGTTTTTGCGCCAGATCCCGCGAGTCCTCGAGGCTCCCTCTGGAGGAGTACGGTCCAGGCATTGCAATTCCCATCACCTGATCTGCGCCCAGCGCTTCGACTGCCAGCAATGCGGTGACCGCCGAATCAATCCCACCGGAGAGTCCCAGCACCGCCCGATCGATGTGACACTTGTGGAAGTAATCGCGGATGCCCAGCACCAGCGCACTGGCGATCTCCTCCACCGGATCGAGATCGACCTCAACGGAAGGCTTCTGCCCGACCACACCGACCTGTTCCTCAAACGAGGTGAACTGCTCGAAGGATCGATCGGGGTGAGCCATCATGCTGGCACCGTCAAAGATCAGTTCTGTATTTCCGCCGACCAGGTTTGCCAGGACGATCGGAACTCCATAGCGAGCCGCCTGGTCTCGAAACAGTTGCCGGCGGACGCCACTCTTTCCTCGACGAAAGGGGCTGGCAGAAGGGCACAGGATGATCTCTGCTCCGGCATCGATCAATTCTTGCCCTGGATCGCGGCGGTAACTGATCTGCCCCGGCACACGAGAGGTCCAGAGGTCCTCACAGATGGCGATGCCGACAGCATGACCAGCGATCGAATGGACCTGTACCGGGCCTCCCGGCTCGAAGGTACGAGACTCGTCAAAAACATCGTAGGTCGGTAGCAAGACCTTGTCGGAATGTGCCACCACGGCACCGTTCTCGATGATGGCTGTACTGTTATGAACCGGCCGGGCGGCACCCTCGTCACTGCGCCGCAGCGTCCCCACGACCACCGGAGGTTGCCCCTTTAACCGGTTCGCCAGGGTGTCGGTGGCACGCTCAACCGCAGCCACGAAATCTTCTCTCGTGACCAGATCGAGCGGCGGATAGCCACAGATCGCCAGTTCCGGAAAGAGCACCAGTTGCGCCCCGGCGGCGGATGCACTCTCCACGGCAGTGACGATCCGGTCGCAGTTGCCGACCAGATCTCCCACGGTAGTGTTGATCTGTCCGATGGCGATGCGCACGGTCAGATTATCCCATCATCCGAAAACCACCGTCGACGTAGATGACTTCCCCGGTGATTCCGCTGGCCAGAGGAGAGAGAAGGAAAGTCGCGGCATTTCCCACCTCTTCGGTGGTCACTCCTCGACCGAGTGCGGCTCTCTTCTCGACCTCATCGAAGATATCGGAAAACCCACTGATTCCCCGGGCTGCAAGAGTCTGGATCGGTCCGGCGCTGATGGCGTTGACCCGAATGTCCCGTTCTCCGAGATCCATCGCCAGATATCTCATGCTCGCCTCGAGACTCGCCTTGGCCACTCCCATGACGTTGTATCCGCGCATCGCCCGCTGCGACCCGAGATAACTGAGGGTGATCATCGAGGACCCCGGTCCCATCCGGCTGGCGGCCGCTCGAGCCAGTCGGGTGAAGGACCATGCACTGATATCATGAGCCTTCAGCCAACCTTCATGACTGGTGTCGATGTAGGAGCCCTCCAGATCCTCCTTGTCGGCGAATCCAATCGAGTGCACGAGGAAATCGAGCCCGCCCCACTTCTCATCGACAGCGGCGAAGAGTGCCTCGATCTGAGAGTCATCGCTGACATCACAGGGCAGTAGCAGTTCCGCATCGACGGTCTCTACCAGAGGCCGCACGCGGCGCTCGAGTCGATCTCCCTGGTAGGTGAAACCGAGTCGAGCTCCACCCTGATGAAGCACCTGGGCGATTCCCCAGGCGATGCTGCGATCGTTTGCGACGCCCAGGATCAATCCCCTACGCCCTGAGACACAATCGGCAAAGGCCATCGGGCCCCCTTTCTGGATCACCCTGATCCTACCCCTTGGAGCCATCTGAGGGGAGCGATCCGCTCCATCTCGGGTCCGATGAAAAACTGCCCCCAGCGACTTCCGAAGAAGTCGCTGGGGGCAGCAAAGAAACGGGTTCTAGCCGCAGCACGCACCGGGCTCACACCGATCTACAGTTGAGACCCTCTTGCAGCCGGTTCCTTCTTCTCCTGCGAAGAATCCGCGGCTTCGGAAATTTGCTCCGTGAAGGTGTAGAATCGCACTCCACCCTCGACGATGGAAGTGCGCGATGCTTGCCAACCGAAGTACTTTCTGAACAGCTCCGATTCAGGGATATTCTCCGGATCGAACAGGAATAGCATATTTTCGTCGCCACCAAGATCGGGAGCGATCAGTGGAAGAAGTCCCAGCAACGGGCGCAAAATGTCTGCGGCCTGGCTCAAGGACTCGCCGAGATTGGCCATGCTGATTCCATTACCCTGGGTCGCCTTCACCTTCGAAAAAGCAGCTGCAGTTCGCTTATCGGAACCAAAGGGAGATCCTCCCTCCCCATCGATAAGGCGCAGGGACGCCTGGACCTCCTCGGCCGCAGTCGAAAAGATCAACCAGTCCCCTTCGACACACCAGCTGGGCAGCACCGACGAGCCTTCACCGGCAAACTCTGGTGGCACATCTCCGAGAGGATCAAAGCTCCACAGGTCGCGACCCATGAACTCATCCTTCTGGAGGGCGGCGCCCATCAACTCGGGTCGCCCGAGCGAATCCATCAACTTGTCAAATGGTCCGCGATTCGCAAGTTTCATCCCGACCACGACGGGGAAACTGGGAGCTCCACCCCCCATCATCATCGCCATCGGATCGAAGGCGGACTCCCCCGCTTCCTGCGGAGGTGTGAAAAAACAGATGGTTCCTTCGATGGAGTCGACCAGTTCCATCACACCGACACCAGTGGTCATCTTGGCCATCTGGAGTCCGGCCTCCATCTCCGCAGCAATCTCCTCAGGATCGCGACCATCGAAAACTGCCGCGATGCCGATGACGATGTCAAAGATGTTTGAAAGTTCATATCTCACCAGAGAAAAATTACTGGTGCCTTCCGGAACAAATCCTGGAATGGTGATATCCGAGTTGGCTTGCGGAACCAGTCCGGTGACTCCCGGGCGTCCTTCCAGTCCCACAACGATATCGCTCCCGACCCCACCATCCTCGATGTAACCAGAACTCGCCAAGCCACAGATGGCTTCGAAACCAAGGGCTGCGATGATCTTGGATGGCGTCATATCGGGTTCGGTGGGTGAAAAATCCTGCCCAGGTAGAGGAGGTAGATCCTCTCCCGCCGACGACTCTCCAAATCCTGGTCCCGAATCACCCAATGCCATGTCCATCATCGGGATCAGGTTCCACAAGGCATCCAGATTCAGGAATGAATGAGTGGAGCCTCTCTTGAGATGGGTTTGAGCCAGTTTGTAAATTTCGGTCGAGTTGAACCTCTCCCCGACAGCGGTATCTCCCTCGGCGAGGTACTCTTCGAGCCCATTCTTGCTGGTGCCGATCAGATGGTGATCCTCGAATTGGCCGATATAGAGACCGACACCCGGCATCACCTCGATGCCGGAAAACTCGACATCTCCGATGCTGAACTTTCTCCTCGAAGCCGGTTGCCCTCCCGCTTCGATCATCGTCTGCATCTTTGTCAAAATCTCCTGGTGGACCACTCCAAACTCCGCCGGGCCGTGGAAGTCGACGATCAGGTCGGGCATCGGCATTCCCATATCCATCCGATAGCCGACTCCCAGCACGAACTCACCGGTCATCTGTTCTCCCAAGTTGGAAAGATGTTCCCAGACCATGGTGAGGTCATCCATCATCTCGGGCTGCTCCTCGAGGCCACCGCTGATCAGGCCACTGACGCCCGAGATCAATCTCTCGGCAGTCGCCTGAACACTCGGCTCATTGAAGAACCTGGCGTAGTCAGTATCTTGCCCCTGCTCTCGCTCCGTTTGCCAGTCATCGACGGTCCAGACCACCACCGAGTACTTTCCCAGTCGATCTCCGCCAGCATCTGCTGGAGAGGATCCTGCGGTCAGCAAGAGGGACGCAAACAACATTCCATAGATGAACTTGGATACCATTTCGGTATCTCCTTCCGCGGTGTTTCCCGCATCGGTTACCGGAGTTTGCGGGTCAATCTCCGGGTTGGTTTTTTCTCGGCGGTGGCAAGTAACGCACACCCGTATTCGGTTGGCTCTCGTCAAAGAGAAACGCTTCCCTACGATCTATGAAAAACTTGACCTGATCGAGAGGAATTGCGAAATTTAGCCCTTCAGACTGAAGGATTTTCATGTTCGTGACCCCGATCACCTCTCCCGCTTCATTGAAGAGTGCGCCGCCGGAATTGCCGGGATTGATAGGTGTGGTGGTCTGGATGTAGACCTGACCCTCGAAGGACCGGTAAGGATCGGAGATGATGCCCTCGCTGACGGTCCTCTCGAATCCCCGAGGTGTGCCGACGGCAAACACCTTCTGGCTCCGATCGAAGGAACCGGTTGCAGCGAACTTGACCGGTTTCAACTGCAGATTCTTGGCATCCGGGATGCGTAGCAGAGCCAGATCGAGGAACGGATTGAGAGCGACGATCTCGACATTTTCAATCTGCTCCTTACGAGCACCTCCCTCGGCATCATCGAGATAGAGGGTCAATTGAAGATCTCGTTCGCCTTCGACCACATGAACATTGGTGATCACCAAGCCGTCATCATTGATGATGAATCCGCTACCGAGGCCACCTCCGGCCATCACCCGGACCACTGAACCGCGAGCGCGATTTTCCGCTTCCTGCAATGGCAAGGGGATCCCAGGTCCGACCTGATAGACACTCTGGGAATCGGAAGATTCGACCACTTCACCCGAATCGGTGAGCGCCTGTCTAGAAATCACCGAATTGAGTGGGATCTGGATGATGGTCGGACCGATATCGACAAACACCTTTTCTTCATCTTGTTTGATGACGGTACCTGAAAGGTCATTTCCTCCGACCAGTTTGATCCGTTCGCGCTGGACCTTGGAGACGGGTCCATCCACAGAAGAAGGCGGAGACTGCACCGCAACGAGGGAAGTGAGCAGGACGAGGATCCAGGAATTCATGTGGTTTCTCCTCTAAATGTAATCCCTCAGGGGTTCTACTCATCACCGATAGTGACTACCATTCCGTGATCTGACATATTGATCTGCTGCGAGATGTTCTGCAAGGATCTACATGTCAGCCCGGGAGTATTTCTGGACGCCAATCAGGAGGATTATCATGGCCCAAGTTGAACCGATGACCCGATCGTGGCTCCAGATCTGCCTGGCTCTGGCCACCCTCTGGACACTCTCCTCCACTACTCTGTCTGCCGATGGGAGTTATGGATTTTCCGATCTCCAGGTCTTCCGCCTCTCCTCCGCTGGAGGGCCATGGCACTCCGCCGATCTCGACGGCGATGGCGACATCGACCTGGTGGTGTGGGACGGCAACCGGGGAGAGTTGATCCAGTTGCTGCGCGATCCACAGGTGACCGGATTTACCCATCATGAAGGTGGCAACACCCTGGTCGATCCCGATGGCTGGAGGCGAGCTTCGATTCCCGTTCGCGCCTCGGTCGAGGCGATTGGATCCGGCGATGTCGATGGCGATGGTCAACTGGATCTGATCCTCTGCTGTCCCGCTGCCAACCGGATCGAAATTCGCTGGGGATCTGCAGATCCCGATCGGTTCCGATCCGATTTCCGGATTCGACTTCGCGAGATTGCACGCGGCGACCGCAGTATCGACATCGAGGAGGGAGAGAAGGGGCAGACGGTAATCCGCATCCTCTCGAAGGAGGGTGTTCATGAGATTCGAAATCTGACTCGCTCAGGTGTACCCGAGATCGAGACGTTACCAGGAACCGCAATCAATCCGATCTCCTTGCATCGCGCAGACATCGATGGGGATGGAATGGCCGACTTACTGACGGTCAGCAGTGCTTCCGCAGATCGACTGCATCCACTGCGGGTGCGCCCGGGATCTGCCGACGGTTGGAGTTCCGAGATCCTGCTGGAAGCGGAAGATTCTCGATTACTGGGGCTCGCCACGACCATCGATGGAAGCCTGCTGATGATGGCGGACAAACAGCGCCCGGTTCTGCGAGGTCTTCGCATGGAAAGGGGCAGAGGAAGTCAAATTCTTCCCGCTCCCGAAGTCTTCCCACTCTCCCCCAAGGGGATCGGAGCCGGCTCGCTGTCAGTCGGAGACATCGACGGCGATGGCGATCCGGATGTAGTGATCTCCGATGCACAGTCTTCGGTGCTGAGACCCTTCTGGAACCGGAATGGGCAACTCACGCCAGGCTCCTCCTCCGCCACGCTCAAGAAACCAAAGTCGCTGCTGATCCATCATCAGGAGGTGATCATCACCAGCCCCGAGGAAGGGGGAGCCGGCAGGTCGACTGTCGACCAGAGCGGTTTTTCCTTCCCGTCACTGCTCGAGGGAGAGCAGATCTCGACACTGATCGCAATCGCCTCTGCCGGGGAACAGTTCCCACTGGTCAGCCTCCATCGTGGGGATGAAAAGACTCGTACTTACCAGTTGCTCCAGTGGCCACTGGGGAGTGAGGTCTCGACCACTTTCGAGTCCGATCGGGAACCGAGTGCCCTGCACCTCTTTCCCGGGCCGGACGGCGCTCAGATCACCGTGGTGGAGATTCCATTCGAAACTCCCAGGTTTTTCCGCCTCCAGTCCGATCGGTTTGATTCGATCCAGATCCCGGCGACCGTCGAATCGGGTGGCAACGTTCAGAGAGGTTCCGCTGGCCAGTTGCTGATCGCCCGGGAAGGACGCTGTCGCATCATCTCGATCGATGGACTGAAAGCACAGGTAGAGCAGCAGATCGATGCTCCCGGAGGCTCCGCCAAGCTGGTAGCTGCAGTACCGATCCGGCTGGTCGATGATCGTGCCCAACTGGCTCTCATCGACGCCGGTCAAGGTTTGATTCATCTGGCTGACAAATCAGCGGTGTATGCTTCGATCGAAGGACCTTTCCAGAAGGTCAAGCAAGTGACTGCCGCAGATCTGGATGGAGATGGATTCGACGAGATCCTGATGCTGACCGATCGAGCTCTGCTGGTGGTTCGACCCTCCGATCCGGACTGGATCCCCAGCGAAGTCTTCTCTCGTAGGAGTGACCACGCAAATAGCCGCTCGACTGCAATGGCCAGTGGAGATCTCGATGGTGACGGAGTCGACGACCTGATCGTGGTGGATGGGGTCCGAGCGGAACTGGAGATTCTCGCCGGGGGAGACGATCTCTTCAGCAGCGTGCTCCGTTTCCCGGTCTTCGAAAAGAAACTGTTTCGAGGCGGAGGACGAGGCATCGAGCCGCGCCGCGTGATGATCGAGGATTTCGACGGAGATGGGCTGCAAGATGTAGCCATTCTGGTCCACGACCGCCTGATCATCTATCCACAAGACTCGAACGAGGGAGCCGATTGAGGATGGAAGATTCCACTACCCCCCCGACCTGGATGCTCGAGGGAAACCTCGCCGAGGTTGGCGGGATCACCCGGTCACGACTTCGAATTTGTAATCGAACAGGCACCATCCTCGAACGGGGAGATCTGGACGGTCGACCCGATGTGGTTTGGCCTGAAGGAGTCATCGTCTGTCCAGGGTTCATCGATATTCATGTCCATTGCCGCGACGATCCCGGTGGATCTCAGAGACACAAGGAAGACTACCGAAGCGCCAGTGAAGCGGCGATTCACGGCGGGGTGGTACTGCTGGGAGATATGCCCAACAATCCCGATCCACCCTCCGATGCTGAATCCTATCAACGGAAACGACTTCTCGCCGATGAGAAATCGTTGGTCGATGTGGTGCTCTACGGCCTGCTCTCCAGGGGCGGAACCCCGTTCCGCAATGACATCCCCTGGAAGTGTTACTTCGGCCCCAGCGTGGGAGATATCGACTCGTGGGGAGATTCTTCTGTCGCCGAGGTGCTCGAACCCTTCCGTGGCCAACTGGTGATGTTCCATGCCGAGGATCCTGCCATCCTGCAGCGTCACGCAGATCGCCCGACCCACGAGCAACGGAGACCACCCGAGGCGGAGGTCGAGGCGATCCGTTCGATCCTGACCGTCTGCAAGGCGCTGGAAATCCACCCACACATCGCACACCTTTCCACGGCAGACGGTCTCGCACTGATCGAGCAGGCTCGAGCAGAAGGTCAGATCGTCAGCACCGAGGTCGCCCCTCACCACCTCTCTTTTGATGAAGAAAATCGTCACCAATTCGACCGCTCAGACTGGCTTCAGATGAATCCACCCCTGCGCAGTCCACGAGATCGCCATGCACTTCTGGAGGGGCTCATCTCCGGTTCTATCGACTGCATCGCCACCGATCACGCTCCCCACTCCAGAGAAGAAAATGCCCGCGGAGTCTCGGGAGTTCCGCTGCTCGATACCTTCGGTGGATTCCTGTGTCAACTGGCCAAAGATGGAGTCTCCTGGCCAGTGCTCGTCGAGCGAGCCGCAGCGACCCCAGCTCGAATCTTTTCAAAATTCTATCCGGGAACGATGGGTGATCTCAAACCGGGATCGGTCGCCTCCCTGTCGATCCTCGATGTTCGGCAACCATGGGAGGTGAAGGGGAGCGAAATCCGCAGCCGCGCCGGCTGGTCTCCCTACGAGGGTCGCCGGTTACCTGGAAAGGTCATCGAAACCGTACTGCGAGGGGTTCGCTGGGATGCGACCACGATCGAAATAATTGCTCAGGATCGTGGTTCCTGCGAGTGACCGGGGTATTCATCGAGCGGAAGAACGACCGAGGAGACCACTTCCGTCAGAGCCTGCAACGCGTACGGCTTCTGGATGAAGGCCTGAAATGGCCCGGATTGCTGAATCAGTTCACTCCCATAGCCACTGGAGAGAATCAGTGGTAGATGGCTCCAAGCCTTGTGGAGTTCACGCCCCACCTCAAGTCCATTGCGACCCGGCATCTCCATGTCGATGATCACCACATGGTACCTTCCCTTGGCACGTTTCACCGCCTCGATCCCGAGATCTCCATCATCGACAGAGTCGACCCGATAACCGGAACGCTCCAGCATTCGCACCACGATTCTCCTCACCATCTGGTCGTCATCGATCACCAGCGCCCTGCGCCCTTCTCCTGAACTGACCGGGAGCCGTTCAGGAGTGGATTCAACCGGCGCAACCCACTCACAGGTGGGGACCAATGCCCTGAAACAAGTGCCCACTCCCAGCTCAGAATTCAGTTCCAACACTCCACCATGGGCACGAACAATACCCAGTACCGCTGCCAGGCCCAACCCCCGCCCGGTGAACTTGGTCGAATAGAAGGGTTCAAAACATCGCGATTGGGACTCCTCAGACATCCCCAAACCACGGTCCTCGACCTGAAAAACGACGTACTCCCCATCCTTCAACTCGGGGCCTACTCCGATCGGTTGGTCCAGTTCGTCCGCCCGAATAGATTTGAGATAGGTCTTCACTTCCACCGCATGACTACTCTGAATCGAAGCTTCCGTAGCATTGATGACCAGATTCATCACCACCTGCTGGATTTGAGTCTCATTACATCGAATGCTGCCTAAACCCGCATTCAGATCGTAATTCACCACGATGGTTTTCGGTGTCGAAAGTCGAACCAGGGCAGTGATCTCCTCGACCAGTTTGTCGAACTGGATTACCCTCTCGCTCTGCCTTCCCTTCCCGGCATATGCAAGCATCTGGCTCGTCAAATCAGAGGCCTTCATCGCACCAACCTCGATCTCCTTCACCTGGGCCCGAATCGATTCCGGCAGTGTTTCCTCATGAAGAATGAGACTTGCATTTCCTGACACTGCCTGCAAAAGATTATTGAAGTCGTGAGCGATTCCTCCCGCCAGCACTCCCAAACTTTCCAGTTTTTGTGCCTCCTGGAATCGAGCCTCCAGTACTTGTTTCTCCAATTCAGTCTTTGATTGCCAGTGTCTGAGTAGCAGCAACAATGCAAAAGTAGTGGCCAGCGTCATCATCCAGACCGCCAGGGTCAGCCGATGATTTCTAAGATTCATTGAAGAGGATTCGGCCTGATGAATACGAACGGTACTCTCGATGAGCCTGGTGCTCTCAAGAACTTTCTTGTAGATGGCATCGAAAGAGATATCACTCTCAGTTCCTGCAGCGCTGATCGAACGCGCGCCGAGACGGTCGTTGGCAGATTCCTCAAGAGCGACCAAAGCTATCCGCAGGTTCGAAGTGCGATCGAGAATGCTGACGCCAGAAACGACCGAGTGCATCACTCCCCCACCCTTCTGGGGAAGTGAAGTTTCAAACTCAAGGGCTGCTTGATGTGCATCTGCGAATCGGCTCGTCACTTCTGATAGTTCCTGAGTGGCGTCCCCCGTAATCAATTCCTCTGTCCACAAGTGGGCTTCCGCTACATTTTCACGGATGCTGGAGAGTTTCGCAGTGATCTCTGCGAAATCGTGGCCCTCGATAAGCCACTGCTGATGGAAGTAAAGCAACGGACCCAGTGCGGTGATCGCCAGCAGAACAAAGAAGATCCCGAAACCCTGGAGCGATTTGAGCATCTTTGTTCCCTCCGGCATGCACCCCTTGTCAATCCCCCCGCAAGGCTGTGGCCAGCGGCCGGCAAGAGAAGGATATCATCCTGCAAGAAAAAACAGCAGGCGGTCTTGAAGACCACCTGCTGCAAACTCCTTGAAATCGAGACTGGCTCGATTCAGGGGCAAGCATCGTAGGAAATACAACTCAGCGAGTCCGCCGTGGGATCCAGCCCACAGGTCTCGCCCGGAGCCGCCAAGGGTGAGGAACCGAACAGGTATCCGAGCAAGGCCACCGGATCGGAGATGTCGATGACCCCATCGTCGTTGCAATCCGTGGTCGAGAGACAGGACGGATCTGGTTGTCCACTGAACAGGAATCCGAGGGCTCTCACCACATCTGCAATATTCACCACCCCATCTGCATTGGGGTCACCTCTGCGGAAGAACGTCGATTCACAACTGTCAGGAATACCGTTGCCATCCGAATCGGCAGCGGACCCATCCGCAATATCACAGCTGTCGGGTGAACCGTTTGAATTACAGTCAGGCGTGGATCCGGCATCGATCTCGCAGTCGTCGATGGAACCATTTCCATTGCAGTCATCGGCAATGCCCAGATCGATCTCGCAGCTGTCGAGCAGTGTATTGCTGTTGCAATCTTCTGCAGTCCCAGCAGCCAGTTGACAAATATCGGGGACATTGTCGAAGTCACAGTCCAACAGCGCACCATTCTGGATTTCGCAGACATCATGAACGCCACTGCCATCACAGTCGTGGGTCGCCAACTGACAGGAATCGAGAACACCGTCGCCGTCGCAATCCTCAGCACCCGCTTCGATGTCGCAGGAATCCTCGACACCATTGGAATCGCAATCCGTGTTGGGAGTCTGGCAGGAATCCGGAATCAAATCTCCATCGCAATCGACTTCGATCCCAGCAGCGATGTCGCAAGTGTCTGGTTCACCGTTATTGTTGCAATCGGTGGTGTTCCCAATGGCGCACTCACAGGAATCCACGATGTAGTTGCCGTTGAGATCCAGGCTCGCGATGTTGGCCGGAACAATCTTGAAGATCTCTCCTCCGGACCAGTCGCAGATGTAAACCTCGCCATAAGCATCCTGTCCGAATCCGGCAATCCCGGTGATGCTCTGGGAGCCGGGAGGATCCAGTTCGGAGGTCCGGGAGGTGTACTCGGATACGCTGGATCCAGTCCACCGGAAGGACCAGATCTGGTTGGAACACCAGTCGCCGTAGAAGTACAGGCCTTGCATGTCGGGCATTGCGCAGCCGCTGTAAACATTGCCGCCAGTGATGGAGCAACCACTTCCATGGTTGTAGACCTGCTTGGGATCGGTCAGTGAAGCGGCGTTACAGGTGCAACCAGACAAGCCTGTGCAGGTATTCCCCTCCATGCAGCGCCAGCCATAATTCTCTCCACCGACTGAAGCGGCGGACTGAATGTTGACCTCTTCCCAGTTGTATTGTCCAACATCGGCGATGTAGAAATCACCGGTGAGACGATCGAAGGAAAATCTCCACGGATTTCTCATGCCCGTCGCCCAGATCTCATCGAGAGGAGCTCCGGGGCCGGCAAATGGATTGTCGACAGGAATCGAGTAGGGCGTGCCCCCATCGACATCGATCCGAAGAATCTTGCCGAGGCGCGTGTTGATATTCTGGCCATTCCCCTGGGGATCATTGGCACTTCCTCCATCACCAAGGCCGATATACAGGTAACCGTCGACCGGGCTGAACTCGATCATCCCGCCGTTGTGGTTCGAGTATGGCTGGCTCTGGGTCAGCACGATCTGCGCACTCGATGGATTCGCCACATTGGGATTGGACGTAGAGACCGAGTAGCGAGCGACCGTCGTGTTCGATGAGTTGTTGGTGTAGTAGACGTAGAAGTACCCGTTGCTGGCGTAATCGGGGTGAAATGCCAATCCCAGCAATCCTCTCTCATCCGCTCCGGAGGTCCCTCCCCCGACGATCGAATTGATGTCGAGAAAAGGTGTCGAGATCAACTGAGCACTGGTCATATCGTAGATTCGAATCGTTCCCTGCTGTTGAACGATGAAAAGTCGTTCAAAATCGGCAGTGGGAGCGGTCACCAGGACCGGACGGCTGACACCACTGACCACCCTTCGAGTGGAGAGCGGAGTCCCTCCGGCATCGACCAGAAGCGGAAGAAATAGCAGAAGCAGCATCGCAACCGGGTACAATTTCATACGAAACATCTCAATCGCCTCTTGGTCTCTCTTGGCCCGTGCCTGTCTCATCGACACAGGCAAATAGCAGGAATACACCTTAAAAGTGTACCCCACTCCGTACCAGAATACTCCGGCGAATGACGAAACTACTCGACTTCAATCGACTCCAGAGTGGCGGATTCAGCCCCAGAGAGGCCATCACTGCTGTCGAGAGATCTGGACTAGCCTGGCATGAATTTGATCGATCACATCATGAGGAGTCGAAGTCCCGGCGGTGATCCCGACATGTTCCACCCCGACAAACCAGCCCGGCTCCAGTTGCTCATCGTTTTCGACGTGGTAAGCGGGAACCTCTTTTTCCCGACACACATTGAGCAACTTGTGGGTATTCGACGAGTTGGTTCCACCCACCACGATCATCACATCGACCTGCTCGGAGAGTTCATCGACAGCATTTTGACGATCCTTGGTCGGCTTGCAGACGGTATCGATGAACTCGATATCGATGTCGGGAAAGCGCTGACCGATCTGGAGGAGGATCTCCTTCGCCTGACTGATCCGGTAGGTGGTCTGACAGACCACTCCAATTCGTTCACGCCCCTCCAGCAGGTGCAGATCATCGATGTCGCCGATGACGGTGAAATCGACCAGATCGCCGACGATCCCCTTCACCTCGACATGCTCTCGCTGGCCGATCACCACCGGGTGCCACCCTTCCTTGACCAGCCTCCGCACCGCCTGATGGACCCTCAGCACCAGTGGGCAGGTGGCGTCATACACGATGTGGCCTTGATCACTGAGTTTCTTCTTGAGGCTCGCGGGTGCGCCGTGAGCGGTGATCATGACGTTTCTGGTGGTGATCTCGTCATCGCTGGAACTGACCATCTTCACGCCAGCATCATGTAATCTCTGAACCGTCTGTGGGTTATGAACCAGTTGGCCGACGATGGTCAGATCGATGGAGATCTCCGGGGTAAGAGCCGCATCTATTGCGTCTCGCACCCCGAAGCAGGTGCCCAGCGCTCGTGCCCGGGTAATCCTCATGTCCAGATCTCCAATCCAACCGCAGCCCCTCTGTTTTACCCTGATCTGAGTCCACTTTCGAGTCGAAGCGACCAGCGAACTGAACCCAATCAGAACCCTGTTTCGGTTGCATCCGGTAGCAGGATCGGTTGCCATCGGGGTCCGACATCATCGAGAGATTGGCGACGAACCCCAGAAATGAGGGGTAGAAGCCAACCACCCTGGAGAGGGACAGCCTTTGTCCGTGGAACAACCCGTATCCCATGGCCCCCGCACCGTCCGCGCCCCACGCGGCAAAGAGCTCAGTTGCCAGTCGTGGTTGACCGAAGCTCCCTTGCGGATGCTGATGAACAACCTCGATCCCGAGGTCGCCGAGGATCCCGATCATCTGGTCGTGTACGGCGGTTCTGGAAAAGCAGCCAGGACATGGGAATGTTTCGACGTCATCGTCTCGACCCTGAGATCGATGCGACCCGATGAGACCTTACTGATCCAGAGTGGTAAGCCGGTTGCTGTGGCGCGAACTCACGCCGATGCACCCCGAGTCCTGATCGCCAATTCGAATCTGGTACCACGCTGGGGCACCATCGAAGAATTCCGCCGATTGGAGGCGGAAGGACTGACCATGTATGGCCAGATGACCGCCGGTTCCTGGATCTACATCGGAACTCAAGGAATCCTCCAGGGCACCTACGAAACCTTCGTCGAGGCGGGGCGCCAGCACTTCGGTGGCGATCTTGCCGGGCGCTGGATCCTCTCGGCAGGGCTGGGAGGAATGGGCGGGGCGCAGCCACTCGCCGCCTCGATGGCGGGGGCGGTCTCACTGACCATCGAGGTCGACCCCGAACGGATCAAGAGACGGCTGGAGACCGGTTACCTCGACGAGTCATTCCTCGATCTCGATGCCGCTCTGGAACGAGTCGATCAGTTGTGCTCACAGAAAGAGGCTCGATCGGTGGGCCTGCTCGGCAACGCTGCCATCCTGCTGCCGGAGATTCTACGCCGCGGCATCGTGCCCGACATGGTCACCGATCAAACCAGTGCTCATGATGCTCTGTGTGGATATATCCCTGACCAGAAACCTCTCGACGAGGTCTTGGTGCTGCGAGATACCGATCCAGATCAATACCTCGAATTCTCGATGAACGCGATGTACCGCCATTGTGAAGCGATCGTCGGCTTGCAACGAGCGGGCTCGATCGCCTTCGACTACGGCAACAACCTCAGAGGCCAGGCTCAAGACGCCGGTTTCGAGAACGCATTCGACTATCCCGGCTTTGTCCCTGCTTATGTACGCCCGCTCTTTTGCCAGGGCAAGGGTCCCTTCCGCTGGGTCGCCCTCAGCGGAGATCCGGCAGACATCCACCGTACCGATGAGGCGATCCTCGAGCTGTTTCCCGAAGACCAGCACCTCTGTCACTGGATCCGCACCGCTCAGGAACGAGTCCAGTTCCAGGGGCTTCCGGCGAGGATCTGCTGGCTCGGATACGGCGAAAGAGCCAAGTTCGGCCTGCGTATCAATGAACTGGTTGCCAACGGTGAAATCTCCGCTCCCATCGTCATCGGTCGAGACCACCTCGACTGTGGTTCCGTCGCCTCGCCAAACCGCGAGACCGAATCGATGCTCGATGGTTCCGATGCCATCGCCGATTGGCCACTGCTGAACCTGATGCTGAATACCGCCAGCGGTGCCACCTGGGTCTCACTCCATCACGGAGGAGGGGTCGGGATCGGCAACTCCATTCATGCCGGAATGGTAGTCGTCGCCGATGGAACAGAGGAGGCTGCAGCGCGCCTCGAACGAGTACTGACCAACGACCCCGGCTCAGGGATCTGGCGTCATGTCGATGCGGGCTATGAAGAGGCTTCCAAATTTGCGGATGAACATTCTGTGTGGATTCCGATGCGAGGAGGTCGACCCCGATGAAGACCTCCGTCGACTTGCTGATCGAGAATGTCGAAAGACTACTTCCCGGTCACGAAGAAGCCCTCATGGGAGTCTCCGTAGCAGTGGATGCAGGACAGATTCAGGAGATCGGACCGGCGAAGAAACTCGCCGGTCTTTTCGATGGTAGTCGGACACTCGATGGCACTGGGAAGTTGTTAACCGCAGGGTTTGTCGATTCACACACCCACCTGGTTTTCGGAGGAGAACGATCGGGCGAATTCGTCCAGCGCTGTGCAGGTGCCGACTACGAGCATATTGCCAGCGAGGGTGGAGGGATTCGGGCGTCTGTCCGGATGACTCGCGCCGCTGACCTTCAGCAACTGGTCGATTCAGCCAGACCGAGGCTACAGAGGATGATGGAATCCGGCTCCACCACCATCGAAATCAAGAGCGGGTACGGACTCGATCTCGAGAGCGAACTGAAGATGCTCCGGGCCATCCGCCAATTGTCCGAGGAATTCCCGATCGAAATCGTCGCCACCTTCATGGGAGCCCACGAGATCCCCGACGAATGGCGCCAAGATCGGGCCCAATATATCCGCATCATCTGTGAACAGATGATCCCTCAGGTAGCCCGCGAAGGGTTGGCCGAGTTCTGCGATGTCTTCTGCGAACGAGGCGTGTTTGACACTCAGGAGAGCACCCAGATCCTTCAAGCGGGTCTGAAAAATGGCCTCAAACCCAAGGTTCACGCCGACGAACTGGCCGCCTCGGGCGGATCCCTGGTCGCCGCCCAGGTCGGTGCCATCAGTGCCGACCACCTGATGGAAGTCACGGCGGAGGGAATCGAGGCACTGAAAAGCGCTGGAGTCGTTCCCACCCTCCTTCCCGGGACCACTTTCTATCTGCGGAAATCCGGTTACGCTCCGGCTCGGTCCCTGATCGACGCGGGGCTCGAGATTGCGATTGCGACCGACCGGAATCCTGGATCTTGCACCATCGAAAGCATGCTTTTCATTGCAGGCCTGTCGGTGATGCACATGGGCCTGACCCCTACAGAAGCGATCATCGCCGCCACTCGAGGTGGGGCTCATGCACTGGGTCGTGAGGCACGATGTGGAACGATTGAAACGGGTAAAAGAGCCGATCTGATCCTCTGGGATGTACCCGATGAGGAAGTACTGATTCACGAATTTGCTAACCAAGTTCCTCGCATAGTTTGCGCTGCAGGACGAATCGTGTTCGATTCGCACACTGCAAGTATTGAAAGATCCGACCTGACGTCGGACCAGGGGGTTTGAACCAGATGTCCAAGTTCACCGATCGACTCACTCAGACCATGAATGAACAATCCTGGGGCGAGTACGAGGAAGCGTGGCTCGACGCCATCGAGAGCGAGGATGTTCGCTTTGCCGAATATCTGCTAGCAACCAAACAGGCGATCACCGCAGGCCATGGAGAACGAGCAGGTCAGATGCTCGAACTACTCCTTCAATCGGGTCACACCGACGAGCTGTCCCCCGATAAGAAAGTGGAGTTCCACGAGGCACTTGCGTGCAGCCTTCCGCGAAACAAGGACGCGCGTGGGTTGTTGCTCGAGATTTACAAGTCCCAGTTCGGGCACATCGATGGATTCGACAACTGCGTCGAAACCTCTGGCCTGATGGATGGAACCCGACCCGGCGAAATCATCCCGCTCTTCAAGAGAATGGTCCATTATCAACCGGGCTCTTATGTGAAACATCGCTCCGGCTGGGGTGTCGGCGTTGTGACGGAACTGGACCCGGCGATCGGCACCGCCACTGTAGACTTCGAGAAAAAAGAGGGGCACTCCGTAAAACTGGAGGCACTTCCTCAAATCTGCGATCCTCTCGACGCCGATCACTACCTTGTGATGGGTTGGAAGCGACCGGAAGACCTGCGCTCGCTCGCAGACCAAGAGCCAGCGGAACTGATCAAACTGGTGCTGAGGACCAACAGCAAGCCGATCCCCCTCTCCAGGATCAAGGATGCGCTGAGCGGAGTTGCGGTCCCCGCCTCCTCCTGGAGCAAGTGGTGGACCCGTGCCAAAACCGCCATCAAGAAGGACTCGCTGATTGGTCAGTCCGGCGGCAAGAACAACGAGTTATATCTTCTCGATGGGCCAGAAGCTCTCACCGCCAGCATCGATCGTCGCTTTGCCAATCTGAGTCCCGACGATCGACTCAAGGTAGTTCGCGAGTGCCTCTCCGAATTACGAGAAGATGAGCACCATCTACTGGTTCCCCAGTTCAAGTTGCTGCGTCGCGACATCTTGCGTGGCGACCTGGTACCTTCACAGCAGATTTCCGCCCTGCTCTTGCTCACAGATCATGCTCCCGATGGGGACGAGGTGATGGCCATCGGTGCCCTCATCATGAAGGCTAGTCATCCGTCAGACCTGCTCAACTTGCTGGGGCGCGAAGAAGACCAGAAGGATACCCTTGGAGTGATCCGTAAACTGGACCCTGCTCGCTGGGATTCCCTGCTCGAAGAATTGTTACTGAAATCGGACGATTCACTGCGCGAACTGATCATCCAGATCTACGAAGAGGCCGACCAGTTGCACTTGGTCGACCAGATCGGTTCCAGCGTACTCCGCAGGCCGGGAAAATCGCCTCTGCTATTCCTCCACCTGGTGCGCAGATCTGCTTCCGAAGATCTCCGATACTTTCCCTGTCTCAAGGGAGTCTCCTCGCCCGACCTGTTCCGCCAAGCGGCGGCAAGCTTCGATCGACTCTCCCTTGAAAACGAAGTGAGCAAGGATCCCGAAATCGCCACCTCGGTGAAGCGCTATCGGCAGCAGTTATCGGTCAAACCTTTTGCGCTGCTCACAAAGGTGCTGGATCACGGCGTCCTGACTGACGCACGAGAGATCTACATGCAATTGGCGGGTTCTCGCTCCATCAGTGATTCCAACCTGGAGAAGGCCAAGGCGATCATCCTACGCAAGTTCCCCAAGGTTCTGGCCGGCCAAGCCAGTCGCGGCAGTGCTGTGGCCCAGCAATCGACGATCTACTCGACCCAGTACGGCATGGACAAGATTCAAGCTGAACTGACTGAGATTCGCAACGAGAAACTACCGGCGATCTTCAAGGCCATCGGAGATGCGGCTGCACTGGGTGACCTGAGCGAAAATGCAGAGTTCACATCGGCGATCGAGGAGCGAGAGAATCTCAACCGCAAGGTAATGGAACTACAGGGCGACCTCGACCGAGCTCGCCTCATCGACCCCGAAGAAGCCAGCACCGATCAGATCGGACTCGGTAGCAAGATCAAGTTTCATAACATTTCCACCGACTCGACATTCGAGTACTGCCTGCTAGGACCGTGGGATGGGGGCCCAGATAATGGAGTGCTCTCCTACCTCTCACCTCTCGGCAAGGCGATGCTACAGAAGAAAGAGGGCGAAGAGTTCGATGTCGAACTCCCGACCGGTGTGCACAAGGTCAAGGTTCTTGAAATCAGTCGAGGTCAGGTTCCGCAGAAGCAGTAGAACCATCGGTGGAAATGGCTTCGGTCGAATTGGAAGCCCCCATCAACTGCTCGAGGAATACCGTGGCGAAGGCCCCGGAAGGTAAACTGAAGGAGACCAGCAAACTCTGCTGCTCCTCCTCCCAGGCGACCTGAGGCTCCCCTACCTGGATCCTTAACGGTCGCCGTGTACCATCGAGTTTCATGCCACGAACATGAGAGACCCAGGAACCTGGACGCAGTCCCTCTGCAATCAACACTGCGCTCTCGATCCGCCCTGCTTCCCCTTCAGGCAACTTCATCTTCTTACCGAAGATCGGACCCGTAGGAGAGATCTCCCCGACTCTGGCGCGCTGCTGGTCTTCGAGCCAGCCCGCCTCCTCCATCGAGACATGGAATCGAGACCTTTGTCCGTCCAACTGGCAAATATCTCCGGCCCATGGCAACCAGTACCCATCCTTCGATCTCTCGATCCGTTCCATCAGAACCCAGTTGAACAGTTCTGCTTGATAGGCGGAGTAGTACATCCTCCGCAAGGCATGAGGGATCCTACGAGCCGCCGCACGAAGATTTCCGGGGTGAGTTTTGAGGGAGGTGAGAAGTGCGGCCTCGGTGGTTCTTCCAGGAGGCAGTAGTCGCCTCGCAGCATCGATATCGTCCGCCGCATATGCGCTTCGATAATCCTCTTCGACCCCCTCGCGTGGAGCCAGCAGCAGTTCCAGTGCTTCTGCAATCTGTCTTCTCAACAGTGCCGATCCGATGCGAGCGCCATCCCCGTGCATGCCAAAGCGTTGGGGTCCATAAAAATTCGGCAACCCCCCGACCGAGATCTCCTGGATCCTTTGCCGGGCACTTTCGAGTGCCCCCTTCTCCACCTCACGGATCCGGATCTCGAACTGATTCCCGGCCAGATGCCCGGTTCGAATCTTGTTTTTGTGGCGAGACACCGAGAGCACTCGGATCCAGGGGGCATCGATGGAGACCACATCTCGATCGGTCAGAATCGGCACCGAAAAAGTCTGGGTGGTGATCGCTCGCTTGTCCTTGAAGCCGGCAAATCCGATCAGTTCCCGCTTCACACCCAGAGTCCTGGCGATGTGATCGCGCGCTTGGATGGTCGTGCGATTACTCTTCTCGATGGTCAGATACAGGTGCTCGCCAGCACCGCACGGTGTGTAGAGAGGCATCTCCGTGACCTTGAAGTCCTCCCAGCGCTGGCGGATCACTCCGCCGGTCACCGCGATTTCAGGATTCAGCATGGGCAGCTGATAACCACTCTCTCTGCGGCACTGGAGAACCTCCGCCGGATCGACATCGAGGATTTCCAGATCATCATCTTCGGGAACTTCGGAGAGGGATTCACTCGTCTCGGACTGATTCATCGGTTTCAGGTCTCCTGTCCCTGTAGGGACTGCAATAGCCGGGGGGATCAATCTTCTTCGGAGAAGACCGAAGATTCCACCACCACGGCTGGGATCCCCGAGACGATCGTACCCGGACCCACGTCCGAGGTGATAACGGATCCGGGGAGAACTACGGCTCCTCGACCGACGAAACACCCCGCCAGCACCCTCGAGCCCGCCCCCATGAACACCTGATCGCCGATCCTCGACAGGTCATCGAGAGATGCTCCCGCCTCCAGCACACAGGCATCTCCACAACGAGCGCCGATTCCCAGACGAACGCCGGGCAGAAGCAGTGAAGCGGTTCCCAGCGATGCTCCCGATTCGACGCTGCAGCCCTGGTCGATCACGACCCCCGGATCCAACCTCACATCGGCGCCGATCCGGGCGTCGGGAGAAATGGTTCCGACCACCTCTGCCGCCAGTTCCTGGCAGCATCGGAGCGCTTCCCACCGTTCTGCCGGGCGCGCGAAGGCGAAGCAGACGGCAGTCGCCCGCTGGTCGAGGATGGTCGCCAGTTGGTCGAAGGATCCGACGATCTGGTGGCGCTGGAGGCCACTCTCCTCGTCCCACATGACGGGGCTGTCCGATCCACTCCAGGGGATCACACCGATCAATTCCATCGATGAATGCTGCAGCAAGGCCAGAACCCGGCGCAACTCGATCCCGTAACCCAGGACCAATACCTTTGGCTGAACCATTTGAACTCTTCCTCGCTGGAGGATGGGTCGATGAACCGCCGAGAGCAGCGGTATCCAGCCCCATCGAGTCTCTTCCTGAACAGATGATACAAGTGACCTATCCGGTCGGCACCCGCTTGTTGCCCGGTAATATCCAATTGTCGGGGTCACTGGCAGAGATTCGTGCAGATGGTGCTTCTCCCCTCCCCTCGGAGGGGCTGAGACGCTAGGATACGCTCTTCTGGAGCCGCTCCAGCGCTCCAAACCTGCCGAACAGGAGCCCTCATGTCGACTTCCCCGAGCCGCCAACTGGAAACCTTCGCCAATCCTCAGCCGGGACGTGATTACGTCATCCAGTTCGACTGTCCCGAGTTCACCTGTCTGTGCCCGCTCACGGGCCAGCCCGATTTTGCCCACTTCGAGTTCGAATACATCCCCGACCTCCGCTGCCTCGAAACCAAGTCGTTGAAACTATACCTCTGGTCCTACCGCAACGAGGGCGCATTTCACGAGGCGGTGACCAACCAGATCCTCGACGACCTGGTGGCCGCCTGTCAGCCGAGATGGATGAAGGTGACCGGTCGCTTCTTTGTCCGGGGGGGAATCACCCCGACCATCATCGTCGAACACCGCGCCCACGCCACTGAAGAGGCTTGACCCGCGAACATCTGTTCACCATCCTGGTCCACTGCTCAGGACCCGGAGATCGGTTCCAGGTCCTCCTCTGGAGGTGATTTGATTCCCCCGACCGCTGATTCGCCCGATCTGGATCGAACCGATTCCAGTTCTCCGGCAACTGAATCCGCCCATCCGCCCCTCACTGGCAATCGCCAGCAGGTGCTGGAACTGCTGCGCCAGGGCGTGCGCCACAACCGACCCGCCACGGTTCGAGAGATCGCCCACCAATTAGGGCTCTCCTCCCCCGCTTCGGTGCATCGACACCTGCGCCGCCTCGAACAGATGGGGCTGATCGAGCGAGACCCAGCAGCCGGGTCTCGCAACTGGCAACCGATCCAGCAGCCACAAGACCCCACTTCATCATCGATCCCGGTGGTGGGACGTATCGCCGCAGGAGAACCGATCGAAAGTGGTGATGATGCGAGGACGGATGCGACCATCCCGATCGACCCCAAGACCTTTGGATCCGCTGCCACCATCGTCGCGCTTCAAATCGAAGGGATGAGCATGAGAGATGCCGGCATCTTGTCGGGTGATCTCGCCATCGTGAGAAGACAGCCGACGGTAGAAAATGGTGAGATCGCTGCGGTCTCCATCGACGGCGAGGGCACTCTCAAGATCTGGCGCGGGCCTCATGAGGGTGAAGAAGTCAGTCCACAGAAAACGGTCCACCCGGTTCGACTCGAGGGGGCGAACTGCGGATTCGAGACGATGGAGATCGATCCTGCCCAGCATCAGGTGGAAGTGTTTGGCAAGTTGGTCGGCATCATTCGTCGCTTCGAACGACACTGAACTTCGAACGACACTGAACTTCGAACGACACTGAGCGGAGGCGTGGGATGGAAGTTCGAGAAGAAGAGATTCACGAGGCCCTCGATGAAGTGGTGGCCGCCTTTCGCGGAGGAGCCATCGAGATCCGCTCGCTGGTATGGCGTGGCCGATCCTTCGCCATCCAGCAGATGCACGCCAGTTGGATCGACCGCTCGATTCAACCACCGGTCCACGGTTTCACCGTCACTCTGGAAACGGATGACCTGCTGGAACTGGCCTACCAGGAGGGCGATCTGGTCTGGCGTGTCGAGCGCTTGTTCCTGCAATAGTGACCCGCATCTCGCTCAGCCGCATCTCGCTCAGCCGCATCTCGCTACAGCCGCAACCAACGGTGGGAGCCTGACCCTCAGGAAGATGATTCCGCCTTACCAAAGGAACTGTCCAGATCGTGAAACTGTCCTCCCCCATCGCGCGCCACTCCTTGGAGGAACTCGAGATTTTTGCCGTGGATCTGGCCGACCGAGAGCACGTGAATCCGCGCCTGTCCCCAACGATTCCAGCGCCGGATGTGCCAGCGAAGGCGATCGCCTTGCTGCACCCTCCCCTCGGTGGGAGCGCCCTCGGTGAGTAGCATCACCGTATCGGTGCCCGGTTCGAGAAGCGCACGGCGCAGCGGCCCGTAGAGGTTTCCTCGCGCTTCCCCCCGTCCCGAGGGGACCTCCTGCGAGCGAATCTTCTTCTCCAGTGACTTGCGACTGCGCACCAACGGCTGAACTCTTGGCAGTGCCGGAATACTATGACTGCCGAAGTGCACGACCTGGACCATCGCCTCGCGAGGTAGCTCTCCCAGCACCCGCAGCAGTTCGTTCCGCGCAACATCGATACGCCTGGCACCATCCCCACCAAAACGACCATCCACCGTTCGCGACATCCCACCGGAGACATCAGAAAGGAACACGATTCGAGTCGAGTCGATCGGCACACCATGATATCGAATCACCCGGGTGCCCTGGGTCGGGTCTTCGCGATCCTCCGCTGGATCGCCGGCTCCGGTCTTATCCGCGGCAGCGCCCCCCTCCACCCAGTTCTTGCGATGGGCCTTCCACCATGAATCCCACGAACTGAAACTCGATCCGATGGGAGAGCTCTGATCTGACATCTCGGTGATGAGTTGCAAGGTCGGCCAGAGTCGTGCCAGGGTCGAGCCCTCCAACGTGGAGGCCAAAGGGATCAGCCCGTCGATCAGTTCCGCTCGACGATCACGAGGCAAGGCGCACCCCTCCACGGCAAGGATCTCGAGCCCCGCCCGACGAATCCGTTCGCCCCAGATCCCTTGCCGATCCTTCCAACGATCGGTCACCGCCTCGTAGGCCGCGCGACATCCCCGCTCGAGGTCCACCACCACCAGTCCCTGCAGGGCGGCGATACGCAGTGCCGGCAGCTTCTTCTCGGTCAATCGCCGTTCCAATAGTTCCCTGGCGGCCTCACCATCGATGACCGCCAGGGTGCGCAGCGCTTCTCCCTGGACAAACCATGGAGACCCCCTCTTCGCCTGCTGCGTCACCAACTCGATCGATTTCTTGTCGTGCGCTGAACTCGGTAGTACAGCCAGTGCACCGAGTGCCATCTCCCGTGCATCGGCGGAGGAGGATCGGGCCACCACCGCCAGCAACTCGCGCTTCAACTCGGCGTCGGGCTGCCGAAGGAAGATTTCCGCCAAGATCTCATCGAGACCCACCGCTGCTCGATCCTTCGCCTTCGTCTGACCAAAGCCGACTCTCAAGGCTCGGCGCTGCTCGACACTCCACTGCTCGACGATCTGGCCAAAGACCTGATCCCGTACGGTTCCAGAAGGATCCCGCAGCAGTTCCAGCACCTGCTCCACCTCGCCGGGCCCCTGCGCCACCCGGAGCCGCGCATCACGAGCGGCATTTCGTTGTTTCTCGACCGATCGCTGGAGATCGACCCGTTCCGTCGGAGGAAGCGGAATCTGTGCTTCGACTGCGCTGGTCAAGGAGAGCGCCACGATCGCCAGAGCAGTGGACCATCTCGGGCACCCGCCGAGGCCCCGCCGGCGGATCCAGCACCAGAGTGGTGGCGAACAGCGGCTCCAGAGAAGTTTGGTTCCCATCGAGGGCATCCTTTCAACACTGATTCTTGACACTGATTCTTGACACTGATTCTTGACCAACACTG
>Ga0310120_10000734_pt1 | contig 25611 bp, 23 predicted proteins | sample CB27_AW_983_MG_FD_203506 | JGI IMG/M metagenome (GOLD analysis project Ga0310120, IMG submission 203506) | Marine microbial communities from Western Arctic Ocean, Canada - CB27_AW_983 | ecosystem: Environmental > Aquatic > Marine > Oceanic | place: Canada: Western Arctic Ocean | collected...
ATGCTATTGCAATACTGACGGATACGCCGAGGCCACGCTATCGTTGGCAATCGTTGACGCAGTGGGGATTCATCGAGTGGGATGAGACGTCGAAAGACGATATTTTTCGCATGTTTGGAGAACCAGAAAGCGTGGGCGAGAATGGGGAATGGCGATACGGTTCTGGTTGGATTGCTTTCGCAGTGTCTGACGACGGAGAAGAGCGAGTGAGCCAGATCCGCTTTCCGAGTATGACGCGTTAGGTTTCGGTCGTCCCGTCTGACGGAATTTCTTGCACCGATGAATGATAGGAGGCGAGTGTCGAGGTTTCCGAGAAACATGTGCACTGTTGTGAAAGTAGAATCCTCGCATTGCTGGAAAGTCTGCTTGAGCAATTGTCTATAAGCGTGTTTCGGAGTAGATGTGCGAATAGGGCACCACTTTTCGACGCATCGAAGCTAAGAATGCCTTGCGAGCCGCACGCGCCAGTCATAGAGATTGCTTATTGGCGCTTAATACGACGGTACAATCAAAGAACGACCTTTACTTTGAAATCAGCACCCCGTCACAACGAAGACAATTACGGCAAATGTTATGAGCGGTTTGACTGCATAGTTAGTTTTCTGTGCTGAGCCTCCAGAGATGAGACCGAGTTCTAATAAACAGAGAACTCTTGACAATCGCAGGACTCGACATTGCGACTTCGTCGAGCGAATTCGTTGCAATAACTCTAAAATCGTCGGTGGTATCGATGACATAGGTGTCACCCTCTTCACTGAGCATGAAAATTTTTCCATTGTATGCCCAGGGTGATGCCGTAAAACCGCCGGCCCCTCTCGAAATGCGACGTCTAACTTCCTTGTTGAGAAGTTGTGTTTCAGTGAAATATAACTCCTCACCTGTTCTTGCATCGTGAACGGTGAAGAATCCTTGGTCTAGAAGGGTAAAGTAATAATCACCGTAGACAAGCGGTGTCGGATGATACGGTCCAGCAGAATCGTCATACCACACGACATAATCACTACTGCTCTGTCCATCGAGAAGGGTGATGTCTCCATCTGCGCCAGGTCGGATTGCGTATACAGGCCGGACGTTGTCACCGACATAGCCTGACGTGACATAGAGTAAACCGTGAGCACTGAATGGCTGCGGAATGGAAATGGTGTTCAATCCGCTAAAATTCCATAGCAGATTTCCTTCAAGATCATAGGAACGCACTTGGTCACTTCCAGCGGTCACTAGTTCTGTTCGGTTTTCGTTCTCCCAAACGAAGGGAGTAGACCAGTTAGTTCCCTCATTCCGATTCACCCGCCAGTGTTCTTGGCCGGTCGCACTGTCAAGCGCCACAACGAAAGATTGCTCATCGTTGTCGTTCACGATAAATACCTTGTCATCATGAAGAACGGGTGACGCTGCTGGTCCCCATCCGAGACGCGTGGAACTAGCATCAAAGCGCTGCTCCCAAACGACGGTGCCATCAAAGTCCAACGCATACACTCCTAGATTCCCAAAGTAGACGTAAACGCGGTTGCCGTCCGTAACAGGCGTTGATGATGCGTAGGTGTTCTTGAGATGACGGTCAAAATCTGGAACTCCGGAGTGAACTTCTGTCGACCAAAGCATGTCTCCACTGTCGAAGTCGATCGCAGAGACGACCCAGTGATGGCGATCAGGCGAGCGTTCCATAAGGTCCCCTTCTTTTGGGTCGGGAAACCGTGGATCAACCATAGTTTCCGGGGAGCCATAGGGAAAGTAAAGTCCCATTCGTGGTTCTTCCTCGTCGCCTTCATTGATGACTGTGGTTACAAAAATATGGTTTTCCCAGATAACAGGAGAAGACCAACCAAGTCCTTGAACTGGTGTTTTCCATACCACGTTTTCCGTTGAACTCCAGGTAACAGGAAGAAGGGGGTCGTCACTAACCGTGGAAAGAGAATCTGGACCCCGGAAGGACGGCCAGTTCTCATTTGCGAGGGATGTCGTTGTTGCTAACAGCAAAAGGAACAGTAGTGTTGTCAGTGAGATCGTTGCGAGAAAGTTGGTTCGAGAATAGTTCATAAATCGTCTTCTCCAATGCGAAAAGTGAGAAAAGTATACGTTCGTGGGACTCGTCTCTCAAATGTTTACGTGAAAAATTCTTGACGTTTAAGTGGTTTTACGTTCCTGCCTTGATGTGACGCGCATAAAAATGCAAGGAAACAGTGGACGTGCGCCGTTTCGTGATTCACAGGACACGTCAAGTGTAACGAATTTCGTCGAGTAACTAGCGGCGCTCATATTAAGTCTTGTTAAGAGTGGAACGGACTCGTTAACGAAGTTCGAAAGAGGCGATCATACAGCGAGATGATCGCGTACTTCGGCGTCGCTCAAATCTTCGATCTTACCGTTTGTCACTGTCCGGCCTTTTTCGAGTATGCAGAAGTCACTCGCCACTCGACGGGCAAATAACAATTTTTGTTCCACGAGCAATACGGTCACTCCAGCTTCGCTATTCAGTTTAAGAATAATGTCGCCAATCTCATGGATGATGTTTGGTTGAATGCCTTCGGTGGGTTCGTCCAAGATAAGAAGTTTTGGTTCAAGAACAAGCGCTCGTCCTATCGCTAGTTGTTGTTGTTGACCGCCAGAAAGATCGCCTCCACGTCGTCCTAACATGTCCTTTAAAACGGGAAACAGTTCATAGACGTGCGATGGGATTGACCGTCTGTTTCCCTTGCGAGCTGTCAGTCCGATTGCTAGATTCTCTTGGACGGTTAGCTGGGGAAATATCTCTCGCCCTTGTGGTACATATCCGATCTCGAGTCGTGCTCGGCCTTCGGCTGGGATTGACCGAAGATCGGTCCCCATGTACCCGATGGTGCCTGTTGAGACGGGAAGCAGTCCCATTACGCATTTGAGCAATGTTGTTTTGCCCATACCATTGCGACCCATGAGACACATTCGTGAGCCTTGGGAAACCTCAAGATCGATGTCCCATAGTGTGTGACTGGTGCCGTACGACTGATTCAGTCCCTTGATCGATAACAGATTCATTCTCCGAGATATACCTCAACAACTTGAGGGTGATTTTGCACTGTTTGCATATCGCCTTCAGCTATCACTTGACCTTCATGTAGGACTATGACGCGTTTGGCGATTGAGCGGACGAAATCCATGTCATGTTCAACGACGACAACCGAATGCTTTCCGGCAAGTGACAGTAACAATTCACCAGTCCGATCTGTTTCCTGCGGGGTCATTCCTGCTACGGGTTCGTCGACTAAGAGAAGATCAGGGTCCTGCATCAAAAGCATGCCAATCTCCAACCACTGCTTCTGTCCGTGCGAAAGTGCACCGGCGGCTTCGGTTTGCTTGGACTCGAGACCGACAATTTCGAGTACTTCGTTGATCCGTTGGCGTTGCGCGACTGATAAACGAGCTATCAGTGTGTGCCAAAAGGATTTATCATCTGCCAGCGCAAGCTCTAAATTCTCGAACACAGATAGAAACTCAAACACAGTTGGTCTCTGGAACTTTCGACCGATCCCGGCCTGAGCTATTTCTGGCTCTGTGAGTGTCAAGAGATTAATGTTCGACCCAAACCAAACCGAACCTTCGTCAGGACGTGTTTTTCCGGTAACCACGTCCATCATTGTGGTTTTACCGGCACCGTTCGGTCCAATAATGCAGAGTAACTCGCCAGGGTCTACGTGAAGCGTAAGGTGATTGAGGGCTTTGAATTGGTCGAAACTCACGGTCACTTTGTCAAGGTAGAGCACTTTCCCTAATAACACTGATGGCTTTCGGCGGGCCGCCGCGTCACGAAGTTCCTGCAACGGATTAGGGGAAGCTTGATCGGTTCCCTTACGACGAACGAGAGGGTTCATGGAGATCGACTCCAAGAAGGAATGAGTCCCATCACGCCTCTGGGAAGAAAGATGGTGACACCAATGAAAAGGCTACCGAGGGCATACAGCCAGAATTCTGGAAACGCTCCTGTGAAGAAAGTTTTTGCGTAATTGACAAGGATAGCTCCTGCGATGGCTCCGTATAGTGTGCCGCGCCCACCAACGGCTACCCAGATAACGATTTCGATTGAGTTGATTGGTTCAAATTCGCTCGGGTTGATAATGCCGATCTGAGGGACGTACAGTGCGCCCGCGATACCGGCAAGCACGGCCGAAAAAACGAACAACCACAGTTTGTAGGACTCGACACGATAGCCTAGGAATCGTGTGCGACTCTCAGCGTCTCGGATGGAACGAATTACACGACCAGCGCGAGACGTTACGATGATGCGACACGCTGCGTAACTAGTAGCAAGAGCTACAACCGTTAATACCAGTAGAAAGGATCGAGTAACGTCACTTTGAAGATCGAAACCCAAAACATCTTTAAAATCTGTAAATCCGTTATTTCCACCAAAGCCCATGTCATTCCTAAAGAATGCCAGCATTAGTGCATAACTAAGTGCTTGGGTCATGATCGAGAAGTAAACGCCAGTTACTCGTGAACGGAATGCGAGCCAACCGAACACAAATGCAAGCGCTCCAGGGACAAGTATTACCATGAGTGCGGCGAACCAGAAACGATCAAATCCATACCAAAACCATGGTAATTCTGACCAATTGAGAAAGACCATGAAGTCAGGAAGAACCGGATGACCATAGACCCCTCGCGGGCCAATCTGACGCATGAGGTGCATGCCGATTGCGTAGCCACCTAGGCCGAAGAATACGGCATGCCCTAAGCTGAGAATCCCGCAAAATCCCCAAATGAGGTCTACCGCGGTTGCGAGAATCGCGTAGCACAGGTACTTTCCGAGAAGGCCAACGACGTAACTCGATAGGTGGAGGGCCGACGATTCCGGGACAACTAAATTCAGAAATGGGACAAATATTCCTACGATGGCTAATAAGGTAAAAAAGCCAAGACTCATTCGATCAAGAAACAAAACGGAAATGATTCGCTTGCTAGCAGTCACATTCCCTCGGCAGCCCGACCGGTCTGCGGGAACAGGCCACGTGGACGTCGTTGAATAAATAGAATCACGCCAATAAGTACTAGAATTTTCCCAAGCACGGCTCCAGCGAACGGTTCAATCACTTTGTTAATGATCCCAAGCGACATTCCGCCGATCAGCGTGCCCCAGATATTTCCTACGCCACCGAACACGACAACCATGAACGAGTCAATGATGTAAGACTGGCCTAGATTGGGTCCTACATTGGTAAGTTGACTTAGCGCCACGCCAGCGACGCCGGCGATTCCTGAGCCCAAACCAAAGGTCATCGCGTCAACCCAGGCACTGCGAACACCCATTGCCCGTGCCATTAGTCGGTTTTGTGACACGGCTCTGATGTCAAGGCCGACTCGACTGAACCTGAGGACCGCTAACAAAATCCCGAACACTGCGAGGGTGAGGATGACAATGTAAATACGGTTATAGGTCAGAGAAAAAATCTCATTGAACCGCAACGTTCCGCTCATCCACGAAGGAGCCTCTACGGGACGATTGTTTGCGGTAAAAACGGAGCGAACGAATTGTTGGAGAACCAGACTCAATCCAAATGTTGCAAGTAACGTTTCAAGCGGCCGACCGTAAAGAAATCGAATGATTGTCCGTTCGATCAGTACTCCGGCCAATCCCGCGACCAGGAATCCGGCCGGAATAGCGACTAAAAGCGACAGGTCGATGTTGTTCGGCATAAGGAGCTGAACGACGTATGTCGTGTAGGCTCCGAGCATGATTAGTTCACCATGGGCCATATTGATGACACCCATAACACCGAATGTAATGGCTAAGCCAATGGCGGCAAGAGCGAGCACGGACCCAAGACTGAGGCCGAAGAACGCCGTTTCGATGATCGAATAAAAGGTGCGTGTCGTATCGATACTCCCGAGAGCCTCTGTTGCAGCAAGGAGAACACCTTCGTCAGTCTCCAGATAGTTTCCGTTTTCATCGCGTTCAAGAATTACGCTTAATCGATTGTGAACTTCTGGATTAAGACGATCGGTAAGTAAATTAATGGCCGAAATTCGAGTTTGACGATTATTGGAGTCGAGGTCAGACAGCGCCAGTGCTGTCCGAATTTCGAACAAAACTCGTGGGTCCGTTTCTTGGTTGGCCCGTTGGCGGAGTAGGTCGATAACGGTGTCATCGAGTGCTCGTAGTAGCTGCCTGACTGCTTCGAGTCTGATCTCGTTGTCAGGACTGGACAAAGAAAATCGTGGGACAGCAGTGCGAAGGAACCGTCGCAGTTGATTGTTTGTGATGATCCGGCTGAGTTGATCTGGTGAAGATGAACCAACTGTTTCTCGAGAAACTGGGTCGAGAAGTACGAACTCCAAGAGGTCGTCGGATGTGGACTCTATGACAAAGACCTGGGTGTCTTGGTCCCGTATAAATAAGCGACCCTCCATCAAGGCAGTGAGTACATCTGGCGCACCCGGATGCCCCGATTCAAGTAACAGCTCAGCCAGGGCAGTCTTTTCTCGAAAATTCGCGTCGACAAGTTCAGCTACGACGGCCCGAAAGTCCTCGTCGTCTATCTGAGCTTCAGCGGAAACGGAAAGGCCAAGAAAAAAGACGGCGAGCAGCAGCCAAATGGTCCGCCACTCGCCGCGTGTTGCGATTGTCACTAGTTAAGACTCGTCTGACTTCCTTAGAATTATTCGTAGTTAGTTCCCGAGCAAATACCGGTTTCGGTGTTGTAGTTTCCGCATTCTAATTCTACCCAGTCGGCCTCGATAACCCTGCTGTCAGGCAGATGATTGGTCCAAGCGTCACCTTCGACAGTGCCATCCGTTTGCCAAACGACGTCAAATTGACCGTCAGCTCGAACTTCTCCGATAAATACCGGTTTAGTGATGTGGTGGTTCGCGAGCAGTCGGGCAGTTCCACCTGTTAGGTTGGGTGTTTCAGTGCCGGGAAGCGCTGCCAGAACGGCATCGACGTCAGTGGTGCCGGCTTGTTCGACTGCCTTCGCCCAGAGATTGAAACCAATGTAATGAGCTTCCATTGGGTCGTTAGTTGTTCGTGATTCGCCCATGCGCTGTTTCCAGTTCGTGATGAACTCTGAGTTCATGGGGTCTTCAATGCTCTGAAAATAGTTCCACGCAGCCAAATGGCCGACAAGTGGTTCTGTATCAAGCCCTGACAATTCTTCCTCGCCGACGGAGAATGCAACTACGGGAATGTCTTCAGCAGAGATTTCCTGGTTGGCTAGCTCAAGATAGAAGGGGACGTTCGCGTCTCCGTTGATGGTTGATACGACTGCGGTTAGCTTGCCTGCTGACCCGAAGCTTTCAATTTCTGACACGCGAGTCTGCCAGTCTGAGTGGCCGAAGGGTGTGTAGTTAATCGAAATGTCTTCATCTGCGACCCCAAGTTCATCTTTTAGATAGGCCTCAAGTATGCGATTTGTTGTACGGGGGTAGACATAGTCCGTTCCCTCAAGTACCCAGCGTTCAATACCTACTTCGTTTCTCAGATAGTCGATCGCGGGAATCGCTTGCTGATTCGGGGCGGCGCCAGTATAGATGACATTCTTGGAAGATTCTTCTCCTTCGTATTGAACTGGATAGAAGAGAAGACCATTTAATTCTTCAAATACTGGAAGGACTGATTTTCGCGAAACCGATGTCCAGCAACCAAAGACGACGTCGACTTGTTCGACTTCTAGAAGGTTACGTGCCTGTTCCGCAAACAGCGGCCAGTCTGATGCCGGGTCGACGACGACGGCTTCCAGCTGTCGTCCGAGCAGCCCGCCCCGTGCATTTTGTTCATCGATTAGCATTTCGACGGTGTCCTTCAGCGTGGTTTCGCTAATGGCCATTGAACCTGAAAGCGAGTGAAGCACGCCGACTCTGATAGGGTCATCCTGTGGATCTGAGCTTGCGTCCTCAGAGGGCGCACAAGCATTGCCCGCTAAAGCGAGTAAAGCAACGAAACAAATGTACTTGAGTTTCATGATCTGCTCCTAAATGTGAAAGAGAAAGGGTTACATCTGTAATTGCAGGGCGACGCCGACTTGATTGTCGTCGGGATAGACAGCGGTGTATCTCGTGTTCTTATAGAAAATCATCATGCGTGCATTGAAATTACTAATGATGTAGTTCAAATTTACTTCGGTGGTCTTCTGGTCATAATTCGGGTCGTTAAAAATTCCGCGGCGGTATCGGGCGTGCGCGTATTTGCCGAGCAGCTGAAACCGACCAACCCCTGAAGTTGTGGGGAAAAGGTACGCGCCGAGCACATATCCTCCGTCGTTACGCCCGTAATGAGCATTGTATCCACCCAGCTGGTCATATTTCGCCCACTGAGCTTCGAACGAACCGGCGCCGCCGTCTCCGATTTTTCGTTCAAGCAGAAAGTCAACACTGTAGGCTTGTTTTTCAGAGCCTTGAACCTGTCCTGCCACGCCGATAGCTAGAATGTCCTTTTCGCCGTAGTAGGTCCCGTTGAGGTAATAGCCAGGTTCTGGATCCCAGAAATCAACCTGAACACGTCCGGCTCCTATAAGTGCAGTGTCCCCTGTAGCTGACATCCCGTCGAACGCTCCGGCGGATATCTTGACTTTGTCGAACTGACCCCAATAAACGGCTCCGTTGTCTCGTCCTTGAAATACGAATGGATAACCGTCCTGGACGCCATCAGTGAACACCCCCCAGTGGTTAGAAAAGAAAGGACCATAGAGGTTTGCACGATCGCTCGGAGGGAGGAATCGACCAACCCAGACATTGAACTTGTCTGATATCTCGATCTGAGCAACGGCATCAAGGACCTGTATATCGTTCCCTTGGTCGCCTGGCGAGCCCATTGATCCACCGTAATTGATGTCAGTATTCACCATAAATTTAATATTGTCAGTGACCGATCCATTCACATAAAAACGAAGACTGTTCAGCCTGAAATGGTCGGTTGCGGCGGGATCGTCAGAAGTAGCATTGCCATTTGCATCGACCATTGCCTTGGTATCGTGGTGGAGAAAACTAGTCTGGATGCCGGCGCCAAAAGACACGCGTGGTGCCGCGCTTTCTTGCACCGCGCTTTCAGTTGCGGTTTCTACTGCAGGCGCAGGTGCCGGTTCAGAATTTTCCGCTGTTTCCCTGATTTCAAGTTCTGTGTTTCGGGCGGACACAGTGATTATGAGATCGTCGACATTCTCGATAGTAATGTCTTGTTTCTCAATTGTGGTTATTTCTTCATTAGTGGCGGGTTCCGTGCTTTCTGGCTCAAGTGCGGAGGCGGTAGCTCCAGAAACACTAAACAACGCTATCATGGCTGGGCATAGATAGCGCCAACGATGGCTGCTTTGAATGAACACAGTTTTTTCCTTTCCGGCAATGCCGCATTGCGCGATGCCTAAGTAGCCCGGGGCGTCTGAAATGGTTTCACTCTCTGAACCGTGACGCTCGAAAATCGATGGGCTTTATAGTTAAATTAATAAGCAAGAATCGATCCAACTATTCAATTGGAAGGCCATAACAGTTAAAATTTTTGAATTGTTAGTTATTTAATGACAAATTTTGTCCTTCTTAGTCTTCCTTGCTGGGTAACAAATGAAGGATTGATGAGTATTGAAACAACAAAATTGTTATTCAATGGGAAATTTGAAACATTTTTGTCATAAGCTCGAAATCATTAAGGAATGCGCGAATGGTCTTAAATGTAATCAACATTGAAAGGGTCCATCGGTGCTGATTAAAGTCAGTTGTGTAACGCGTGTATCGGCTAAAACGTGCAGTAAATTTAGTTCATAACAATGATCTAATACAAAAATGTATATACAAGAGAAATATACGACAAAATTGTTGTTCTAGATCTACTGTTGATGGTGATACGACTTATCGCCCTATGTGCTTTGCACTAGTTTCGGTGCTACTTGCAACACACGGGTGGGACTGCTGGTATTTTACTGCGATTGGGTCACTTGCGGAATGTGTTGTGAGCGCAAATGACTGTCGCAGTTTGCTAGACCTTACTCCCTGGCGAATAGATTCAAGCACACGTTCTGAAAACTTTGCCGAGCCCGTTTAAAACTTGCTCCGCTCGTTGACACGAAACGACCGACCAAGAGAAAGTCATGGGGAATGTCAAGACTTGACTCGCTGTCAGGCTGGATGAACTCAATTTTGTTGCGTAAAGATGGGAGACTGTCGTTCTTAAGTAGTGGGTCATAGGCTATGGCTGTTGCCATGTAGCTATGGTTGTTCATTGCCCATTTTTTTGTTGGGGATAGTTCCAACGGACGGAGGTTAAAGCGGTCCAAGAAAATGAGGTCAGAGTCTAATAGCACCTTCATTTCTGACTGCATTTCTAGGAACTGCCAAGTCTCACCTCTACTAACGCGTCCGCCCATAAGACCGTCCCAAAAATAAAAACGGGCTCCTGGGCTTAGTTGGATTTTCGTGAACTGTTGCAAATGGCTGCCGGCAAACGGAATGATTGGATCGAGGTAATAATGAAGTTCCGCGTCATTCTCTACTTTGATCTGGACAGACTGGAACGCAGGTGTATTGCCTGAAGGGTGCACCTTTGTTGCAGACTGTGACGAAATATAGGCACGAGCACCTGAATCAACTTGAATTCTAGTTTCCAGACGGTCGCCTCCGAATAGACCGGCTGTAGTGTGCATCACAATGACTCTCGCGAGAGGCGAATTGCCTGAATAGAAAACTCGGGACACTTTGAATGGCACTTCTTGGTACTGATAACCGATAACGGTACGTCTTTGTTTGCGCCAAAAACGCAAATCTAGTCGTCCGGACCGACCAATACGTTGGACCGTTTGGGGATGAATCTCCCCGTGGTGCTCTTCAAACGGCGGAGGAAGGGGCAGCATCTTCAAAAAGAAGGTCGCGTTTGATCCAGGAGATGATGTCGCTAACGCCGTCTTGAGTTTTCAAATTTGTAAATATAAATGGACGCTCTTTACGCATTCGAAGGGAGTCGCGTTTCATAACAGCGAGGTCGGCTTCGACATAGGGCGCTAAATCGGTCTTGTTTATCACCAGTAGGTCTGATCGTGTTACTCCGGGCCCACCCTTTCTTGGAACCTTATCTCCACCAGAAACGTCGATGACATAAATCGAGGCATCAACAAGTTCTGGGGAAAAACTTGCAGCAAGATTGTCACCGCCACTTTCGAGAAAAAGGATATCGAGGTCGGGGAAGGACAAAACCATTCGTTCAATCGCTTCAAAATTCAATGACGCATCTTCTCGGATCGCGGTATGAGGGCATCCCCCTGTTTCAACAGCCATTATTCGCTCAGGAGTTAAGGCTTTACTGCGAACGAGAAATTCCATGTCTTCTCGGGTGAAAATATCGTTCGTTACCACAGCCAAGTGGTAGTCTTCCCGCATTCGTTTGCATAGACAATTCACGAGAGCCGTTTTTCCCGACCCTACGGGTCCGCCAATGCCGATACGTACTGGTGTTCTCATGGTTAATCCTATCGTTCTTCAAGACCGGAATAAACGACTGTAGAGATTTCGGTGTTCCATTTGACACACATCGAGCCTCGGAGCAAAAGATGTGACAGGCCGTGACGGATATTCGAGAACGTGATCCACAACGTGTGGGACACGTTCAAGTGCCTTTACGAGGGTTTTCTGCATCTCTTGCTGGCCTACTGGAGCAAGGCGCAGTGCTGCAGAGACGGTACCTGAAAGTCGAGAATACGCGTATGTCAACAAAGCATCACGTTGCTCAATATTTAGTAGGCGAAAGATGAAGCCAAAGACAATGGGCATGTTGCCGTGACATCGTCCGGAATGAACTCGATCAAACAGCGCTTCAAGGTCGCGGCTGGGGTACAACTCACTAACTGTTTTAAGTAAACGCAATCCCAACGATCGACTGCTTGCTCGAGTTTCGAAAGAAGACTTCATAGCTGTAACTTCCCGGTCTAATTCCTCGATTTTGGTCCAATCGTTTGGGCAAGCAATCATTGTTTGGAGTAAGGCTGGACCCTCAGAAGCACGAAAAACTGCATCGATGTAGTGTAGAAGCCAGTCATTAATGTCGTCCGCGTTTGTCGCGTGCTCCTGTTGAACCGCAGTTTCGAGCCCGTCTGAGAACGCGAATGCGCCTATCGGAAAAAGCCCGTCTCCCAACTGAAGCATCTGAAGGATTCGACGTGAATCCATTACTGTCATCTCTCAATGTTTGTGGTGCCCAGAGGACACAGTGACCGCAGTAAACGGACGAGAATCTTCCGTATAAGGCAATTCTAACTGATCGAATAGACTCTTGACGGCTGGATCTTGAAGGCAGACAATTTCGCTACCTGACACCATGAGTTTTTGATGGCGGTTGCCAATTTGGTAAGCGCAATAGGCCCAGTCCTGTTTCGATCTTGGTTCCAATACAAAGACCGCTTCGGCGGCTTCCTTCACAACAACGACAACGCGATCGTGCTCTAGGATGAAACAGTCGCCAGCGGTCAGTGTCAGTCCCGCGTCAAGAGAGATAGCAAACTCAAGGCCATCATCAGAACGTCGTCTGCCGTGGACTTTTTGACGTTCTTCGAATCCTAGGGTCATTGTCGTTCGGCGATAGCGGGCACGCTCTCCCTTGAGCTCTTCTTCGTTAACGATGCTTTCGACAACTGTCATATCAAAACAGGAAATAACGTTGGGCTAACGGAAGACGCTCGGCCGGTTCACAGGTTAGGAGTGAGCCGTCGGCGCGGACTTCATAAGTATCCGGGTTAACTTCTATCTTAGGTGTGGCATCGTTCCATTTGAGGTCTTTCTTGGTCAGTGTTCGGCAACCACGAACGCCGCTGACTCTTCGGCGAAGACCCTCCAGAGAAGGTGTATCCACGCTGATTTGCGAGACGAAATGAACAGAACTCGAATCAAGTGCCTGTCCAAAATTTCCAAACATAGGCCTATAAATGTATGGTTGGGGAGTTGGAATCGAAGCATTTCCATCTCCCATAGCGGCTCCAGCTATGAACCCGCCTTTTAGGATCAGCTCTGGTTTTACACCAAAAAAGGCAGGTTTCCAGAGTACCAAATCAGCGAGCTTTCCAACCTCGACTGAGCCGACGGATTCGGAAATACCATGCGCGATGGCTGGATTAATTGTGTACTTGGAGATGTAGCGTTTGGCACGGACATTGTCGTTGTCTCCGGTTTCGTCGACACGTCCAAGTTGCTGTTTCATTTTGTCTGCCGTCTGCCAAGTTCGACAGATTACTTCACCAATTCGGCCCATCGCTTGAGAGTCCGAGGCCATCATGCTAAACGCGCCCATATCGTGCAAAACATCTTCGGCAGCGATCGTCTCCGCTCGGATTCTGGAGTCCGCAAAAGCCACGTCTTCGGGGATCGAAGCGGAGAGGTGATGGCAAACCATCAGCATGTCCAGATGTTCGTCCATCGTGTTTCGTGTAAATGGCATTGTGGGGTTTGTTGACGACGGGAGGACGTTGGGTTCTCCGCACAGGCGGATAATATCTGGAGCATGTCCGCCTCCTGCTCCTTCAGTGTGGTATGTGTGGATGGTCCTGCCCTTAAATGCTGCGATCGTATCCTCAACGAAACCGGCTTCGTTCAGAGTGTCTGTATGAATGGCTACCTGAACATCAAACAGGTCCGCGACTGACAGGCACTGGTCAATAGCTGCCGGGGTGGTTCCCCAGTCCTCGTGTAGTTTGAGCCCCAATGCACCTCCGCGCACCTGTTCTTCCAGTACTTGGGGCATTGAGGCGTTGCCTTTTCCCAAGAAGCCAAAATTCAGAGGAAAGGCCTCGGCTGCTTCATACATTCGGCGAATGTTCCATGGGCCCGGTGTACAGGTTGTTGCATTTGTACCCGTCGCCGGTCCGGTACCACCACCGATCAGTGTGGTGATCCCAGAATAAAAAGCTTCTGGGATTTGATTCGGGGAAATGAAGTGGATATGAGCATCGATTCCACCTGCCGTGAGAATTCGTCCTTCTGCGGCCAAAATCTCTGTGGACGCACTGATCGTCATTCCTTCGGTGACGCCATCCATAATGCCTGGATTTCCCGCTTTGCCAATTGCAGATATTTTTCCGTCTCTCACGGCTACGTCAGCCTTAAAGATGCCCGTGTGATCCAAGATGACTGCGTTGGTAATGACCAGATCGGGAGAGCCAAGCTCTCGTGATGCTGATGGAGACTGACCCATCCCATCACGAATGACTTTGCCTCCTCCGAATTTGACCTCATCTCCATAGACCGCGCAGTCGGATTCGATCTCGATGAAGAGATCAGTATCGCCCAGTCGAACCGAGTCGCCAACGGTTGGGCCAAAATGTTCTGCGTAACTCGATCTGTCGATTTTCACTCCGGTTTCCTTTCAAAGGTGGCGATTGAGTCCAAAGCGCGATCTTTGACCAATTGATCGTCTAAGTGTCCATTAACGAGTCCGTTCAGTCCGTGCACGATTCGGGCTCCGGCAAGTTCAGTTAGTTCGACCTCGCTTGTGTCGCCGGGTTCGAAGCGCACAGCTGTGCCGGCAGGAATATTCAGGCGCATGCCATACGCATGCTGGCGATCAAAACTGAGCCATCTGTTGCATTCGAAAAAATGAAAGTGAGATCCGACTTGGATCGGACGATCACCCAAGTTCGAAACTTCCAATCGGCAGACACGGCGAGAAGCATTAATTTCGAGTGACTCGGACCCGACCTTATATTCACCTGGAACCATCAGCATGCCCTCAAGTTATAGGCTCGTGAATTGTGACCAGCTTCGTACCGTCTGGAAATGTTCCTTCGACTTGAATAGCAGAGATCATTTCAGGGACGCCTTCCATAACGTCATCTGAAGTCAGAATGGTTCGACCAATCTTCATGAGTTCAGCAACTGTCTTGCCATTTCGGATTTCTTCCAATATGTCGGATGTGATTAACGCAACGGCCTCCGGGTAGTTAAGTTTTAACCCGCGTTCGCGCCGCCGTCGGGCGACTTCACCAGCCGTAAAGACCATGAGCTTCTCAATTTCGCGTGGCGTCAAATGCATGGTGGTCTGATTCTGAAATCGGATGCCGTGTCGAGGTTCAACTATCGGCAAAAGCGATATTCACAGGATGAAACTTGAATGCTAGTCCCGCATCGTAAGAGAAGCAAGAGAATTGATTACGCACCGATGCTAAGAAGAATCGATGACAATAAGACAGCAGCCAGGTTCTGATGGTTTCAACGTTGGAACGACTCAACTGTTGCCGCACTCGGGACTGGACTGCCGCCAAGAAGTGCCGACTTCTCTATTTGGAGCAACGTCTTCAAATCTTGCAGCATAATGATGGCATGGTTCGACCTAGCTTAGCGTTCGCGGAAAGTAATAAGTCCACGCGTTGGGTCATACGGTGAAACGCCTACTTTTACGCGATCGCCCGGAACCACTTTGATGCGAAACCGTCGCATCCGTCCGCTCAACTGTGCTAGCAGCTCATGACCGGAGTCACACTGAACACGATATAACCCACCACTGTGCACTGCGGTAACCTTGCCTTGAATATCAATTAGATCGTCTTTTGACAAAAGCTCTCCTAATGTTGTTGTTTTAGTTGTTCAAATTGGATGGAGCAGAGCACGTTTACTCAGACGCCTCGTGCCGCTACCAATCGTCAGCGTATCAAAATCGCTCCAGTCTGGCACAAAAAGTTTGGCGTTGAGCCGTTCGAACCTCTGCAATGGGTATTTCTAGACATGTTTTAAAAAACTACGACGCTAGGAAATGATTATTGACTGATTCGCTCCAGACTCAGACAAGATTATCACTGATGCTCAAGATGATGAACAATAGGTCTTCCGGGGCTCATCTTTTTCACGCCGGAGGCGAGAGCAAGTGAAAGTGAGAGTCAAACCCCAATGGGATGCGTGGTAGTGCTCCGTCAGCTGCCATGGAAGAAGCTCGTCGCGCGCCAAATCGATTCACACCTGAATGCGCTCGTGCCTGTTTTCGAGCGAAGTTACGTTCCTTGTTTCGGTGGACGCTTGTTCGCTTGCAGGATACTCTTCCTCATTCGGATACAGCGAGGAGTAATTTCGACGAGTTCATCTTCATTGATAAACTCAATAGATTGTTCGAGGTTGAGAAAACGAGGAGACACCAGTCTTATTGCATCCTCTGATGTTGATTGGCGCATATTTGTTAGCTTCTTCTCTTTTGTGGCATTCACATCAAGATCGACCGATCGAGCATTTTCTCCGACGATCATTCCTTCGTAAACTGGTGTTCCCGGTTCGATAAAAATATCGCCACGTTCTTGCAAGTTGTACAGTGCAAACGCCGTCGCCTTACCGTGTCTATCGGCCACGAGGCTGCCGGAAGGTCGAGAGCTAATCGGACCACACCAGGGTTCCCAACCGGAAAATAAATGATTCATAATTCCGGTGCCGTGTGTATCTGTCAGAAACTGGGAACGAAAACCGATTAAGCCTCGTGTAGGGACGCGAAATTCTAGCCGAATTCGTCCGCTTCCATGGTTCACCATTTTTGTCATCGTAGCTCGACGGGTGCCGAGTTTGGCGATCACGATGCCGTGAAACTCTTCTGCGACGTCAACGGTTAGTTCCTCGACAGGTTCCTCGCGCTTTCCGTTAGTTGTACGTGTCACAATGTCCGGTCTAGAGACCTGCATCTCATAGCCTTCACGTCGCATCATTTCGATAAGAATGGAAAGCTGCAATTCTCCTCGCCCAATAACTTTCATTTGGTCTGCGGACTCCGTGGTCTCGACGCGAATAGAGACATTGCCAAGGAGTTCTCGATTTAATCGGTCGCGAAGATTTCTAGATGTGACAAATTGCCCATCTTGCCCGGCCATCGGTGACGTGTTCACGCCGAAAATCATTGAAACCGTTGGTTCGTCAATAGGAATTGTTGAAATTGGCGATGGTTGGCTCGGATCCGTTATGGTTTCGCCGATCGTGATGTCACTGATTCCTGCTAGGCAAACGATGTCTCCAACGCTCGCTCGTTTCACACTAACGCGCTGGAGTCCGTCGAACATAAATAATTTCGTGACCCGAGTCCGTTGCACGTTCCCATCGAGCTTTGCGACAACAACCTCATCACCGATAGCCACCTTGCCATTAAATACACGACCGATTGCGATCCGACCGAGGTATTCACTTGAGTCAAGGTTAGCGACCAGTAGCTGAAGTGGGGCATGAAGGCTACCCGATGGTTCTGGGACATGTTTGACTATCGCATCAAACAGAGGTCGAAGATTACGCTGGGGAGAGTCAAGATCAAGTGTCGCGGTGCCTGTTTTACTGTTTGCGTAAATAACAGGAAAATCAATTTGCGCGTCGTTTGCATCGAGGTCTATGAAAAGGTCATAAACCTCATTTAGAACGTCTTTCGGTCGCGCGTCTTGACGGTCAATCTTATTGATTACGAGAATCGGGACTAAGTTTCGTTCAAGTGTCTTACGGAGTACAAAGCGCGTCTGTGGGAGCGGCCCTTCGGATGCGTCGACAAGCAATAGAACGCCATCGACCATGGTTAGGGTGCGTTCGACTTCGCCACCGAAATCCGCGTGCCCCGGAGTGTCGACAATATTAATTGTGACGTCCTCATACCGAACAGCTGTATTTTTCGCCATGATCGTGATGCCACGTTCGCGTTCAAGGTCGATGTTGTCCAGTGCGCGCTCAGCGACTTGCTCGTTTGAACGAAAGACACCGCTCTGATGCAGTAACGCATCGACGAGAGTTGTTTTTCCATGATCAACGTGGGCGATAATAGCGACGTTTCGGCGGTGTTCGGAAGTGTTAGTCAACATAGATAAAAGGCCGCAAATTTTAACACAAGCGTGGGTCGATTGCAGGCGAAATGAAAGTTGTCAGGTTGGAATGACGTAGTCCTACTGAGCCTTTAGCATTGTCTGTGTGATGATCTCATAGCGTAGTGCCGTTGAAAAGTTAAAAGTAAAAACACTGGGAAGTGTCGGCTGTGTTTTTGGAATTGCTAGTGCCTCAATGATTAGCTTCTCTTAAACAATTGCCGGTTGGATGGGATGGCAAGAGAAAGGCATTAAGACACGAGAAATTTGTCCAGAATCACACTTGTAGCTCAAAGGTTCGATCGTTTCTGGAATGAACGGGAGACAAAGAAAGTTCTCTCTAAGTGTCTAGCGACTGAGCCACCAATGCATCGTAGAGGTTACGAGTTCAGCAGCGTCTTGTTGTACAAAATGACCGGCTCCAGGAACCGTCACGAGAGTAAAATCTCTTTCCAGCCAGTCCCATGTGTCATTGATTGCACCAGGGAGTAACGCTGAGTCGTCCAGTCCATGAAACATCAGTACTGGCATGGAGATTTTAGGGGTGAGTGGAGAAGCTGCATCGCCGGGCTTAACGCGAGGATAGTTAGCTTTATACATATTAAGCATTGCAGCGAAATCCGACCGTTGAAAAGCCGAGACGTAGTGCTTTTTGGCATCGGGGTCACTAACCCAAAAAGAAAGGGTTGAGGGTGTCATCGGTCCCCCGAAGAGGACATTTGGATCGTCCGGATTGCTTTCCTGAAACCGACGCGCGTAGGAACTGTTTTCGTATTGCTGAGGGTTGGTTCTCAACTCACGTGAAAGCCCGTTTGGATGTGGCAAATTAAGGATTACGAGCTTGTTTGTCATCTCGGGTCGCGACAGGGCGAAGGCCCATGCAATGGCGCCTCCCCAATCGTGACCCACAATGGTTGCTGACTGTTCACCTAAATGCTCGATCACTGCTTTCACATCGTCGATGTGATGTGGCATTGCGTATGCAGAAACACCAGTTGGCTTATCACTCAGATTGTAACCACGGAGGTCTAATGCAACGACGCGAAAATCTTTCGAGAGTGCCGTCATCTGGTGGCGCCACGTGAACCAGTAATCCGGAAAGCCATGGAGCATAACCACCAGAGGTCCGTCCCCGAGACTTGCGTAGTGGATACGGACTCCATTGTTGTTTGCGTAGCCATGTTCAACTTGGTCGAGAAGATCCTGCGCTGCCGTGGCAGAGGCGAAGAAGACGAGTGTGGTGAAACTCAAAATTGTTCGAATCATCTGTTTCTCTCTTTCTCGTTCGCAGATCGGTAGCGTAGATGATATTCGTTCCGATGCCTTTGTCTCTAGAATTTCACTGAGACGTCTGGATAGTTAGCGCTCGTTTCGGATGCAGTCGAGAAGTGTTGTAGTTATTACATCGAAACGCCATCCTTGAAATTCCAATGGCACGTCGCCATCCGTTCGGATTACCTTCGCTAAGAGTCTCTTGATTGAACGACGAGTTGCAATCAGTTCAGGCGGGAGACCATAGGAAACGGCCTTTCTTTTTACATGCTCTTGCAAGCGTCTTATTGTGTCTTTGTAGGTATTCAAATTTATAGGGGAGTCATATGCAGAAGGTCCTTCCTTTACCGCTTGTCTAATGCAAGACAGCAACTGTTGTTTGTATCGGTTGAGAACGCTTCGAGAGAGTCCTCTAATACTATCGAGTGATGCAGATGTGAGTGGTGACTCTGATGCTAATTCAACGAGCACCTCATCTGACAGCAGATGCCGTCTCGGCATGTTGCGCACGGCGGCTTGTTGTTCTCGCCATTGGCTAAGAGCTCGCAGGACCGCGTGATCCATCGGAGGGAGAGAGTTGTGTTTGCCTATTTTTAGATAGGCGTTAGCCGTCTGTTTTGATTTTTTTCGAGCTTGATCTCGAAGGTTGAGTTCTTCTTTGAACCAGTGAGTACGGTTGCGTGTTCGTAGTTCCTTGGTCAATGTTTCGTATGCTGGGAGAAGGTATGTCACGTCCAGTTCAGCGTAGCGAATTTGTTCTGGGTTCAGCGGACGCTGGAGCCAGTCGGATCTAGTTTGTTGTTTTTCTAGCACTACACCGAACAATAGTGAGACCAAGTTCTGGTAGCTGAGAGTGTAGCCGTAACCAGCAAATGCACTGGCAAGCTGAATGTCATAGATGTTTTCTGGAGTTACACCAGTCAGTATTTCTAAGACGTCAATGTCCTCGTCGCTTGCGTGCATCAACTTTATGATTGCGTCATTTGCAACGAGTTCCCTAAAGGGATCGAAATCGGAAATAGCAAGCGGATCGATCAGGATGGGGCCACCAGAATCTGCGACTTGTACGAGTCCAGGTTGCGGATGGTAGGTGCGTTCACGAACGAATTCGGTGTCAATTCCAACAACACGGACTTTTGCCCATCGCCTGCACGCCAATGCGAGGTCTGAGTCATTTTGGATTAGTGGGCACGTATATCCGGGGGACAAATGTTCCTCAATCTGTCGAGTAAAGTTGATCTCGGATCGTTTCGAGTTCTGATTGAGCTGAACCTAGGGAGCCCATATCCGATGGCTCAATTTAATAGTTCAAGTCAGTCGGAGTTCATAGGTTGCTCTGTCAGTATTCAAACGAAAGCACTTCCACTGGAAGGCTCGAGAGAGTCTAGCCACTAAATGCCGAATCTATTAGTGAAGAGAATGAGGTTCCAGACTGTCATTCACAGATATTCTCAGTTCCTTCTTAAATCGTCTTCCCTCACGGAGGACTACCAGAAAAATCCTGGACATCATTTGGGCGTCATTCGTCAAAACTTGAATGCGCCTTCTAAAAGAGCGCCGTTGGACGACGGGCCCATGGCCGTCCTTTCTCTTTTGAAGTTTCTTCTACGTTCGCCACATAAGCGCCCGCTTGAGTAAGTATGTGATGAAGGTCATTGCCGACACTGATCAATGAGAAATCCTTCTCGAGGAATTCGCCGACACGGTCTGTTCCGAACAAAAAGAGACCAAGGATTATGCCGTTTTTCTTGGCTGCGGCCCGAAGCGCATCTGTTGCTTCCTGCAATTCATCAGAAAAGTACATGTCGGGGAACTGATACTTCTCAAACAATCCCATTGACATACACAAATCGTTCTGGCCGAGAAACAATAAGTCGACACCAGGAACGGCTGCAATTTCTTCAATATTTTTGATACAGTCTGCGGTTTCCACCTGTAGTGCACAGATCACATTGTCGTTGGCTGAGCCGGCATATCCGAGAAGGCCGTCTTTGTTCATGCTACGTTGAGGAAAATAGACCGAACGCGTCCCTGCTGTTGGGTAGCGACAGCAACTGACAGCTTGTCGGGCTTCGTCTGCAGTGTTGATATACGGAACAAGAACGCCATCAGCACCGACATCTAACGATTGCTGAATACCGCCGCGGTCGTGGCAGCCTGCCACGCGGACCAGTGACTTGGCGCCACCGTTAGAAATCCCGCTGATCATCGTAGAAAGTGTTTCCGTGCCCATCGGGCCGTGTTGTGTGTCAACGAGAAGCCAATCGTAGCCACTATGAGCTAATTGTTCTACTACGGTTGGGCTGTGAGAATTGACGAATAATCCTAACTTCGGTGTGCCAGCACGTAGCTGATTCTTGAATTCAGCCCCGGTCAATACGTCACTCATTGTTTAGTTCTCCTTGATCCGTTTTATGGAAGACTGCTTGCTTGGCAGTTAGTGATTATTCCGGTTTGACTAGCAACGAATGGAATAGTGCCTTCTTGAGGTACCCAAGTGCGTTCAAAAAAACATCTATAACGTATTATTGTTTTAGAGATGTTGGGCGTATCTATTCTGATGCTCCGTGTCTTGTCTCGAACCAAGTAGTGACGCCACTAACAAGGGTACTCGTTCCTGTCTGCTTTCGTCCATTCTGATCCAAGACGATTGAGGTTCTAGAACAACGGAGCGGTTGCGATTGTATCTTGGCGTTCGGTAAGCAGCTTTGATGACAGGTGTTCAAAAACCTTGCAACGTTAGGCTGGATGGATTCTGTGCGCGCGTTACACACAAACCAGAGGATTCTATGTGTTGACGAGCTTAAGTGAATAGAGTCATCTCGACATTTGTTGAAAGAAGCAGTTGAATGCATGAATGTTGTTAGTATTCAAATTCATGCAACTGTCTTGTCATGACTGGTTGCGGAAAATCATAGGAAAGCTCCGTAACAGTTACTAGTCATTGTTTGCATTTGACAGTCATTGCTTTGTTTTTGAACGCACGAAAGGGTAGCGGATAATCGATACTCAAGGTATAAGTAGTTCGATAGTGTCGAGGCGTGGCGCTTCGAACAACGCTGGAGCCTGTCTTGGTGCTCGCGTTGCTGGTTCGTTATGACTTCTACTGTGGTTCATGAAAGTGGGAGTGAGTCTACTAGCTTTGATGAATCAAGCGAGAAAGGATGTAATAAGGAATGTGGCTGAGGGGATCGTCTACTGTCTCGGTGCGAAGCATTTTTTTTGTTGTGGCGAATGTTTCTTTGTTCGTCGGTTGCAGTTCAGCGAATATTGACTCCGAATCAACAATGAACCGGGTTGCCGGCCTTATTCAGACAGAATTGGGCGGGCTTGAAGGCGAGGCAATCGGAGACCAGGATGGAGTATACGTGTTCCGTGGCGTGCCTTACGCGGAGCCGCCGGTCGAGGAATTGCGCTGGCGTGAACCTGTCAAGAAAGCTTCGTGGAAGGGAATACGGTCGGCGAAAACATTTGGGCCGGCTTGTTGGCAGCCATTGGTAGCGGACACATCAATCTACACACGAGGAGACCTCAATCGAGATGAAGACTGTCTCTACCTGAATGTGTGGACTGGAGCTGAAGCCGCCTCGAGCGCTCATCCTGTGATGGTCTGGTTTCATGGTGGTGGACACACAGGAGGTTGGAGCAGTGCGAAAGTATTTGACGGGACAACATTTGCAAAGAAGGGAGTTGTCCTCGTCACGGTTAATTACCGATTAGGTCCGTTTGGATTTTTTTCACACCCGGGTCTTACGAATGAGTCGCCGCATAGTGCTTCCGGTAATTACGGGCTGTTAGATAAAATTTCCGCACTTGAGTGGGTGCGCGACAATATTTCGGCATTTGGTGGCGACTCTGACAACGTAACTATTTTTGGACAGTCGGCTGGGGCGTGGAGTGTTTGCTATTTGATGGCGTCTCCTTTGTCGAAAGGCTTGTTTCACAAGGCGATCGGCCAGTCGGGAGGCTGTTTTGGAGGAGGAAGACCTCGTCTTTCCGATGCGGAGGAAGCCGGTGTAAGTGCCGCGATGGAACTTGGCATTGGCGGAACCGATAAACAGGCGCTTCGAGAACTTCGGGCCCTCGATGCTGAAACAGTTCTCGATTCCGGTCTCGGTTCCGGAGCGATCGTCGATGGTTGGTTCATGCCCAAGGCAGCACGTTCAATTTTTGACTCTGGGCAGCACAACGATGTTCCGGTCATGGTCGGGGCCATGGCGAATGAAGGGTCTACGTTATACGCTGAAACGCCATTGCGACGGTTTGAGGAACTTGTGTCGATGCTCTACGACCAGTACGGAGACCACGCTGATGAATTGTTGAGTCTCTATGAGGCAGAGATTCGACGGTCGACAAAGAAAGCAGTTCAGGAGATCCAGGCAGATCAGAGATTTGTTTGGGAAATGCGACAGTGGGCTCGGGTAGTCGCGTCGAACGGGAGCGATGCGTATCTTTATTTTTTTAGCCATGAGCCGCCAGTATTCAGAATTTACGTTCCCGACCAACCTGAGCTGGATTTATTATCTGGGGCATATGGCTACGGCGCTTATCATTCCGGAGATCTTGCTTATGTGTTTGGTAACACGCATCTCGTTGGATACGATTGGAGCGAATGGGACCACGAGCTTTCGAATCGGATGGTGGATTACTGGAGCAATTTCGCCCATACAGGAAATCCAAATGGCGATGGGCTTGCCGAATGGCCTCGATACGAAGAGGAAAGTGATCCATGGCTTGAGTTCGGGGCTGGTATTCGATATGTGACCGGAGTTCGAAAGGAAAAGTTGGATTTGTTTGATCGTGTGAACGTGTTGCCGTCGTTGTGACGGTGGCGAACTCATGGAGGAAGAGAAGATGAGGAGAGCTCTATTTTTTGTTTGGGTCGCGGTGTCGCTAGCATTCGGGACGTTGACTTTGGATGCCGAATCGAGAGACGTGGATTTGAAGGCCGCTGATGGCACGATGCTCAAAGCGACCTACATGTCTCCAGGTCAACCTGGGCCAGCAATGCTGCTGGTGCATCAGTGCAACATGGACCGGACTTCGTGGAATGGAATCGCTACGCAGTTGGTTGATTCTGGTGTACATGTATTGACGTTGGACCTCAGAGGTTTTGGCGATAGTGGTGGCGAGGGTCTCCGAGGTAGTGGAGGCTTTCCTGCGTTTCTAGAGAAGTCGACCGCCGATGTTGACATGGCATATGAATATCTGGTCAGTCAGGATGGTGTTGATGGTTCGCGTGTTGCTGCAGGTGGTGCGAGTTGTGGTGCGATGTTGACAGCTGACCTTGCCGCTCGGCAACCTGGTTTGAAGGCCTTGATGTTGTTGTCAGGTCCTCCGAGCGAAAACGCAGTAGCCCATATGGCGGCCACTTCGAGTCTTGCGGTATTTGCAGCTGCTGCGACTGGTGACACGATAACGCCAGGTGTGGCTGACGCCCTTAAGGGAGCGGCAATGGGTTCTACGCATGCCCATTCGACTGCAAAAATTTATGACGGCACAGAGCATGGGTTGCCGATGTTTGACAAGAATGCTGACTTGGAACCGGCATTGGTTACATGGCTAAAGAATGAATTAATCTCCAATTAAGTTTCAAATGAAAATTCTTGGTGGTAGCGGACGGTTCGTTTCTTCTAGCTCTTAGGTAGAAGAGACGAACCGTCGCTGTCGCCGGCTTATTTACAGCTTTGGCTTCCTGACGATGGAATGAGGTGCCGTTTGGCCGCCAAGAGCTGACGTTGTTTCGTTTGGAACGGACGCTTGTTGACTTGTGACGTTGACAAGCGCTGTCTCTTTCTCGGTATTGGTCAGGTGTTTCTTGCGCAGTACGTTTCTCGATAACTGTCTGCTGATTATTTTCGGTGGCGTCTGGAAGGTTCCTGGCAGTCGTGAGTCCAATACCATCTCCTCACTTAAGTTGGTTCCGAAACCAGGGGCGCTGGCGGCAATAGTAGCCAGTATCGGAAAGTGGCGTCATGCCGTCAAGATATAGGCGAGCCAGAAGGTCATCCTTCCGGCATCGACCAAGTGCTGGCAGTAAGTGCAATAGACAATCCCCAAAGGCTTCCACCTCGATGAGGAATTAGACTGAGGTCAACATTTTCAACGAGCTCTTGGATTCTCCTGCCTACAGTCAGTCCACTACCGATTTCGGCGCGGCTATTTGCTCGAGCAGACCGTTTGGGATGAGAGAGTTCTCGGCTCAGGTTCGAGCGATTCGGCGGCGATTCCAGGAGTCAGATAGCTGGCCGAGACCAGAGGGGTAAGACGGCCATTGAGTAATTGTGGATTTTTTCGGAATTCGTGCAACTGTCGAGGAAATTTCAGTTAACTTAACGCATCGTGAGTTCATACTGCTCAAATTCTTGATTGGTAACAAAGATCATGTATTTACCCGGTTACGAACAATCGATCGGCAGTGGTCTTCTGTCGAGTTAGGTCAAAATCGAACGGTCGATGTTCATGTTGGACACCTACGGACCAAACTCGGCATAGCCGGGCCGTCAATAGTGACAGTGTTTGGAATTGGTTATTGCTTTGTTGATGAGCCAGTAAATAGCCAAGTGTTGTCCGAATCGGTCAGTGAGTGAAACTTTACCAG
>Ga0310120_10000735_pt1 | contig 25608 bp, 12 predicted proteins | sample CB27_AW_983_MG_FD_203506 | JGI IMG/M metagenome (GOLD analysis project Ga0310120, IMG submission 203506) | Marine microbial communities from Western Arctic Ocean, Canada - CB27_AW_983 | ecosystem: Environmental > Aquatic > Marine > Oceanic | place: Canada: Western Arctic Ocean | collected...
ACTGTTCTCATGATGAGAACTACCCTCTATATGTCCGGCTTGCTCCCTCTCGCTCTGCTCATTGGGGGGTGTGGGGAGAAGGCCCCCGTTGCTGAGGTCAAGGCCCTCGAAAAAAAACAGCAGGAGGTTACGCCTGAAGAACCCGTTGCTAAAACTAAACCTGCAGACGAAGCACCCGTTAACCCGAATTTAAAGTATCAGATTAGAGCTGATGCGGTCACCATTACTGATTGCAATGAGGCCGCCACCGGCGAGCTGGTCATCCCCGCCACCAGTGGCGGTAATCCTGTCACCAAAATCGGGTATGGAGCCCTTTATGGATGTGCTAGGCTCACGAGCATAGCAATTCCTGATAGCGTCACCAGCATCGGGACTCGCGCCTTCTATAAATGCAACGGCCTGACGAGTATCACGATCCCTGATGGCGTCACCAGCATCGGGAGCGAGGCCTTCCAAGACTGCACCAGCCTCACGAGCGTCACGATTCCCGATGGTGTCACCAGCATCGAAAGCGGCATCTTCTGGGGCTGCACCGGCCTGACGAGCATTACGATTCCTGACAGCGTCACCAGCATCGGCCTTTCGGCCTTCCATTCCTGCAACAGCCTGACGAGCATCACGATCCCTGACAGTGTCACCAGCATCAGCGATACCGCCTTCATGGGGTGCACCAGCCTGACCAGCATCACGATCCCTGAGGGTATCACCAGAATTGGGTATGGGACCTTCCGTGACTGCACGAGCCTGACGAGCATCACGATTCCTGACAGCGTTACCAGTATCGCGAATAGCGTCTTCCATTCCTGCAACGGTCTGACGAGCATCACGATTCCTGATAGCGTAACCCAAATCACGCAGAGGGCCTTCCGTGACTGCACCAGCCTGACCGCAGTAACCTTTCTTGGAGATGCGCCGAAGGTTGCAGATGACTGCTTCGAGGATGCCACCCCAACCATTTACCGCAAACCTGATGCAAAGGGTTGGGGCGATACATTCGCGGGCAGGCCAGTGAAGCTCATCAGCGAGAAGCCCTGATCCCATGCCCCTCAAGAATTTTCACGCGGGGTGATACATACATACACTAGCGCGTGCAAAAAGTGCCACCCCCACCGGTGGGGTGTGCGGGGGCTGCGGGCTGATCAGGACACTTGTTTCCAGCCGTCTTTTCTATCGACTATCCTCGATCTTGCCTAGGCGTTGATCAGGTGAAAGGATCTGTTCCCGCTCCCAATGATCGTCAAGGTTCTCCTCCCGCTCATCCTCGCCTTTATCATGTTCTCCCTCGGTCTGGGACTGAGGGGGCGCGACTTTTCCCGGGTGTTGAAGTTCCCGGTTGCCTTCGGAGTCGGACTGCTCAACCAGGTCGTGTTGCTGCCCCTGGTCGCGCTTGGCCTGGCGCATGCCTTCGGCTTATCCTCAGTGTTCGGAGTCGGCCTGATGGTCCTGGCGCTGTGCCCAGGGGGAGTGACGAGCAACCTTCTCGCCAGGCTCGCCGGGGGGAACGCTCCTCTGTCGATTTCTCTAACAGCGATCACGAGCCTGCTCTCGATCCTGACCGTGCCGCTTCTGGTTGCTTTCAGCGTGAACCATTTCATGGGGGAGGACGCCCCAGCAGTGGACGTGACCCGACTGGGCCTGACGATGTTCTTGGTCACCGCGGTGCCGGTCGCGATCGGGATGGCATTGACGAAGAGATGTCCCGCGTTGACGGAAAGGATCGCGCCGGGCGTGTCGCGTACAGCGGTTCTACTGTTCGTAGTGATCATCATCGCGGCCCTGGGGAAGAACTGGGAGGTCTTCTCGAGTAATCTCGGCACCCTGGGACCGGTAGCGGTCTTGTTGAATCTCGTGATGCTCGGGCTCGGGCTCGCTTCATCCAAGGCGCTGCGTCTTGATGCCCGTGATGCGACCACCATCTCGATTGAGTCAGGAGTACAGAACGGAACCCTCGCAATCGCGGTCGGAGGCATTGTCGCGGCGGTCGAGGGGCAGGTCCTTCCTCCGGTAACCGTGCCGGCGGCGGTCTACAGCATTACGATGTACATCGTCTGCGTGCCCTTCGTTATCTGGAGGCGCCGCACCCTGTTTCCTACACCCTGATGCGGGGCTCCGGTGCCAGCTTCCCGCACCCTTTTTCCTGCACCGTGATACGGGGGTGCGCCTTCCCCTGCCCTCCAAAGGATTTTTTCCCGCACACAGATATCTGTATGCAGAAGCGCATGCAAAAAGTGCCGACCCCACCGGTGGGGTGTGCGGGGGCTGCGGGGGGCAATCACCAAGGCTGCCGAACGGGTCGGATCGACGAAGCGACGGCAGAGTGCGGTTCACTGACGGCTGGCATCGAGGCGGAAAAATAGCCGGTCGCTAAGTGGTAGAGTCGTGGGATTGGAGGCGTAGAGGACTGTTCTGCGACCATCGGGTAACGCTGTGAGCGAGACGAGATCGAACTCATCACCGAAGGGCTGCCAGTTGAGCAGGTCGGCCGACCAGCGGGGAATGAGTGTGACGTCATCGGCTGAGAGATTTTCGGTGTAGCTCAGAGTAAGGATGCCGTTGTCGAGGGCGATTGCAGGCAGTCCGTCAGTGGCGCCAGGGGCATGTCCCAGGGCGTAGTCGAGCAGGTCGTCGAGACCGTTGAAGTCGTTGTCGGTGCCGGGAGTTCCCGTAAAGTTCGTGGCGTCGCTGTCATCGGGATTGCCATCGGGGCGGGTGCTGGAGCGCCAATGGCCGGCGAGGGAAGGATCGGGGTTGGAGAAAGGGTCGACCAAGACGAGACTAGGCCCGAGACCGTCCGGGGCGGTGGACCAGGGGATGGCGTCGTTGTAGGCAAACTCCTTGATGGTGCTGTTGCTGGCATCCTCAAGTTTCAGGGTTTCGCCATCATTGTCGAGGACGCTGAGGTTGGTGAAGACCCCGGCGATCGGAAGACCTTCACCGTGGACCGCTTCGAAGGCGGATTGATTCCGGATAAGAAGGGCACGTGCACCGGGGGCGAGACTGGTCACCGCGCTTCCAGTGAAGTCGAAGCTGATGCCTGACACGAAGGTGACACCAGTCAGATCAAGAATCACGCTGTCGCTGATGTTCAGCAACTCGATGAATTCTTCGCCGGGGTCCCCAGCGGGGTGATACATGATCTCGCTGACGACGAGGTAGCGTTGCGCATCACTGGGATCGAGGGGCGTAGTGGTTTGCGCGATGATGTTTCCGAAGCGGTCCCTGAGGGTGAGTTCTTCGCCGAAATTGGAGAGATGGTCGGAGTAATCGCCTTGCAGGAAGAGACCTTCGCCGCCGGTTGGTGAATTGCTCCGGTTCCGGAAAGCCGCCGGACAGGGAGAGAGGTAGAGGCTTTCGCTCGCTGGAATCACAGTCCCGTCCCTGAGGGTGTGATCGACGCCACCCTCCATGATCCATCCCGAGACATCGAGGTCGTAGGAATTGGGATTGATCAGTTCGATGAACTCCTCGTCCTGATTCCCGGAGGCCGGGTTGTATTCGATCGTTCCGAAATTGACCGGGGGCGAGGTCGGTTGGCTGGGAGGGATCCCTGCGCCCAATCCGCTGCCGCTCGCCCCTTCAACCAGTTCGCACGATAAAAGCATGTCGGTGCTGGTGGAAAGAAAGTTCAGGGCGTGCACCGCGAGGACATTGGGTCCGCTCAAAAGCGCCCCCTTGAAGGCGGTGATGTCAATGTCTTCGAAGACAACCGCTTCAGTGTCGCGGTGCGCATTGTCGGCCTCGGCGTTCCAGGTGAGCGGGGTGGGATCGTTGCGGCCGGTGACTCTCGTGCCGTTCAGGTAGGCCACGAATCCGTCGTCGTACTTCACGCGCAAGGTGAGGATGGAAACTGCGTCGGCGTCCGCGACATTGAACTGGTAGCGCACATAGCAGCTGTTGTTGTCGTTGATATTGTCACCGTTGGCGTCGATGCGCATCGCGGCGGGAATGGAGGGGGAGAGGAGATCGATGCCGAGCAGCGGGGTGTAGGTCTGTCTTGCGGCTCGTTCGTATCCCACCCCGCCCGTGCCGGACACCCAGCCTGCATCATTGAAGCCAACCTGCTGCCAGGTGTCGCCCAGGGAATTGTCGGTGGGAACCAGGGCTGTCACAGGAGAGTTTTCGGGAAGAAGAATTGCGCCGCTACCCGCTTGACCGTGCGTGATGGTCAAGTGGGCAATGCGAGGGACAAGATACTCGTCCACGATGCGGGTGGTGGCGGCCTGAAGAGTGAAAGTGGCCCCGGAAAAGTGCGTGTTGTTGCCCCACTTTGCCTTGTCGAGAAGGACATCGGGACCGGCCTGCGCGACGAGTTCGTCGATGCGGTTGTGAAAGTAATCACTGGCAAGATGCTCGTCGATGAGGGTGCGAATGCGGCGGTTGACCATGGCCCTGGTGCGCGGGTTGGCGATCATTGCTTCGAGAAAGTGATTGTACTTGGAGAGCAGATTCAGGGTGTGCGGGCGGGCTCCGATCCAGGGGTGGCTGGTCCCGGGTTCACTGGCGACCATGTTGTCGGTGTTGAGGGCATCGGGGCCGAAGGTGAGGTCGAGGTCCCAGGGCAGCATGGCCCACTCGCGGCTCCCGTTGCTGTCCCGATAGATGTAGTGGTTCTTATCGCTGGCATCGATGTTCTGCGAGATGCAGGTGGTCGCCATGTAGTTGACCTGGGTCGGGAGATCGACGTTGTCGAAGAGGTAGGTTTCGAGGGCCGTGCCGGTCTGCGCAATTCCGTCGATGAAGGCGTCGAGATCGGATTTGTCCTCGTGGAGGCGAGTTTTCTTTTCCCAGCGCGAGAGAGGATCGTTCGGCTCGTAATGGGTTGGAGCGGTGGCACCCTTGTAGAGGGCCCCGTCGGGATCGAAGCCCCAGCGCTGGAGAAAGTCGCGATCCGGTTGTTCGATCAGGATGGCGACATTCCAGAAGGCTCCGTTTTGGCGAAGGTGGACGAGGAAGGCCTCGGGCGACGGTAATCCGGCATCGCGCTGGTGTTCGTAGGTCAAGACCGAGCGCAGATAGCTTTTGTCGGTGTAGGTGGTGTTGAGATTGATCTCATCGACACGGGGGACACCGTCACGAAAGCGAAAGTGATGGCCGTCGTTGAATTCAATCTTGTAGCTCTTCTTCGGCCAGTTTTGGGAAGTCCCGCCCCGGATGCGGCTGAAGATATTGTCGTAGAACTCGCCGTTATAGAAGAAGGCGCCACGAGTGCCGGAGCGCGTTTCTGTTCCTGCCGGGTTCTCCACGAACCGGTGCATGATGGGGAGGTCGCTGGTGATGCGCGGCTCGGCGATGACGGTGCCGTGGTACTGCGGTGAGTTCACCGGATCGAGGAAGAGGGGAGCTTTGCTGGATTCCCCGTCCTGACTCTGGGCCGTCACTCTCCAGCGTAGCATTTTCCGGGGACGAAGGGCTGCGGAGGGAATGATTCCCTGGAAGATCCCCCCCCCGGTATCTGTCATGGGGATCGACACCTCGGCGGCGAACATGGCCCGGTAGTGCAGGGTGACCGAGGTGACCGGGAAGGGACCTGGAAGGACTTCAGTGGTGATCACGAGATCGTCGCTGGGGAGCGGCACGGGCACCGGATTCTCGGTTAGATTACGAATGATGGGTCCCGCTGGGCTAGTGTTGGGGGCTTCGGGCGTGGGCGGGAAAAGAGCACGTTCAAGCAGAGGAGTGCCATGAAAGCCGTAGGTCACGTTGGATTGTTGAGGAGGATAGCCTGGGGCGAATTCGGTGGCGATGGTCACGCCATCGGGTTCCACGAGGGCGAGGTATTCGCCATCTCCGCCGAGTTTGAAGTTGGTATGCAACTCGGGGCCCACGATGCGGTCCTTGTTGGAGGCGAAGACCACCAGGTAACCAAGCGTTGGAATTGAGGTGGCGGGGAACTGCCACTTGGTCAGGTCAAGGGGATCGTCTGTGAGATGCCACCCACCCAGCAGCGCTGGTGTCGCCCCGGGGTTGAAGATCTCGATCCAGTCGGAATCGTCGCCGTCCTCGTCCTCGAAACCGTCGTCGTTGATGGCGAGAAACTCGTTGATGCGGAGGGCTGCGCCGGTGACTCCGACACCAACCGTGACCTGCGTGCTGACACTGCCCTGGGCATTGGCGGCGGTGAGAGTGAAGGTGGTGCTGACGGTGAGATTCATCGCGATCGCCGTGGTCTGCCCCGTGACATCGCTGTCCAGGAAGGCCCCGCCGTCAAGGGTGAGGGTGTCGGCGTTGGCGGTGCTCCAGGTGAGGGTTGCACTTCCACCGTCCGCTACGGCGGCGGGAGAGGCCGTGAAGCCGGTGATGACTGGGCTGCCGGTAATGAGTGCGGTGCGGCTCGCGAAATAGGTGGCATCCTGCGAGACATTGTGGATCTGGAATTCATCGACCCACCCCGAGAATTGCAGACTGCTCGCACCAACCGTGGCGTTGCCGATGCGCAGGCTGTCGCCGCCATTGGCGGGCGCGAGGTAGGCGGAACTGCCCACCACCACACCGTCCTGCCAGATGCGCAGCCCGTTGACAGGATCACCAGTGATGGCGACGTGGTGCCACTCGTTCAGGGGAAGATCTGCAGTGACCGCGCCCTGGTTGATCTGTTGGCTCCCGTTCATGAAGAGGTCCTGGCTCCGATTAGGCGGCCCCCGGAAGGCCCAGTGCCATTGCGTGCTGCCGTCGAACCACTTGGTCGCGAAGCGCTCCCAGTCGCTGCCGTGCTCGACGGTCCGATAAACGAAGGCCTCCACCGTGAATTCGGAGGCGAGATCCAGGTCGTCCGAGTCCGTGGCGGTGAGCACGGTGGCATTACCGGGAGCCTCGCCGACCTGCACCGCCTGGCCGATCACGCCTGCCACAAAGACCGTGTTGAGCGGTCCGTTAAGGGCGGCCCCGCTCAGGTGATCCGCGTTGCTCCCTGCTGCTGCGGTGTCGAGGAGGTCGTTTTCAAAGCCCCACCTGGACACGACTTCGGCCCGCGTGCCAGGGAGAGTGGACAAGAGGCCAAGGACCGCGAGGGCGAGCAGGTGGTGGGACCTTAACGCTGGAAGGAGGAGGTGCATGGTGGGGTTCTGGAGGAAGCAGAGCGCACCGCGCCGGATGCCGGGCGCGGGGTCCCAATCCTGGGTCTATTCCCCCCGAATGTCCGTTCGCGTTACGGCACCGTAATCTCAATGTCGTCGAGATACCAACCCGCGTAATTGGAATCCGGGAAGTCATCGCTCACGAGGCGGAACTCGATCTTGATCGTCTTGCCGAGCGCGGTGGCCGGGATGGCAATGCTGACTGCTCCCCAGCCGCCCGAAAATCCCTCGACGGGCTCCGAAATCACGGCGAGGAGGGAGTCGTCTGTGGCATCGAGCACGGAAACTTTCCCCCAATCGAAAGAACTCCCCTCGATATCGGTGAATTGGAAGTAGTTCAGAGTGGCGGCCCCGGCGGTGGTCAGGTCGATGGCCGGGGAGCGTAGCCAGACGTCGGCCTCAAAGTCATAGAGGGCCGATATATTGGTGGCGAAGCAGTTGTCCGAGCTATTGGCGGAGGCGGGGCCGACCGTGGCGGGCGCACCCAGTTCCCAGGCGGTGCCGGCCTCGCCGTCCGATCCAACCGTCCATTGTCCCTGGTCGTTCTCAAAGTCGTCGGAGTAGATCGATTCCGGCGGAGCGGGGAAACTCTCCACCGCGAAGTAGCGCGTCGCATCGGCGGGGAGCGGGAAGGTCTCCGTGTTTTCCGGCGGGCTGGCCTCAAGGTCCTCGAACGGACCGCCGCCCGGATCATAGATGGGCCAGGTTGCGGGATCGCCGGTGAGGTCGGGGGAAGTGCGCACATTGTAGAGCCGTCCTCCCTCGCTCTCCCATCGGAGGCTGAGCGTGCCGGCAAGGGCGTCGTGGGTGACGTCGAGCTGCAACCGCGTCGCATCGCAGACGAGTTGAGCGCGCTGCTTGAGATAGGCTTCGCTCACCACTCCTCGATGGATGATGAACTCGTCGACCCAACCCGCGAATTGAAGGGCGGCCTGATTGACAGCGGCATTGCCAATCCGGAAGTTGTCGGTTCCGTCGGCTGGGGCAACGTATGGGGCAGTTCCCACCACTTCGCCATCCTGCCAAAGGCGGAAGCCGCTCCCGGGATCGCCCGTCACGGCGACATGGTACCACCGCTCGAGTTCCACGTCGGCGGTGACATTCCCCTGGTTGATCTGCTGGACGCCATTCATGAACCAGTCCTGGCTCCGGGCGGGCGGGGTGCGAAAGGCCCAGTGCCACTGGTTGCTTCCGTCGAACCACTTGGTGGCGAAGCGTTCCCAGTCCTGTCCGTGCTCGTGGGTGCGGTAGACGTAGGCTTCCAGCGTGAAGCTGGGAGCCAGATCGAGGTCGTTCGAATCCGGCGCGAGCAGGACGGTGGCATCTCCCGGATCTCCGCTGACCTGGACGGCTTTTCCGCAAATCCCCGGGACGTAAACGGTGTTGAGCGGAGCGGACAGGGCCTGGGCGGTGAGATCGTCGGCAGTGGTGCCGCCCGGAGCGGTGTCGTCGAGGTTGTCCTCGAAGCTCCACTGTGCCACGATCACGGTGGGCGGAGCGTCCGAGGCATCGGTGGGGTCCCGGTTCGCTTCGATTTCCTCCCGGTCTCCCGTCCCGTCGCCATCGCTGTCCGCATTGTTGGGATTGGTCCCGGGTTGGTTGAGGTCCACGAAATCCAGATCGGGGTTTTCGTCACCATCGTCCAACCCGTCCCCGTCGGTGTCCGCCAGTCGCGGATCGGTTCCCGGATCGTCGGTGCCGTTCCACACTCCACTCACGTTTTCCTCGCCATCCTTGAATCCGTCGTCGTCGCTGTCGTCGTCGTTCGGATCGGTTCCAAGATCGGCCTCCTCCTGGTTCGTCAGCCCGTCCATGTCGGGGTCGCCACCGGGATCGGCGACCACCAGAAGCGCCATCCGACCATCGATGTAAGCCTGGTCCACCGCCTCGTCGTGGATGAGGAGTTCGTCCATCCGGCCGTGGTGGCGGAGTGCATTGCTGGCGCCCCCGATTCCGAAATCGCCAATCCCAAGGGGATCGGTTCCATCGGCAAGTGTGATCGGCGCGCCGCTGGCCACCACGACGCCATCGATCCAGCCCTGGTAGCCCGTGACCGAACTGGTGACCGCAAGATGATGCCAGTCACCGTCTGTGAAGTCGGTTCTCGGGTTGGTGTTTGCGTCAAAGATGTTGCCGACCGGATTCCCGGTGAAGAAATTGAGATCCTGGGTCTCGAGGGCGAGGTGGTAGTTGTGGCCACCTCCCCACTTGGTGACCAGGCGCTCCCACGTCACATTGTGACTTGAGACGCTGACGAAGAGCTCGATCGTCCAGGTGTTGTCATTGAGGTTCGAGTCCGGCGAGTGGGGTGCCTGGAACCAGTTGCCGTCGAAGACCGCAGCTTGTCCCCCTCCGACGCCCGCCACATAGGCGGGGCTTGCGTTATTCGAGACCCCTTGGTTGTAGGAGAGGTGATCGGATACCGTGCCCGCTGTGGCGGTGTCATCCAGGCTCCCTTCAAAGGAATACTGGATCACGACATCCGCCTCCACTGCCGAAAGCAGTCCAATGGCGAAAAGTCCTGCCAGAGCGGGGCGGAGAGTTTCCCGCGATTGATATCCAACTGTGTTCATTTTCAGTCGTGTCAGATGCTGTCGGCTACTGCTTTGCGGAAGTTAGTTAGTGTTTGGTTCATATGCCTGTCAGCGGCGAACCGTCGCAGGCCGAGTGCCGCCATGCAATTGGTTATTTGCCGTCAAAATGAACCAGAATCTGTCGGCACCCTTAACCCGTGCACCGCACCCTGCTTCCTGCACCGTTGCAGGCTGTGGCGTGCACCGCACCCTGCTTCCTGCACCGTGATGGTTGGCTCCGATGTCCTCCTACAAAACGAGCGCAAGGATCAGGGCTAGAGTTACACGCCTCACCATACGGGGTTCATGTAACAGGGAACAGGTGCAGGGTCGAGTGATCCCCTGCGCCGCTACAGCCAACCCGTGCACCACACCCTGCTTCCTGCACCTTGGCACAGCGTAACCCGTGCACCGCACCCTGCTTGCTGCACCGTGCACCGCACCCTGCAAGCCGCCAGGCGGGCTTGTGGCTGCCCCTACGCGCGTGGTAGGGCTAGGGCATGAGAATACTAGCTGCCCTCACGCTGCTTATCTCCGCCTTGCTAAGTCCTCTCTCCACCGCTGCGCCGTTGGAGCTGAAGTGGGAGTTTAATCTAAACCAAGTCCTAGGAGGCACGGCGGGTCACGCCCGAATCGCGCAGGAAAGACGTCGTCATCATGAATGACAGTCGATGATGCGCAGTGGAATCGAGATTAAATCAGAGCCTTTGAGCGGGACTAAAAGACCGCATACGCCTAATCGACTTCGTCGGCCGATTCCTACCGCGGCCCGGGCGGGAGGTGATTCAGGAGATAGCGGACCATATGCATGCGTAGATGGAGCGATGTGCCTCGTCCCTCGTGGATGCCGTGGTCGCGATTAGGATAGGTCATGTAGTCAAACTGCTTGCCCAATTCGACGAGGCGGTCGACGAGGCCTTCGACGATTTCGAGGTGGGTGTTCGTTTCGCCCGAGCCGTGGATGATCAACAGTTCTCCCTTGAGGCCTTCGGCGAAATTGATGGCTGAAGCTTTCCGGTAACCTTCGGCATTGGTCTCTCGAGTTTCCATGTAGATTTCCTGAAACCCGGCGTTGTAGAGATGCGCCTGCGGCTTGGGCGCTACCGCGATACCCACGTGGTAGACATCGGGGCGGCGGAACATTGCGTTCAGCGTGTTCGAGCCTCCTCCGCTCCAGCCCCAGATTCCCACGCGCGACAAGTCAACGTAAGGCCGGGTGCGGGCCAGTTCCTTGAGGCCCTCGGCCTGCTCCTCGGTGGAAAGCGGACCCAAACTACCTGCCACGGCCCGCCGCCAGGCCCCCCCCTTGGGAGCCGGCGTTCCGCGGTTGTCGATCGAGACGACCAGGTATCCCAACTCGGCCACGGCCCGGTGATAGTCGGCGTGGGGTGTGCCCCAGCGATCCAACACGGTCTGCGCGTGAGGCTCACCATAGACATAAACCAAAACCGGATACTTCTTGGACGGGTCGAAGTCGGACGGCGCGATCATAAACGCGTCCATCACCACGCCGCCTCCGATATCGAGCTTCAGAAACTCCGTCGGGCGCTTGAGGAGAGACTTCATCTTCTGGCTCACCCGCTCGTTTTTCTCTAAGTTACGCACGACGCGATGCCCGGGAAACTCGACTAGTTCGGTGACCGGAGGCGAATCGAAGGTCGAGTAGGTGCGGAATGCCCAGCGCCCATCCGGGGAGAACGAATAATTGTGCGTGCCGGGCCGGCCTTCCGGCGTTACCCGCTCGGGCTTTCCAGAGCCATCGAGGGCGACGCGATAGAGATACTTCTGCGTTCCATTGTCTGGGGAGGCATTGAAGTAGAACCAACCGCGCTTCTCGTCGATTTTCACCTTTCCGATAAGGTCGAAAGCACCGGGCGTCAGCAGTCTCTCCTCCTTACCTTCGCGCGAATAGATGTAGGCGTGCCGCCAGCCGTCCTTCTCGCTGATCACGAGGAAGGCCCGACCGTCGCGAATCCATTCAAGCCCAGCGTTCTTGCGGTAACTTGCGACAACCCAGGCGGGATCGGATTCGCTGAAGATGGTCTTGATCGATCCTGCCTCGAGGTCGGCCAAAAGAAAATCGCGCTTGTCCCGAAAGCGGCTGAGTTTCTCCACCAGCAATTCGTTGGAATTGCCGGCCCACTCGACCATACCGAGATAAAAGTCCTCGTCGGGCTCGGAAATCTGAAGCCATTGAGTCTCTCCGCCGGCGGCATCGACCACTCCCACCTTTAGTTTGGCGATGTCTCCTCCCACCCGCGCGAAGCGGGTCTGACGAACCCGGGGGTACGATGGATCGCCCGGAACGAGCACGGAACGCAATCGAATCTTCGAGTGATCGGACTGGACAAACGCGACGCGCTTCCCGTCGGGGCTCCACATCGGCTGGCCGTTCGAAACAGACTCTCCGGGCCTGCTGCGGGTGAGCTGGGTCGTGGGCCCGCCATCCAAGTCGCGCAGATGGAGATTCCCTCTCTCATGGAACAGCATCTTTCGTCCGTCCGGAGACCTGCCGCCGAAACCTCGAGGCCGCTCCCGCCCGCGTCGTTCGGAAACCGTGCGTTTGCCGCTGGCGGCGTCGTAGCGGACCGGCACACCATGCCGCTGCCCCGGAACACGCTCCATCACGGTGTAGCCGGAACTGTCTGGAAGCCAATCGCCGCGAAACCCTCTCGCTCGATATTCGCCCTGCTCGTAGATCCCGCGCAACCGCGGCTCGATCTTCTTGAGCGCGGACTTCCGGCTTTCCTGAATTGAATTCTCAGGTGCGGCCACGGCGGCTGTACTCCAGGCGGCGACAACACAGGCAAGGGTCAGATTCGTTTTCATGATTGAGACATTTTCGGCTCGATCCCGCAGCGGCGACAGCGGCCTTCGCCGCTGTTGCTACTGCCAAGGATTTCCTTTTTCAAGCCGGGCTTTCTGGAGGGTGCGGTGTCGCGGCTGCGTTGCCAGTGAAGGAGATCGCGAATAGCGCAAACGAATCTTCGCGCTTGTCGGCCTCCATGGGTACTGGGGCTCCTGCGAGTCATCCATGAGCCTGGGCTGGTGCTCAACGACGCCGAATCTCACCGTGAACGGCGGCAGTCTCTATCTCGCAATCTCCCTGATACGAATGTTTTTGAAAGCTATCTTATAGGTCACACCAGGTTTGATGCCATGCTTATCGGCGCATTGCAAAGCCACGAAACCTTTGCTGTTCGTTTCGTGACGATTATCGGGAATAACAGTTTCAATAACGAACTTTCCATTGATCCAGGTTTTGACGCTTTTTCCAACGGCAAGCACCCGGATCACATTCCACTCTCCTCGTTTCATGAATGTGGTTCCTTCAGTCTCTTTCGGCGTGATCCACACCTTTCCATCCTGTTCCATAGATGAAACCGGATCTGGAGTTGGCCGCTTTCGTTGAGAGCTCCACATGTGGGCCATACACCCCTCCATACTGTTTTTTTCCAGTGGCTTCCTTGCAGCGAGATCGTATCTGAATGCCTGAGTTTAGATCGGGAGTCAGAATTTTCACCTCAAGTTCCAATTCAAAGTCCGCAAATTCCTCGTCCGTACAAAGCCAGCTTGTTCCCTTGTTCAAAACCATCGTGCCGACAATCTGTCCATCAACGACTTCAAAACACCTTTTCTTTGATTTTTCAGTCCACCCGGTCAGTGTTTTACCGTCGAATAAGACTTTCCAATCCTCGGCAAAGACTGGGGAAGAGATCAAGACGATCAGAATAATTAATCTGCAAACAGTAGAGTTGATCCGTTTCTTCATGATACCTGAATCCTAGTTCCTGAATCGTGGCACACGATTACAAAATGGGAGCCTGATTGTAGGACCCCGTGCACCGCACCCTGCTTCCTGCACCTTTGCCGTCTACCGCGTGCACCGCACCCTGCTTCCTGCACCTTTGCACCCTTAACCCGTGCCCCGCACGCTGGTTCCTGCACCTTTGCACCCTTAACCCGTGCCCCGCACGCTGGTTCCTGCACTGGGATCTGGCTATTCACGGGCCTCTTGAATCGTTTCAACCTCTTCGCCTTTGGTGTTCCCCCACTTTTCGGAAATCAGTTCACCGTCCTTGTAGGTGCTTTCATACATCTTCTGGCCGTTCTCGCGCCACCCCATTTGGAGACCATCAACCTTGCCGTCTTTGCATTGGATCAGTCCCTGACCTTGTCCCAAATAAGATTTACCCTTTATCCAAGTGCCATTCTACTCTTCGTGGCCTGCCTCCCGTCGGCGCTTGCCGCGGACTGCACCGCCCGCGTCGCGGAGGACAACCCGATCGCCTGGTGGCGAGGCCTTTAAAGAGCCGTCTAACTGGTCGGTAGCCAGCACGGTTGTTTTGCTTTCGCGGCTACGAATCTCAATTGACGAGGCGTCGTAGTCCCGCCGAAACGCAGCACGCAAAGGAAAACCGTGCCGCATCTTCTTCCCTTATCCGAGCCGCGAGAACGGGTAGAAGAAAGGCCGAGAGCCGCGCATCACGATCAGAGTTCGAGCCCTTCCACCTTGAAGTTGTCGATGACGAGGCCAGTCTGAAGCGAGTCGACATAATCCGCACTGAAGACGATCTGGAAATACACGGTCTTGCCTATCGCCGTGGTGGGAATCTCGTGGGATACCCCCTCCCAATCGAAGCTGACATTCCCAATATCGGCCTCGAGCACTTCGATCAGAGAGCCGTCGGAAGCGTCGAGAAGGTTCACCGTCGCAAAGTCAAACTGGGGATCCTCCATGTCCACGTAGCGCTGATAGGAGATGGTTCCGGAGGCAATATTGCCAAGAGGAATGGGAGGCGAGCGAAGGCTGGAAACGGCAAGCGTATCCGCTGTATTACTCGCAATATAGGTGCCGGCGAGGTTCGTTCCAACAGCGTTTGGCGAGTTAAAGGCGCCGGGAGGACCGAGAACCGCGGTCGGAACACCGAGTTCCCATGAATTACCGTCGGAGCTAACTTCGGTCCAGGGGGCCAGATCGGTGCGATCGTCGAAGTCGTCCTCAATCACCACCACCCACACCGGAGGCTTGGGAAATCCCTCGACCGCGAAGAACCGTTCCGGATCCGCGGGGTAGGGAAAGGTGAGCGTGTTCCGGGGCGGGGTCGCAGTCAGGTTGCCGCTCCCCTCGAAGATCGCCCAGGTGAGCGATTCAGTCGAGAGGCGGGTTTCGCTACGGAGGTTGTAGAGTTCGCCTGCCTTACTGTTCCAGGAGACTTCAAGCAGTCTCGCCTCGTCTCTCCGGACCCGCAATCCGAAGGAATCTCGAGGGGCTTTGGTCAAGTCTCTGATACTATTGCCAGCCAACCAGAGAACTTCCCCGGGTGAGAGGGCGCGCTGGTAAAAAGCGAATTCATCGATGCTTCCGCCCCAGTCAGTGACGTGTCCCCAGCGGTTGGAAGATACGTCGCCCCCGATGGCGATCCCGTCATATGTCAGGGGATTCAACCAGGTCTTTTCCCAGTCCGCTGCAGGAGGGACGGTGCCTCCGAACCGCGGCATTTGCATCAATTCTCCATCCCAGTAGAGCCAGTTGGAAAGGCCGCCAACGGGATCTTCGGTATAAACATAGGCGAGGTGATGCCACCCCCGGTAAGGGCTGTTGTTCCCGCCGGCCACGGGGTAGTTGCGCCGGGGAGTCCCGCCGATATAATTGGACGGAGTGTACCAGGTGCTGCCGCCCATATGGGCTGAGAACGTCGCCTGTTCCCCGGTGGGCATATTAAAGAATCCCGCCCGGTTCACCTTCATTTCGTCAGCGCCCGGAAAGGCCGATAGAATCACCTCTCCCCGGTGGCCTCCCCAGAGAGCGTCACCATCGACCGCCGGGTTCAACTCGATCCATAGGGAGATCGTTCCAGAACCTGGGATGACGTAATCTTCATCCAGTGTCACATGTCCCAGGCTCGCGCCCAGAGGATTGGGAATGTTGCTGACACAGAAATCCCCTTCGTAGCCGAACGCTCCGGGGCGCCAGTGCATGAGCGCTCCAACAGAACCGATGACCCCATCGCCTGTCGGCGCGGCCTCGGTCCCACGTCCTTCATCGAAGAGATAGGCTCGCTCAGGAGGCCCCGGGTTAAGCTCCTGCGCGTGGATCCCGGCGAGACCATGCAGGGACGCCATCATGATGCTGAGGGTGACTGTCTTCGAAATCATGCTGCTGAATTTCCACTTGATCGGGACACTCTTTTTGGGCCAGTTGGAATGTTAGGTTCCGGGGACTGGTTTTAGTTGCGCGATGGTTCTGGCAAAGCCGTCGGGGCTTTGGAAGCCCAATCCGCTGTGCGGGTGGACGCGGTTGTAGAAGCTCCTCCATTCCTCGATCACCACCCGGGCCTCTGTCACGCTGAGGACCCTCCATCCCCTCCCCTGCTCCCCGCACCCTGCTTCCTGCACCTTTACACCCTTAACCCGTGCACCGCACCATGGTTCCTGCACTGGGACCGAAAAGCCACAGAGAAACATCCGAGAATTCGTGTAATTCGCGCCCCGCTTGCCTAGATAGGATCCGTGAGCCGCAAGAAGAGACGCAAATCAACAGACGGGGGCGAGGAGTTGACACACAGTCCGTTCGAAAGGCTTTCAGGGCTGGAGAAACTGCCGGCCGGCTCCGAGAACTCTCCTGAATCTGGGTCCTTGGAGAACTCGCAAAGCAAGCCCACGAAGACATCCAAGCGAGGACAGAAGAATACCAATCGCGGGCGCGTGGACATCATCCGTCAGACTGCACATCGCGGTGGCAAGGCGGTTACCGTGGTGAAGAACTTCACGGGAATCGGACAGCCCGAAAAAGAGGCCCTCGCCAAGAAGATGCAAAAGGCCTGCGGTGTTGGAGGCACGGTGAAGGAGGGGCGTATCGAGATACAGGGCGACAAACGAGAAGAGGTCAAACGGATCCTGACGGAAGCAGGGTTCAAGCCGGTTTTCGCCGGCGGGTGACACACGGGGGCAAGACTGTAAAGCTCATCAGCGAGAAGCCCTGATCCGCACCCTTCACCCGTGCACCGCACCCTGCTTCCTGCACCTTTGCAGCCTAACCCGTGCACCGCACCCTGTTTTCAGCACCCTGATGCGGGGACACAGGAACGCGTGATTAAGGATACGGGTTCCGGTGTTACTTATTTGATGGCCTCAATACCTGTCCAGTATTCCCTTGTCTCTCCCTTTCGTCGGACCCGAACGCTACCTGAGAATATAGCAGAATCAGTAACAAATACGGTTTCCCCGTCCCGGAACGTGGTGCACTGTCCTGCGAGCAGCCCTTGTGCCAGTGCCTTATTGAAGGCTTCGGCATCTTGTTGCACAGCGTAGTCGATGAGTTTTTTGAAGTAACGTCGGTCGACAGCCCCGAACCAATGTTCGCCAACTATACGTTTCTCACGCGGGTCGCGATGGGCAGGAGGAGGATTTGGATCCGGTTTCCAAGGGGGCTTTTTGTAAGTGTAATTGGCAGGATTCGGCTTCCTCTTAACAGCCGACGCTGGCTTCTCTTCTTCAGGAGAGCTTAGGTTGCCAGATAACTTGATCCCTACGAAAAACACTGCGATTATCAGGACTCCTGCGCCGAGTGCGATCAACTCACCTTTCTTCATTCCTAACTCCTACCACCCCCCAGGCTCAGGGGGCAAAGCCAATCCACCCCGCACCCTGCTTCCTGCACCTTTGCAGGCTGCCACGTGCACCGCACCCTGGTTCCTGCACGGGGATGGGCTCAGCGACGGCTTTGGACGAAAGTCCAGAATAAATCACTTGGCTTCCCGTGACCTGTGCTCTTCTGGCAATTCAGACTGCCAATTAAATTCACCCGTTGAGTAACTCACCACCTCGCCGTTACGCTTTGCCTCTCCGACGACCTTGAACATCTTCCCGTCTTCGCTGATGAACGTCGTTCGCATCGTCGACTGTATTTCCGGATCTGGAAGGTTAACAGCTTTCCATTCCATTAGGTTTCGCCAGTAGCGTCGCCCAGAATGCTCAAAAATTGATGTCTCTTCCGGCGATGCGGATGCACCCCACCACCGGTAGGTCGAAGCATCATAATCATAAGTAGTCACTGTGTATGTGAGCAAGTCGCCTTCTCGCCACTCCCAAACTTGGTAACGACGATCGATCATCTTCAGAATCATTGTTGATTCAATGGAGTCGATAATTTCTCCCTTACGAGGACCACGTTTTGAAATCACATTCCAGACTCCTTCCCGAATTCCCCCATCCGCAAACTCTTCGATAATACCTCTACCGTCGTGTGGCTTAGCCCACAGATCCATAATAAATTCCTTCGTTACGACCTCTGGCAGGAGAGGCAGGGCTTCGACATCAGTTGAAGCCAAATCAGCTGTTGCTTCGTCTACGAATGCTGTGACCCTTTCATCCGGTGCCTTTGGTTGCTCACTTACGGCATCCCTCACGGTCTTCCCGTCCCGACCCGCATCCTCCTTGTCCCCGCACCCAATGAGCGCGAAGGCGGCAAGCAGTAATACTAGCTTCTTCATGATTCATGAATCCTAGTTCCGTAATCGTGACACACGATTACAAAGTGGGAGCCTGATTGCAGGACCCCGCACCCTGCACCTTTGCAGGCTATGGCGTGCACCGCACCCTGCTTGCTGCACCTTTGCAGGCTGTGGCGTGCAGCGCACCTTCAAACCCGTGTACAGGTGCCCCAGCGAGCTCAGCGGAGATGGCAAAATCCCATACTTCGTGATTTAGTGACAGGTATTCATTCTGGTAACTATTCTGACCGTCCGATGCTTTCTCGATCCACCCTTGCCGCCGTTCTCCTTGCCCTGTTCTCAACAAGCGCCACCGAGGCTGCCTCTCTCGAACTCAAACAGGGCGATCATGTCGTCTGGATCGGCAACAGCTTCGCCGAGCGAATGCAGTACTTCGGTGAGATCGAAAGCCGACTGCACGCGCGCTACCCGGAGCACAACCTTGTCGTTCGTAACCTCGCCTGGTCAGCCGACACCGTTAGCTTGCGCCCTCGCCCCAAAGATTTCGGCGACATCCATCACTATCTCTCCGAAGCAAAAGCCGATGTCATCCTGGCCTGCTATGGCTTCAACGAAACCTGGGACTACGGGGGCGATGAAGGGATTGCCCGATTCGGGGCCGATCTCGCGAGTTTCCTCGAGGGGCTGCAGAGCAAGAATTACAACGGGACGTCTGCTCCCAAGATCGTCCTCTACTCTCCACTCGCCTGCGAGGGCACCACTGTCCCCGATACCCCCGCACGAAACCGCCTACTTTCGCTCTACACGAATACCATGCAGCGTGTTGCGGGTTCCCTCGGAATCCCCTGCGTTGATCTCTACTCCGCCTCTCGAAGAGTGTATCAACAAGACAAGGAAGCAACCTGCACGATCAATGGCGTCCACCTCACCGCAGAGGGCTACGTAAAATTGGCGCCTACAATTCTCCCGGGCCAGCTCTTCGCACCTCTACCTGATGGGGCGCCTCTCGACGCGATTCGAACCGAGGTGTTAGAAAAGAATGACACCTTCTTTGATTGGTACCGCACCGTGAATAGCTTCTACATTCACGGCGATCGCAGAAACCCATACGGCACGGTCAACTTTCCTCTCGAGCGCAACAAGCTCCTCCAGATGACCAGCCTTCGGGATCAACGGATCTGGAGTGCAGCCCGCGGCGAAGACCTTCCTGCCGAGATCGATGATTCTTCCACCGTCGAGATCCCCGCCACTTTCCCGGGCAAACGAGGAGGCACCTCTCCCGCGCTCACTCCCGCGGAAGAACGAGCCAAGTTCGAGATCGCCGAGGGGTTCCAGGTCGAACTCTTCGCCTCCGAGCAAGAATTCCCCGAGCTTCGCAACCCGGTCGCTCTCAACTTTGATGCCGCCGGACGTCTCTGGGTCGCGACCATGCCCTCCTATCCACACGCGCTTCCCGGCGTCAAACCCAACGACCAGATCCTCATTCTCGAGGACACCGATCAAGATGGCAAAGCCGACAAACGCACCGTCTTTGCCGAGAACCTCTACCTCCCGCTCGGGTTCGAGTTTGGTAAGGACGGGATTTACCTTTCGCAGGAGCCCAACCTTGTTTTCCTCCGGGATACCGATGGCGACGGCAAGGCCGATCAAGAGACCATCCTCCTTCACGGCTTTGGGAGCGAAGATTGCCACCACGCCATCCACAACTTCGTCTGGGGGGCAGGCGGAGGGCTCTACATGCAAGAGAGCGTGTTTCATCACACTCAGGTGGAGACCATCTACGGACCTCGCCGCAGCAAGGACAATGCCATCTACCGCTTCGACCCGCGAACCCATCGCCTGGAGATCGTTTCCCGCCTCCCGCCCGGAGGAAATCCCTGGGGCTATGCGATCAATCGCTGGGGAGAACATCTCTATGTCGCCCGTCACAACAACGCATCGCTCATCAATCAGCCCGAGTCCGGCAACGTCGCCAACGCCAGTTACGGGAACCCCGACAACCGCAACTGCGGTCAGGAGTTCATCTCGAGCAGGCACTGGCCCGATGAGTTCCAGGGCAAGGTCTTCTCGAACCAATACAAGAACTTCCAGGGCGTTCTTCTTCATGATTGGACCGAGAACGGAACGACCTACAATCACAGACGCCTCGGCAAGGTCTTCGAAGCGCACAACAAAGCGTGCATCCCAGTCGATCTTCAGCTCGGCCCCGAGGGCGCACTCTATGTTGCCGACTGGTACAATCCGGTCCTCGGCCACATGCAGTACTCCCTCCGCGACGAACGGCGGGACTCGAGCAAAGGACGTATCTGGCGGGTTACCTGGAAAGATCGCCCGCTGGACACACCGGCCAAGATCGTGGGCGCCAGTGTAGAAGAGCTGCTCGACCTCCTCAAAGCGTACGAGGACCGCAACCGTTACCGCGCTCGACGCGCCCTTTGGAATCTGCCGGACGAGACCCTCCGGCCCGCACTCAAACAATGGCTGACCTCGCTCGATCCGTCGGATACCAACCATGCTCACCATCTCACCGAAGCGCTTTGGCTCCATCAACAGCGGGGTTGGATCAACGCGGAGCTCTTCCAACAAGTCTCCACCCACCGCGACTATCACGGCCGGGCGGCCGCCGCACATCTTCTCCGTCACTGGTCTGAAGATCTTCCCGGCGCTCACAGCCATTTCCTTCGCTTGGTGAACGACGAGCATCCCAAGGTCCGCCTCGAAACCGTCGTCTCTTCTACCTGGGCCGATCCCTCCATCGCGGTCGGAGTGCTCGAACGGGTGAGCGAACATCCCCAGGACAACTACCTCAAATTCGCTACCACCAATGCCCACAAGGCCCTGGGCCCCGCTCTCGAAAATCACCCCATGGCGATCCCGCCAGAGAAACTCGCAGCCCTCCCACTCAGCGAACGCGTCCTGAAGGCCCTCATCCGCCGCCCCAAACTGGATCCCGAGCTTCGACTCAAGGCCCTGAACCACCTCGCCAAGGAAGGTTCCAGAACAAAGGAGGAAGTGTTGGTAGAGATCATCGAACAGCTCGACCGAGAAGAGCGCCTCTCCCTCGAAGATTGGCTTGCAGTCCTCGACTTCACCAAGGTCTCCTCCGCCGGCGTTCTCGGCTCGTTGTCAAAATCTAAGAACTCCACCATCCGGCAAGCCGCCTTCGCTGCGCAGCTCCGATCCGGTCACCTCACTTCTTTCCCTCTCGATCCCGACGCCCTCCGGTCCATCGCCCGGATCGATTCCTCCGAACTCAAAACCGCCTATCTCAAGCCGGCTCAAAAAGCCCTTTCTTTTTCCCAGGCCGCGCAAGAAGCCGCCCTCTTCTGCCTCGGCCGAATCCCTGGAAACGACGTCAAGATCTTCACCATCCTCGCCAAACACGTCCTGAATCCGGATCTCACTGCGGCCGCGGCCGAGGCCATCCTGGCGCGTCCCCAGGAGATCTGGCCTGCCGAAGGGGCCGCTGTTCTGCTGGACGCTCATCTTCCCACCCTTGAGGCAACCCCCGTGGAAAAACGCGGCTCTGCTTCTTTCGAGATCGCTTCCGAGCTCCTCGCCACCATCGCCACTATCCGCAAAGTTCCCGATGCTGTTGCTCAGATTCGCTCCCTGCAATTGGTGCCGGTGGAGATCGCCACTGTCCCCGATCAACTTCGTTTCAATCAAACTTCCATCCGCGTCCCGGCGAATACCCCGGTTGAACTCCGCTTGGACAACCCCGATGTCATCCAGCACAACCTCGTCCTGTGCGCTCCCGATTCGCTGGAAAATGTCGGGCTCGCGGTCGACAATATCCTGGCCGACCCCAAAGCCATCGACCGTGATTGGATTCCAGATCTCCCCGAAGTTCTGCATGCCACTCCGATGGCAAATCCCCATCAGGAGGTGGTGCTCCGTTTTCTCACTCCCAAGAATCCCGGTTCCTATCCCTTTCTCTGCACTGTTCCCGGCCACTGGCGCATCATGCAGGGAACGATGATCGTCGGTGCCTCCAAGACCTTGTCATCCTCCAACAAAGCTAACAACCAAGTGCTCATCCTCACCGGCGAACCCGAATACGGAACGCGGACGTCCCTGAGCGAGCTCGGGAGGAAGCTAGAAAAAGATCACCAACTCAAGATCACCCATCTTGAACTAAACCGCGGCGCGAATCCCCACCACTTCCCGGATCTCTCCAAGCACCTACCCGAGGCCGATCTTCTGATTCTCTCCCTTCGTTTTGTGAACCTCGAAGAATCCCAATACAAAGCGCTCGATCAGCATCTCGGCCACAAACCCTTCATCGCCGTCCGCACCACCACCCACCTCTTCGATTTCCCCAAGGAGTCCAAGCTGGCGGCCGAGAACCGAGCTTTCCCGACCCGTCACTTTGGAACACCCTACCGCGGCCACCACGGTCACGATTCCAGCCAGGTCAACTACGTCATGGTGGCAAAACATCCCGTCATGACAGGCATCAAGCCCCGCTTCTGGACCCCCGACTTTCACTACGCGGTCAATCCCCTCGGCATCGAGTGCACGCCTCTCATGATCGGACAAGGCCTCAGAGGTCGCCAACGCGCTACCTTTAAAAAGGTCGGTGGACACAACCACGTCATGGTCCTCTCAGCTGAAGACCAAGGACGTCTCAGCGGCAGTCCCCACCCGCTAGTCTGGACGATCGACAGCAAACAAAACCGCCGCGCCCTCGCGACCACCATCGGTGCCCGCAAGAGCTTTGAAGATCCCAACGTCCAGCGACTATACCACAACGCCGTGCTGTGGTGCCTCGAGCGCGCGGTCCCAGAACCTTAGTGATGCTGAGGACGGTCGCAGACTTGCTGCTGAACTAGCTGTGGCGTGCACCGCACCCTGCTTGCTGCACCTTCACTCTTAACCCGTGCACCGCACCCTGCTTCCTGCACCTTTGCAGGCTGTTGGTTGCCCGCACCCTGCTTGCTGCACCTTGCAGGCTGTGGCGTGCACCGCACCCTGCTTCCTGCACTGGGATGGGGTGAGTTATTTGAGGGCCTCTTGAATCGTCTCAACCTCTTCGCCTTTCCTGTTCCAGTATTTCGCTGAAAGCTCTTTGCCGTCTTTGTAGGTTGATTCCTCCTTCTTCTGGCCGTTCTCGTGCCACCTAGTCCGGAGGCCATCCAGTTCTCCGTCCTTGTAGGTTGTCTCGTACGACTTCTGGCCGTTCTCGTGCCACCTCATCTCGAGGCCATCCTGTTTCCCGTCTTTGAATTGGCCAAGGCCCTTTGCTTGTCCTGAATCATACATACCCTTTGCCCACCCGCTGTATGGTTCGTTGTTCTGGTAAAAGAGGCCGTCTCGGTATTGGAGTGATTCTTCTTCGACCGCCTCTTTGAGGAGTCGCTCAACGTCGCCATCGCTCAGCGACTTCGGGGTGTCGCTAGGCTCTTCATTGGGGGACTCTGCGACAGGTGTCTCTGCGGGGGGCGGTTTCGCTTCTGCTTGATAAGTGCCTTCTTTTTTGTACTTCCCAACCGAACTTGTAATTTCATCACCGGACTTTGAAATCTTCGCACTGATTGCCATACCAAAAACTGTCATTGAGACGGTGTCTGGCGGAGTAACTTCATATTTACCAGCCATCTTCTTTCCCTCATCAATTATATCCACAGTGCCGTTCTCGTGAAATTCCCACGTTTCTGGGCCACCTCTGACTGTGTCGCCAAATTCAATCCATTTGCCTTTAAGAAGATTGGCCTTCATTGCCTTAGACTTTGGTTCAGATTTGGTTGCCGATTCGGCTTCGGCAACGGGTTCAACTGGTTTGGCTTCTGGTGCAGGAGCCGACTGCTCCTTCTCACCACAACCCGCGACCAGTAGCGCGGCAAACAGCAGGACGAGTTTCTTCATGCCTGATACCTACCTACCCCAGGCGCAGGGGGCAAGCGGGGAGAGGGGCGGGACCTGACCCAATCCACGCGGATCGGGGCGGGCACCGCACCCTGCTTCCTGCACCCTAACCCGTGCCCCGCACCCTGCTTCCTGCACCTTGCACCCTGTGGCGTGCACCGCGCCCTGTTTCCTGCACCTTTGCAGGCTGTAGCGTGCACCGCACCCTGGTTCCTGCACCGTGATGGGGCTAGCTAAGCGGCTACAAACCTCTGGAAGACTTCTTTCGTGCCGACCACGCGTCGAACTTTTTGAGAGCCCTCTGAATCTTCCAAGTCGCCAAATACATGGCCGCAAATCCTATGGGCCCTCCAAGCGCAAGCATCCAAAGCATCATCGGGTAGGAATCTACAAAGGAATCCCAAAGATAGAAGATAGCCGCGGACGGCACCAAGACTGACATTGGAGCTGCAAAATACTTAAACACTCGCCACTTGGTCCGCATTAGCGAGGGCGCGCGCATCATCCCGCCACACTCAAGACATTTAGCTACAGAGTAGGAGGTGTAGTGTCCGTGTTCGTCTGCCCCTGTCCTCCTGAAGCTCTGATATTCCGAGTGGTCTTCGCATGACTCACACCAAGGCTGACTTGGGTCGGGTAGGTTTTGTTCCGACTGCTTGCTTTCCATGCTCTTCTACAGTGCAAATGATTTATCTGGATAATAGGGAACCCCAGCAGCTCTATCCATTACAAAGAAAAGGTAACTTTCTAGAGGTTCACGCCGCACCCTCAACCCCTGCACCGCACCCTGCTTCCTGCACCTTTGCAGTCTACCGCCTGCACCCCGCCCTGTTTCCTGCATCTTTACAGGCTGCACCCCACCCTGTTTCCTGCACCCCCATCAACCCCGCATTCGGGACAGGCTGGCGGAGGTCTTCTGTCACGACGCTTGTCGGTCACGAGTGGCCCGCTAGCTTGGAAGGACAATGAAATTTGGAATCTTCGTGGGCTTGGCAGCATTCTCTCTCGGAGTAGGGCACTCGGGGGGAGAGGAAAAGCAATGGTTTGTGGATCGGAATCTGGTCTATGAACGAGGGAGTGCCTTGAGTGAGGAATATTTGGGGAAACATGCGCCGGAGTTTTCCAAGAGGCTTGAATCCGTCATTCCCTGGATCGTGCGGATCGAAGTAAGGCACTCGTATGTGAAGAACAGCTACAGCTCGAATCACGGTACGGGAATCATTTTAAAAGGCGGGCGGGTCCTCACGGCAAAACATGTTCTGACTGAGAAAGCCAAGGAGGGGAAGAAGCAGATTCTCCTCACCACGACGGACGGACGGGGTTTTCCTGCAGAGGTCATCAAGGAGGGGGAGAAGGATTGGACCATGCTGCAGATCACCGGGAAAGAGAGTCAGGAGATGGCAATGAAATCACCCGTGGTGATGGGGAAGGCGACGTCAAAGCAGACTGCGGCCTTCTTTGGCTATCCCGCACGATTGGGTCTCGACGAAAATGGGAGAGTGAAGTCATTTCATCAGGGCAACGAGACGAAGGGGGTTCCGGCGAGCAAACTCTCGCCGCTCTTGGTGGTGGCCACCGTTTCCGATCCGGAGGCGATGAAGCTCAAGCCGCTGGCAGGTTTCCCTCCGGTCGGGGGGA
>Ga0310120_10000737_pt1 | contig 25513 bp, 16 predicted proteins | sample CB27_AW_983_MG_FD_203506 | JGI IMG/M metagenome (GOLD analysis project Ga0310120, IMG submission 203506) | Marine microbial communities from Western Arctic Ocean, Canada - CB27_AW_983 | ecosystem: Environmental > Aquatic > Marine > Oceanic | place: Canada: Western Arctic Ocean | collected...
CAGCGGGTTCCCATCTTCCTCGGTGGGACAGGAGGTGCCCCTGCACAACAGATCAAGTGGATCCAACAAGCGCACGTCGTCGTACTCAGAAGCCATTGCGCTGAACAGATCGAACATCGGCTGCCTGCTCAAGATCACTTCCTTTTTCGACAGGTACAAACTCGCGAGCGGTTTCTTCTCACGTGCAAGCTTGAAGAGCTCATTGGGGACGTGGTAGGGGAAGTAAGGGGGAGGCATTGCTATCCATACACTGACGCCTTTGCTGCGAAAGAATTCCAGTGTTTCGGCAAGCTGCTGCTTCAAGATGTCCGATTGAGCCACACCTTGCGGAGGACGTTCGCCAGCGACCCAGAGGAAATCAGAGCCGGGCTTGTCATTGACGAAAGGTCGCCACAAAGATGCCAGCACAACGTGCGTGACCTTGCCATGCCGAAGGAAGTCCGCGTACATCCGATTTCTCAGCAAGCAGGGGGTCTTCCACTTCGTCTCCGATGCCGAAGTGGTCGTATTGATCAGAGACGGACAACTCGCAATGACCTGTATGTGAATCGGAATATCATGCTTCCTGGCCAACGTAGACAATGCTGGGATCCACTGATTTCCAAAGCTGTCGCCGATGACAAGAAGCGAGCCTGACGACTCGCGGCCTTTGCCAAACGTTCCCACCTGAATCCCCTTACTCAACTCGTGCATACGGAGGTTCTCGAGGACGTCGGGCTGCATGGGTTCCAGTGGTTCTGCCAGCGTGGTTTCGCCCCTTACTCGGTAGATGAGCTCTCGGTTCTGTGAGAAAGCGAACCCGACAGTCGCCATCAGAGCGAGAGCGGTGACGGACGCGCTTAGCGCCTGCCAGCGCGTGGGAAGCAGGATCCTTTTTCTGAACGGGCGCTCCACGAAGTGCAGCGACGCCCAGGCAATGCAGGCGGAGGCCAGGAGAACAAGCGCCGTCTCGACTGAGGACAGGCTCTCTCCAGTTCGTATTCTTGCGAACACCAGAAGCGGCCAATGCCAGAGATAGAGCGAATACGAGATCAACCCGACGCTGACGATCGGGGCGAGCGAAAGTGCCCTTCCAATGAACGTCGCTCCCCCAGTGTTCGCCCAGATGATCAGCGCAGCACCGAGGCAAGGTGGCACCGCCCCGACTCCAGGAAATACCGTAGCGGGCGTATAGGCGACGACGGGCACCAAGATGAAGAGCAGGCCCAGGGCTGCTGCTGCTTCTCGTGCCCCCTGAGACGGTTCGCGAAGCGAAAAACGGCCAAACTCGGTGCGTCGAAGCGCCCAGAACGCCAGAAGAGCCCCGACACCGAGCTCCCATGCCCTGTATTGGATCAGATAGAAGGCCCTTGCCGGCTCCCTGGCGGTCATGTCGATGCTCAGCAGCATCGAAAGCAGCGTGAGGATCGCGAGCGATCCCAACAGATGCTTTCGCGCATACCGAAGACCGAAGAACAGAAGGAGCGGGAAGACGATATAGAACTGTTCCTCAATGGAGAGCGACCAGGTGTGCAACAGGGGCTTCGCATCCGCCGCTGCGTCGAAGTATCCGAACTCCCGGTTGAAATGGACGTTCGAGAAAAAGAACGAAAGCCACAGGGCCGACTGCGCGAACGCACGAAAGTCCGCAGGTGCCAGAAGAGCGAAGCCCGCGCCCATCGAGGCTAGGAGAACGAGCAGGAGCGGAGGGAGGATCCTCCTGCAGCGTCGCTCGTAGAATCGTGAGATGCTGAAATTTCCGCTCTCGATGTCCCCAAGAAGGATTGATGTGATCAGAAATCCGGATATCACGAAGAACACGTCGACACCGACGAAACCGCCTCCGAAGCCGGGAACGTGCGCGTGGTAGAGCAGGACCGGAACGACTGCCAATGCACGCAGGCCGTCGATGTCTCTTCGATAGGCCAGCACTACAGGGCCACTGCCGGGATCCCGGGAAGGCGTTTGGGCGCGCGCGCTGGTCATCCAGTCACATCCGTAAGTGTCCTTCGTGCCTGATACGGCAACAACGGCCTATGAGGCGGTTTTACTACCCGTCCCGTTTCAGGCGTTGTTCCGCAGCACCTGGCCGGCTCGCTCGCCGGTAAGCTCGCCCTCGGACACGATCACACTCCCATTGCAGATCGTCGCACGGTAGCCCTGCGCCTTCTGAATCAAGCGCGGCACGCCGCCCGGGAAGTCGGTCACCAGCGTGGGTTGTCCCTCCACGACGACGTCAGTGTTGATCACGTTGACATCGGCTCGCATGCCGACCGCCAGGGTGCCTCGATCGCTAAAGCCTAGAATGCGGGCCTGTGCGCTCGTCAGCAGGCGAACCGTTTCGGCCAAACTGAAGGTGCCCTTCTTACGATGCCAATGCGAAAGCATGAAGGTCGGCCAGCCGGCGTCGATGATTTGGGTGAGATGCGCTCCCGCATCGCCGAGGCTCGGCAATACCCAATCGTTCTGGAGAAACTCTTCGACGGCTGTGTAGTCGTGATTAAAGAAGCGGACATGGAAAAGTGCCTCGCCATCACTTTCATCCATGGTTCGCAGCCAGGTTTCCGCAGGATGTTCTCCTGCGGCCTTGGCGAGTGCTGGAAGGCTTTCGCTTTGGTCATTGTCGTAAACCGGCGCTTCCCCACCGCCAAGGGAAAAGAAGCTTGGCGCAAACATGTCGACGAGCTTTGACTGCTTGGCTTCTTCGATCAGCTTTGCCCGAGTATCATCGTCTCGAATGGCTTCGAGACGATCTTCGATATCAAGCTTGACGAGTTCGCGCCATGCTGCTGTCATGGAACCGGGAACGAATGTGTCGGGCGGCATGACCATGATGTTGGTTTTGAGACCCGACAAGAACCCGCCCGAGCGCGGCAAGGTCAAGGCCGTGACATCCAAGCCCTCGGCTCGCATCCCCTCCACATGGGCCGCATAAGCATTCCCCTTGCCATCGGGACCGGGAATATGGGGCGCGGTGAAGATGGCGCGGGTGTTGGCCGCCAGCGCTTGTTGGCGGAGGATTTCCATTTCGGATTCGAACCTCGAGTATTCAAGGACGTTCTGCACTATGCCGTTGTTCTCACCCAGTGCCTTGGCAATGGCGACCATCTCCTCGGTCTTGGCGAAGGTGCCGGGGATGCTCCGGCCGTCGGGCATGCGGTGGGCCAACAGCCGGCTACTCGAGAAGCCAACCGCACCCTCTGCGACCGATTTTCCGACCAACGCCGCCATCTGCTCGATCTCATCGGGTGTCGGCTCCTCGTCGACACCCCGATCGCCCATCACGTAGGTTCGGATCGCACAATGCCCCACCAAGCCGGCCACGTTGATAGCCGGAGCGAGCTTTTCGAGCGAGTCGAGGTACTCGCCATAACTTTCCCAATCCCAGGGCAATCCCTCGAGGATAGTGTTTCTCGGAATGTCCTCGACCGATTCCATCATGCCCGCGAGCACTTTGCGATCTTCGGGCTTGCAGGGCGCAAACGTCACACCGCAATTACCGAGCAGCGCAGTCGTGACACCGTGCCAGACGACAGGCGTAAGTGCCGGATCCCATCCCACCTGCGCGTCAAGATGCGTGTGTAGGTCGATGAAGCCCGGCGTCACCGCATGGCCTTCGGCATCAATCTCGCGCACCGCCTCGCCCTCGACGACCCCCATCGCCACAATGGTGTCACCGTCGATAGCCACATCGCCAATGAAGGGCTCGGCGCCCGTTCCGTCAACGACGAGGCCTCGGCGAATAATGAGATCGTAAGTCATGCTGTTGCTCCTAGGTCGGTGGGGGGTATTCGACGGTAGCGGATAGGGGTTGGGGACAGGCGCGGTGTGTGCCAAAGGGGATCCTTGGCCGCACGGTCGCCATTGGGTGGCGTTGGGGTTTCGGATTTCGGATTTCGGTGTCCGTGTCGGTGTCCGTGTCGGTGTCCGTGTCGGTGTCCGTGTGGATGAGAGATTGAGGAGGCGCGCGGTGATTCGAGATGGGGGCTTCGACCGACGGTTTTTCGAGTCAGGCCCCTCGGATTCATGCACCGATCCGACACTGCGGACCCGGTCCGAGGAAAGAAATGGTCAGATGTTCACTTTGGGTGGAGCTGAGACTAAACTTAGAGTATGCTCTAATTTAAATTCGAACTCCACCGATCATTCAGCCACCCGCGGCCGGACCCCATCGCACGATTGATCGGGTCAAAATCACAGCCCGGCTCGGCACGAGAGCCCCAATATGCCTGTCATCCCCTCCTCAATTCCCAAGAAGGCCGATCTGCCCCTCGGTCGGCGTGAGCGCCGAAAGCTCGAAGTGCGGACTCGGGTCTATGCCGCTGCACGGGAGCTTTTTTCGAAGCAGGGTTTCGAGGCGACGACTGTCGACGAGATCGCTGAAATGGCCGACGTCGCGCCCGCCACCTTCTTCAACCACTTCCAGAGCAAGCAGTCCATCCTGGCACTGATGACTGGCGAGGTCGTCGAGCATCTCCATGCAATGATCACAAAATCCCTCCTAGGCCATGGCTCTAGCCTCGAACGGATCCGTCGCTTCATCACTGGCGCAGCCAACGACATTTCCGCAAGCCGCGGTGCCGCGCGCGAAACGCTGCTTGAGTTCATGCGGCTCGATGCGACACCGAACGTTCCGCACCCCTACCTCGATCGCATCTTTGAGCCGATCGTCGCCTTGATCGCTGAGGGTCAAGCGGCCGGTGAAATTCGCTCCGACCGAGACGCCGCGTTTCTGACGCAGATGACGGTTGGCATGATCAATTCCGCCGTGACCAACTGGCTGGCGCACCCCGACTACGCAGTCGAGGAGGGGCTATTGGAAGCCATGGAATTTGCAATTGAAACTTTGCGCCCAAAAGATTAGACGCATTCGAAAAACCAACGACAAGCCTGGCGTGCGCGCCGGGTTCACAACCATCAAGCAATGGATCGAAAGGATACTCTCGCTGTGACTCAACAGTTCAATGCTGACAATATTGATACCGACTACGGACATGCCGCTGCCTGGACGGATGAAATGCCGGAAAGAACACGCTGGCTACGTGACAATGCACCGGTCTATTGGAGCGAAAAGACCGGCGCATACATCATCACCCGCTTCGACGACGTGGTCCACGTGTCGAAGCACAACGACGTCTTCTGCTCCGCTGAGGGCGTGCTCCCGGGAAAGCTGAGTCCAAAGATCGGTATGATCGACGAGGATGAGCCTCGTCACGGCGAGATGCGGGGGCTCATCAACCGAGGCTTCACTCCGCGCATGGTGACCAAATGGGAAGAGGTCTTCCAGCAGATCACCGACGAAGCGATTGATGCCATTGCAGAAAAAGGCGAGTGCGATTTTGTCGAGGACATCGCTGTTCCACTGCCTCTGATTCTTATCGCGGAAATGATCGGGATTCGCAAGGAAGATCGCGACCGTTTCCACCAGTGGTCCGACGCGATGATCAGCGCGCAGGGAAACATGGACAACCCCGAGATTATCGCGGCATCTGGCGCCGCTGCGATGGAATACATGACCTACGTAACGAAGGTGATCGAAGATCGGCGCAAGGAACCCAAAGACGACCTGATCAGCATCTTGGTGCAGGCCAAAGATGACGGTGTCCTTGTCGAACACACCCACCAGCAAAGTGAAGCGATTGACGATTCGCTCAGTCGGTCCGATGAGCACGCTTCGATGAACAACGACGAACTCATCAAGATGAGCATCCTGCTGATGGTGGCGGGAAATGAGACGACCCGGAATGGACTCTCCGGCGGGATGCAGCTCTTGATTGAAAACCCCCAAGCGAGGCAGCGACTGATCGACGACCCGTCGCTGGTACCTGTCGCGATCGAAGAGATGCTTCGTCTCGTCTCACCGGTTCTTTCCTTTTTGCGAACCGCGACCCAGGACACCAATCTTCGTGGAATCCCGATCAAAAAGGGCGAGAAGGTCCTGATGATGTACGGCTCCGCCAACCGAGATGCAGATGCCTTCGAAAACCCGGAAGTCTTCGACATCGATCGCAATCCCCATCATGTCGCCTTCGGCATCGGCAACCATTTCTGCCTTGGAGCAAACCTGGCACGAATGGAGCTGCGGGTGGCACTGCACGAGTTGCTCCGCCGCATCCCCGACATCGAGTACGCGGCGAATGGCCCCGAGATGGGCTCCTCGGCACTAGTCCGAAGCGTGCAGCACATGCACGTGAAGTTCACGCCGGAAAGCGCGGCCTAGGAGGCAAAGACCTTGCCCGTCGCCAGGCTTTCCACTCCGCGGATCTCGGCTTGATATCGCTTGCATTATCAGCGCGTCAAAACAATCCCGGTTTGCTTTATCCACCTGGCAAGCCCCCCATACTGACACCCGCCCGTGAGTTAGCCTTTTTTGAAAGGCGACGGGAGGCAGGATGATGCGGGCACGTTTTACGGAAGAGCAGATCATCGGGACATTAAAGGCCGCGGAGGTGGGCGGCAACATCCACCGGGCCTGCCGCGAACACAACCTCACGGAGCAGACGTTCTATCACAGGCGTACCAAGTACGGCGGGATGGATGCAACGGAATCGAAGAAGCTCCGCGAACTCGAGCGAAAGAACACCGAGCTGAAGAGGATGGTCCCGGGGCTGTCGGTCGACAACCGAATGCTGAAGGAACTGGGCTCAAAACACCGGTGAGCCTGGCGAACCGACGCCGTGGAGCGGAGGGCATGCATGCACCTGCACGCACCTGCACGCACCTGCAGAAGACGCTCGCTATCAGAGAACCTCGATCGTCCCCGGTGGTGGAGATCGCTCGGAGCACGAAGCGTCGACCGGCAAGGCCGTAAAACTACGCCGGCCGGAAGGACGCTTCGGTCTTTGACAGTGATCGATGAGTTCACACGGCGTGCTCTGTGGGTCAAGTGTGCTCGGCACCTGACCCCGCCGACGGACCCCAGCCTGGCATCGAGAACCCCTGTGTCCCCTCTTTAACCTCTGCCGGACATGGCCCAGGGTGCAGAATGGGCCTTTGAAATTGCTATCCGCCATAGGGACTTAGCACAACACCCATACCCGGACGCTATGAGGGAAGTCGGTTTCAATGCCCTACCCTGCAGGCAATGAGAAGGAGCAAAGAATGGGTGAGGTAAGCGGTCAGTGTCTTTGCGGCGCCGTCAAATTTTCTGCGACTCATGCCGAGCCAATGTTTGGCGCGTGCCATTGCCGCATGTGCCAGCGATGGGCCGGCGGTCCCTTTATGGCGACGTCAACAAGTGGAATTTCTTTCGACGGCGAAGAAAACCTGGTTCGTTTCAGGTCTTCGGACTGGGCTGAACGGGGTTTTTGCGGGAAGTGCGGGACGAACCTTTTTTACAAGGAGTTACAGTCGGATTCCTATGAAATGTGTGTGGGTGCCTTTGACGATACGGATTCGTTCGGACTCAACGAAGAAATTTTCATCGACCGAAAACCGGCTGCATACGGTTTTGCGGGTGATCATCCGCGCCTGACAGAGGCCGAAACGATGGCCCGTCACGAGCTCTCACACGGGCCTCACACACGGGCCTCTCATTAGCCACTGACACAAAGCCGATACCCGAACGCCCTGCCAGAACCCAGGTTGCGTGAATGTCCTGTCCACTAGAATGGTCGTGATTTAGAAATATCCTTCGTGCGCGAGGCGAACCGGCGGAAAAAATTGGCCGCCGACAACCTAACGGGGCAAAAGCGTGACAGAATTCGGGCAGCTCTTCGCCATAGCTCAAATCGCAATCGCGATTTCCGGATTCGCAGCGCTGGTCGTAGCGTTCAAGCAGCGCCGCGACGGCATGTGGAGCGCCGCAGATGCGGATCGTTTCCACGGAATGCTGGTGCATGGTCTGTCGGCCGCGTTCTTCTGCATCCTCCCTCCCGTAGTTGCCGTATTCACCGAGAACACCGAGCGACTCTGGTCAATCTGCAGTGCGCTGCTTGGCATACAGATCCTCGCGCAGAGCACCCTGATCGCACTGCTGCCCAGTTCCAATATGTACACACGGCTGGGGCTCATCCCCCCGCTTCTCGCCGCCGCGCTCCTGGGTGCCAACGTTTTCGGCGGCGACGGACTCGCCGAGTTCGGCCCCTACCTAGTTGGTATTCTGTGGCACACATTCCAGTCCGGTGTGCTTTTCTTCTTACTGATCAGGGTGCCAGCGACCCGGATGCTCTCGCATCCTGTTGGTGAAAAACACGAAAACGCCACCTGAAGCACCTCTGGCTTGCCACCTCCACCCGCGACGCGAAGCGTCCGCAAACCCCAAAGCGGACGGGAAGTCATACCCCAGGCTGACAGGGCAAGTTGGTTGGGAGCCGCACCAAGCATGGCAAGAACAGAGCGAACGCCCGGCGCGAGCCTGGGTTCCCTGGGGTTAAAGGGGTGGCTGGCATGGCGCGCCGAGCAGACTAAAGCAGAAGAACGGTTAGCGGGGGCGGATAGGAATTTCGAAGGCCCATTCTGCACCCTCGACCATGCGCGGTACAGCTTAAAGAGGGGACACAGGGGTTCTCAATGGCAGGCAGGGGTCCGTCGGCGGAACTGCTGGGCCCAACTGCCACGATCCGGAACAGCAGCGGTTTGTGTGCGAGAAGCCCGATCTGAGTTCCTAGTCGCCGCTAAGCCGCATGACTGGGATGACCTAGCCTGCGCCGGATCTGAGCTTTGCGTCCTGATCAATCTGGTGCAGGAAACCGCTGCCCGAACAGCAATCCCCTCCACTCGGTGGCCATCCGTGTCGGTCGACTCTATCGGGCCGACATAATGGAGGCCCATAGAGGTGCGGGATAGACGCAGGGGGGTGTGCGGATCGAAAAACCGGACATTAGGATTCGATCCGCGAAGGTGTCGTCAATCTCGTGTGGCAAGCGCCGGAGCCACGGTTGCATGCTTTCGAGTGTCCTCACCCACACGATGCGACCGGCGCTGACCGCCTCGGCGCTGGCCTTCGGACGGCCCTTTTCCAGGGTCGACCTGGGTTTACAGGGGCTAGCCATAGCGAATCAAGCTAATAGTGTTCCAAAGCCATTGCGGCATTCTCGGGGATTTCATTGCCGACAGCCCTCAAACCCTGCAGTGCTGTGATCACTCAAAAGGAGATTTTCCAAGATGGATTCGAATCAGATGGGCGCAACGGGCCAGCAGATCGTGGCAAGCGCGGTAGATCTTCTTTCCAATTGGGGGATTCAGGTGGTGGGCGCCCTGGCGGTGCTCGTCGTGGGCCGCTGGATCGCAGCTCGGTCAGGACGCGTCACCCGAGATGCACTCACCCGAGCCAACGTGGATCCGCAGCTCATCCCGTTCTTTCAGCAGGCCACCCACTATTCCCTGCTCGCCATAGTCGTCGTCGCGGTTCTTCAACTGTTCGGCGTGGAGACCACTTCGCTGGTGGCCGTCATCGGCGCCGCTGGGCTGGCTGTGGGCCTCGCCTTGCAGGGTACGCTCTCCAGCTTCTCTGCGGGTGTCATGCTGCTTGTTATGCGTCCGTTCAAAATCGGCGATTCCATTTCGGTGAGCGGATCGAGCGGAGTCGTTGTCGAAGTCACGCTCTTTGTGACGACGCTCAATACTTTTGACAACGTGCAGATCATGCTTCCCAACTCCGCCGTGTATGGCTCGACCATCACCAACTTCAGCGCGAACGAGAAGCGAAGGATCGACCTCGTTATCGGAATTTCCTACGGAGACGATATCGGTCAGGCCATCGAGTCGATCCACTCGATTCTCGGAGCGGATGACCGTGTACTGCAAGAGCCTGCGCCCGCAGTCGCCGTCACCGAGCTGGCTGATTCGAGTGTCAACATCATGGTTCGGCCCTGGGTCGCCTCGTCGAACTACGGCGCTCTGCGCGGCGATCTCACCCGGGCGTTGAAAGAAGGTCTCGAAGCGGCAGGGATCTCCTTCCCCTTCCCCCAGCAGGATCTCCACCTGGTTTCGACCCCGAATACACCCTGAAGACCAGTCGCTGGGCGATGAAGGCTGAGCCGGATGCACCTCGCTCGGCCCGGCCGCGCATTCACGATCCATCATTGTCCACCATCAATAACTATCAACCCAAAGACATGACAAGATTGAGGAGTTCCGTGATCAGGTTTTTTGCGTGTGCCGCACTCTTCGTTTCTCTCGCTCTGCCCGGTGTGGCCGATGAGTTTGAACTTTCCAATGGAGATAAAATCGACGCCACGGTGATCTCGGAAAACGAGGAAATGATTCTCGTGGAGCATCCCCAACTGGGGCGGATCGAAATCCCGCGGACAGCCCTCAAGCCGCCCGCACCGCCCAATCCCGGACTCTTCGGCACCGAGGTGCTCGCGGGCTGGAACCGCAACTTTGGCGTGGGCTTTTCCGGATCCAGCGGAAACAGCGCGGACGCGAGCTTCAATGCTTCCGTCGCCATGGCTCGCGCAACCGACGCGTATCGCGGCGCTTTCACCAGCTCATACTTCTTTGCCAGCCAGAATAGTCAGGAAACCACCAACGAATTTTTCATGAACTACCAGCACGATTTCCTGTTCAGCGAATCGCCCTACTACGTTTTCGTGCAAGGTCGCTACCAATACGATGCGTTCCAGGCCTGGCAGAACCGCATCTCGGGAAGCGGTGGCGTTGGCTACAACCTGCTCTCGCGAAAGACCTTTGAAGTGCGGGGAGAACTCGGTTTTGGGTTTTCAAGATCCTGGGGCACCGAGCCGGGGTGGCGGCCTGAAGGCGTGGTGGGCCTGACAGCGAGCTGGACACCCATCGCTGGCCAGAGTGTCCGCGCCGACATCACCTATTACCCGGACTTCGACAACTTCTCCCAATACCGGATCCTGGCCAATGCCGCGTATGTCATAGCCATCGCCCAACTCAAAGGGCTGAGCCTGAAATTGGGTGTAAAAGACGAGTACGACTCCTCCCAGCCAGGCGAGAACAACAACCTGAAGTACTACGGGAACCTGGTGTACGATTTCTAGCCTGCAGGTCGGATCCCTCGGTTGAGTTCAGGAGCAGCATGGCGGTCAAAACCTTTTTCGATCCGAAGCCGGAAGATGAATCCCGCAATCTGGCCTTTTTTCCTGCAGAGGTTTCCGGCGGGCGAAAGCTCTCTCATGAAGAACTCGACCGCTTCAATCGTGAAGGTTTCCTCACCGGGCTCCCGGCATTCAGCACCACAGAGATCACGAAAATTCGAGCCTATCTCGATGAGCTGATTGCGACAGTGCTCGCAGCCGACGACCGTCGCAACGCCTATTCGATCAACGCGTATCACCTGGTCTGCGCTGGAATCTACGACCTGGTTCTGAGCCCAGTGCTACTCGATTACGTCGAGGACATTCTTGGCCCCACTTTCGGGTCATGGGGAAACCATCTCTTTTGCAAGTTGCCCGGCGACCCCATGGCGGTGCCTCTCCACCAGGACGCCTCCTACTGGCCCATCACACCTTCACGCACGGTGACCGTCTGGATCGCCATCGACGACGCCGATCCCGAAAATTCCGCAATGGAATTTGCTCCCGGAAGCCACCTGCACGGACCGCTGCCCCACGAAGACCTCCCCCTCGACGGCAGCCGGGTGCTAAAGCGCCAAGTGGTGGACCCCGAGAGCTACGGCGAGCGCACAAGCAATTCCATGCGGGCGGGGGAGATTTCCCTTCATTCAGACTTGCTTCTCCACGGCTCTCAACCCAATCGCTCTCCGCGCCGCCGGGCGGGGCTGACCATTCGCTACGCGGCCGGCGAGGTTCGCGCCCTCCCCGGTCACGAATACTGGTTGCGACCCGGGGTCCACTGCCGGGGCCAACTCCCCGAGCACTGGCCACACCGATCGCGTCCCGAGGGAGAGCATCCGGAAAAGCTCGCCCACTTTAGCGGCGACTTTGACGGGAACCCCATGCTCGAGGGCGACTGAGGACGAGTGAACGCGCGTAAGAGCGAGTAGACGTGGGCGAGGACGACCGAGAGCCACTGTTTGTCTCCGCAAATGCCTGCGCGAGGCCTGCATGACGCCGACACGACGCCGACACGACGCCGACACGACGCGACGGGTGGAGCAAACCCGGCCGCAATCCGGAGCGGGCTAGGCTGAGGCCCGTGGATGCCCCTGGAACGATGCTAGAAAGATCTGTCGTCCAATGAGCCCAGGTTATCGATCTCGGCGAGGCCCCGCTGTGCAGGCTCCCAATCCGGGTTCAATCCCAGCGCCCGCTTGAAATAGCTTCGCGCCCGGTTGCGATGACCGAGTTTCAGTTCGATCTCTCCGGCCAGACTCAGAACATCGGTGCGACCGGGCGCAATTTCTACCGCCCGCTCGATATCCGCCAGCGCGCGTTTCTCGAATCCAAGTCCGAGTTCGATACGAGCCAGCACGCCGAAGGTGTCCGCACTCGGCGTCAACTCGCCGCTGCGCGCGTAGGCGCGAGCAGCGTCATCTGGGCGTCCAGCCCCCATCAGGGCGTTTCCGAGCTGAGCACGCGCGGTTGCGCTATCCCGGGCCACCCAGGCCAGTCCGTTGAGAAGCGTCGAGACAGAGTCGTATTTGCCCCGCTCAACGAGGGACGGAATCGCGACCTGCTGAACCGCGAACTCGGCCAACGCAACGGCAAGCAGAACCGAAGCCGAACCCCAAACAACCTTGGCAAAGCGGCCGGCCCCCAGCCTCCCGGCGCTCTGGGACCTCGGCGCCTGGGGCCGGGCGCGAATCAGAATATCCGCGATTTTCGATTTTCGCAGTTTCCAGATCGCTCCATCGAGAATGAAATGATGGAGGTTGACGAGAGAAGCCACCAGCAAACCCACGGTCCACTCCGAGACTCCCCCGCCGAAGATCTGGGGCGCGAAGATCAGGGCGGGTACGAACCACGCCAGGTTGCCGGCAAGCAGGGTCTTGAGCAGATATCGCCGGCTGCTTGCCCCTCCCGATTCGCTTCGAGCGTAGAAGCTCGTGATCCACAGGTATTGAACCGCATGGGCGACCACCACCCAATTGAAGTAGAGCGCGCGGTAATCGAAGTCGAAGACTTCCAATCCGCCAGCCGAGCCCATGTAGCGCGCAAGGTCCGGCACCGTGAACCAAAGGGCCTGGGAAAGCGCCAGCAAAGCGATGGGAAGCAGGTCGCCGAGCCGCCCGCGGCGCAGCATCAAGCGCCCGGCGACCAACAGAGCAACACCCCACGCCGCGGCAACTGCGGGAATCGCGACACCGGAAAACCATTCGGGGATTCCGAGCCGTGCTAGGTGAACGCCCCCCTCGGCGAGGCCTCGAGGGTTTCCATCGGCCTGGTGCATGACCAGGAAAGTCAGAACGTACGAGAGAACAAAGGAGCGGTGAAGCCAGCGCTTGGCCGCCTCGGCGTCTACGCCCCGGCGGCGCATGAACATGACCGCGATCCCGTAATTCTGCCCGGTGTAGTGCCAGGGAGACCAGGTCAGGTAGGCGGTGAAAAGGAGTGTACCGACGGCGGCATCTTGGACTCCCCACACAAAGAGCGCGATCAGCGCCAGAGTCGTCCAAACCGTGAAGAACGCATAGGCCCGGCGCTCCCCACGCTGCTCATAGACACGAACCAGGGTTGCCCCATAGTGGGGCGTTGAGATCAAGAAGATCAGCAGCGGCGCGAGGTACAGGGGCTGCAGGCTGCGAATCCCGGGGCCAGCGAGGGCGAGGACGGGAAAGAGCAGCAGATACCAGGCCCCACACCCCAGCAGGAGATCTCGAGAAGACCCCCAGAGCCAGCGGTTCTGCGTGGGCGATGCTGCGGTCATCGGGACAATATACTCCCTCGCCGAACACTCACCCCTCAACAACAAAAAATGCCGGGCGACCTCGTGGGCCGCCCGGCATCTCTGTATTCGGGCTCAACGCTAGAGCGCAGTGCCTATTGGCTCGGTCTAGTGGGTCGGCACGAAGCGTCGTCGCACCATGTAGCCGCCGGCCAGCACCATCAGGGACACCAACGCCAGAATGGCGGGGGCCGAGAGTGCCGGGGTTGCGGTCGGAGCGAAGGTCATGACCACCACCTCAAGGGCTGCGAAGTGGTTTGAGCTCGGACTGCGCTCGGTGGTTGCCCCTGCCACCATGGTGATCTGACCCGCGCCAGCACCGGTTCGGTTGTCACTGCCATGCACCGAGAAGGTCGTCGCGCCATCACCCGGGTTGCCCGCAAGGTTCTGGACGAGCACGGTGCCCGTGGTCCAGGGCATGCCCCAGTCCTCGTTGATCGAACCGGGAGCCGAGAAAACAACGGGGCCCTGAGCGGTAATCACACCGCATCCAGCAGGTGAAGGAACCTGACCGAAACCGGTGGTGCAGGGGAGACCGACCGAATAACTATTGTGGACCGGACCAGCGTCCAAGGTGAGGATCCGATGGTTTGCGTAACCCCCGCCTCCCATCTGGGGCGAGTAAGTCGGGTTGGTCGTTCCGCCCACGAGCTGATGAAGCACCCGCGGCGTGGCCGTCGCCAGCGTATTGACGAGTCGGATCGAAACCACGGCCGTATTGCGCAGCATCATGGCCATCGTGCCACCAAACGCGTTCGCACCCGCCGTGTACTTGATTTGAGCGCCGAGGGTGCCGAAAGTCGTCCCTACACCGCCTGTGCACGCACCACCCGGTGGGCACCAGGTAAAGTTCGCGCCCACACGGGCCGCCTGGCCCGGATCATTGCTCCAAGCATTCGCCTGGAAAGAAGCCGCACCACCGCCGCCCAGAGCGGTCGTCAGTGCCGGTCCCTGGAGGCTGAACTGCGACGCCAACTGGATCACCGTGGGAATCCCCACGACGGGCACAGTCGCGCGATTCGCCGGACCGCCCACCTGGCCGAATGCCGCATTGTTGACGATCGAGAAATTCGCCGGGCTTCCACCCGTCACGCTGATCCCCTGGGCGGCAGCCGGGATCCCGCCATTCTGGGGGATGAAGTTGTTCACGCAGCCGTCGCTCACACTGGCCGGGGCCGGGCGCGGTTGACCGATGAATGCTGCACAGGCGCCCGCACCACCGTTATTCGGGATATCCACCAACGGACCGCGGTTCTGGAACCACTGGCCACTCATGGACAGGGTACGGGCAGTCGCGGTATTCGCGACCACAAAAGCCAAAGCCAGCAAGATTCCAGCTCCAAAATACAAGATTCGACGTGTCATGTGCTGCTCCTCAAGTTCGTCAAGTTCGTCAAGTTCGGTTGTTGTTCTCCGAAGACATTCGGTTGTTCTCTATGCCTGACCTTATAAGCAATTTGGGTGCCAGTCTGGTCCCTTGGACCGTAATGTTTAATTCTGGATGAGAATCGACCACTTACGGTGCTTGGTCGGCGATCGCGCTCTCCGAGACCGGGGGAGCGGGTGGTGTAAAATCTATCGGTCAGTTCTTTCACACTCACCGAAAATACAGAAAAACATCTCTTGTTCCAGAGACTTAGGCGGCTTCGAGTGAAAGCCGCACTTTGCGCCAGCCGGGCGTTCTACCCCACCACCGAATTGGACGAATCCTCCCCTTCGGGGCCACGAGGATGGCGTAGCGATCCGGCCCCACCCGCCCCTCACTCCAAAACCGTCCCATCCGAAACGTCTTTTCGGCACCCAGCCGTCAGTTCCGCGACAGCGCCGAAGACATCGGATTCAGCCCCCTACCTGTGACCTACCAAAGGCTGCCGGGCCCGCTAGGATGCGTCTCATGACAAGATTTTCGACATTCCTGCTGATTCTGATCGCAAGCATCACTAGCCTGGGGACGGGCTATTGGGTTGGCTCCTCTCGGGACAAAACCGAGAAGCTGCGAGTGCCCCCCACCCGGAGCCTCACCACGCTACCCGATGATTTCTTCCTCCCCGGCCTCGCGGGCGAGGTCCGTGATGTTCTGCTCAAGAAAGACCTCTTCGAGCGCATTGCAGAGTTGGCAACCCTGTTCGACCGGCTGGGACCGGAATCGCTGGAGGAGGTCAAGGCCGCATACGACAGCGTGTTCCTCGATCTCGGCGACACCGAGCTCGTGCTGTTCGGCGCGTGGTGGGCGGGCTTCGACCCGAATTCCGCAATGGCGTGGACCAGTTACCACTGGACGACCCGCAGGTCGGTTCCGGTCCTGCAAGGTGTAATGCGAGAATGGGGGGGGACCGATCCCGTCTCGGCGCTTACAGCTGTGCTCGGCGCCCCGAGCCCGTCCGAGGGGCGTCGCTGGGCGGACAACATCCTGCGTGGCTGGGACGAATCGGTTCACGACGGGGCCCTCGAGTACGTGGAACGACTGGGTCGCGGCGAAGACCGTCAGTGGGGCCTTTATGTCGTCACCCGTCGCAAAGTTCTGCGCGATGGACCCGAGGCAGCCCTCGCCTGGGCAGAATCCCTCCCCGACGACGACCCGGTGTTGAAGCTCAACGCTTTCCGCCGGGTGGCGGCAGCGGCAGCCGCCGTTGACCCCGCTCAGGCTGCAGCCTTCGCCGAACGTCATCTCGATGGCCCCTACGCGAAGGGAATCCTGCGCCGTGTCGGAATGCGCTGGCTCGAACACGATCCCGAAGCGGCGCTGCTATGGCTCTCCAGCCTGCCCGAGAGCCCAAACCGAATCGATGGCGTCATCGAGACCTTCAGAACTTGGCGAAGGCTCGACAAGGCCGCGTCCGCCAACTGGATTCAAGGACGCGAGCCCGAACCCTGGCTGGACGGCGCCCTTTCGATCTACGCCAAGGGACTGGTCAAAACAGACCCTCATGAGGCCCTTCGGTTGGCCGGTCAAATTCACGACACCGATCTGCGGAATGCGACCGTCGCGGTGGCTGCGCGCGAATGGTTGATTCGGGACGAGGCCGCCGGCAATGCATGGCTCGATCAATCGAGCCTGTCTCCCGAATGGATTGCGACGATTCGGACTATTCCCGAAGGCATCCGGCGCGGGATCCTCCGATAGTCGCCAAGCCACCGCACCGAGGGTTGTCGACGACTCTCAGGACGAGGAGCTTCAGGACCAAGGCCAGGACAAGGGCTCAGAACAGGGGCTCAGGATGAAGGCGGCTCGGCGTCGCGCAGTTCCAGCGATTGCTTGAGGAGCCGGCTCGCCTCGGCGCCCCCCCGAAACCGCTCGGCCTTCTTGAGCAGCACGATGGTGCGGGTCTGGGTGGCGCCCGGATTTTCCTCGAGCAAGAGCTCCGCCAGCTGCAACGCGGCCACGCCATCGTAGGGTTCCCGTTCGAGCAGACGTTCAAGCTCTTGCCTGGCTTCCGCGTGGCGTCCCTGGGCGATCAGCAGCGCCGCTGCCTCGCGCAGGGCCTCACTGTCCTCGACCTCAGCGTTCGCCGCCCGGCGGTAGAGAGCAAGCGCCGCTTCGGGCTCGCCACCCGCCGCTTCGAGCGCAGCTAGGCCCCGCAACGCCAGGGCGTTTGCAGGGTCAAGCTCGGTTGCGCGCAACCAGGCCGCGCGAACCGCTTTCTCATCCCCACCACCGAGTGAAAGGGCCTGCCCCTTCACGGCGTGCAGCGCAGCAGCGTTGGGGTGCAAACCCAGGGCGGCGTCAGTCCGAGTGAGGGCCTCCTTGCTGCGCCCCAAGGCAACGAGATCCGCTACCAAACTGGACAGAGCGGCGGCGTGGAGGGGGTGGGTCAGATCGGTCTTCTCTGAACGCAGTACGACTGCTGCTGCAGCCTCCGGGCCCTTGGCCTCGCGTACTCCCGCCGCCATGGCAGCAACGGCACGAGCCCAGTCCCGAGGCGCTTCAAGCGCCTCCATAATGTGGGGTGACAGCTTGTCGGGTCGGCCAACGCGTCCGAGCAACTCGATCTCAAAAAATGTCTCGGTCAGGCTCCGGTGAGGATCACTCTGCGCCTCATGGCGAATGACCTCCAAGCCTGCATCGGGATTCCCGGAAGCCGCGTACAGTCGTGCCAGCCGCAGACGGGCGTCGGTCTCGGACGAACCGGCACGAATCGCGTAGCGAAATTCCTCGATGGCTCGATCAAAATCTCCGAGCTGCTCGGCTGCAATCGCAGTCAGATAGCGGCCGATGGTGTTCTCGGGCCACAATTCGAGCCCCTTTCCGAAGTGCTCAAGCGCCTCCTGCGGGTTGCCTTGACCCAATCGGGCCCGGCCGCGGATCAATTCCTGATGCGGAATAACCGTCATATCGTCTGCCACCGCGAGCGCTTTCGCGTATTGACCCGCCACCACCAGCGCATCCGCGTAGGCAAAAAGAAAATCCGGGCGGGGATCGGGCAAAAAAGCCAGTGCCTGCTCGAACGCGGTGATCGATTTTTCGAATTCTTCGTACTGAAAGTAGTAGCCAGCGAGGTCGGCGAATGCGCTGGCAGCCTCCTCGGGTTGAGGCACGAGGGTTGCGTCCAGCAGGATTTTCTCGGCCTCATCGTACTCGCCCCGAGAGCTCAGCCGATAGACCAGCGAGCTTCGGTAGGACCGGACGTCGGGAAACTCATCAAAGGCGGCGCGGATAATGTCGAAGGATCGATCCCCGCGGCCAATCGAATCAAAGAACTTGACCGCCTCATCGGTGACCAAAAAACTGGCTGGGTAGGCCTCAAGGCACTTCTCGAAAATCTCTTCCGCCGACTCAAGCTCACCCTTCTCCTTGGCAAATGTGGCTCGCACCGAACAAAAGTGCGGAGAGTTCGCCAAGCCGAGACCCGCCGTTTCAAAATGGTCCCCCGCCGCCTCAATCGCCTCTCCGGCCTCTTCAATTCGGTCCAGACCCAGCAAAGCCACCCCGCGAATCACCAGCGCCTCACTGTTGTCGGGCTCCTGTTCCAATACGGTCTCCGCGTCGGAAAGGGCACCTTCATAATTCTGGCGGCTCTGTGCGCGTACGTATCCCCGGAGAAGGAGCGCCGTCGAATTCTCCGGCTCCTGCTCGAGAAAGGGGTCGAGCACACCAAGCGCCATCCCCCAATCGGACGTCGTAGTCGCAATATTGGCCAAGAGCATTGCGGCTTCCGGGTACCAATCCGGGCTCTCCATGGCCTTGATAAGGGGCCAGACCGCCTGGGTGGGCAAGCTCACGTTTCTAAGTGCCAGCCCGTATAGATAGAAGATCTCCGGATCATCCGGACGATTTTCAATCAATTCCCGAAGCGGGTCGATGGAAGCTTTGTAGCCCCCTGCAGCCTGAAGCTGCCTGACTTCGGCCACCGGGTCGGATTTTTCGCACCCCAACGGGAGCAACAAGTAGGCCAGCACGAACATTAGTAAAGTGTGCCTCGCACCTCGGCGACGAGACGGCATCCACCCATTTTCTTTCCGGTGCCCCATTGCTCCAGACGGTAGCCCGTGTAGACCTTTTTGAAAGATCCAGAAAGAACTCTGCGAAGTCCCTGCATAGGCGCGACACGCCTGCACTGCCCGCTCTTTCTTCGCTACTGTTTGCGCCAAATGAGTGCATCTTATCGCTTGCTTGGCCAAAGGTGGCCTTGGCTCACTGCGGCCAGCTTAGTAATCGTCCTCTATCTCTCCACTTTGGTCGAGTTCGCCTGGGTGCCCAAGGATGAGCGGCCCACGGGCACCGCGGCGGATATCGAGGCACTCCGTGACCGGGATGACGTGAACGTCCTCTTCATTTTGGTCGACACCCTACGAGCCGATCACCTGGGAGCTTGGGGGTACGACCGGCCAACCAGCCCGCTGTTCGACAAAATGGCCGAAACCGGGGTTCGCTTCGGGCGCCAAGTCTCGCAATCGTCATGGACAAAGGCCTCCATGGCCTCTCTCTGGACGGGGCTCTACCCGACGCGGACCGGTGTCACGCGGTTTGAGCATGTGCTCTCTCCCGAGGCGAAACTGCCCGCAGAGATATTCTCCGAGGCCGGATTTCGCACCGCGGGCCTGTTCAGGAATGGCTGGGTGGAAAGCTATTTCGGGTTTGACCAGGGTTTCCAGGTCTACGCCAAGCCCGTAGGTCGTCCCTCGCCAGCCGCCGTGTACCGGGAGAACCCCACCCTCAAGGAGGTCGGGACCGACCTCGACGCGGTGGACAGCGCCATCGAGTTCCTGCGCATCTTTGGGAACGAGCGCTGGTTTCTTTACTTGCACCTCATGGACCTTCACGAGTATCTCTACGACGAGGACTCCGCGCTATTCGGCACGAACTACGAGGATATCTACGACAACTCGATCCTGCGGGAGAATTTAGTTCTTGCCCGGCTCTTCGAAACCCTCACCCGGGACGGATTTCTGGAGAACACCGTGATCGTCCTGGCATCGGACCACGGCGAGGCGTTCAACGAGCGCGGCTACGAGGGCCACGCCCGCTACGTTTATCGCGAAACCACCCACGTACCCCTGATCATGAGCCTCCCATTCAAGCTTGAGCCCGGCGTCGTGGTCGAAAAAATCACCCGCAACGTGGACATTTGGCCAACCGTTCTCGATCTGCTTGGCCTCCCCCCAATGGAAGAGACAGACGGCCGCTCCCAACTCCCGGCCATTTTGGCAGCCGCCCGGGGAGAAGTAAGCAACGAGCCTCTCGAAGCGGTCTACGCGCACTTGGATCGAACATGGGGACAGCGACAGTCAAGCACCGCGTCCACAGTGTCCGTTCTCGACGGGAGTTATCGGTATGTACGAATCCCTCTGCCGGGCGGCAGCTACGGCGAGGAACTCTTCGACATGAAGAACGATGCGCCCGAACTCAAGGACGTGGCCTCTGAGCACCCGGAAATCGCCGAGCAGATGAGCGCCCTAACGGACCGCTATCTCGAGGGCGAGCCCTCGTGGATCGAGGGGACCCCCTCCCTTGAACTCGACGAAATCCAGCTCAACCAGTTGCGAGCACTCGGCTACCAGATCCCCTGATATAGCCGAAGAAATTCGAGCCCGGTGGCTGTTCCCAGACCACCGACAGACCCTCGGTCAGGGAGTGCACGCCCCCTCGCGAACCGCTCGAACGAAGGCGTCGACGGTCGTGAGGGCGAAAGTGACTTCGCCGATGCTGAACTTGGCCACCCATGCGTATCGGAAACTGTTCAGCGGGGGAGGACTCGTCGGAATGGTCGCCGACCAGTAATTGGACGGTGCGGTGGCGCCACCCACCGCCGCAAACTCCGGATCGATGCACGGCGCATCCGCCTGGCAAAAAATATCGGACTGACCCGTTGGGTTGTTCCCCGCTAGCGGGTCGCCACTCGCCACCTTGGTCACACCCGGGCCAACCAGGATACTCTGGAGCTCTGAAATTTTGGGCAGCCGCCAGTCCGTATGGCCCGCAAAGCCGGGGGCTGCATTCAGGCTTGCCAAAAAGGCCCTGAAGCTGCCTAGATACAAACCCGACCCGAAGATCAGATCCGACGATATTTGGTATTGATTGCTCACATCGTGGGGATGCGGGCAGGGAGTCGCAACGCTACAGACCGCGACGACCCCAGGAGAAAATGCCCCGGTTTTCATCTCCCAGAGCAACCCTGTCTTTAGGTCGGCCACGGTACCATCGGCCTGCCCGGTCCCGTCCACGCACGCTACGAAGCGGGATGGGGGCGGAGGCCCCCCCGAATCGGAATCAGAGCATCCGAATCCTCCCGTCGCCAGGAGCAGAACCAGCGCCGCAACCGACCCTAAACGCATTCTCTTATTACTCCCTAACCCAGTTTCCGTCGAAGACCTTGCTCCGACCCAAGACTGACATATAGCTTCTACTCGCCCCGCGCTCCAATCCCCGATCCCGTCCGGGTCTTAGGGACTGCATGCGCCGGTGCGAACTGCGCGCACAAACTTGAAAGCAGCACCCCTGTTCTGGCCTGGGGCCTTGATCGCGGTATTCACTGTGCCGACAGTCAGATTCGCGTACCAGGCCACCTCGGGGAATTCATCACTCAGGCCGGACCCCGACCAATAATGGCCCTCTTGGCTCGGGCCGGCGATGGCGGTGAATGCCGGGTCGGTACAGGGGAGCGAGGAACACACTTTGGACTGACCCGGTCCCGCACCCACACCAACCAGAATCGTCTGCCATTCCTCGAGGCTCGGCAGGCGCCAGTCGTCGTACGAGGCAAACGGCGGAGCGGGAACGGCTGGAGGGGGCTGCGGAAGTGGCCCCGGGTAGGTGTCCCAGCAGTCGGGGAAAAAGCCCGGGCTGCACGTGTTCAGCCTTTTCAAGAAATTTGAGAACGCGAAACCGGTTTCGCCTGTGCTGCCGTTAGCCGACCAGGTGTATTTGTTGTTTACGTCCGTTGCAGTCACAGCGAGTCTCTGCCCGGTGACGTCAACAACTACAAAATCACCACATTCTTTTCTGGCCGCCGGGAGGTTGGGGTCGCTCTCGGGGGGGAAGGCTCTACTACAGTCCCTATTCGGCCCAGTCCCCCCTGGAGTATTCGTTGGATTCCCTTCAGCTCCGGTCGTCTTTTCCCATAGAAGCCCCGTAGCCTTGTCAGCCACCGTCAGCCCATCCGGGCACGCCACGAAGCGGCCCTTCGAGGAACTGCTTCCGGAATCCGGAGCAGGACACCCAGCAACAGCCAGAACAAGGATGAAAGCGAGGAAAGCGGCCCGCTGGCTTCGTCTCACGCGGCAAGTCCTTTCCCCGTGCATGAATTGAAATTGATCCATCGATTGGTTGACTTCGCTCGCAAGTTGGATGGTTGTCGGCAGCACTCGGAAACGCCGCCCAAACTAGAATCGAAAAGTGATGTCAGCCCCTGCCGTACGGGGCTCGCCCACGAAATTGAGAACGACCTGAGCGAAAATCGAAGCATCAAATGCAAAGGTCTTGTACCGCACGTCGGTCAAATTCCTCACCCAACCCGAGATCTCGATTTGCTCATCTGCCTGGCGCCAAGTGAAGCGCAGATTGTGAAGCGCAAATGCGGGTTGGCCGATTGCCAAGTCGGGAAGAAGCGCAGTGGGTTCTGGATCGTTTCCACGCCCTTCATTCGCGTCGAAGTAAATGTCGCCGCTCCAAGCAAAGTCGTAACGAGGAACGAACGTACCGAAACGCCCCAAATCAAAAAGCCACTCCAGCCCTCCACTGACCTTGAACTCGGGCGCATTCGGCAACCGATTTCCGGTATACACGACCTCTTCCTGCTGGAACGAAGTGCCCCGCAGAACTTCGATGGTATTGACGAAATTCAGGAATTGGCTGTTCAGCCAGCCCGCCCGCAACGAAACCCGCAGGTCCCACCAAAATTCGGGGATGCGTTCCCAGTCCATCAGGGGCATGAGGTCCAACTCGAGTTCGGCGCCATACTGCTGGGCATCACCGGCGTTGATGACCTCGAGGATCGGAGGGCTCCCTTGCGCATTCTCGAAGAGGAAGAGCTGGTAATTCTGGTAGCTGTAGTAGAACACCGCCCCGCTGAGCCGCATGCGGTTGTCGAACCACACGCCCCGCACGCCGGCTTCAATGGAATCCACAGTCTCGGGGTCGGCGGGGGCGACACCCGGAGTGTTCGCGTTGTAGTGCCCACCCTTCCAGCCCCGGGAGTATTTCCAATACGCCGAGACCTCGTAGTTGAAGCGATAGGTGAGACTGAGCAGCCCTGTAGGTGCGCTCCAAACAGATCGCTGCTGAGGCGCACTCCCCCCGTCGGCAATGTCACCATATACCGTGAACTTGGTCAGATCGAAGCTTTTGTCCTCATAGTTGTACCGCGCTCCCGCGTTCAGAGTAAAGTCATCGAGGAAATCCCAATCCACTCCCCCATAGACGGCGAAACTCTTGACACTCTGCCCGAAAGTCCTCAATGCGTCGATACTGACAACCCTCGTCTTCGAAAGGCTTGCGTATTCGAGTTCTTCCATCAAGAAATAGCCGCCGAGTTCCCCCCGAAGCGACCCTTCTGGGCTCTCGCTCGTGGCCTTAAGTTCCTGGAAAAATTGCCATCCGTCATCTTCTTGTTCTATTTCGAATAGAACATCGGGAGTAAAATCTTGGTCGGTGTCTCGCGACCGCGAATAGCCGTCGTAGCCCGATATCGTCTCAAGTTCGACCTCACCCAAGCGGCCGAAGTCGCCCAGGAAAATTCGGCCGTTGAGCGAAGTCCCCCAAGTGTCCCGGGTCGTCTGGCCTACCCGATTGTAATCGCCCCGGTACGGTCCAAGATCCAGGGGACGAGTGACGAGGTTGTTCGCAAGGAGCACATTGGCCGCGTCCTGGGCTGCTCTATCCAGTAACGCCGGAGTCGCAAAATCACCTTGATGGGTAGCCACAAAATCATCTCGATAGGTCGACCACTCTTCCCGCTGATCGGGCTCGAAATACCCGGCGCTCGTCCTTATGCCCAGAGAGGCTTGGGTGCCCATCGCCTGCCCCAGGGAGGACTGCTGATCGAGCCGGCCCCCGTGCACGCTGAGCAGCCAATCCGTATCCGCACCCTCGGGTTCGAGCCGAAACAGGCCGCGCAGCGCCCAATTGCCCTGATCGCCGACCGCCGTAGGAAGGCCCAGCGGAATTCGAGAGATACTTCCGGGCTGGCCGAAAAACACTCTCTCCCCGCAGATCGGGGGTGCTTCATCGCTTCGGCTTTGGGCGGGCACGCGGTCCGCGAAGGGAGGCGCGTTCCCGCACCCGTTGGTCATATAAGGATCAGCCGCCCGAGCGCGAAAGGCGAAACGCGCGGACAGCAAGTCCTCGACCAGAGGCATCTCCACAGCACCTTCATAGTCTTGAATCAGCGCGTTTAGCGCCACGTCGCTCTCGTAAGCCCCCATGCTGACCTTTAGCTGCGCGTTGTATTCCCCAGTGGGCTTGCGCGGAGTGATCCTGATGGCGCCCGCGGAGGCGTTGCGCCCGCTCCCCGCGCCCTGGGGCCCGCGGAGAACATCCACCGAGGCCACATCGAAAAGGCCAACGAGTTGCAGCGCGGCTGAATTGAGGGGAACACCGTTCTGATAGATCGCCACGGCGCTGGCCGAGTTTGCACTGTAATCGGCCAGGCCGACGCCACGGATGAAAAAGTTTGCGCTGGTCGCCCCGGCCTTGGTGATCTCGAGATTCGGTGTGACCTTCGCGATATCGCTGATGTCGGTGACGCCCAGAGCCCCGAGTTCCTCGGCGTCGAATTGAACGGCCGATTCCGCCGCGTCGGCTGCCAGCGTGCCCCTATTGGCCGCTCCCTGAATTGTCATTTCCTCGATGCCCGAGTGGTCGATCGCGCTCTCAACCCCGAACTCGTCCTCCTCTTCCGAGCCATCGCTCCCCAACTCGGTCTCACCCGTCTCGACGATCGCCGGTGCCGGTGCCGCGTTGGCGATCTTGCCCGCTTCGGAACTCGCGCCCGGGCGCGCAGGCGGGGCCGAATCGATCTCCGCCGCATTGATCTGCGCGGGCCAGTACAGCCCAAGCAGAAGTCCAAGACACATCAGCGATCCCGGGACCCCAAGAGCACTTTCAAATCGAGCCGGCGGCAAACCAGGATTGATCAAGCCGGTCACCTGCATACTGGCCCCCATCGAGGCGATGCGCTTTCCGACAGGGGGCTTCATGACAGGGGGCTTCATGACAGGGGGCTTCACGACAGGGGGCTTCATGACAGGGCGCTTCATGACGGGGGTATGAGAAGACCCAGACCGGGAGCAGAACTGCAATATTATCCCCAGCAGTCCACCCCGCCGAGCCGATGACACG
>Ga0310120_10000743_pt1 | contig 25439 bp, 13 predicted proteins | sample CB27_AW_983_MG_FD_203506 | JGI IMG/M metagenome (GOLD analysis project Ga0310120, IMG submission 203506) | Marine microbial communities from Western Arctic Ocean, Canada - CB27_AW_983 | ecosystem: Environmental > Aquatic > Marine > Oceanic | place: Canada: Western Arctic Ocean | collected...
CAGTTCGGCAATGGTGTCAAAGTCTTCGATAATTAATTTATCACTTTCGACAAGGTTCTTGAGATTGAGACATCCTACTTGCTTTACTTTCTTGGTTGTCTTGATTCCCATTTGAGCCTGTCCTATACCAAAACCACCACCAAGAACTTGTCCTGCGCGGCCCCGTTGTGTGACCATTAGCATGTTGTCATATTCTAGGTCATAATGCAAAATGTCAGCCACTTGCTGCCCGATGTCATTGATTTCGACAAGAACAAATGATTCATTGTATTTCAGAGCAGCATTATGGATAACTGTAGGATAGGTTAATGGGGGAATTGTTGCATTGCGATACTTGGCCACCTGTTTATATGGAAATTCTGACGAATCAATGATCGAAAACGCAGAATAGTCCAATCCCTCACCGTGTGATACATCGACAACTAGTGTATAGACATGCCCTTCTTGGGGTTCTTCGTAGATGTCCATGTCTCCCAAAACTAGAGCCGGGTCTTTGAATGGCATATTCTTTAGCTTCGTTGCATTAATCAGAGTATTAATCGACCCAACAAAGTCACATTCAAATTCTTGTGCAAATTGTTCCTTGCTCGTATTCTTGATTGTTTCTTCTTTCCACTTCTCGTCGCGCCCCGGAACTTCACTCCAATGAACCTCGACAGGTTTATATAGATTCTTTTTTTCTTGTGCATCCGACCACAACTTATAGAAGTGGTTCATTCCGCAAGGGGTGCTGACGATAATAACTTTTGTGGTTTTACCGGAAGAAATTGTGGGATAGACAGAACTAAAGAATTCATCTGCAATATTCTTCGGGACGAACGCAAATTCGTCAAGCAGAATCATGTTGTATGTTCCACCACGAACTGCACTAGAAGAAGTCGATGCTGCAACAATTTTTGACCCATTCTCTAGTTGCATGTCCCCGCGATTCCATACTTTAATTCCTTGTTGTAGAAATGGGGGAAGATTCTCATAGGCTAGTTGCAATCTGCCTAGAATATCACGGGCTAGCGACCCTTTGTTTGCAAGGATGGCAATGTTGACATCTTCATTGAATAAAATATAGTGTAGAAAATAAGAAACGACCGTCGTGGTCTTGCCCGACTGTCTTGGGAGTTTGGCAATGGCAAAGCGATTATTATGAATCGTGTGTATAATTTTCTCTTGAAAGTCATACATGGTAAAGGGAACAAGCCCTTCATCTACATTGACAATTTTTACATAGTTGAGAATAAAATAAACAGGGTCTTGAGAACACTTGATGTATTCTGCAATCTGATTTTTTGTGAACTCTTCGTGTGTTCCGGCCTTCTTGAGAAGGGGATTCCCAAGATAGCCCGATTGATGAGTAGCCATGAGAAATTACTCCTTACTGTCACCAATATTTAGGTCTAGCTTACCTTTTAGCAACTTCTGGAGGTCATGCGTACTCCCAACAAACAGCGCATTGGTGACATTCTTGGGGCCAGACTCGGTTTTTTTCAAGCCCTTGATGTCTTTTTGCAAGTCGATAAGCTGACGATTGACATCGGCCACATTCTTGATGATTTGCCCGACAACCTCATAGGCTCTAGGATGCTCGCTCTCTTTGGCTAGTTCAAGAATGCCGTTGAGAGCTTCGGACCCCTTTTCGATAATTGCTTTTAGATTGTCCCGGGTATATTCGTAGTCCGTGTCAAGGTCTTTTGCAATTTCAATTTCACTAGTAGGAAGAAGTTCTGCTGGCAGAACTTCCACAAGTTTTTCATCATTACTCATTATAATTCATCTACTCCTGTACTCAAGTTTCGTCTACTTCCAGCCAATGATGTATTCGATGGAAAGAATGTTTGAGTTTGAATGATACCAAAGTCATCATTTGCGTCAATATCAGCCACGGCGACACTTAATTCTAAATTACTTGTCGGGTCGAAGTCTATTGTTAATCCTGGTTGTGTATAGACCCGCGCCGCAGTTGGTATACCCCTGAGTTGATCTAGTGTTACCTCAGAAGACCGATCATCTACATAATACTGAATTTCATATTTCCAATCGGCCTGAGGATCATCTAAAAAGTTTCCAACAATAGTAGCCGACTGAGAAGATCCATCATAATGAATTAGTGTTTTTGTATTACCTGCAATACTAGTTGTTCCAGTTGGGCCTTCTGATAAGATTGTTATAGTTCCATTATCATAGATATTGCTTGTTCGACTGGCTGTATTTGCCTGTAGATAAACTTTTGAGGTTGTAGAATCAGAAGTAAGGTTGCCTGTAGTATATCTAAGTTTAGAATCCGGGCCCGGAACAAAGAAATCTACATAAGCCTTCTTAATGATACCTGACGATCCTTGAACAGGACCAAACAACAGGGCTTTCATTGTAAAATCTAAAGTATAGATAATTGTTCGTCGTGATTCAAAATCTCCCTCGTAGGCATCTTCTTTGCTAATTCCATTGAGAATAATTGGGCAGTCAATGTCAATTTTAAGATCGGTTGCATCATTAATTGTAACTGTAAACTCGGGAGTAAAAAATGGAAGAATTTGTTCGACGATGTTTGTTGCATCGGCCGCATTCCGACAATACAACGATAGATCGAACTGAAGATCATAGGGAACAGGAGCATACATTGTCCTAAGCACGTTCTGTTCGTTTACTCGAACATGCCGATTCAGAGTATTCAGTTTTCTGTCTGATGCATACGTCAGATTACTAAGTTCATAGCTCAATCTTGGAAGAGAAGTCGCTATTTGTTGTGCTATTCTAGGATCGGTTAATCGACTGTACCACTTTTCTTTTGCGGCATAGGACAACGGAACAGAAACCCATTGGGTGTCCGATGAGCCAGGACGTTGTAGTTTGATGTTATTAAATAATGTACCAAAGGCTACTACATACTTCCGAATAACGTCATGTGTAAAGGGTGCACCTAGCATTATCCAAAGTCTCCGAAGGGTGATGTTTCGCTCAGGTCAAGGATGGATGCGGCCTCATTTTCGATTATTGCATTATCGGCTATAATACTAGAGGGCATGGTGTTTCCTGTCGTGACATAAGTAGAAACGCCATTTGCAAATGCAGCATCAATAACATCAACGCCAGTTGTAAAGTCTTCATTGCTATAGGTAAATGTTTCGCAACGTAGGTCATACACTTGGAGCGCGCCGGCTTGATAGTACAAGGCTTCATGCTCCACAAATTGAATTTCAAAGAACATGCCTGCTGCACCAGGATACTTAGGATCAGGACGTACAAAGTCCATGAAGATTAGGTCACCTTCTCGGGGACGAGTGATTCCCATTGCAGACAATCCAGGAGTACCAACCAACAATTCTTCAAAACGACGAATGGATAAAGTAAGCGTAGTTTGGTCGCGAATTTCTAAACCAAATCTAGAAATCAAGTCACCTTCACCTTCAAACCCTTCGACATTCTTGATATACATTTCAATCAAGTGAGCCTCGGTGAAAGTCTTTCGTGGATCTTCGCCATAGAGTTGGTCAAAACTACCACTCTGCTTGCGAGGAATATAATAGAAATCTCGACCATAGAATTTAATAGATTCTATGATTAAGTCTTCTATCAAGTTCTGTTCTGACGAACTCTCGAAATTATTTATGTATACGTTTGTGGGCATATTTTAATTCCCCATCATTATGCCATCATCATATCGACAGGAAGCTCATACTTGAGAGACATTTCTTCTCGGAGTTTTTCTAAATCAACACGAGCCTCGTCAAGAATAGCCCTGCCATTGAGCGTCACGCCACCTGGCATTTGTATACCCTCAAATTTAGATAAATTCATTCCCCATTGCTCTTTGAATAGAGCAGTCACATATTGTTTCAAGAACAAGTCATTATAGACATCCGAATATGTATCTGGATCAATAATCTTAAAGGCCTCGAAAATTAAATATTCTCCGGCTGTTGCATCAGATCCCCATTCCCAGTCAAGCCGAATTTGGTTTTTGTGTTTATTAAAACGAATGGGAACTTTGCCTGTCAGTAATTCAGAAATCAAGGAAAGATTTTTCATTCTCATTTCATAACTGAGTAGATCATATCCACCCATGTATGTACCAAAGGTTGTTAAATCGCTCATTCGCATTTGGTAACGAATATCCCACATGCCGATAGATGTTCCTCGGACATCAAAAATCTTTGTAATTCCTATATAAGAATCTGTCGTATGAATCTCTGTATTTGACCACCCTACAGAAGGAACGCTAATGTATTCATTGTCTATATCATTCTGGGTTAGTTGGTGCTTTTCATAAACTTTTTCAACACCATCATAATGATACTCTTGAAATATTTGCAAACCTTCGTCAATTCGATCTTCTAGTTGATCGTCATCGACATTAATTTCAATAACAGGTTTTCCTAATCTGCGTAGGCACCATTCTTTTAGTGCTGATCTTGATGCTGGTTTAGCCATGTCTTAATTCCAATCCCATTTAGTAACTTGTGGCGAAATAGTTATAGTTCCTTCACAAACCCTTAGAATTTTATTGTCTTCAGAACCATCACTAAATCCAGTAACAGCAGGACCTCCAGCAATTTCTACATCATATAGATACCGTCCACCAGCTATGGATCCTGTTACAGAATTATTCATTGAGAGCGTGATCGTTCCATTATTTGCACTACCGGATGGATGAATATCTACGGCAATGTTAGCCGTAGAATTGGCTGAGGTATAAGACTTTCTAATTTGCCCAACCCCATTTGCATACTGATAAACATTGGCCGCAAATGTTCCTGTGGCATTGCTAGTATATACTATAATATTAGCCGACCAATGGCTTCCTTGGTCTACGATTAAGTTTTTTTGCTGGGCCATTTAATATCCTCTTCCGGGAACTACATCTCTTCTTGTCTATTTATATGTAAACGAAAGACTATTCAAAAATGACTTCATCATCAACATTATTATCAAACGATTCGCCTTTTGATGTGAATCGTTTGTGATGGATCTGCCAGGTCGCCCTCGACATCGAAGTCAATGCTCATGAAAGCCAGCAAGTCTGTTGTGATCTGATCGGCGTCAAACGCTTCTCGCAACCCAATAATTTCTTCGGACTGAAAGTTGGGCAGGAAGTGATAGTCTGTGAAGTCGAGTGTCCGACCATCATCGAGTGTGAACTGTGTGGCAAGAATGTGCGTATAGATTGCGCCCAATGTTTGAACGGTGTCGGTGCTTTCTGTGATGATTCCAGGTAAGATGATCCCGCCACACACAATACCAGTCGCCGTGTCGCTTTCGATCTCAATGTTGACAAGTGAAAGACCACCGACACATTCATTGGTTACAGAATCGCGAACGCAAAAGAAGTAGTCCGGCTTGGATGGATCGGGATCATGCTCGCGATGTAATGGTCGAGTCTCCTGCCATTCCCTAAAGTCCAAGCCAGGATTGGCCTCTAGGGCGATGTGAAAGGCAGTTATGTCGATTTCAATCTGTTCATTGTTGGGGCGACAAACAATATCGCCCAGCCCAACCCCGAGACGTGCAAAGATGCTGCCCATCTCTTGACACCATGCATTAAAGGCATCCAATGACTCACCGACGCCAGCAGATCGTTGGTCTGTGAATAACAAGTTATTTGTTGCAATTAAAGCAGAGAACGGCTCGATGATTGGTAAGGGGTTGGCGTGTGGCATATTATTATTCTCCTACTTTTATACTGGTTATATAGCTGAAGTATATCTGACGGTGAGCGAAGGGCGGTACGAATCGTTCCACGTCCCATCCTCCTGAACCAGACCTTGATAGTGATTGCCCGGACTGGGCCAATCTACATAAAGTTGGACGAGGACAGGAATTTTGCCCGCAACAATGTGACCTCTCAGGCTTTCTTGGTTGTCGATATAGTTTTGGAGCTGATCGACCAAGCCCGTGACATCCGTTGTTGCAGTCAGTTCGTCGCCGAACGAATAATTTTGAAATGTAACCGTCGTTAATGGAGTTGGAACTGATTTAAAGGCGGGCCCAGCAGATGCAGTCGTGTTGGCGGCGAACACTTCCGGGTATTCTACACGATCTTCTAGATATTGGCCCTCAAGCCTCTGAGCGAGCGGAACATCATTCAACCAACTTGTCCACTCCAAGACGCCTGTTGAATCTTCCCAACCACCCCCCGAAGGACCGGGCAGAACAAACCCGCCAGATATATCTAGGTCGTCTGTCCCCTCGACACCTAGCCCCCAGTATTGTAGTTTGACGCCTGTAATGGTTGCACCGGCTGGGACATCGACCTCGTACCGAGTGAAGATCACATGGTCAACCCTATTGGATGCCTTTGTTCCATATCGGCCCAGTAAATATGAAGTTTCGGTTGAAAATGTTACTGTCGCAGTCTTGCCGACATATGCATCGGGGTTGTGCGTCGTACCATCGACAGCGGGCGATGGATCATAGGTTGTTTCGGTTGTTTCATACTCGATAAGAGGAACAGCACTAGCAGCACGAATCTGTGTAATTTTAGTTGAGAGCCCAAGCCTCATCGTCGGGACCCCCTAATATAAACCAATCAATCCAGTGGCCGTTGTGTTGCTTGTGTCGTCTGTGTAGTTGTTCGCCCAAATTGCCTCAATGCGAAGAGGAAGAATTGTTCCGGCTGGGATTCCTTGAAAATGAACATTAGCCTGTTCTGTTTCAAGCAAGTCAGTTCCGTTATATGTATTGGCCAGACGACAAAACACATTACCCGAAATTCCGACATAGAGAGCCCTGGTCGTGGCTCCACCAGGAATTCCAGCAATGGCAGACAATCGGCCTACTTCAACCGTACTACTTCCGCTAGGAATGTGCATGTCTGGAATTACAAATGCAAACTCGGCTGGGCTGTCCACATCGGAGATTGTTTTAAAAAATTTATCTGCTGGGTTGGCCATGCTAGGACATCCTTTCGCTAGGAGTATTTATCCTATATTTATCTATAGTTGTTCTGTATTTGTCAATCCACTTTTCTGAAAAGAGAAGATAGCCATTCATGCTATATTTAGGGCCGCTGATTGGGGGGGTTCCACGGTGCATGTGGGTCCAGGCTGTCGGAAAAAAAACAAGCCGCCCTTTGAGCGGCTGGATGCGTATCTTTTCTGGAGTTTTAAATTCAGTATGCCCACCTTCTTCGACTGTGTTCAGATAACATTGAATGGCCAAGAATCTTCGGAAAGAAAATGGTCCAGTCGAGTCGGTGTGCCAATCATGAAAATCGGCAACAGGTTCATATTTCTTGATGGCCAGCGATTCAATTTCACAATCTTTATATTTGGCCAATGATACAAATGCATTGTCGGCCTTAAAATATTGGCTCATGTGAGCTTCAATAATTTTGAACATTTGTTCCGAAAGTGTGTCGTCTATTGCAAGAAACACTTCGGTGTTGTGTTTGGCTGGATTGTCTCTTGTGACCTTGTGATCAGAAGATTCAAATGCCTCAATGAGTTTGTCACATAATGACGGGGGAATGGCCTCGTCATACCATCGTATAAAATTTTCCACTTGTCTCACAATATTGATAATTTATTAAAATGTGTTACTTCCACGCTCTCAGAGTATATTGCCATTTCTCGGTGTCGATGGATCTCTGCGTGCCAAGAGGAACTTCGCCGCCGAAGCCATCGTCGTACCAAAGGGCGTCTATAATTCTCAAAACAACCGCCCCCACTGTGCTCCCGGCGCCGAAGAGGTTCTCTTCAGTGTGGATGCTGGCATAAGTAGAGTTAGCCCAGTACGAGATCGCCGAGGATCCGCTGTTCTGAACAATATTGTTGACATTGACTTCATCACCATTTCGATAACCTAGGTCTTGGTCAAGTCCAGCCGGTGGGCTCGAATCGGCGCCCATGATTCCCACAAGACATACCTGTAGGATCCTCGGAGTCGTGCCGAGACCGTGTGCAAAGTGCCAAAGGGTGGGAAAGACCCCTGACGTGGCCGGAATCGGCGGGACCCCGGACTGTGGAAGATCAATGCCTGTTTGTTCAAAATATTGATCCGAGATGGTCGGGCCCGGGATCTTGCCTCTTTCAATTGGCCCGTGGTCAGCCCCAGTGTCATCCGTGAACATTAATGAAGACGGGGTTGTACTCTTGACCCAGATTTGACCATAACCTCCATGCGAGGTTGCACTAACCTGACTTGATGATTGTTCGGAAATTGCAATGGCTCCGTTGACTGAGAGTTTGGATGGACTTGTCGCGTTGGGCCCGGAATTAAGGGCAACATTTGCTGAAGGTGAAATAGTAAAAGGTCGTTTACCAGAACCATAAGGGCTAGTATCATTGCCCGGGTTGGAAGCTCCAGGTAAGCGAGCCTGGTCAATAAGAAGGCCATTGTTATCTATACCTATTCGCCAATAATTTATGTCGCCGCCGGAGATTTCTTTCAACTCTAGTAAAGGTGTATCAGCTTGAATCCGAAAGGTTGCCTGTTGTCCGTTCGCACCTATTATATCGACAGCACGAACAGGAGCAGCAAGGGATCCGAATGTGGCTCCTCCTGAAGTAAGGACCTCCCCCGAATTGGTAATTCTCATTCTCTCCGTAAACGCATCTCCAGCGCCCAGACCGACAAAAGTCCCAAAACGCATATACTTGGTACTATGCCAACCTAGGGTGGACTGGTTGCTCTCGATGCCTAATCGAACATATTCAGTGATCCCGGATCCTTCTTGTATAAGAAGTTGAGGATTCGTACCATCGGTGGCGCCTGTAATATGAAGCAACTGATCCGGCAATTGTTCATTAATGCCAATCTTGCCATCATGACGAATTGTCATTCGGCTCTCGGGAGTGGTGGTGTTATCGGGCGTGGTCATGAAGCTCAAAGAGGCTGGCGATTCGGACCCGTCCCACGAGCCGAAGGCGGATGCAGAAATTTTTGCTCCAATGCTATGCGCGTTGAGCGGATCATCTCCTCTAAATTCAATGTGACCAAGACCTTGGTTGCCGATGATTGATGGATCCGTCTGCTCCAGTATTATTGTAGGACCCTGTGACGTTCCTGGTCCACCGGTGTCTCCGAACTTTGATATATGAAGTAGGGATAATGGGCTTGTCTCACCTATACCAACATTACCATTCTTATCAAGAACCATATATTCGGAGGAGCCCGATCCGAAGGTTATATTGTTACCTCGACCGGTCCCAGCATTATGACCAAATCCAATATAACCCATGAGAGTTTCGTCAACCTGGCGGCCTAGTTTATGTATGGCCGTGGTCCAGTTTCCGGTTGTCTCAGGCGATACACGTTCTACCCAATGTCTGAGCATATCTCTGTGACCACCGGTGGCCACACCAAATGTAACTATGTTGGCTGTATCACCCGCAACATTTGTTAGCTCTGTGGATTTCTGTACACTAAATGCGGATTTTGGATCCTTCGCTGCGGTGCCGAATCCGGCGCCTACTTTAAGCCTAGAACCAGATGTTGATGTATCGCCTTCCCCTACATAAAGCTGCCGGTGGATTGTGGCTACGGTTCCATCAAATTTCATTCTTTCTGTACTATTTTCCATAAGTGAAAACGGGTCGTTACTAAACGAACCAATCTCTACGCCGGCATCAGTTGATCTAAATACGCCTTTGATCTCCATACTAGTAGTATCTACAACTGTAAATCTTGGGGAATTGGATCCTTCTAGGTAAATACCATCATCGGTTACATTAGTATTGGCATGAAGTAGATGGAGCCCAGGTCCATGGAGATTAAAAGAAAAATTGCAGGATCCAGTCAAGGTCTGAGGCTCCATAACAAAGGTCCTTCGATAGGTACCAAACGTGCCGCCGGCATTAGTTCGATCATAGTCAATAAAGTAGTAACCATTTTCAATCCCGCCTCGCCAATGTTGCGAGCCATCGGTTGGGGCCGAGGTGGATTCAGTCCAACCCCACATTACTGCGCCGGTTGTCGTATTTATTCTTGCAGTCGAAACGGTCGCGAGCGTCGTGGTTCCAGATACGTCAAGAGTGGTGCCAACATCAAGGGCAGTACCAACAAATAGTTTCTTTGCAATACCAACACCACCGGATACTCGTAAGGCTCCGGATGTTGAGTTGAATGCTTCAACTGTATCAAGAATCCGGACAATTGCCGATCCTTCGATCCCAGTCGTGCTGAAGCCTGTGTTCCCGGACACATGTAACGGATATAATGGGATGTCAATATTAATTCCTACCTGGCCGTTGGATCCATTAAATGTTGCAACTCTGTTGCCATTACTACTGCCGAAATTGCTCTTGCCTATATAGTGAGTGGCAGTCGAGTTCCCGCCGATAAAGAGCTGGCCTCCATGATATTGAAGATACAATGACGACCAGGCGCCGTTGTCGCGGGCTTGAATTTCATTGGCGTCCAGGATCACATTGTCGGCACCCAGATCGCCTAACAGAAGCATACCGCCGCCGGAAACGGTCACGGTCGACGCGCCACCCATTATATGCAAAGGAACTTTCGCCTCATTTGAACTATCTAGCTGACCGAAAGTTCCAATACCAACATTACCACCTCTCGTGATACGCATATACTCGGTGGAATTCCAGCCAAATGTTATTAGATCAGAGTCATCATCGTTGCCGGTGCCCGTTGTTGTTTGATTGTATCCAAATTGAATATATCCTTGCAGATCCGAGTCAACTTGCCTATGTAGTTTTATCCTGGAGCTTTGCCAATCAGAGCCGCCGCCAGTGAGGCGTCTACTTGTAATTCTTAGTGAATCACTGTTAGTAACCTTGAGCCCAAACCTAGCAATCTCAGTCGTCTGAATGGTTCCGGTTCCCAGGGGCGTGGCGTTTACATGAAGGGCTGCCCCAGGAGAGGTAGTTCCAATACCAACATTGGCACTACCAGAACTTGCGAGCCCGGCCAGACCGCCAGGACCCACCTGGATAGTCATCAAACTATTAAGGAAATTAGTGGCTTGTATGTTATTGGTCAGAGTACCAAAATGGAACCCCGAGGCATTGCCATCATCCCAAGCAAGAGAAGGTTTGCCTCCTCCAGCGGCCAATCCAATCCTAATAAATTCATGAGTGCCTTCACTTATTTGCATTTGGGGATTAGTAGTACCGATAACATTAAACTCTGCTCCACCCCATGGAGTACCTCCAATCCCTATGTTTCCACTACCATCCTCGACTATAACAGAATCACCAAGACTAAAAGCCCCGGTCCACTTGGCCAGCTTGCCCGATGTTGCGCCTGGAACGCCGGGTCCACTAAGAGTGGAAGAACTAGTCCCTCCCGCCATCCACTCTACACCAGCACCCGCACCCCCCTTAGAAGTAAGAATTTCCAAAGGGGCCCCGGCTAAATTGTTGACATCGAGGAAGTCTCCGTCAAGTTTCATGTTCCCGGAGAGCGTGAGAAGGTCAGTTACACCAAGGGTACCACCAATCAATGAATCTCCTGAGGCTTGGAATGTTCCGAATACATCCAATGTTTTCGCTGGGGTATTTATATTAATACCGACCCGGCCGAGGTTAGCATCGAAGTATGCAATTCTATGCGCTGACCCAGAGCCATGGGCGGCGGCGCCTACGATGAGATCGCCGCCGCCAAAGACGAGGTCGAGGTTACCGCCTGGTGATTTGTGCTGGAGGAAAAGAGTCGAGGCGGTGGTGGCATCCGAGCGCGCCAGAATTTCATTACGATCTATAATTATATTTGGGCCGGTTTCTTCGCCAAGCATCAACATACCCGCACCAGGGGATAATCCCACGTTCGATGGTGTGAATATGTGCAAGTCAACTTTGGGGTCCGTCGTTCCAATGCCAAGCCGGCCGGCTCGGGTAAAGGTGAACAAATCTGTTTCTACTGCACTATTCACTCCTTTAATATCTAATCTATCAAGGTCACTATAATGAATTACCATTCCCGTTTCGGCATGTTCCATAAGACGAATAGCCGCAACATGTGGTGCCGTCCCACTGACCGCCATCAAACTTAAATTAGCATAAGTACCAGTTCCTTGCGCCACAACATTTATACTAGCCGTTGCACCCGTGCCAGTTTTTAGAATATGGATTTGGTCCGTTGTAGTGGTAGTAGGTTCACCTGAGGCCAAGAAATTACCAATCCCAAGTCCACCATCATCGCTAATAATAAAAAGGCTACCCTCAAGGCCTTGAGGAATGGCTCCAGTATATTCACCGTCAATTGTACCACCAAGACGACTAATATCACTAGTACCTGTACCAGGAAGACCATTGACAATAGAAATTACTTCATTTGTCTTGTCTTTAAATTGAGTAAATGTGTCAGTCATGACAACATTTGAAACTTGGGTAGTATTAACTGGCATCCTTATCGCTTTCCTTGGTTTCTGATATGATTTGCTTTAATAAATTTTTTATTTCGCCCATTTCGTCTTTGAGAACATCTATGTCTTCTCTAACATTATTTATACTATCTAGTTTGGCCTGATTGGCATTGTGAAATTTTACTCGATTTCTATAACTGGTTAATTTTTGCGTATCTGCATTAATAACAGCCTGCGAATGTGTATCGCGAACCAATCCAGGAACATCAGTTGGTATGTATCTAGAAGAAGGCTTTTCGCTCATTTTGCGTATGTCCCTTGTTTATTATTCAACGGCAATTGCTCTTAAATCACTCACGATAGGAACTATTAGAGGATCATTACTTTGCATTACAATCTTAATTGCAAACTGATTGAATGTATTATATTGCTGGGCAGAAGGTTGATTGCCTGATTCGGTACCCTCTGCGCCAAATTGGGGAAGCAAAGAGCCGTCGGCGGTTTGGGTTTCGTATGTCAAAGGGAAGGGGTCGGTGCCTGGTCCAGAGAACCTAATTTCTCGGAAGATATCTGCGCTCGGAGTTACTTCGGCTGAATATCCCTGATTTCTGGACATTAGTTTCCATCTCTTCTTCTCGAAAGGTTCAATGTCAGATATATTCTTGACTTTGCTATAAACCCAAACTCTAGTTCCTCTAGGCTGTGATGCCGTCAAGTATATCTTAATGTCTGTTGCCTCTGCGCCAGGTAACAGTATAACCTTCTTAGTCATGTATCGTGCAAGGAAGTTTCCAGGACCAGCTGGTTCATCTTCACCATGATATTTAATTACTGCGCCAGTTCCAGTAGTTGTAGTAATAGAAACATTTGGACTGTGCAAATAAGTATTTCCAACATTAGATAGTGTCACACCAACTATTGAGCTGGTACCATTGATTATAGGCTTGCCAATGGCACCAATTCCAATTGCACCAGGAAGCATTTCAATATTAATAGTATCTTGGTCAGAATATCCCCCTCCAGCACTTTCGATATAGAATCCACCCCCTATGTTATTTCCCCCGGCATAGTCGTCAGTTGCAATAAAGTTGGTAGGCCAGGTGTTTGCATATAAATTCCCATCATTGATAAGGTTTCGGATCATTGTCAATGAAAGTCTTTCTAGGTTAATCATCGGAGAAATGTTTTCACTGACCGTAGAAATTATTCCTTTAAGCAGAAATGATCCTGTCTTATTATTCAGGAGTTTTAGAGTATTGGATGGGACGGTATCTTGATGCAACTGTAATGGTGAATAGTCAAATGGATTAAGAATCAATGGATTAGGAACACCAATATCTGCCTTTGTGGCTGCTGCATAAGAAAACGTAGTGAATCCAGACGGGAAATCTAATGTAGACGAATCAACACGGAAGCGATGATATAGATATCCATTTGGACTTGCTCCACCATCTTCGCTGTTAATACTACTATAGAATTTATGTGCAGAAGTAGAAGTTGACGGAGTGCCTAGTCCATCTACACCCGATGGAAGGTTTACATGGGCAAGGGGATTATGAACCCTGAACTGTGGTGGAGTGTACTGTGTCATTGCATTAGATGTCTTCCAAATTGCAGTTCCTACTGAAGTTGGATCAAACTTGCACTTGTGTAATCTGAACATCATGTCTTGATTAACTTCAGGCTGCCAAGTTGTACCGTTTTGAGACTTGAACAAGGATCCAAGGTGCGGTTGACTATCAATCGTCACAGCAGGAATACCAGTTTCTCCCCCAGTACCGACTGAACTTGCTCCAACCTTTGCAGTCCAAACTTCATATTCAATACTATCAGAAAGCAGCACAACTGCAAATTCATTGCCGCCCGCCAGATACACAGGATAATCAAACTTGAAGTTAGTTATTGTATCATTATTAGCTGTAGATGGTAAATCATTCAGGCCACCAGAACTTACGGTAATATTAGTTGGATATCTGATAGCCCGTCCTAGAACATGGCCTCCATGAGGAACACCACCAATGGTGGGGCGTATTTGAAGATTAACAGGAAGACCTCTGTTTGAATCAGAAATCACAGACGAATCTGGCTTTGTAGCAAACCAAATATCAACACTATCAATGAAGATTCCTTCTGGATACTTATGAGGATCAACCAAAAATGATTGAGCCAAGGGATCCAGATGACAAATTGTTCCAACTTCAATTTGTCGTCCAGTTTCAGAAATTTCTGTCAACTGAGTTGTTGTAATTCGAGAATCAGTAACACTATTGGTTATTGTCTCTATTCCCATTACATCCATAGTATATGTTGCACGAGTTTCAATTACACCCGAAGCCCTGAACGTGCCTATACCAAAGGAATGAAGACTTTCCGAATATTTGTCAGAGGAATCTCGTACCTGGAAGGATTTATTACCCACCAAGAATCGAGTTAGATCGCTGGTCTGTTCATCAGATGTTGCATTTTGTGAATTGAAGAGGTCTTGCGTACCAGCAGGTCCAGGATCACCCTCTTGTTGTTTGGACAGGAGAAGGTTGGCCCAATTATAATTGGGAACATGGAAGACACCAAATAACTGGCCAGCAGGAGTTGTTTTATGATCGCTAATACTATATCGACTTTGAGTGTTGGGTGTGGGCTCGCTGAAATCGCTCGATACGATTAATTGATTTGTAACATTACTATAACTACTAATTGTTCTAGATTGACCATAACCACGACCTTCTGTAATATAAATTGTCTTACCATAGAGATCGACCCCAGGACTTCCTCCGGGCTTATCTTTGGCTCGGCCGGCGCCTACCCCAGGGGCCTCTGTTGTGTACCAACTCTCCGAAGTAGCCGCAGAATTATCTATTGTAATTGTTCTTGCATCAATTCTATTCTGAACAGTTCCAGAATAGTGTTTGTACGAAACAACCGTCCGAGTTTGTCCAGTGCTTATAGTTCCTGATACGATGTCTCCAACATTAAACATACCATTTGCATTGACAATAAAGTGGGTGTTTCCATAATTCCCAACAACAAGTCCAATCCCATCTTCTATTGCACCAGAGTATAAAAGGTCTTCGTTGTTTGTTGCGGAACTAAACGGAGTAACTCCAAATGCGGCCGACACGCCGTCATTGTGTCTCAACACCAATTCGTTTGCTCGTTCGGTATATGGTCGAATGTCAACATCATCAAAGGACGGATACATTACTGTAGTAGGCTTTAATCCATGCACTCTAAACGAAATATCAATGGGACGCATGTATGGAGCCAGGTTTGTATTTACAACAAATTCACCAACTTCAACCTGCTCACTAGTCACGTTGAATGTGTATTCAGTTCCTTGTCGGGTCTCGGCAAGGGTTGCTGTTTTATATACGGTTGCAATTTCATCATCAAAAATATGGGTTTGCAGAGGAACAGCCTGATAGGAATGTTCATCTTCTCCGAACTTTTCTCTATAAGTTCGCCAGTCTGTTCCGGGTACATCAAAATCTTTTATAACTGTTGTACCCAGGTCAGTTACGAGGTTAGTAAGATCATCTGCATTCTCATAACCCGTGTCGGTCGCATGACCCAGGTTGCCAGTCCCGGCCTGGTCGACCAGTTGATTTACTAGTCCAAACGGAATTTCTTGCATTACCCTATCAAATGCTCCGGTCGGATCTTGCGCCGAATATATAGTGTCGCCAACCTGCACTTCGCCATACCAATCGGTTTCCCACTCACCCCATTGGGTCATTGATGGGCCCATTATATCATTTAATGTGACCTCCAGGGCGTGCAAGTCATATTCCCCAGAGGTATCCAGATGAACTTCGCCTGCATCAATAACTGATTTCCATATGTCAGAGGTTGGTGAAAGGGTAACCGTACCTCGGAAATTCTGAATCTGGAAGGGATTGATGTTTTCTGCACCATCGCCGGTGGCTCGCACTTGCTGTAGGTCTGAGTCATAAACAGTAGTATAAGGCAAATGCATAACACCACTAGAGGATATAATATCTTGACTTAATGCCTCATCGAAATTTAAAGAAATATTTTCAGTTTCGACGGCAGGTCGCAAAACCCCCTTACCAATAGCTGCTTGGAAATCTGGATTTGGTCTTACTCCTGGGATACCAATATCAGCCAATGCAAGTCCAGTATAGAATGTATCTACAAGGAATCCATGCTTAAATCTTTCGAGGTTACCACTTGCATCCATAATGTTTAAGTCGTTAAGGTCTTGTTCCATCAAAGACAATGACGAATAATATTCTAGTCGATCAATGCGACCATCCATCTTACTAATGTCTTTCATCGTCCATCGTCGATTATTTGTTTTCAGGATCGAAATATCACGGGCTTTAGGTGTATATGATGGCAATGCAAGCTGGAAGAGTGTCATGTCAGCAGGATCTACAGTAGGCGGAATAGCAGGGGCAATATCATCTGTTCCAGAAACAATCTTGATAAATCCTGTGTTTGCGCTTCTGCCCGTTTGATTCAGAGACAATACAATTTTGTCAAATCTAGGAGCAAAATATTGCATATCATAAATCATATTTCCCTGCGAATCTGGATGTAGGACTGTTTCATTACTTACTGTATGATCTAAGTCCGGCGCGGAATAGATAGGAACAAAATAATTTGTGTTGGCTACCGAAGCGGCCGCTCCTATTCTACGAGAAGGTCGAAAATCAATATACTCTCGCAGATCATATCTCTGGCCAGTCTTAGTCGAAATAAATCTGGTAATATTATCAATGGCCACTTGTCCTGCATATGAATCTACAGTAAAGAATCCTGACTTATCTGTATCTGTGTGATTAAATTTATCAAAGACTACTGCCAATTGTCCGAGTGGGGCTGGAGCTGAGGCCTTTAGGACAATGGATGAATAATCATATAGGTCTTCACTTTGTCCATGATCTAATTCATAATTTGCCGTGACTCGATAGTCGGAATTGTTTATCATATCATAGGTGGGCGCAAGATTAATCTCACCCGAATCATATACGTCAATAATTCTGTATACATCAGGAACACCAAGACTGTCATTATTTCCAGTCTGTTGGTTTGGAGCAGCAATAACAACATGGTTGTTTGTGGTAAGGTTTGTTATTACAGGACCGGCTGCCGGCAGATTTCGTAAGTTACTCCCTCGCGACAAAGTTTTGCGCTTTGGGTTCAATGCAGTAATTTTAACAGGAGCAATTAGACGGACAACTTGGCTGCCACTAATGAAAGGAGAGTCAATAGTTATTTGACTGGGAGTCGAACCCGCATCCAGGGTCCAATCATCGGGATCAATAACCTTGCCTGTGGTTTCATTGATTACCGTCATTGCCCTTTTGGATCTTGTTGCAAATCCAGCCGATGCCCAACCAGAGCTTTGATTTCTAAGGGCCGTAATTGGAAACGCGGCTGTCCCAGAGGAGGCGGGATCAGTTTGAGAATACTTTGCATAGTAGGTGATGTTATTTCCTGTGGCGCCGTATGAAATACCATTCGCCATTCTTGCGCCGCCAACAGGCATCTTGAATATCAATCCAGGATGTGTTCCGCCACCTAGAATAGCCGAATTTGCAACTGTTCCTATCTGTGATATATTACCGTTGGCTGCTTCTTTATTTCCTATGACACCACCGGTAGCAGCTCCAACGGCCGTTGTGAAGTCATTCACTCCAGAGGCGACAATACATCCGTTGCCCGTTGCTGCTGCACGAAGATCAAGGCTAAGAACATACCTTTCCTGGCTGCCAGGCCATTCGTTATTTGCAGAAGGCTGGTTAAATGGCGCATTAAGATAGACTATTGTGTCTGTACCAATATCATTGTCTGATTTAACAATTGTTCTGGACTGACCAACAAATTCTGGATGATAATGCGAATATGTAATTGTAAGTTTTCCGCCTATATAGGCATTGTTAAAATCACTTGTATTTGCACTTTGCAGTCTGATACCGTCTGCGCCATTTCCCTCGATCATTGATTCGACAGGGACATTAATACAATTTCCTGTGATTGCATGAGAACCCTCAAAGTCTGTGATGTATATTGCATGAGTATTTGCAGTAATAGGAATAATATCTCGAATACGAAAATGGCCTAATTTGGTGGAATTGTATTTCACTATGCTGTCGGTATCAACAGCAAAGGTGTTTACTGAGTGAATATCCATGACAGGCAATCGACCCGTATCAAAATATGAAATGGTTCCTGGAGTCGGAGCTTGCCCGGCCAAATCTTTGATGGCCGTAATTGCACCATGATTTAACGGTGTCGTGACATTAGGTAATATCGCCGTCTTTCTGGCCCTTTCAATATATTCAACCCAAGGTGTGCCCTGTTCATATAGATGGCCTCGAATATAGGCTTTGGATGATGTCTTACCTTTCATGGGTCCTACTATTACTTTAACTCGATCACCACCAACAATATCTTCGACGCGACAATCAAAATCATCTATGACAAAGTTACCACTTTCATCATATGTTCTCCGAGCCTGTTCATCTTCCACGAAAGCACGAATAGGTTCTTGATTTCCTGGAGTGGCATAGGCTCGCTGGCCATTTTCAATTCGCATCAATTCAACAAAGTCTTTGGCGGATGCCGGATTGATTGAAGTTCCATCAGAACCCGGAGCCTTAGAGAAGTCTAGGGCAACCTTTAGTCTGTGCGCGCCAGGAGCATATGTTGTATATGTTCCTTGTGCATTGTCATAGAGCGTTCCGTCTTCTTCTGGAGTAACAATAGACTCCACAATATTAAAACCAATTTTATAGGTTGGGCTGGCAGAATATTTGTCAAGAACAATTTTTTGCTTAGGTACATAGGCAAAATAACCACCCGTTGATACAGTCACAAAATATATACCAGTTGCAATTGAAGCATAACTGGCTCGGCCAACGGCACTGCCTGTCAATGTAACTGTTGTGTTGACTACTGCGCTAAACGAATCGGGAAATCCAGCAGGGCTACCAATCTTTGTGATGTAATCATTTCCAGAAAATTTATCGCCTGACTCATAATTAATAAGAAGCGTCGGTGGATCACTAGCTTCTCGTCCAGAAGCAAAAACAACTTGAGCCACAGGCTTTCTGATTGTGCCATCTGCATCTGTAACATATATCTCACCATCATCATCGGTACCATAATCTCCTGCGGTTGTTGCATCCAGACCAACCTTGATACCTGTCAATGCAGTATTAGAATATGCAGCCCAAACATTAATTTCGTTATTGTTTGGATCATTGCCTATATATTCTGATAATTTAATATGGTCACATTTGTTATATGCTAGTTCGCCATCAAGAATCCGAGAACCATGAGTAAAGGAATGCTTACCCTGACGTTCAATTTGTTTTTGCAGATTTGTCTGAAGCTGTGTCAGTTCCCGAGCCTGGACTGCATATCCTGGTCTGAACAAGATACGATAAAATTGTTTGTCATCGGCATAATCATCCCAGAAAGGGGAATTATTCGTAGTAAGAGGCATCTATGGTATTTCCTTACCTGCTGGTTTTTTAAAATTCAACAACAATTTTAATTTCTTCTGACTGTTCGATTGATCGAGTAATAGGAGTTCTATTTTCGAGATATAAAATATCACCCGTCTGGGGTTGTAGTTCAGGTGCGTATATGATCGGAGTTGGGGGCGTCAATGCATCTGTAAGTGTCACGACAATAGCTGCACCAACACCATCAACAAAATGACCATTTGCCGTTACATATGTAGTCGAGGGTTCGGCTGATGTACCCTCTATATCTTGAAGTTTTCCGATTTGTTCATTGTTCAAGAAAGTTGTAGATGATGAATTTGCAGCCGAGACATTTCCAAGAATCAAAATACCATTACTATGTGAATTATAATCAATCACCCGCGCAGTAACTCTAGAGAGAGATCCTATCACCTCGTCATCAACTGCTGGAGTCCACACGGTGGACCCTTTAAGATTACCTGGCCCTTCAGTAGTATTTGCAGTAACCCAAGTGGCCTGTCGAATTGTGAGTGTATTTGCATACCAATTCTTACCTGAAGTTGCAGTAGCAAGAATTGTAGGAATAACTCCAGATCCTGGTCCTGCATAGCCTTCTTTCAAATACGGATTTCTTAGTAATCCAATAGTACGATACTCGTTTGTCACAGGGAATGAATTTCCTATTCCAGCACCAGTCAAAGATTTTGCAACAATTACATTATATGCATTGAGTTCTGATACAGGATCAAATCCATGCCCACCTGATGGAGATAGCACACCTCGAATATTTTGTCCGGATGCTGTAGCCTCGCCAACAACAACAACATTTGAGGTCGTATAATTATTACCTGCCTGCCAAGTATTTACTTGAGAAATTGAACCACCAGATGTACAAATAGCATAGGCATTTGCATTGTTTCCATCACCTAGTACCTCTAGTCGAGGACCAATATGATAGCTTTCTGGAGTCGATCCGGCGACACTTGACGGAGCGAACTTAGCCGCAAAACTTCCATCTCCCTCCACAGTAGTTCCATATAACAAGACAGCCTGCGTTAATGTGCCACCGCCCGACATTGTAAGGGTTCCATATTCTTTGATGATTCCAACACCCTTTTGATATGTAGTATTGGAGAGATAAATAGATGCACCATTATAAAAGCCCTGCTGCGGATTTGCAGAAGTTGATAATCGTAAAAATGTCGTATTGGCTGCTGTATTCGGAATTGTTTTTCGCTGAACCTCACTTAACCCACCCGAATGCTTTGTAAATCCTGATCCCTCCGAAATTATCACATAGGTTTCAATTGAACCATTGTTGGCACGTTCTTGAATCGTGGCTTGGTTATTGTATCCGACAGGAGGGCCATCCAGTCCTCCAGCAAGTTCTGTGTGTACATTAAGTGTGCGAACTGGAATATAATTCGTAGTAAGAAATTTTGCTTGGCCAGTAGGAATGGTGAACATGTACTTCCAACGATAGCCATCTACTTTAGTAAAAGGGGTATGTATGATTGAATCGGAGTTTGGCCTTACTGGCCTTACTGTCGATGGCACACCACCATTATTATCTAGGCACTTGAATACATCACCGGCACCACTTTCGTAGACATAGAACGAGGCGAGTCCTTTTGTAATGGCAGGATTTTGGTCATCGTATGCAATATAGGAATCTCCTGCTGTCCAATTATATCGTTTTGCACCAAAAGAAATATCCGAGTTTGCAATAAGTCGTTCGGCTGCAATCATGTCATTCCAAGGTTCGTACACATTTCCTTGAATATCGCCGTCAGGAGTAGGAATAAGCGTATCACTATATCCTGCGTGTGTCTTGTCCCAAGACAAAGCCTTGCCAATAAACAAATACATATAAGTTATGCCTTCAATGTCTGAACGACCACCATTTACTGCTTCTTCAAAGGAATTAATAAATTCTTTGGCGTTGGCTATTCTAAAGCTAGATGTCACGACTGCTGGCATTTATAATTCTCCGTATAGTAATCTCTAACTGAACATTACTATTTATGTTTACTTTCCTAGTATTTAGTCGTCCATTATACCTTTTCTGGGCGCAACACGACTTTACCTGGGCCTATTCCTCTGAACTTATTGACACCTCCGGTGCCCTCTACTGCAAATTTTGTCTCGGCATTTGGATTCTCGTCCATGATTGTCATGGCCAACTGTCCGCCTTCTGACTCTACAAACGAACCATTGGCGTTTGGATAGATGGCAATGAGGCGTCTTCCATTTACATTACTAAAGGTAGTGGCATCTATAGATGTTATAGTTTCGCCATCATGCATCGTAATATATACACCTTCACTGAAATTATTTGCGCCAGTAGAAAGATTCCCTGGATCTCCACCAGTAAAGGCACTATTGGATGTTTTGGCCCCAAGGACGAAACTATCAATGCTGGCTGTTTCGAAAGACCACGAACCCCCACCAACCCCGAAATCAATATTCGATGTATACATTTGTGAGTTTGCGACAACCTGTAGCGTCGAGAATTCTGTATTGGATTTATTATACAAAAGCAAATCTGTATTCGATCCGCGAGAATAACAGAATAGATTCGCCATACCACCAAAGTAAATTCGATTTCGACTATCGACTTGCAATTTTTGATAGTTGTTTAAATAGTAAAGGTAAGGATTTTCGGTATCGCCGATACCTTGGCGAGAAAATCCAAGAATATGATGATTAGCACCGCTACCACCATGATATTTTAATGTATCGCGGAAATAGTTGTCAGGAAAGACCTGTTCGATTTCTGCATCACCAATCTGATAACTATATCCCTTGGGCGTGATTCGATACATGGTGTTTGCACTCATGTAATATAAATTAGGAGGTTCTTCATGGTCTAATACCATGCCTGCACATGATTGTGACGCTCCATCCTGGTTCATATCAACGAGATAAGGAAGGAAGCCACTTCCCGGCACAGCAGTAAATCCTGATGTATTCGCAAAGACAGGATAGACATTCTTGGTATAGTGTATTCCAGTTGCAACATTTTGTGTTGTCACAACATGATAGCAATAGACAGAATTTGCACCTCTATTAGTTGGATCATATCCAGTATCGCAGGCCACGAACAACGAATCTTTTGGACCAGGAATAATGTTTGTCGGGCTCCAATTACCAAGCACATCATTGTTTGCATCAATGGTTGTCGGAATTACAAGCTCGAATACTCGACGACCAGGCAACTGCCCCACAAAATCACTTGCAAGTCTTACCACCCCATTTGCATATGAAGCATTTGCGGCAGGAAGAATCTTGATAATATTTTGCGAACCACTTCCCACAACATAGAGCGAACCTAGATCATCGGTAGAGAAATCCACAAAAGAACCAGATCCTCCTCCAATTTCTGTGGCCTGCCAGTGAACAGAAGATTGACCATATAAATCATCACTCCCAACCATCACACCAACACCGCCTGATCCTCCTGTGTTTCCCCATAGAATTTGTTCGACGGAGTAGGTGTTAGACCTTCCTCGTGATGTGCTACCAACAGACCTTAGGTTATGGGGATCTGCTGGTTCAGATATATCAGTCTGAACATTGGCTGTAGGTGTCAATCGGAATAACATCAAGGGCTTGCTATCATTCGGCGAGTCGAAGCCCGGATAACCTCCCGTATGGTCTTCATATACATAACCAACATATAAATTATCATTGACATCTGTATCAAGAAGAACTGGACCGCTGAACTTTCCATTAGCCGTTAAGTCTGAGCCAACATAATCCCCGAGCGCAGGAGAGCCAGGAGCAGTTCTCAAAAATTTCTCTGAGTCAATAATTTCGGTGACAATCCAATCAAGATTGTTTGCGGTATTTGCAGAGGCCCGGAAAATTGCTCCATTAGAATTAAAAATCTGATCGTTTGCATTTAAATTAGCTGGAGAATAATTAACTATACTCTTATCCGAATGCACATAGAGAACAGGTGCCCCCCGAGTAATTTCACTAGGTTGTATCGAGGACGGAGCCACACTGGCCGAGAAATCTCCAATCGTCTGATTGGTCATGTCCGTAGATTCTACTGCACGCCTACGATTATAAGACCCCATGCCCCCAGTTCCGGATCCAGATGAAGTCCAATTATCATGTGTGGTGTTGGCAACATATCCTAGCGGAAGTGCATACGAACCACGAGGCCATCCCGTTCCATCGTCTGCTTGAATCCATTCAATCTCAAACTTTTCATTTGCATTGTCGGGTTCGTAGCACAAGTGAAAACCAATGTAACCAATTCGACGCCCAGGGCCTCCATCCTGAGGAGATTCTCCTGTAGAGGCATCGGCATCTTTCCACGTTAGGGCGCCTCCAGACTCCATCAGTTCGGTGAGAGAACCACCATTTTGTGGGATATAAAAATTAAAAGCCTGGTCCTGGTAATGTGCAAATCCAAGACTATGCATATCCCATTCTAGAATATGCCATGGGCTCTTTGTATCTGGTGATGCATCGGCAGGTATTATGAGCGTCGAAGGTTGGGCCGTATTGGCCGAACCAACATACTTTGATCTGTCAGGCACGTACCATGCCGACAACCCCGTACCTGGACTAGGTGGCCAACCAATGATTAATGATGGAGCTGTTGTATTCCATTCGGTTGGTGTCAATCCCATTGTGGGAGAAAATAAACTGGCTCCACTTGCAGGTTTTGTTTCTGGTTGACATGCACCCAACCAGGAATCTGCTCCATATCCACCAGGGCCTATTCTACGAACTTTCATTCGTACATATCTATTAGTGTTTCCATCAATATCCAATGGTGAAGTAATACCAAATCCAGCATGATAATAATCAGTTTGGCCTTCAGGTGAAGCTCCTTCTAACTGTCTTTCTATTTCGAGGACTTGGGTTGTACCCTCTAAATCCGTGTACTCCAGTTGCCCGAAGAAATGACCCGGCGAAACGGGATCAACATTCCAGTTTCCGGTAGCCAGGGACCATCCTTTTTGTAAATGTCCAAGAGAAGCTAACGGGGTCTGGGAATTTCCCGGTATTCCAGCTTGGTCATAATCCCAACCATAGCTTTGAGTAAACAAGGCTCCTACATTTGCATTTTGATAGGCAGTTCCTAGGATTGTTCGGAATCCCTTGATGTTCCAAATTAACGAATCGCTGGTTACTGTCGTATATGAATTTGATGTTGCAAAAGGAATGCTACCGGTGACATCTAGATATGGCCATAAATGAGAAGCAGGAGCCGATGCGTTTTGAATACTACTATTTGCATAATAGTGCGAGTTTGCATATGGACTTGTCAATGGAGACTGTTCCCAGGCAATCCATCCAGGCGAACCAGGAGTATGTCGTCCTGCTCCATGTGGATTCACACCATGGGCGGCATCAAGATCAAACTCGTTTCTTCCTGTATTGTTCAGTCCAAATCGAGTATGATAGGCCACCCCACGTCCAGCAAGGGGAATGTTTGCATAATCAGACAGAAGGGACGATTCTGCTCCCATATAGAATTCGCGAATCAGGTCCAGAATGTCTCCCGAGAATGTTTCGCTAAATGCATTCATTCTAACCGAAGCCAACGATTCAATGCTGACCAAACCAAACATGGCAAATCCAGCAGGGTGTGTCAGTTTCTTAATGACTTCTTTATAAACTTCAATTGACAGTCCAGATTTAAGAACATAGGAATAAATTTGATAGTATTTGTCATCTTGAATATATTTTGAGAGCCATGCATTAGT
>Ga0310120_10000744_pt1 | contig 25439 bp, 23 predicted proteins | sample CB27_AW_983_MG_FD_203506 | JGI IMG/M metagenome (GOLD analysis project Ga0310120, IMG submission 203506) | Marine microbial communities from Western Arctic Ocean, Canada - CB27_AW_983 | ecosystem: Environmental > Aquatic > Marine > Oceanic | place: Canada: Western Arctic Ocean | collected...
CACATATCCGATTTGATGCGCTCTAACCACGTGCTAATCGGCGGTGAAGAATCCGGAGGCATCAGCATTCAGGGGCACATCCCCGAAGGCGATGGCATACTAATGGGGCTGCTGCTACTAGAAGTTATGGCCGCATACGCAGCTCCGCTGCACGAATTAGTGGATGACCTCCTGCGCGATTTTGGCCCGGTGGAGTACACACGTCACGATTTGCATCTTGCTCACGCAGTGGAAAAGGAAGAACTGGTACTACGATTGCAGGACCGGGCCCCGGACACTATCGGCCACCTTTCAGTAAAAGAACTACGCACAACCGATGGGGTAAAATACCTTCTGGAAAACGACTGCTGGCTGCTCATCCGCCCGAGCGGTACAGAGCCACTGTTACGAGTGTACGCTGAAGGGCGCAGTAAAACGGACGTGGAAGTGCTGCTGGATTACGGGCGTGAGGTCGCGCAGAGCGCCTGACGCTGTACGCAACAGGAAAAGCGCATTCGGCGCACTCGGCGCGCTGCCCCAACTAATCGGCAAGCGCGCCGAATAAAGAATTCAATTACCTTCGTTTATCAATTGGCAAAGCGCCGCACAGAGCGAGTGACGATCACCACTGAAAGCAAACCCAGTGCGGTAAAAAGCAAGACGGGTATGCCAACTCCATCGGCGAAACCGGTATCCGGCAACGCCTCCGCGGATGTTACCGCCACCACCGGGATGGCGGTAACACCAACAACCACGTCTCTGTTGCCTCCTCGGCTAGAAACCTGATTCGTTGATGCAGTGGAGCTCACGGCACTGCTGCTAGAGGTTTCCGCCAACTGTGCGACAGCGACCGGTTCCGCCGGTGCCACAACTACGACCCTGCTCGATTCGGAGCTTGTTGCCGCCTCCTGGAGCACCGGCTGCTCCGATTCCGGAACCAGCACAGCAGCCACCTGCGCGACCGAAGTCGCCTCCGCGTATTCCGCAACCTGGGTGTTGCTCGCGTTTATCTCTGCAACCTGGGTTGCACTGGCGCCGGCCTGGGCAGGTCTGATTTTGAAAGCGTACAGACCTAACGCCAATAGACCGGCGACAAAGAGACCTCCCAATGCAACCGATGCTATGATGAAGGGTCGATTGGTCGACTCTTCTTCGGGATACTCCATAATACACCTCCCTTGAAATGGGTGCCGTAACCTTCATCAGAAACACACATTTTGACAAAAAGAATGCAACTTTTTGTCGACCTCAGGATAACGGCACTAAGGTTGCTGCCGGGGAAGCATTGTGCCCATGGTGACACGGTCTAGCCACTTTTGACCAGCCTGTTTCAGGTCGAAATCGAATTACAGATCCATCCGGCCCCAGCAGATACAGTGGAAGAAGATGCAATTTTCATGCCACAGACTACTACAGTTCTCTAACCTTCCAATGCACCCTCTGGAACAGACGTACCTCGATCACGATATGAGCCTGCTGAAAATGATTTCCGCTACCGTGGGACTGGAGCTGGCAGCGGGAAGCAGCGCTAGAACTAGCGGCAGCCATACGGCAGTCCGAGCAACTGCGCATCACCTGCGCCGGTCTCAGTACACAGGCACTGGAGGCACAAAACGCGCTAGAATCGCTCTCTGGTATCACGGCCTGATTGGGCGCGCGTTTGATGATCAACCTACCCCACAGGAGTATTACTACGTGCCGCAGGATCTCCACGCATTATTACCTCTCCCGATCGCAAGACAGGTTCCGGATCACCCCGCTGTTCTTCTCACTGATGCAGGATAGGGTTTGGATGATTCCGGAAAAACAGCGACCCCTGGAAATCCACTCTGATGGGGTTGTTATAGTGTTCGCTACGGGCAGTCGCGCTGACCCCTTTCTGGCAGCCCGATTGGGGGAATGGGAGCCATTCCGCAGCCCGGAGGTGTATAGCTATCGCTTGAGCGCTGAAAGCCTACAGCGCGCAAGCGAAGCGGGCATTAGTATCGAGCAGATGCTGGGGTTTCTACGACGCGCCAACGGGGACGAGCTGCCGCAATCATTACGACAAGCGATGCGGCATTGGGGACAGGATGGCCAGGCCGCGCACCTGACCAATATGATGGTGCTGCGCGTGGAGTCGGAATCCGTGTTGCGTTCCCTGCGCAAGAACGCGCAGACGCGCTGCTGTCTAGGGGAAACCCTGGGGCCGTGCACGGTGCAGGTCCATGGCCGCCACCATAAAGACTTGCGTGACGAGATGGTAAAGATGGGTTTGCTACTGCAGATGGACATCTAGTGCCGCGGCTAGACCTGTCCGACCGCAGCGCACAAATCGAGCACCCCCGCCGCGACTCGAACGCGGGGCTTCTTGCTCCGGAGGCAAGCGCTCTATCCACTGAGCTACGGGGGCTGGCGGCAAGATTCTACCATAGGCTCAGACCAATCACTGAAGTCGATGCACTAACGCTGCCCAGCGCGAGGCCAGATGCACCAGCACGGATGAGCGCCGCGGCCGCAGCTCAGCCATCGGCAGATTTGCCAGAAACTGATCCGCATCCGCGCAGGCACGCATACGCATGGTTGCGCGCCCGACCTCAGCATACGAATGTGCGTCTGAACCGACTATCGTGGCCAACTCCACCTCACTCGCAAGTGCGGCGGCGCGTTCGTTCATGCCTGACAAAAGCGAACGAGCGTTGAAGATCTCGACAGCATCCACATAGGGTAGCACAGCACGAAGATGCTCCTCTCGCCAGCCGCCACCGCGATGATAATCAAATGGATGCGGAACTGCAATCACCGCTCCCTGCGCCCGCAAGCGTTCAATCGTCTCCATCGGTTCTAGCCCAGATGAAACCTCCCGTTCAATAAACAGCGCCAGTAACTCGCCCTGACTGGTCAGAATTTCCTCGCCCGGAATCACCAGATCCGGCGCAAGAGAGGCTATCTCAAAAGCACCACGGGCGGTGTTGTGATCGGTCACACACAGTCGTTGAATTCCCCGCGCACGGCAGAGCTCTATCAGCCGACGCGGCGTCATCAGGCAATCGCCGGAATAGTGCGTGTGGCAGTGGGTCTCGACGGTAATAAACGTCATCACCGCAAAGTATACCTCCCGCCGTAGTGGTAGAATTGGGCAGATGAGCGTATTGTCGCCTGAATCAGAACCAGTCGCAGGCGCGCGAGCGCGCGAACTCAAGCGCAGGCTATGGATGCAGGTATACTTGCCGGTCGGGCTCACCGTACTGGCAGCCCTGCTCGGCGCAGCTGCGCTCAGCTATGGCGCATTCGGCGGCCGGATAGACCACGCCCTGCTCGCCGACACTATGGTGATATTGCTGCTCACGCCCGCTCTGATAATTGCCCTATTGAATCTGGTGCTCATCGTGGCGCTGGCATACGGCCTATCGCGTGCATCCACACGGGTAGCCTCGTTGCTGCGCGACGGCCGGCGCATCAGCGCCAGTGCCAACCGCTCCGCCCATAATTACGCGCACAACACCGAGACACAATTCGAGCACATTCAGCGGTTGGCGAGATCCCCCGCACAAGCGCTGCGATCATTGCGGCAACACCTGCGCAGTCTGTGATAATAGAAAGCGAGCGAGTGGATGGGTAATAGCGTCAGAAACCGGGTTGTTCTCGTCGGCGCGCTGCTGGGCGCGCTGCTCGGGTTGGGCGCAGCCTACATACTCGCGCGCCGACACGAGAATAGTGGCAAAGAGCCCGGCTTTTCGGCCAGAGAGACCATCTCGGTTGGAATGGATCTGGTCAAATTGCTGCGCAAGATTGGCGACCTCGCCAGCCGAGGCTGATTTCCCCTCTCAAGATCCGAAACGGAGATCGTCGCGTGAGCGTTGATAAACTGATACTCGCGTCCACCGCTGACTTCCCTCCCAGGCGCTGATTATCTGCCATGACAACCCGGTTTCGAGAGCACAAAACCCTCGCGACGATTATGTTCCTCTTTGGCATTTGCGGTCTGTTATACGATTCTGCCACACCTATCTTCGAGGGTTTAGACGAGGTCTGGCATTACGCTATGGTCAAGCAACTGGCTGACGGCGAAGGTCTGCCCGTAGTACAGCCCTATATGGATAGCCCCTGGCGGCATGAGGGTACGCAACCACCACTATATTACGCGATTCTCGCCGCCGCCACTTCATGGGTCGACAGCAGCGATTATGCCTCCCACCGCATGCTTTCGAGCCAACACCTTACAATTGGCCTCCCGGAGGATTTGCAGGGCGAGAAGTTCTGGTACTACCATACCCGCGCCGAGGATTTCCCCTATCGCCGCACCACTCTGGCAGTACATCTCGGGCGCTGGATCTCACTGCTCATGGCAACCGGCGTAGTAGCAATGGCTTATGGATTGGCCCGCGAACTGTTTCCAAATTGTCCGCAGGTTGCAGCGCTCACGGCTGCGGTCGTGGCTTTCAATCCCGGCTTCCTCTTCATCAGCGCGCAGGTAAATAACGACAACCTAGCGAACCTACTCGGAGCTGCCGCAACACTTCTATTAGCTCGATTGTGGCGGCGTGGCTTCTCGTCTCGGCTCTCGATAGGGTTGGCGATAGTAGGTGCCCTATCAGCTCTCACCAAGTTAAACGGATTGCTGACTCTGCTTGTAATTGCCGTTGTCGCGAGCCTGTGCGCTGCCAGACACCGGGCGCTGAAGCAGTTCCTTTCGCTAGGTCTGCTGTGTGTCGGCGTCAGCACGCTCGTGTCTGGCTGGTGGTATGCCCGCAACTTCACTTTATACGATAGCCTCTTGCCTATCGAGATCCATCACTCATTTGTCACCATACGCGCGCTAACCTTCTGGGAAGTAATGCAGCAGTTCTGGGGACACCATGTCTCATATTGGGGCGTTTTTGGCCTGTCCAACATTGTGATGCCTCCACAAATATATCAAGTTTATGCTGCGGGCAGCTGGATGGCTGGCATCGGAGTCGCGGTGTGGATATGGCGTCACAGGCGTATCATGAGCAGCAGCCTGACCGTGCCCGTATTGCAGGGCACGTTATTGATTGGAGGCACTCTGTACTGGACGCGCACCGGTCCGGGGCCGGCTGCTCGTTTGACCTATCCGGCAATTGGCGCTATCAGCCTGCTAGCTGCAATTGGCTTGCTGGCCATTGTTGCCCCGCACCGCTGGAAACGCCGCGCAGCCGTTACGCTGGCTGCAGGAATGGCTATTATAGCCTTCTCCACTCCCTTCTTCGTCATCCGCCCGGCCTATGCACTAGCGATGCTGCGGCCTCCATTGGCAAGTGATGGCGTTGCAGTGCAATACCCTATGCAAGCTTATTTGGGCAACGAGTTAAAACTGCATGGCTTCGACGTTGCCAGTACCCCTATGAGCGAGATGCAGATCACACTCCACTGGGAAGTGCTGGCACGCAGCGATGAAAACCTGATCGTGTTCGTGCATCTGTTCGATGGACACGGAGAATTCGTTGTCGGACACGACAGCGTGCCCATGGAAAAGAAGTATCCATCTGCCGTGTGGTCGCCGGGAGAGTTGCTAGCAGATATGCACACCTTGAGCGTTTCTGCCGGAATTGAGCCGGGCGAATATCGGCTTGCTGCAGGCATATACCGCTTCAGAGACAATCAGCGTCTGCCGGCCAGTGACTCGAGTGGGAGGCGCTTTGCAGACGATGTAATTCCTCTGGGTCAGATATTTTCTTTTCCGCCCTAGAACCGCAGGATAGGCAGCCGTGCGGCCATTTCAAAGAGCGCAATGCTCGTACAGTACAATCTGAATAATCAACAAATGCGATTTCTCCCCACCGCCAGGATCAGCGCTGCGGAATCGCTAGGTGCCTTTGGAAAGCAATCATATTGAGGCCGATCGGATTGCTTTGCTTGTCCCCGGCGGAACCACTACCATCAACGCCCCCCTCATTGAGCGCGCTGCAATAGCATATCGATTACGCGTGGTCATGTCAGGACACAACCCGGTCATCACCCGCCTGAACGTCGCCGACATGGGCGGCTAACGCTGCTACCCAGACGCGGCCTCAATCTCCGACCGCGTCGGCAATCCGGCCAGTCCCGGGCGCGTGACCGACGCTGAAGCTAGCGAAACCGCAAAACGCGCGGCTCTCCACGGGTCTCCGCTCAGCTGATAGCGCACGAAAAACGCGGCCGCAAATAAGTCTCCCGCGCCGGTCGGATCCTCCACCCGCACGCTCGGCGCCGGGAACTGCCGAGTTTCCGATCGTGCATATACAGTGACCCCTCTTTCCGCTTGCGTCACCACCAGCACGCGGGCGCAGTTCGCCCAGTTTTCCAGATAATCCCAATCCCCGTCAACATCGTCGATGCTCACCACAGCAGCGTCCACCGTCGCCAGTACCTCCGGAGCCTGCGGCCAATCGGCCCACGACACGCGCCCGCTATTGTCCCACTGCCGTAGCCAACCCTGCGGAGTGACACCGATAAACGCATTCGGGAATTGAGCTATAGCATCCGGGTGGACATCATCAACCAATGGCCCTAGATGCACTATCGGCGCTGTCAGCCATTGGGATGGCACGCTCTCAAATCGCAACGGGTCCGCGCGCTGGCGCAGATACTGCACGCGCCCATTCGGGGTGTAGCGATTCTCATATGTAGTGCTAACGGGCGAACGCTGGCTCATAACGGAGATGCCTTCCAGTGGAGAGAGATCCACTTCCGGTCCCACTGCAGCCACAATACCTACCTGCATCCCCAAAGCGTGTGCCATACAGCCGGAGAAAGCCGCCGTACCGCCCAGTACCCTCTCACCGCTCAGAGTAACGTCTTGGACGATGGAGCCCAGCAACAAGTAATCCACGGTGTGCACTTTGCTCCCCGAGCACGCACAGAGGCTATTAACCAATACCTTTAGAAGTAGAAAATAAGAGCTTTAGTCGGGTGAGGGAGCTGCAGCCGCCTCACTGCCAACGATAAACGCTTCCACCATCTGGCGGGCCTGATCATCAGTGTATTGAACGGGCGGCGTTTTCATGAAGTACGCCGAGGGTGCAGGTAACGGCCCGGATAAGCCCCGATCCAATGCCAGTTTTGCCCAGCGCACAGCGTCAATAACTACCCCAGCAGAGTTCGGCTAATCCCATACTTCCAGTTTCATTTCCAGCCTGAGTGGCAAATCCCCGAACGGTCATTCAGACACGATTGAGCGCACCAGTCCTAGAAATTCCTCCCACTCTTCACGGAAGAAGTGAAGAGTGACCTGGCTCAGTTCGAGATGGTACGTCCTTTCTCCATCCGCCTCATCAACCTGCCAGGCGCTCATATTTTCGCTTTCACCCAGTAACGCTGTCGGGAATTCAGTCGAATCCATAAAATTCAATCGGAGATGTTATCGCGCCCCCGGACCCCGCTGCCCGTGAGAGCTGCCCCGACCACGACGGTCTCCACCACCACGACGGTCTCCACCACCACGACGGTCTCCACCACCACGACGGTCTCCACCACCACGACGGTCTCCGCCGCGCGGCTGGTCACGCTCCTGTGCTTCTTCGATACTCCAGCCTTCTATCACAGCCTGACGCGAGAGACGAACCTTGCCATTAGGATCCACGTTGGTCACCATAACGGTCAGTTCATCGCCCACGCGAGCGACATCCTCCACCCTCTCCACGCGATAATCCGCCAACTGGCTGATGTGCACCAAACCGTCCGTACCGGGTATGATCTCCACAAACGCGCCAAAGGGTTCGGTGCGTACCACCCGGCCGGTATAGATACGCCCTGCTTCAGCCGTCTCGGTCAACGCCTCGATGCGTTCGCGGGCCTGCTCGGCGGCCGGTCCTTCCGGCGCGGCAATGAACACACGCCCATCGTCCTGAATATCGATTGCTGCTCCGGTCTCCTCCTGCAGTGCGCGGATGTTCTTTCCACCCGGACCAATCAGCGCGCCGATTTTGTCTTCCGGAATCTGTACGACTATCATCCGCGGCGCATAAGGCGACATCTCTGCCCGTGGCGCATTAATATGCTCTGTCATCACATCCAGAATCTGCAAACGCGCTGCGCGCGCCTGGGTCAAAGCCTCCGCCATAATCTGCGAAGTAATGCCCGTGATTTTTATGTCCATCTGTAGCGCCGTGATACCAGCATCGGTTCCAGCAACTTTAAAATCCATGTCACCAATATGGTCTTCCATACCTTGGATATCTGTCAGAATCACATAATTGTCGTCTTGCTTGACCAACCCCATTGCAATTCCAGCGACCGGCTTTTTGACTGGAACGCCGGCATCCATCAGAGCCAGAGTGGAGCCACACACAGATGCCATAGATGTTGACCCATTAGAGGAAAGTACCTCGGACACCACTCGTAACGTGTACGCAAAGTCCTCTTCGTCCGGCAGCACCGCCCGTAAGGCAGTTTCAGCCAGAGCACCATGTCCGATCTCGCGCCGCTTTGGTCCACGCAAAAACCAGGTCTCTCCCGTGCTGAACGGCGGGAAGTTGTAGTGATGCATGTAACGTTTCTCATCTTCCGGCGCCAACGTGTCGAGCCTCTGAGCCTCGCGCGGTGTTCCCAGGGTGGCCAAACTGAGCACCTGAGTTTCGCCGCGCGTGAACAGGCCGGAGCCGTGCGCACGCGGGCTTATACCAGTTTCGGCGGCAAGCGCACGAATCTCGCCAAGGCCACGACCATCAGGACGTACCCCATCCAGAATACGGGCGCGTACCTGCTCCTTCACGACGTCCTTGAAGGCCGCTTTCACATCACCGATTTCCACATCTTCACGCTCCACAAAACCCGCGAGTAAATCATCCTTCAGGGCATCCAGCGCCTCATCCTGGGTGGATTTTGCTACATTGTCTCGAACCACCGAGGCAACCCGCGCGCCCGTTTTTTCTATTACCTCTTGCCGTACCGCGGAGTTGATTTCCACGCGCGGATAGTCCTCACGCTTTGCCTTTCCCACTTCCTGCCCCATCTTCTCCTGCAGATCAATCAATGGCTGCATGGCATTATGCCCTAGCGAAAGCGCCTGGACTAGAGTTTCTTCCGTAACCTCTTTCGCCCCACATTCAACCATCAAAATTCCATCCCGTGTACCGGCTAGTCGTAAATCGAGCTTTGATGATTCCATCTGCTCAAAAGTAGGATTAATGACAAAGTCACTATCAATCAAACCCACCCGCACAGCACCAACCGGCCCACCGTAGGGGGCAACGCCAAACGGAATGTCAGAGATTGTTAACGCCGTGCTGGCACCAATAATAGCTAAGATATCCGGCTGATGCGTACCATCTACCGAAAGTACAGTGATAATAATCTGAACTTCGTTGCGCAAATCTTTGGGGAAAAGGGGGCGCAGCGGGCGATCAGTCAAGCGGCAAGTCAGAATCGCTCCCTCGCTAGGACGACCTTCACGCCGGAAAAACGATCCGGGGATTCGCCCAGCAGCGTATAGCTTCTCCTCGAAATCAACACTCAGCGGGAGGAAATCAATCCCCAGGCGGGGATTTTTCGACATAGTCGCGGTCGCGAGCAACATAGTATCGCCCTGCCGCACCGTGACCGCGCCGCCAGCCAAACCGGCCAGCTTTCCAGTTTCGACAGTGAGCGTGTCATCGCCAACTGCAACGTTATATTGCTTTGCCTCTAGCATATAATAACCTCCGTTTCCAAACTAAAATGCCCCCAAACAAGTGGATGGGGCGCAGTGAAACATTAGCCGGAAAAGGAGGTCAGGGACTGGAGAGAGAACAGGAAGCGCCGCCTCTATCGCTTCCTGTTTTCTCTCCAATGCCTCACCTACCAAACCGGCCCATCACAAACAAAACTAGCAAATGGATGCCACTCTCTCCACTTGCCCTTCGGTAAAACCCTCCAAGCCTATTTTCTCCGCAGCCCCAGACGAGAAATAACCGCGTCGTGTCTGTCCCGAGCATGGCGGCTGAGATAAAACAAATGACGCCGCCGTTGCCCGACCAATTTCAACAGGCCACGCCGTGAGTGCTCATCTTTCTTGTGCACGCGGAGATGGTCGGTCAGATACTCGATCCGACTCGTGAGCAACGCCACCTGCACTTCCGGAGAACCCGTGTCGGTGGCATCGCGTTGAAAATCCTTGATGATATCCGTTTTTGCATCCTTAGACAGTGTCATGCCACATTTTCCTCAGTCACTGGCCGGCCGGAACACACTCACCCAGCAGTCACCCCCCCGCCTAACCAGTACGGCACATTATACCATATGGACATGTGGGAAGAATACGATGTAGCCTCGCCAACGGCGAGCGGAAACTCAACTAATCGCTCTATCGCCGGTGATTCCGATGGCACTCAAAAAATCCAGGGAGTGGCGATGATGACGAAACCGCCCCAAATTATGTACGCAGGAATACCCTCACTGAACGTCTGTTGCAGCGCGGGCACCCACTCCGCTCTGCCGATGCGGCACTGCCGTGAAATAAGCATCGCTAGAAGTGCGATGTTGATGCTGTTCCACCCTATGACAGTCATACGGTTGATGGTGAGCCCATGCCCAATGGTGCGGTAAACCACGGCAGCCAGTGTGTACAAACTGACCACAACAACCAGAGCACCGACCATCATAATGGCGTAGCGGAGTCCATTTTGCAGTCTCTCAGACATGTCTTCCACAGTGACAGGTGTCGCACCAAGCAGCAAACCCATGACTGCAAACAGCATCACATTACAGATAATGAGTACATCCCTGTTTTCGAATGGCGCCAGAAAATTGAATGGTATTGTTACCAGATATATCACCAACACCACTATTGTCAGCGCCAAAAGCACACGCGGGAATGTGACAATCAACCGGCCAATGCCATGCTTGAAATCCTGGTCAACCGGCGAAGACAGCGGGTCGTACGAACTGGCAATAGCGAGTATCGGAATTGCACCCGGAAGGCCGACAAACATCAGCCGAACGATTGTATCAGTAATCTCGACATCCAGTACTAGGAACATCCCCAGAGTAATTCCGGAGAAAACGAAAGTGGCAATCAGGAACACGCCTCCGGTGACAATAGCTTCAAGAGACTTAATCATGAACGCAAACTTGTTTAGCGTTGAAGCGCCCTCGCAGAGGACGCTAAAGCCAACCACAGTCCAACTCAGTAAGAGAAGGTGCGGAGCCATTAACAGACGATAGTGTGCGTTGTCTGGCGTGAGAAAGGTGACGTACGACACTGCGGCTGCCAGCGCTGCGCTGCCCCAAAGGGCGCGACGATAGCCTTTTCTGGCGGTCACACTCAGGAAGGCCACGGCGAATACCGCAAGAACGGGGGGGGCAAGATGCACTAGATAAGGCATCTGATCGGGCTGATAGACCAGCCGCTTATCGGAGAGCAACCACAATATTACGCCGGTGACAATACTCAGCGGGAGGGCGTGTTTCCAGTTTGTATTGCGGGGTTCTACAGATGTTTCGCTAGTCACAGACTCCAAGCGATGGAACCAAGCCGCGTACAACAGATTGTCTGGCGCGGCCCGATGACAAGCGACTACATCCGCCTTGAATGCGGCCTCGTTGTTTTCTTTCCGTGCAACCTGGAAAAGTCTTTCAAGCTGATCGGGAGCGCCGTGAGCGGCCTCAACCTCTTTCCAGTATTTCATTATTCATATATTTCATTATTCATATTTTCCTTGCGCGCCCGTCTTGGCACGCAAAGTCACTCAATACGCCCGCGCGAAATACACCCGTTCTCTGGCTGTTTGACCACAGTATATACACGAACCACCCTCATCCGGCTGTTCGAGCGGGATGCACCGATTGGTTGCCTTGGTATCAGCCTTAATGGCAATCTCACAGTCCGCACCGCCACACCACCCCGCAAAGGCGAAACCATCGTTGACGATGTCTTTGAAATGCGCGTAGTCACGCGGCTCGTGCGTATTTTCGTCACGGAAAGCGGTGGCACGGTCCAGCAGCGCAACCTGAATGGTAGCCAACATATCTGCCACCGCCACATCCAAACCGTCCTGCGGCACGAATGATTTCCCCTCTCGGCCGGGCACATCCCGCCGCGCCAGCGCCACCGAGCCCTTAGCAACATCCCGGGGACCAATCTCCATGCGCAGCGGTACACCGCGCAGCTCCCAGTCGTTGAATTTGAAACCGGGAGTAAGCCATTCACGGTCATCAACTTTGACGCGCACACTAGCCTCCAGCAATCCGCGGATGCGCTCGACGGCCTCCATCACCGCTGCTTTTTCGGTATCATCCTTGTGGATGGGCACAATCACTACCTGATGTGGCGCCATTCGGGGCGGAAGAATCAGACCCCGATCGTCGCCGTGCGTCATTATCATAGCGCCTATGAAGCGTGTGGAGAGACCCCACGAAGTAGTCCAACAGTACTGCATTTCATTGTTGTGATCCAAGTACTGAATATCGAATGCACGCGCAAAATTCTGGCCAAGATTGTGTGATGTGGCTGCCTGCAGCGCTTTCTTATCTCCCATCATGGCTTCCATCGAGTAGGTCAAATCCGCGCCGGGGAACCGTTCTGAATCGCTTTTGCGACCAACAAAAGCTGGAACCGCCGCTTCATTGCGGGCGAAATCAACGTACACATCCAACATTTGCTGCGTCTCTGCCTGGGCTTCCTCATATGTAGCGTGAGCGGTGTGCCCTTCCTGCCACCAGAATTCAAGCGTACGCAGGAATAGCTTGGTGCGCATTTCCCAACGCACCACACTATTCCACAGATTAATTAGCACCGGAAGATCGCGATACGATTTAATCCATTTCGCATAAGTGTGGCCGATGATAGTTTCCGAAGTGGGGCGCACCACCAGAGGCTCCTCCAGCTGCTTGCCACCGCCAATGGTGACCACCGCAAGCTCCGGAGAAAACCCGTCGACGTGCGACGCTTCGCGATCGATAAAGCTTTTTGGAATAAACATGGGGAAGCCGGCATTCACATGACCGGTGGCTTTGAAACGACGGTCAAGTGCCTGCTGAATGTTCTCCCAGAGCGCCCATCCGTAAGGCTTAACGATCATAGTACCGCGCGCCGGACCATAGTCAGCCAGATCTGCGCGCAACACCAGCGTATTGTACCAATCGTTGAAATCTTCGCTGCGTGAGGGCAATTGTACTTCAGACATTGTTATCTACCCTTAACTGATTGTTCCTTTCTCCACCTTTGGGTGGAGAAAGTGAAACCATAACTACGACGTCACAAATACTTTGTCACTATCCTAGCAGCCTCAAGCGGTGTGTTCACCATATGCAGCAATCCCTTGTCACGCTCATGCACATAATCCCCAGCCTGCTGCAGGAAAACACTGACCATTTGTTGCCAAGGTTCCCCCACCAATATCAGAGATTGGGGAGGGATTTCGGCGATCTGTAACAAACTCCAGCTAAGCGCAATTTCCGAAAGCGTACCGATACCTCCGGGCATGGCAACCGCAGCTTGAGTTCCTATAACCAAGTGATTCAATCGTGCACGCAAATCACTGAAACGAATCTCCTCGGCCACCCAGCGATTCGCGCACAAGCCCGGCACTAGTGCTTCGATGCGCTCACAGGTCACACCAACAACATGCCCGCCTGCTTCGCTGGCCCCACGGCTAGCGGCCTCCATCACGCCGCGATACCCGCCGGTGGCAACAATATATCCATCCTGAGCCAGAAGCGCGCCCAATTCACGCGCCGCGGTATAGGCAGGCTCGCCCTCACACGGGACGGAAGATCCAAAAACTGCAACGATGGATGCCACTGACACGCCGAGAGTGTACCATGGAATGCACACCATGTTTGCTGCTCAGAAACCACGGTTACAGTGTAGATATTCTCTTATCGATACAGAGTTCCCCAAGCACAATTTAATTCGCTTCTCCGAGACCCGGGTTTTCCGTTTTGTATCATCCAGCTGCGCCGACAGGTGTAGCACCATGCAAAGAAGTGACAAATTTCACTAGGATCTGGGTTGCCAATTGGTTCACTTATAGATTAACATAGCAGGAGGTCAGGTTCTGCCGGAGGTGTTTCGGCCCGGTTGGTTCCCGAACTATGAAATGGATAGAAACGCGGTTGCCAATAATATTAGGCACTGGACCATTCCACTGGAAGCATTGCATAACACTGGCTTGCCTGGACCTGTAAGACCCTAGGAAGAATCTATGAACATATCTAAGGCAGATGTTTTCGAATATCACAGCACAAATAGGGCGGGGAAAATCGAAGTGGTGTCCAGCAAACCATTGGAAACCCAACGCCATCTCTCGCTCGCCTACACCCCTGGAGTGGCCGAAGTAGTGCGCGCTGTCGCTGACGATCCTGCAGATGCCTATCGCTACACTGCAAAAGCAAACCTTGTCGCTGTGATATCCAATGGTACCGCGATTCTCGGGTTGGGCAACCGAGGAGCGGTGGCATCCAAGCCCGTCATGGAAGGAAAAGGGGTGCTTTTCAAGCGATTTGCCGATATTGATGTTTTCGATATCGAGGTAGACACAGAAGACCCAGAACATCTAATAGGTGTGGTCAAGGCCATAGCGCCCACTTTCGGGGGTATAAATCTGGAGGACATCAAAGCACCGGAGTGTTTTGAAATCGAAACCCGACTGAAGGCTGCGCTTGACATCCCCGTTTTCCATGATGACCAACATGGTACAGCCATCATATCCGGCGCTGCGCTGCTAAACGCTCTGGAGATAACCGGAAAATCAGCCGAGAGCCTTCGTGTGGTGATTTCGGGCGCCGGTGCAAGTGCAATTGCCTGCGGCGAATTTTATGTAACGCTGGGAATTAAGCGCGAGTACATCATGATGGTTGATTCGCACGGAGTGATATACACAGGCCGTGAAACCGGCATGAACGAATTCAAGACGCGCTTCGCGGCCAATACCGATTGCCGTACTCTGGCCGATGCCATGCATGGTGCGGATGTTTTCGTAGGTCTGTCCATCGCCGACTTGCTCAAACCAGAGATGATCAAAACGATGGCGGAGCAACCAATCATCTTTGCGATGGCCAACCCCGACCCAGAGATTAACTATGATTTGGCCAAAGAAGTACGCCCGGACGCGCTCGTCGCAACCGGTCGAAGTGACTATCCTAATCAGGTGAACAACGTTCTCGGGTTTCCGTTCATGTTCCGCGGCGCGCTGGACGTGAACGCCAGCGCCATTAACGACGAGATGAAGCTGGCAGCCACCCGCGCACTGGCAGCCCTAGCGCACGAGGATGTGCCCGACAGTGTGCTGGCGGCATACAATCTGGAAGCGCTCAAGTTCGGGCCGGATTATCTCATTCCAAAACCTTTCGATTCGCGCGTACTGATATGGGAGAGCACGGCCGTCGCGGAGGCGGCCATGCAGACTGGAGTGGCACGCAAAGCGATTGACCCGGAAGAGTATCGCGAGCAGCTCGCCGCCCGTTTAGGACAGGGCCATCAGATACGCCGCCACATCATCAATAGAGCACGCCAGAAACCCAAACGCATTGTCTTTGCTGAAGGGGAAGAAAACAAGATTCTGCGCGCGGCAGCGCAAGTCTTCGAACAGGGCATCGGCACGCCTATACTGCTGGGTCGTCCGGATGTAATTACACATACGCTGACAGAGCTCGGGCTAAGCTTTGATCCGGAAATAATCGATCCGGGACACTCCCCAGGAATGATAGATGGTGCTGAAGTATCCAAGCGCCTAGCCTATGCCGAGATTTATTTTCGTCAACGCCAACGGCATGGAGTCACCCTGGCGCTGGCTCGCGAGCGCCTCCGAGCGCCAAACATTTACGGTATGATGATGGTGCATGAAGGCGATGCAGACACATTCCTCTCGGGTATGACCTATGATTACTCGGATGTCATACGTCCAGCGCTGCAAATTTTCGGTACCCGCCCCGGGGTTAACCGCGTCGTTGGCGCATATCTCGTAGTCATGGATGAACGCGTTTTCATCTTCACCGATGCCACGGTCAATATAGACATCAGTAAAGAAACGATGGCTGACGCGGCAATTCTGGCTGCGGACTTCGCGAACACACTTGAAATAAACCCGCGCGTCGCCATGCTCAGTTTCTCAAATTTTGGCAGCTCTAAGCACCCGTTCTCAGAAAAAGTACGTCAGGCTGTCAAAATCGTTCAAGAACGACGGCCGAATTTGCAGGTAGATGGAGAAATGCAGGCGGACGTAGCCGTAGTACCGGAACTGATGGAGGAGCGTTTTCCGTTCAGCCGCGTGAAAGGCGCAAATGTACTCGTATTCCCCACTCTCGCTTCGGCAAACATAGCGTACAAGCTTTTGCACGAACTGGCTGGGGCATTGACAATCGGGCCGATCCTACTGGGAATGGGTGCGCCAGTACATGTGTTACAGGCCGGCGACGATTCAGACGAAATCGTCAATATGGCTGCAATGGCCGTGATGGATTCCCAGGGACGTTAACTGAGCCGACTGACATTGCCGCGCTAGGCCAACCCGGTTCCGACAAAGGGTCTTTACTGGTTGGCAGCTGCCCGCAGCACTTCCACCTTGTCGATACGCTCCCAAGGCAGATCGAGGTCATCGCGCCCAAAGTGCCCGTAAGACGCAGTCTGTCGGTAAATCGGGCGGCGAAGATCCAGGTCGCGGATGATGGCGCCGGGACGCAGATCGAAGACCTCATCGATTATCTCGCTGATTTTCTCATCCGCGATTGTGCCAGTACCAAAAGTCTCCACACTGATGCTCAGAGGCCGAGCGACGCCAATGGCATAGGCAATCTGAATCTCGCAGCGTTCGGCCATGTCGGCGGCGACAACATTTTTGGCCACCCAGCGCGCAGCGTAGGAGGCGCTACGGTCCACCTTAGTACAGTCCTTCCCACTGAATGCTCCCCCGCCATGACGACTCATGCCGCCATAAGTATCAACAATGATTTTGCGCCCGGTCAAGCCAGCGTCGCCCTTCGGCCCGCCGGTGACGAATGCTCCGGTCGGATTTGTGATAACGCGTAGGTCGCCGTTCAGCAACTGGGGCGGTAGTACTGGCATGATCACGTGCTCGGTCACTTGTGCCTCAATCTCCTCCGGCTCGATGCCTGGGTCATGCTGCGTGCTTATGAGCACCGTATTAATCCATTTTGGTTTCCCGTAGCTATATTCCACCGTGACCTGACTTTTGCCATCCGGACGCACCCACGGCAGGGTGCCAGCGCGCCGTACCTGCGCCAGCCGACGAGTAAGTTTATGCGCAAGGTGAATAGGCAGCGGCATGAGCACATCGGTTTCATTGCAGGCAAAACCAAACATCATCCCCTGGTCGCCAGCGCCCACCGTTTCAATCTCGGATTCTGTCATCTCTCCGGCTTTCGCCTCCATCGCTTTATCCACACCCAGTGCAATGTCAGCACTTTGAGAGGAAAGTGCGACCTGTACGCCGCAAGTCTCCGCATCGAAACCCATATCGCTGTGGTTGTAGCCAATATCGCTCACCACACCGCGCACCAGGTCGTTCATATTCACATAACACTCAGTCGTTATCTCCCCAAGTAACATAACGAAACCGGTTTTCACCGCGACTTCACAGGCCACTCGCCCATACGGGTCTTGCGCCATGATAGCATCCAGAACTGCATCGCTAATTTGGTCGCACATTTTGTCCGGATGCCCTTCTGTCACCGATTCGGATGTGAACAGCAGCCGGGATGACTTCATAAATGAGTCACTCATTGTCTCGTTACTCCTCGGGCGAATTAGCCACAAAAAATCCCTTCCACGCGAGAAGGGACTTTACAGACGGTGCAGTGGCCTCTCATCATTTCCGAGCATGGCACTGGAGTGGTAACCTGCCACGGGCTTGCCGCCATAGCCTTAATCCGGTCTCACCCGCGCTATGTGGTTGCCGAGGCTTCTTCGGGCAGGCCCCTTCAACTCTCTAGATAAGAGTATGTTGATATGTTTTTCACTTAGAGACAATATACCACAGCCGATTCGGGCTGACAAGGTTTCGAGAAAGAAGGCGATGGTGAATCACTTATTCTTGGTGTGATAGCACCAATGCCGTTAACACCCTTTTGGATTAATAGGTAATTATTGTATCAATAAGCCCTGCCTGCAAGCACTTGAAACACTGTGCGCAGAATGATTTTGAAATCAAGCCAAAGTGACCAGTTCTCCACATACCAAAGGTCGTATCTGGTGCGGTCCTCAATAGATGTATCTCCGCGCAGTCCGTTGACCTGTGCCCAGCCGGTTATGCCAGCCTTCTCGCGGTGGCGCTCCATGTAGCGAGGGATATGCTCCTGAAAGTGCTCAACAAACTGAGGTTGTTCCGGGCGAGGGCCGACCAAGCTCATATCTCCAACAACGACGTTTATTAATTGCGGCAGTTCATCGATTGAAAAACGGCGAATAAAACGCCCCAATCCGGTGCGACGAGAGTCTTCCGCCACTGTCCACTGGCGCTCCACGCTTGCGTCAGTGTGCATTGAACGAAACTTGAAAATCTTGAAAGCCTTGCCATCCAGACCTACGCGGTCCTGGAAGAAAAAGGCCGGCCCGTCAGATCCAAGCTTGATAAACGCCGCCACCATAATCATCAACGGCGACAACAGAATCATTCCTGCCGTGCTGAGGATCAAATCCACTATACGCTTGAGGGACATATGCCATCCGCGCAGCGCTATGTCTCGCACGGTGAGCAGAGGAAGACCTCCTAAATCATCCACCGAGACCTCGCCTGCCATAATCTCATACACGTCTGGGATTACCTTCACACTCACCCGACCACGCTGGCAGCGCGCGATGAGACCCAGCAGCTCCTCACGCGTCGCGTCCGGTCTCGCGATAATTACTTCATCAATCGCGTGCACATCCACAAGTTCATACAAATCATCTGAATGCCCTAACACTGGCGCGCCAAGCACATGGGAGGGCGCTTCACTCCCACCCACTAGACCCACCAGTTGATATCCTAGCCGCGGGGACCAGTTCACCTTTTGAATCACCACCTCAGCCGCGTCTCCGGTACCCAGAACCAGAAGCCTGTGCAGGCCGAGACCTTGTCCCCGCAGCAACTCAAGCACGCTGCTATGTATTCCGCGCCCCAGCAACACTAACACAATAGTCATAACCCAAGCATAAACCACAATCGTGCGCGAATAATCGACCTCGAAAACAGTATTCTTGAACAGTAGCGTGGAGAAGGCGATTGATAGCAATGCGCCGACAGAGACCGCACCGAAGACCGCATAGGCCCTGTCAACCCGCCCGATGTTGCGTGTACCGTGATAAAGGCGATGGAGATAAAACACAGTCTGGATACAAATCACCTGTACCAGAATAACGCGACCATACGTCAGAATTGATTCCAGACCCTGCGGCTCGGAGGGAAAGGCAATAGCGGCGCGCAGCTGATATGCCAGTAAATACGCCAGTGTAATCGCGACTGCATCAAGGAGCAACAGGGATAGGGTCACCAACGATTCGTAGTGTTTCTTATCCATCGTTCATTTCTAGATCGGATCTTTCCGCAAATGCTGTTGCAGTGGGAAGTACCGGCGGAGAAGGCGCGGCCTGCCCCAAGCGTGCAGCAACTGCCGCGCGCATGGCAACGCGATCGTCCCACGGGTATTCCACCGCACCAAAACACATCGATTGCTCTTGCCCTTTGCCACACGCCAGAACGACGTCGCAAGAGGCAGCCAGATCCACAGCAAAGCGAATCGCCTCATTCCTATCCGCAAGTTGCCAGAAAGTATCACCTTCCACGCCGCCCATCTCAGCACATCCGGCCGCAATCTCTGCCATTATAGCCGCGAGAGACTCTGTACGCGGATCTTCAGCCGTGATGACGGTGATATCCGCCAGCTCGGCAGCCACAGAACCCATCCAGCTGCGTTTAGCAACATCACGTAGCCCGGCGGATCCAAACACCACAATTATGCGCCCGACACTCTTTTTTCTGACGGCACGCAGTATTGCGCGCAGCGAATTTGGCGTGTGCGCAAAATCCACCACTGCTTCGAAATCCTGACCGAGGTCGATGCGTTCCATTCTACCAGGAATAGCCGACATGGTTGATATGCCAACCTGAATAGCCTTGATTGGCAGACCCAGTCCTTTACGGGTCGCTGCGATTGCAGCCAGGCAATTAGCCACATTGTACTCGCCCGCGAGCGCGGTCTCAACAGAGAAGCGCTCCCCGTCCGTATACACATCAAAGCGGTTTCCCATACCATAGCTGCGGACGTTCTCCGCGCGTACAGAGGTTGCCAATTGCAAGCCGTAGTCCACACAATCCACCTGCAGTCGTTCTCGGAGGTATTCATAACTCTGGTCATCATCCCGATTGAGCACAGCAAGTTTACGGACACCGCCTTTCAGCATGGACGAAGCCAGACTCTCAAAAAGGGTCGCCTTCGCCTGTAGGTAATCCGCTAGTGAGCCATGATAATCAAGATGCTCGTGCGTGATGTTGGTCACCACGGCGAGGTCGAATTCGCACGCAACCACGCGCTGCTGCGCAAGCCCATGGGAAGTTACCTCCAACACGCAATGGGTCATACCTGCCGCCACCATTCGCTCTAGCAAGCTCTGCACGGCGGCCGCATCCGGGGTGGTCACATGAAAACCAGTGTCCATCAATTCATCACCGATTACGGCGTTTACCGTAGTAATTAGGCCAGCGGGAATTCCGGCAGCCCGTAGAACACCGTGAATCAGATTGCAGGTCGTGGTCTTACCATCGGTGCCGGTGACGCCAATCATAACCAGCCTCCGCGCCGGAAAGCCATGTAGGGCAGCTGCCATGTACCCCACCGCAGCAGCTCCCTCCGGTACCTGTACGTAGGGAACAGACAGGTTGCCGCACGCTTCAGACAGCTGATCCTCTCCAAGCTCACCTACAATCGCGACTGCGCCGGCTTGCATCGCCGCCCGCATGAAGGCATGGCCGTCAAATTCGCGACCACGACGCGCGACAAAAAGTGCCCCTGGCGTTACCAATCGGGAATCCTCGACGACGGCGATGATTTCCGGATCCCCGATTTGATGGCCAGTAGCTGCCGGCACAGCCGCGATAAGTTCGGATAGTTTCACGAGACTAATGTGGAAAGGATTATGATAAACGAAGTGACAGACACCACGGCGATTATACGCCAGCCGTTAACCGAAACAGCCCCAGGGAACAACAGGGTGATCCCGGGGCTGCAGTTCACTGTTATTGGAGAAAGGCTATACCAGACTCTGCTGTAGTGTCTCCAACGCACGGCGCGCCGATCCATCCACTTCATGTTCACCCACACGCACTACGATGCCACCCAGAATAGCTGGGTCCACACGGAAAGAGACCTCAGCCTCACCGCCCAGTTTGTCTTTCAAATCACTTTCAATCTGCGTTTGCTCATTTGCCTGCAATGTGATTGCGCTAGTTACCATTGCAGCCTGCCCCTGCAGCTTGGCTCCTTCCAGAACCTCCACCTTTCCATCCAAGACGCCGGAAAAGAATTCGTCCACCAGCGCTCGCTGGCGGGCTTCATCAAGCCCAACGGCCACAATTTTGTTGGCGGCCGCAATGGCCAGAGTGGCAATCTGAGGGCGCAAATCCAACAAGGCGTTTTCTTTCTGCTCCTTCACGGCTTGCTGCGCTTGATCTACAAGCTGCGCGCGCTCCTCTTCTGCAGTCGCACGCATATCCGCAGCCGTCTTCTCGGCGCGCTGCGTGGCATCAGCTACTATGCTAGCCCTCTTAGTATGCGCCTCGGCTATGATTGTCTCCGCCTCGTTCTGCGCGTTCGCGCGCGCCTCAGCCGCTTCGCGTGCATCCTCAAGGCTCTGCGCAATCTTATCGCGCCGTTCATCTAGAACCTTGATAATCGGCTTGTACGCCCAGAACGACATGATTAGCATCACAATAAAAAAATTCAGTATCTGCACCACGAGATAGCTCAGGTTTATTCCTAGGTTTCCTAAGACTTCCATCTTAATAGCCTCCTCTACAATTCCAATTCAGCCAGCGCTGTTGGACGACTCAGCTAGCAAACAGAATGATAAACGCCACGGCTAGGGCGTAAATCGCAACAGCCTCGGCAAACGCGATACCGATGATCATATTGGTCTGAATCAGTGGCGCCGCATCCGGATTCCGCCCCATTGCCTGGACAGCACCGCCAACCACCGACCCGATGCCGATCCCTCCTCCAGTCACACCGATAGCCGCCAATCCTGCGCCGATTAATTTAGCTGCTTCAACTATATCACCTTCCATCGTACATTTCCTCCAATATTATGTCACACCCTAAAACATCAATGAGCCTCAGCGCCATGTGCCTGTGTTGCCTGGCTCATGAAAACTAAGGTGAGCATAGCAAATACATAAGCCTGAATCAAACCAACAAAAATTTCGAAAAGATACAAACCAGTAGGAATTATAAACGAAATTAATGACCCTAAAATGAATAATAACAACTGACCCGCAAAAATGTTTCCGAATAACCGAAATGTGAACGAAAGAATCTTGGCAAACTCGCTGATCAACTCCAGAAGTCCTACTGCAAAATCCATTGCTCCCCATACGGGCTGAGTTACCAAAGCACGAAAATTAAGGAACTTCGTTATATGACCCATTTTCCGAGCAGCAATGCCAAACACTTGTGTCATAAACACTGAGATTAGTGCTAATGCCAAGGTAAAATTGAGATCGGTAGCAGCAGCTCTAACATATGGAGTAATAGTACAGGAATGGCACAATTCATGGCCATTCCCACCTTCGTCGTGAGGCAACTCATGCCTTCCATCTAGCCAATAGGCTGAACCTATTGGATGTGCTTCGTAACCAGTAAATTTACCATGAGCAGGCTCCAATACGCCGACACTATCAACCCCTGGTATAAGCTCCATCCAGTTCGCTACCAGCACCATGAAGAAAATAGTGGCCATATAAGGGATAAATTTGCGAGCGTTCTTGCGCCCGGCAGTAGTCACGGCCGTATTCCAGAGGAACTCAAACAGGGCCTCCACTGCATTGTAAAAACCGCGCGGAACCATGTCGCCACTGCGGGCCTTGCGCCAGATGAAAAACCCGAGAGACAGAACAAGTATATCAGTCAGCAGAGTAGCCACTAATGTATTGGTCAACGGCTGATTGATAATAGGGATATTTATTGGTGGATGACCTAATTTCTCTCCAGGAAGGAACACATTAGGAGCAATCGTAGGTAATGGCCCAAACTGTAAGTAAGCTCCCAGAATAATACAAGCTAGGACAATCCATCGTTTTGTACCAAACCGCCTTTTAGGAGCCAATGCTGTCGTCACTCTCGAAATCCTTTCCTCTGGATGATTCTGTCCTGTCGCTAAGACTGCGTGTGGACCGAAGAGCCAACCTGAGCGTAATGAACAATACAACTGGCACGCTAAGCACCAGCAATCCGACTGTAAACCATGGTCGCCCTTCGCCGACAAGTCCGTCTAGCCACCGACCGGCCAAAGTCGCAAGCACAATTATCACTATCGTCAAGCAACCAACCTGTCCGGTGACCGACAATAGAGTAACTTGCCATGTCTTCTGGGGATCGCTGTTGTTCACCAATCGCTTCCCGCGCGAAGTTTGCGGATTATATCACAAGCGGGACCGGGCGTCAAAACCGGTCAGAATAGGCCCTGCGCAGCCTGTAATGCCCACGTAAACCACGGAGCCGAAAGCGTGCCCAGCAAAATGATCCCCGCCGACAGAACTGCCAGCGCGAAACCATAAGCGCGTGGCACTTCAACAGCGGCCGCTCCCTCCGGCTCGGGGCTAACATACACGACTTTAAGCACCACTAGATAGTAGTACAGTCCCACGATGGCGTTAAGCACGCCCACGAATGCCAGCCAGACCAAACCAGCTTTCACCGCAGCCGCAAAGACATAGAATTTCCCGAAAAAGCCGGCCAACGGTGGCATACCCGCCAGCGACAAAAATGCCACCAACATCGCAAGCGCTAGGTATGGAGAGCGCCGGCTCATTCCCGCGTATCCAGAAATGTCGTCAGTTCCCGAGCTGCGGGCCACCAAAATTACCACACCAAAAGCGGCCAGGTTTGTGACGACGTACGCCATCAGATAATATATGGTAGCGGCCATGCCCAACTCCGAATACGCCACGAACGCCACCAGCGCATAACCCGCGTGAGCTATTGATGAATAAGCCAGCAAGCGCTTGATGTTCTTTTGCGTTAGCGCCAGCAGGTTGCCGAGCGTCATAGTTACAACCGCCAAAGCCACCAGCATGGGCAGCCAGGATTCACTGGCAGTGAGTCCTGTGATGAACACGCGCATCAGCACAGCGAATCCCGCAGTTTTAGATGCGGTGGAGATAAAACCGGTCACGGGCGTGGGTGCACCTTCATACACATCAGGCGCCCAGAAGTGGAACGGCACGATAGCCATTTTGAAACCGATGCCGACAAGAATCAGGACCGACGCCGCCAAAATAGACGAAACCCCGACCTTGCCAGAGACGAGTACCGTGGCGATCGCATTCAAGTTTGTCTCTCCTGTAAAACCGTAAACCAGGCTGAGACCGTAGAGCATCACTGCGGAAGTGGCCGCGCCGAACAGGAAGTATTTCAGCCCAGCCTCAGCCGAGTGATCACTCCGGTGCACGTAACCGGCCAACAAATACCCCGCGATGCCGGTGGTCTCAATAGCTAAATACAGCATGATGATATCCGCCGCCAGCGCCATGAAGCACATGCCCACCACCGCGCCGAGCATAATGGCGTAGTAATCCCCTTTGTGGGCGACGCCCTTTACATCAACGCTGAGCAGCGCGGTAATTGCGCCGGCGAAAATAAACAGCAAACGGAAAATAAATGCGGCCATGTCGTTGCGGATCATGCCGCCCCAGATCAACTCCCCGGTCGGTTGCGAGAACAGCAGCGCGACCGCGATGATGACGAAACTGCCCACCGCAGTGGTCAAACCTAGCAGCCGCTTGCGGTTTTCAGCGAGGACGACATCCATGGTCATGACCACGCCCGCAAGCACCACCAGAGCCAGTTCCGGAAGGATGGCTAACAATTCAGCAGGATGGAAGCTGCCGATGCTCACTCACTTGCCTCCCAGAACCGCCATCACGTTTTCCGCTCCGCTGGATATTAGCGGCGCCATCAAACCGGGGAACACGCCCAGCAGCACCAGCACTGCCGCCAGCAGCGCGATGGCCACCTTGTCCATCCCGGTAGAGTGTGAAATGTTGCCCTCGAATTCGGCCGGCATATGACCGAAGAAAACGCGCTGCACAACCCGCAAAATATACGAAGCGGTAATTACGATGGCAACCACCGCAATCATGACGATCCAGGTGTAATACGGCGCTATGAAATACTCACTCGTGGCCTTACCTGCTTCCCACAGGCCGAGCATAATGGGCAGCTCGGCGATAAAACCGGAGAAACCCGGCATGCCCATAGACACCAGACCGCCGATAATGAATACCACAGCAACCCAAGGCAATTTACTGGCCATGCCGCCCAATGATGGAATGTCGCGCGTATGCGCCCGGTCA
>Ga0310120_10000745_pt1 | contig 25420 bp, 16 predicted proteins | sample CB27_AW_983_MG_FD_203506 | JGI IMG/M metagenome (GOLD analysis project Ga0310120, IMG submission 203506) | Marine microbial communities from Western Arctic Ocean, Canada - CB27_AW_983 | ecosystem: Environmental > Aquatic > Marine > Oceanic | place: Canada: Western Arctic Ocean | collected...
TTCGCGGCCTGGCATCGGTGGCGAAGATCTGGTCTACGGAGACGCTGGCTGAAGTCCGGGCCTTCAAGTTGCCGCAGTCGGGGACAATCAGTCGCTTCTCTCCTGACGGGGAGTTCGTAGCCGTTGGCTGCCAGGATGGCAACGTTCGAGTCTGGAACGTCAAAAGCGGTGCACGTCAAACAATTATGGTCCTGGGTGGGAGCGTCTCCGATATCCAGTACACGCCGGATGGGAAAACCCTGGTGGCCTCCACGACTTCTGGCCGGATCCGGGCATTCGACGCAGACACCGGGTACGGGCTGCACGACGCCTGGGATCTTCAGGCATACCAGTTCGAAGTGGATGAACACAACGGGACGTTCGTCGCAGTCGGCTGCCAGAATGGAAACCAGTTCCTGATCCGGCTGGAGACCGGCAAGATCACCAAGCTGCTACCGCGGTCTCTCAATACGGTCAGTGACGTCAAGTTCAGCCCCGACGGTTCGACAATCGTCTCGGTGCCGTTTGGCGGTCGGCTTCGCGCCTGGGATACCACAACCCACAAACTGCTCTTCGAGACACCCGAGCTTGACTACTACAACACCGGGGCTTTTCACCCCGACGGAGACGTGATTGCTGTCAACGCGAGCCCCCGTCCCGATATCAAGTGGGGAAAAATTGAACTCTGGGACTGGAAGAACAAGACCCAGGTTTCCGAGCCGTTGATGTCCCTGGGGCAGGCCGACCGGCGGAGAATCAGTTTCAGTCACAACGGTCGCCTGTTGGCGTGCGGCAACAAACAGGGAGGCGTCTGCGTCTGGGAAATCCCCTCCGGCGCCAAGATTGTCGAGAGTTCGCTGCCGGACAACTCCACGATCTCGTCGATCGATTTCAGCCGCGATGACAGCCGCTTGGCCGTCTCGGGTTTTACCCGACCAACCGCGACCGGATCGGTCACGATCATTGATCTGCCGCCGATGGACGAGGTGTCGCCGCTCTGGTTGGCTGAACTGGCCGAGGTGGTGGCACAGCGGCGGATCGACAAGAACGGTGATTCCGTGGCCATGGATCGTTCCGAGTTGCCTGGGCTCCGGGAGACCATCGCTGCGTACGATCCGGAAAGCCGGTACCGGCGATGGGGTCTCTGGTACTTCGACAGCCCGGGCGAACGGACCATGTCTCCCTGGAGCAGAAAGCCGTCAGGCGAACACCTGGCCGAACTTCTCAGGTCGAGGGACCTGGCGAAGTTGCACAAGGTCCTGGAACTGGACCCGAACAACGGGTTGGCACACGCGATGATCGGACACCTCAACTCCGTGTCCGAGCGAGTCAAAGACTTGAAGCCGCAGGCGCTGACCCACTGGAACGAAATGACCCAGTGGCATTCCGGACAGGCGATCGAACTGGATCCGGCCAACGCCGATGTCTGGGCTCTGCGTGCCTTCGTGATGCAGCGGGTGGGGCGTCTTGACGAAATGGAGAAAGCGGTCAACACCGCTTTAAAGCTTGATGGGGACAACATCCTGGCGCATTTCGCTCATGGGTTTCTGCTGCACGGCAAGGGACAGGCCGACATGGCCTTTGCGTCCTTCCGGACGGCCTACGACAAGCTCCCCACCGCCCGCCCCCCGTACGACTGGCAGAACGGACGCCCGTTCCTGCCCGGGATTCTCGACACCCTCATGCAGCAGCGAGATCGGACTCCGAGCTCGCTGGCGGCGGCCGGAGAAACCCGCGTGGCCGAGGACGGCGATTCCCTGGAGAACCGTCGGCTGGAACTGGACTGGCTGACCCGACTGGCCGTAGAGATTTACCCGAAGGATCCGACCGTCTGGCAGACACGATCCAAGGCGCTGTTGCTGGCGGGACGACGGGAGGAGGCGGTCCAGGCGCTGGTTAAGGCGTGCGATGTTGATCAGGACGGGAACATCGATCCGCTCCAGTTGGGCGGGTTGATCCGCGACGCGTCCAACCGGCTGGCCGACCAGAAGAAGTACACCGAGGCGCACCAGTTCTTGCTCAAGTTCGGGGTCCCCAAGCGGTCGACGAAGGCGACGGCCCGCCAGGTGGACCTGAGCAAGTACTACAACCAGTCGCTGTTCGACTACGTGTACCGGGCCCAGGATGTCGAGACTGCCGAGGAAAGACTCTGGAAGGAACTGCCCGTGGGACTGGTCACGCTCAACGGCGTGGACTTCGACCTGCGGGGAGTCGTCCGGCTGATCGGCGGCGACAAGCAAGGCAACCAGTTTTTCTCCAAGCCGCCGAGACGGGTCGAAAAGATCGCGATCAATCAGAAGGCGACCTGGATTCACGTCCTGCACAATTGCTCGTTTGTCTACAGGATTCCCCACGGCAATCCGATCGGCCGCTATCTCCTGCATTTCGAAGATGGCACCGAAGCCTCACTGCCGATCCTGTACGGGAAGCACCTTGTCACGTGGATCAACAACCCGCATGCCACTCCGACCGATGCTGTGATCGCCTGGAAGGAAGGGGATTTCAACCATGCCAAGAGCGTGGTGCATTGCGTCTGGGAGAACCCACAGCCCGACAAGGCGATCAAGGCAATCACGTTCGAGTCGGCGGTCAGCATCAGCTCACCATTCCTGTACGCCATCTCACTCGAGTCCGCGGCGGCGCCGGCCGGTGATCGCGATGTTGCATCGATTCTCGCCGAAGCGCGTCTGAAGATCGCGATGGTCAACGGCGCGACCGCCGTGACGACCAAGCATGTGTCCGGGCTGCTGAAACAGGCCCTGCCCGGGGTCAAGGACAGCGCGGAGTTGAAGATCCAGCATGCGATTGCCAGTGCCGAGACTCTGAAAGCCCAGGGGCTCCATGCAGATGCGCTGAAACTGCTCGAAGGTCTTGCCTCCGACGACAAGGATGCCAGGAACTCACTGTTGAAACTCAGGGGCCGCATCCACCATGCCGCCGGAGATCTCCAGAGTGCGACGAAGATGTTGTCGCTGTCGGTTGACCAGGAGGACTATCGTGTCGGCAAGCCGCTCGGGCTGGATCACCAGTTGATCGAGAGGTTGTTCCGCCAACACGCTGCTGACAAGGGGGAACGCGAGGCCCGCGGGTTCGTTCTCCGGTCACAGATTCCACCCCGCCGACCGGGCACTCCGGACGCGGCGATCGACCTCACCAAGAGCTTCAACGCGGGCCTGCACGAGACATGGCATCGGCAGAGGAACGCGGCATTGGTGCAGCCGCCGCTTTACCGCACGATGCGGACAGGGGTTCACCACTTCCGGGGAATCCCCTTCGACATCCGCGGCGTGATCAACCTGTCGCCCTTCTTGGACACGGCGATTGAATTTCCGTCGCAGGTGCAGAACATCGTTGTCGGCAGGAAGGCGGACCAGCTCCACATCCTCAATACGGGGTGGGCGACGACCGTCACGGGCACTCCGGCCGCGGTCTACCGGGTCGTTTATGCCGATGGCAAGGTCGAGAACTTCGTCGCGCGGTACGAGATGGAGATCGGCGATGCCTGGCTCGCTGGGACCACGGACAACATCCCGAACCTGGTCTGGCGTGGTGAGCAGGCGGCGGTCTTCAACTTCAAGAGGGACACGGCCCTGTACCTGGCGACCTGGGACAATCCGAGGCCGGACGTTGAGATCTCACACATCGATTTCACGGCGACCCTCCGAAGCGTCAATCCTCTCCTGGTGGCCATCACCGCCGAGCGTTTTGCGGACTCGCTGGCCAGCGAGAAGATCGATCCCCGGCAACTGGCTGCACGGGCTGTCTACAACGCCTCCCGGCTGAACGGCTCCAAGAAACTCCTGGAGCATGCCCAGAAGCTGTCGCAGCGGGCGACGACCCGCTCGCCGAAGGACTCGGAGGTGTGGCGACTCCAGGCCGAGATGTTCCTTGCCGTGGGAAAGAACGATGAGGCTGCCACGAGCATCGAGCAGTCGCTGGAACTGGATCGAGAGTCGGGTGCGGCTCTCTACACCAAGGAAAAAGTCCTGGTCCGGCAGGGACAGACCGGCGAAGCGCTCCGCACTCGTTCCGAGGCCCGCAAGAAGACCCTGGAGGGCCGCATCGTGCCTCGCGACAAGGCGCTGCCGGCCAAGTACATCGATCTCACGGCTCACTACAACGCGGCCCTGAGCGAGGACCCCTACCTCGAGGCAAAACGGCAGCCGTATTTCAGCGAGAGTTTTGCGGCGTTGAAGAGTGGGCTGGACAACTACGCCGGCGTCTCGTTTGACGTGCGGGGCCTGGTTGTACTGCACGGTGTGCAAACTGAGCTCCGGCAGCAGTTGGCGGGACTCATCAATGGCGTTCAGGGAATCCCGATCGGACAATCGGCACGAGTTGTTCACCTGCTACACGGAACGTCATGGGGTTTCCGGCTTCCCCATGGCACCATCATCGGGAAGTACAACTTCCACTACAAAGACGGTTCCACACAGTTCGTGGACATCCGGTACGGTGAACATCTTCTCGACTGGTTCCTGCCGGAGAAGCGGACGGTTCCGAGTGCCACCCTGGCCCATTCGCATCGGAGCGTGCGAGAGGCCGACCGGGAAATCGGCTGCTACCGGATGACCTGGACCAACCCGAAGCCCGACGTGCCCCTCTCTCACATCGATTTCGAATCTTACGGGACCGAGGCTGCTCCGTTTCTACTTGGCATCACGCTTGATCAGGGTGCGGATCCCAAGAAGAAATCCAAGTGAGCCAGTGGCAGTTCGGTCGTGGGGCAGCAGCGGCCTCTGGACAATGCTCCCCGGGTCCTCACTTCGACGTGTTGTCCGATCCTGTCCGAATCGCGTAGAGCCGCTTCCGGCCTCTCAGGTAGATCGTCCCGTTGGCGATGGCAGGTGAGGCGATGATCTGATCATCGAGGGGATTGGCCGCCAGTTGTCGGAGTTTTCTCTCGGCGGCGATCACCGTGCAGACACCGGTCGTACTGGCAAAGAGAATGCGTCCGTCTGCGGCGACCGGCGATGCCTTGAATGGACCCTTCAGCCGAGTTCGCCACTGCATGCGGCCCGTCTTGGCGTCCAGGCATTGTGCGATCCCGTCGTCGCTGACGGTGAACAGCAGTCCGCGGTACACCAATGGGCAGCAGGTGTCGGGACTGTTCTGGCGGTGGGTCCAGGCAATCCGTTCGCCGGGCAATTGGCCCCGGCCCCCGGATCTGACAGCCAGGATGTCTCCCCGGAGTCCGCGGACAGCGTAGATCAGGCCGTTGCCGGCCGTCGGGGACGGTACCGTTCGGCCACCGGTCAACCCGGGCAGAAACCAGAGTTGCCGCCCGTTGGCCGGGTCGTAGCCATCGAGCTGGTTGCCGCCCATGATGACCAGTTGACGTTGACCGTCGATGTTCATCAGCAACGGCGTGGTGTAGGAGTCGCACTGTTCGGCGGTCGCACGGGTTGTTCGTAGTGTTTTCCACACCGTGCGTCCGGTCTCAAGGTCGTGGGCCACGACGTAGCTCTCGACCGGTTTCTTCTGCCGGTCGGCCAGCGAGTCCTGCATGCAGACGGTGATCACGTGTCCCCGGTTCAACACCGAACTGTTGGCAAATCCCCACCAGACGGTGAATCGGCCGTGGTCTTCCTGCAGGTTGCGTTTCCAGAGAATCTTGCCGGAGAAATCCAGTGCCGCGATATCGCCCGTGCCGAACTGGACCACGACGCGGTTCCTGGTCGTAACCGCCGAGGGGCTGGCCATGTTGTGCCAGCGGTGAAAGACCTGGATGCCCCGTTTGGGACTGGGGCCGACGACCGGCTTGCCCGAACCGATCTGCCGGGTCCAGGCGATTTTGCCGGTGGACGTGTTCAGTCGCAGAACGAGCAGTTTTCCGTCGTCGGTGTGGCTGGTCAGGAACAGGGCGTTGCCGCGGATCACCGGTGTGCTGCCGCCCCATTCGGGTAAGGTGGCCTTCCACTGGATGTTCTCCGAATCGCTCCAGTGAAGAGGGAGCCCGGTTTCCCGGCTGATCCCGTTGCCGTCGGGCCCTCGCCATTCTGGCCAGTCGGCGGCACAGAGAATGCCGGCTCCAGTCCAGGAGAGTGACAGTGCCAGGACGAGCAGTCGGAAAGAACGTGTGGAAGTCACAGTGCGAGGTTCCCTGGGATCAATGCGCTCGCATTCTCAGCAAACAGGTGTTTGTTGTCACCTCAACAGAGGCCCGAACGCGAAAATCATGACATGACGAGAGACGCGTGGTGCTAGCGATCGGATGGTGTTTTCAGGGTCCAGATCCTGATCGCATTGTCGTCGCTGCCGGTGGCCAACCGGGATCCGTCCGGGTTCCAGGCAATTCCCCGAACCGGTTTCTTGTATTCGGCAAACGTGGACAGGAGTTTGCCTGTGGCCACATCCCACACCTTGACGCTCTTGTCACGGCTTCCGGTCGCCAGTTGCCTGTCGTCAGGACGCCAGACGACGCATTCGATCCTCTCGGTGTGTCCGGCGAAGGTGCGGACGAGTTTTCCCGAAGGGATGTTCCACACGATGGCCTTCTTGTCCCGTCCGGCACTGGCCAGTCGGGTTCCCGTGGAGTTCCAGCCGACGCTCTCGATGGGGTCGGTGTGCCCGGAGAGTGTGCGGGCCTTCGAATTGCCAACGGCGTCCCACACTCGCACCGTGTTGTCGAATCCGCCACTGGCGATCCACTTTCCATCGGGACTCCAGTCGACGCTGATGACCAGGTGGGTGTGGCCCGTGAATGTCCGGAGCAGCCGACCGGTCCTGGCGTTCCAGACCTTGACCATCTTGTCCTGGCTCCCGGTGACCAGTCTCTCACCGTCGGGACTCCAGTCGACGCCCATCACTGCGCTGTTGTGGCCCTTGAGAGTTGTGAGGTGTTGGCCGGTTGCAGCGTTCCACACTTTCACCGTGTTGTCGTAACTGGCACTGGCAATTCTGGTGCCACTGGGATTCCAGGCGACGCAGTAAACATAGTTGGTGTGGCCGGACAGTGTCCGGAGTGTCTGGCCGGTGCCCGTGTCCCAGATCTTGATCGTTCTGTCTCCACTTCCGCTGGCCAGTTGCTTCCCATCGGGTCTCCAGGCGACGCTGATGGTCCATCCTCGGTGCCCCAGCAGGGTTTGTGGCGGCGGATCGATCGCACGAGACGAATTCGGGACCGGGTTGGCCAGCAAGACCAGGAGGCAGAGAACGGTCCGGGATCGGCGGCACGACCCGACGTCGGCCGGTTGTCGGAGGCCGGATTGTGGGTCACCTTGCCCGGAGCGGGATGTTTTCATCTTTCAACCACTTGTAGTGAAAACGTGCCAGGATCGACGGCTGACCAATTTCCGCCGAAATGGTTCGGCATTTCAAGCCAGGAGACCGGGAAACGAATTTTTCAACGCCATTTCCGGGGATCTCCGGCAACCGGTTGTGGTTCCAGGCTGAATTGAGCCGGAAAAGTCGACCCAGACCGATTGGTTGACCCGTGACCGGACAACTCCCAGTTGTTTTCTGGCGGGGTCTGGTGAAAATAGGGGAAGAGTGGTTTTTACCAATGGCCAAGACCCCACAGCATGTCCACTATGTTCGATCCGTACCACAAGTGGTTGGGAATTCCACCCGATCAACAGCCGGCTCACCATTACCGGTTGCTGGGGATCGGTCTGTTCGAGTCGGACGCTGACGTGATCGAGGCGGCGGCCAACCAGAGAACGGCCTACCTGCAGGAACTGGCCGCTGGTGAACAGGTTGAATTGACGCAGAAACTGCTCAACGAAATCACCCAGGCCCGCCGCTGCCTGCTCAATGTCGATCAAAAACAGGCCTACGATGCGCAGTTGCAAGCACAGCAACCAGCCAGCCCCATGGCCGAACCGGTGGCGCCCGCGGCGAAGGTCTCCAAGACTCCGTCTCTGTTGGCAGGACTGGGCATTGCCACCTCAGTCGTCCTGATCGTCGTGCTGATTGTCGTGTTGTCGCGAGGGGGAAGCTCGGGCGGGAGTGATCGGGAGGCGGGCATCCTGTTGATCCGCTGGGAGACCAACCAGCGAGAAGGGGCGGTGCTGGAGGTCGATGGCGAGAGCATTTCGCTGTTGGCCGAGAGAGAGTTCGAGGTTGCGCTGAAGAGAAAGCCGCGGTTTCGGCACCGGATCGTCATGCGAAGGGCTGGCCACAAGTCGATCGAACGTGACCTGACAGTGACTCCCGACGACCGCATGACCATTCAACCCAACTGGCAGCGAGAGAGGCAGTAGAACCCGGCCACGTTTGCCCGCACCAACAGCGGGGTGGAGTGTGGCGAGAGAAGCAGGACGCGATTCGGAAGGGATTCCCGTTCACCATGTCGGATCGAACCCTACACCGTGACAGACCAGCCCCAAACACCCGCCGTCGGCATTGACCTCGGCACGACCTTCTCGGTTGTCGCGCACCTGGACAGCCAGGGGCGTCCATGGACGATCTCGAGTCGTGAGGGGGACCTGACGACTCCCAGCGTCGTGCTGTTCGATGACGGACAGGTGGTCGTGGGTTCGGAAGCGGCCAAGGCGTCGGAGTTCGAACCCGGTTCGGTGGCGAGCTTCGCGAAGCGCGACATGGGGAATCGTCACTTCCACCGCGTGATCGGTGGCGAGCACCTGCCTCCGGAGGTGATCCAGGCGCTGATCCTCAAGAAGCTCAAGGAGGATGCGGTCCTGAAACTGGGGAATTTCACCAAGGCCGTCATCACGGTTCCCGCTTATTTCAACGAGCCGCGACGCCGCCGCACCCAGGACGCCGGCCGCATGGCGGGTTTGGATGTGCTGGACATCATCAACGAGCCGACCGCGGCGGCGATCGCCTACGGGGTTCAGCAGCAGTTCCTTGACGAACAGGGCTGCAGCAGCCGGTGTGAGACGATCCTGGTCTATGATCTCGGTGGCGGAACATTCGACGTCACGCTGTTGCGGATCGAGGGACGGGCGTACACCGCGATCGCAACCGGTGGCGATGTGTTTCTGGGGGGGATTGACTGGGACCGGCGGATCGCCGACCTCGTGGCCGAACGCTTCCAGGTCGAGCATGGCGTGGACCCTCGCGAGGATGCCATCGCCATGCAGTCGTTGCTCCGCGAGGCCGAGGACGGCAAGCGGTCGCTTTCGGCCAGGGAGGATGTGCGGTTGCGGTTTGCACATGAAGGGCAACGGGTGCAGGTTGATCTTTCGCGAGGGCAATTCGAGGAATCCACCGGAGACCTGCTCGACCGCACCCTGCTGACCACTCGCAGGGTGATGCGCGAAGGCAACCGCTCGTGGAGCGACGTCGATCGACTGCTGCTGGTGGGGGGATCGAGCCGTATGCCGGCGGTGCAGCGGATGCTCGAAGCGGAATCCGGCATTGCCGTGGATCGATGTCTGTCACCGGACGAGTCGATCTCTCACGGTGCGGCGATCTACGCCGGATTGTTGCTGGGGTCCGACGTCGCCTGCCTGCAGGACATGTCGGTCAAGAACGTCAACTCGCATCACCTGGGAGTCCTGGGGGTCGAAAGGGCCACTGGGCGGAAACGTCGCCAGTTGATGATCAGTCGCAACACCGTGTTGCCGGCCAAGTCGACTCACCAGTTCTTGACGCTCAAGGATGATCAGCCGAGTGTCGAGGTGAACGTGATCGAAGGGGGAGACGACAGCGGCAACGACGCCACCCAGATCGGCCGATGCGTCGTCAGCGGGCTTCCGACCGGGTTGCCCGCGAAGACTCCCGTCGAGGTGACCTTCCAGTACGAGTCCAACGGGCAGCTGGGTGTGGACGCCTGGATCCCGTCGGCCGAGAAGCGGGCACACCTCGAGATCAAGAGAGCGACTGGACTGACCGCCGACGAAATCGAACACTGGTCCGAGAGGATTCAGTCGGGACTCAATCTTTCGGCAGAGTCCGAGAGCGGGATGCCGGCGCCGCAGTCGGGGGACGTGACGCCGGTCGACGATGGCGAGATTGTCGAACCGTCAGTCGGTGTGGATTCGGTGACGGCGATCGAACCTGCCACTGCTGCTCCTGCTGCTCCTGCTGCTCCTGCTGCTCCTGCTGCTGAAACCGGTGGCTGGAAGTCGCGACGTGCCAAGGTTACGGCGGGCGACGAGGAGCCGGCGACGTGAACGCATCGATGATCACTGTCTCCAACGGACAGGAGTTCTACCGGATTCCTGTCACGGACCTGGACGAAGCGAAGCAGGACGGCTTCTATGTTCCCGCTGAGGTGCAGCGGACCATCGTTTCGGATGGCACCGAGCTGTTCGAAGTGCCGTTGGCCGATGTCGCAGAAGCTCAACGCGACGGGTTTCGCGACATCCTGGTCGGAGAGCGGGCGGTCGCCTCGGATGTCGAGGCGGCGGCAGGACCCGTGACAGGCCACGTGGACGTCATCCCGTTGACGACGCGGCCGGTGGCCGAATCGCGGCCGGCGTTTCCGGTCAAGGTCGAGGTGAAGACTGAAACCGAGGAGGGTGAGACGCGTTCGGTAACCGAATCGCCGCCGGTGCTGGTCAAGGTGGAGGTGGAGACTGAAACCGAGGAAGGTGAAGAGGACGAGGAGGCGACCAGTGCCAACCGCCGGCAGTTGCTGGGTGTTTTTGGTTTCAGCAGCCTGGTGCATGCAGCCGCGGTGCTGATCCTGTTGTCGATCATCATCCCGATCGAGATGGAGGACCGTGTCGAGATTCTCTCGGCATTGCCGACCGTGGATCAGGAGGCCGTGAAGTTCGAGGAAGTGGCCCTGGTGCAACCCGAACAGATCGAACAGGACGAGACCTCCGAAGTCGTTCAGGAACTGATCACCGACAGTGACAAGGTGATTGAGATCGACATCAATGACCTCGAGATCTCTTCGGCGATCCCTGAAAAGACAAGAGGGGCGGGAAACCCGGTCGCCAAGATCACCGGTGAACTCGGGGGACGCAGTCGGGCCGGGCGAAGTTCCCTGGTGGCCCGTTACGGAGGAAACGCGGCCAGCGAATCGGCGGTCCGGGCGGGTCTGGAGTGGCTGGCACGGCACCAGAATGCCGCCAACGGCAGCTGGAGTTTCGATCATGTCCACGCGGCCTGCCAGGGATCCTGTTCACAGCCGGGAAGCCTGAAGAAGTCGCCCATGGGAGCCACTGCGATGGCCCTGCTGTCGATGTTGGGGTCCGGTGAGACGCACTTTGTCGGCAACTACCGCGAGCAGGTGTACAAGGGCTTCGATTACCTGCTGACCTACGCCAAGCAAACATCCAGCGGCCTGGACCTGCGGGGTGCGGCCGAAGGAAACACCGGCATGTACATCCAGGGACTTGCGACGATGGCCCTGTGTGAAGCGGTGATCATGAGCGAAATGGCGCTCAAGCAGAGGTCCCGTTCACGGACGAAGACCAAGAAGAGTGAGCAAGTGGACCGCAAGGTGGCCACGTCCAGCCTGAAGCGATTGAGAGCCGCCTCGCAGCTGGCCCTGAACTTCATCATGCAGGCCCAGGATCCCGCAAATGGGGGCTGGCGGTACCAGCCTCGCAAGGGTGGTGATACCTCGGTCCTGGGCTGGCAGATCATGGCGCTCAAGAGTGGCCAGATGGCCAAAATGCAGATCCTGCCCGACACGATCCGCAAAGCCTCTTACTATCTCGACTCGGTCCAGATCGATGGCGGGGCTGCCTACGGGTACACCGGTCCGCAGCGAAAGGCCTCGACGAGTGCCGTGGGACTCTTGTCTCGCATGTACATCGGCTGGGGCAGGAAGGAACCGGCACTGGAAGCCGGAGTGAAATATCTGGCCGCGACCGGGCCAAACCGAAACGACATGTACTACAACTACTACGCCACCCAGGTCCTGCATCATTGGGGTGGAGAAGAGTGGCAGAACTGGAACAAGGTCATGCGCGAGCAGCTGGTCAAATCCCAACGCAGGACGGGCCACGCGGCCGGGAGCTGGGATGTGGCCGACGGCCACGGGAGAGCCGGTGGGCGGCTGTACATGACCAGCCTGTGCGTGATGACGCTGGAGGTCTACTACCGGCACCTGCCGCTGTACCAGCAAGCCGGTCAGTTGAAATCGCCCACGTCCAAGAAAGACCGGAAACGCTCCGGCTCCAAGAGTTCGAAGAAAGCCGCCGGCAAGAAGGCCGCCGGGGCCAGGTAGGCTACCCGGTCGGCAGCGATCACCGGCCTGTGTTCTCTTCGATGCGGTACAGGTGTGTGTCGCTTCTGAGGAAAAGTGCACGTCCTGCGACGGCTGGTGAGGCAAGGAAACTGCCTTCGAGTTGGTTGGTCGCCATCACCTTGAACTCTCGGCCGGCCCGGACAACGGTGGTTTTTCCTTCCTGGTTGCAGAAGTAGATTCGGTCTTCAACCTGGATGGGAGATGCTCGAAAGTTGCCACCCAACCGGTTCTTCCAGGCAACCTTGCCGCTGACCGCGTCCAGGCACATGGCCGTCCCCTTGTCATGGACGACATACAGTTCCTTGCCCACCAGCAGCGGTGAGGGGACGTGCGGGATGCCGCCGGACTTGTGCCAGGCAAGTTGGTTGTCGGCGATCTTCCCCTTTCCACCGGGCCGGATGGCGTAGACGGCGTGATGGTCAAGCTTGATCGAACCAACCACGTAGAACATGCCGTTGCCAAACGACGGTCGGCCCACCAGCGAGAAGCCCATGTATGGCATCCACCACACTTCTTTGCCCGTTTTCACATCGTAGGCGGCGACGTGTTCAGCAGATGTGGCCACCAGTTGCGTGACTCCGTCGACTTCTACAACGAGCGGAGTCGAGTAGGCCATCTTGAAGAATCCCTTGCCGCTGACTCGCTCCAGGTGTTTTCGCGACTGCTTCCAGACGACGGAACCATTTCGCTTGTCGAGGGCGGCCAGGAACTGGCTGTCTGTTCCGTCGCAGCAGAGGATCAGCTTGTCCTCATGCAGGATCGGAGAACTCGCCGCGCCCTGCGGTGCGACGAATGGAAGCGAGGTGTTTTTCCAGACGACTTTGCCGTCGGTATCCAGGCAGACCGTTCCGCGGGACCCGAAATGGACAAACACGTGCTTGCCGTCGAGAACCGGCGTGGGTGAAGCAAAACCGTTCTGGACATGTTTGGGACCGACGGCATCGGTCGTCAGGACTTCGATGTTGTGGACCAGTCCACCGGTGGTCCGATCCACACAGATGGCCCGAAGCGACTTGCCGCCCTTCTGAGAACTGGTCAGCCACACCTGGTTTCCGGCGATGACCGGCGACGACCACCCCTTGCCGGGAATGGTTGTCTTCCAGGCGACCGATTGCGACTCGCTCCATCGAAGCGGAACTCCCTTGGCGTTGGAGTGACCTTGGCCATCGGGGCCGCGAAACTGCGGCCACTGTGCCCGGGAGGTGGATGGCGACCAGAGAAACAGCAAGCCGGCCAGGAGGCAGAGAGTCACACGTCTCATGGGACGCCATCCTTCGCGAAAACGCGTGAGGAGGGAATACGGATCGAACGCTGGACGGTTGTCGATCGTCGAGATCAGTCGGTGGTGAACGGCGAGGCCGGCAGCCCCTCCTTGTTGTACAGGTTGATGCCGACCGGGTTGGATTGGTACCCGAACCGGACGTGCTTGGGCCGGCTCACGTCTTCAGCCCAGACGACAACCGATTCGCCGTCGATGCGGGCCTGCGCCCAGTGCCACTTGCCGTTTCCTGCCTGGATCGCGAAATGGGTCAACTCCACGCCGCTGGTTTCTTCGGTGGGCTTGAGGCCGTCTTTGCTTGCGGTCATCAGGCCGCCGCCGACGTGGTCGAACGAGATGCGGATCTTGTTGCCTTCGACTTTCATGTTCTTGTAGAGAGGGCCGCAGGGAACGATGTCTCGACCATAGTCCTTGGCCAGGGCCAACTGGGCCAGGCGTGCGCCGACGTCCTGTTTGTTCCTGGGGTGGATGTCGCGGGCAGCTCCGATGTCGATGATCACGGCCATGCCCGTGTGGGGAATCCGCAATGCCCGGCGTTGTCCTTCGCGGACCGGACCCCAGCCACCACCGGCGGGGTTCTGGTTCGGATTCTGGAAGTTGGCCAGTTGAACCCAGTAAAACGACAACCGGTTGTTCTCGAATACCGTCCGCCAGCCCTTGACCAACGCCTCTTTCAGGTATTCGTAGCGCAGGCCGTCACCTGCATTGGATTCGCCCTGGTACCAGATTGCCCCGCGGACGCTCAGCGGGATCAGTGCGTGCACCATCCCGTTGTAGATGTGCGTAGCGCCGCCCTTGGGTGAGAAGTTCAGCCTGGGCGGGGTGCCGATCGCTTTGCCCGCCTGCACGTCCAGCCGCGCCTGCTTCAGCCATTTCTCGACATTGGCCAGGTACTTCTGGTGGTTTGCCTTGCCGGCAGGTGTGGCCGGATCAATCGCGTCGAGGTTCTCGACGTAGTCTCTCAACTGCGGCACCTGCTTGAAGCCGATTGGCGGAGTCCACGGCTCGATTCGCGTGCCACCCCAGTTCGTCCCGACCAGGCCAATCGGCACGTTGAGCTCTTTCTGCAGCGCGCGTCCGAAGAAGTAGCCCACCGCCGAGAAACCGGCAATGTTCTTCGATTCGCAGACCTGCCAACTTCCGCGGGGGTCTTTCAGCGGGACCGGGCCAGCCACGTGACCGCCGACGTTGAACAGCCGGATCTGCGGGTGATTCGCCGCGGCGATCTCCTGCTTGGCATTCATCGTCGCGCCGACTCTCCACTCCATGTTGGATTGTCCCGAACAGATCCAGACTTCGCCCAGCAGCACGTCCTTGAGAGTGATCGTGTTTTTTCCCTTGACGGTCAGCGTGTGGGACTTGCCGTCGGCTTTCATTGCCGGCAGTTCCACGCGGAAATTGCCGTCATCTCCGGTCGTCGTGGTGGCCGTTGTTCCCGAAAACTCCGCGGTGACTTTTTCACCCGGAGCCGCCGAGCCGAACAGGCGGATCGGCTGATTCTGTTGGATCACCATGTGATCGCCGAAGACGCGGGACAGTGTCACGGCGGCGCGAACGGAATCGGCAGCCAAGAGGGTGGCCATCATCACGGCCAGAAAAATTGCGCGGTTCATCGAAGACTCCTTGTCGGCTTTGTGCGGTCCGGCAGGCAACAGACGGTGCCGGCCGCGGCTCGCTTCTGCGTGTGGCCGAGGCTAACACAGCCGAGTTCAGTTTCTCAAGCGTTGGTCAGGCAACGCCGTGCGGGTTGCACGAGCGATCAACGCGAGCGGATGGTCTTCTGGAAACGGCAGGCTATTGGCTGGGTCGTTGCCGTTTGGGCAGAAGATCGCTGAGACGGATTCGTTGAAACGTCATGTGTGCCTGGCTGCCCTCGTACAGGATGCCGACGGTGTCTGCATCGATCATCGTCATGCACGAGTAACCGGCTCCCCGACCCTCGTCGAGCAACACGCGAAGTCGTGTCGGCCAGGTCATTCCCATGTCGTTTGAGGCCTTGATCGTGATGCGGTCGCGTCCGCTGGTGCTGTCGGGATTGGAGAACAGCAGCCGCCGCCGGGTGCTGCGGCCGAGTTCCTGGTCGACGTTGATCAGGCTGGCCATGCAGGCTCGCGGTTCAATCAGCGACTTCCGTGAGGTGGGATGCGGCTGCCATGTTGCTCCCATGTCGCTGGTTGTCATCACGACCCGGTGGGATTGGCGGTTGTACCGACAGTTGAGCATCAAGACACCGGGTGCGGTTTCCACGACCTGAGCCTCGGTGGTGTCGTCAAATGCGCCGGTGCCAATGTTCCAGGTCTGCCCGTGGTCTCGGGAGTAGATGATCGTCGAATGCGGCAGTCGTTTCTTTGAGGGTGGATCCTGATACTGGGCGGCGAAGACCAGCGTCCCGTCCCTCATGGTGATTCCCTTGCCGGGGCCCTGGAGCAGAAAGCACCACTCGGGACGTTTGACCTGCGAGGTGATGTTGATGGGCTTCGACCAGGTCCTGCCGTCGTTATCGCTGCGAACCAGCATCAGCTGCCCGGTTTCGATTGGTTTCAAACCGGGGCCGGAACCACGCCACGACCGATTCCCGTGGCTCCAGGTCGCCACCACCCAGATCGTGCCTGTTTTGCGGTCGACCAGCACGGCCGGGTCGCCGATGCCGTCGTAACGCCACCTGGGGTCACTGCCCATGTCCATGATCAGTGTCATGGGTTTCCACGTGCGTCCCCCGTCGGTCGAGCGGGACAGCCCGACGTCAATATCCCCGGGGAGGTCGCCACCGCCGCGTCTTCGAACATCGTAAACCGCGATCAGCGTCCCGTTGTTGGACGTCGCCAGTCCGGGAATGCGGTACGTGTGAACTCCGTCGTCGCCCCCATTACGCAGGGCGACTCCCATGCGTTGAATCGACGGTGCGGCTTTGAGCTTGACCGTACTGCCGTTCGAGAAGGTGACCGTGTTGCATGTCACCCCGATCCGGTGGTCGATATTGGCGGTTCCAGCGACGCGGCCGGCGATCCAGACGTAGTTGGTTCCCTCGCTGAGCCGGAGAGAGGATCCGCGGAGTGAGATGACCAACGGGCTGCTTGTGGCTTTTCCCACATCCAGCCGCGCGACGTGTTTGCCTGCCGCGAAGCGGCTCGTGGATCCGCCGTTGTAGATGTCGATGGACAGGAGGTCAGAGCGATCGTCGGTTCCCTGAAGCGTCGCCCGCATTTCCGTCAACGCAATCGGGTCGAGTCGACCGGTCGTTACGACTCTCAGCTTGGCCAACGGGCTGGCATCGTTGCCGATGAGTGCCGGGATGGTGACGGGCACGACCTGGACGCTCGCGATTTTCTGGGGTCGAGCCGGCGTGATGCGGACTTCGTCGATCAGGATTCCGGTGTTCGGTGGGCTCGTGACGGTGAACCGCAATTGCCTGGTGTTGGTGTCTTTCAGGGACACCCTGACGAAAGAAAGAAACGGGCGCCCAACACGAATCTGTTTGTCGCCGTTGAAGATCTCTTTCCATCCGGCCTTCGTGTTCCGCTCGATGCGAAACGAAAATGGGCTGCGTTTGGTCCAGCGTTCAGCCCAGAATGTCAGGTCGCTCGTCGATTCCAACGGCTTTGCGATCCGGAGTGTGACGCTGGTCCTCTTTCCGCCGGTCAGTTGCAGGCAGTGTTTCCCGGTCTTGGCGTGTTTGTGGTCGATGATCGTCGCGCCGGACGTCGGAATCCAAGTGCCGATGCGCGTTTCGAGCCTGTCAAATCCTCCCGGTTCAGCTTGCTCAAAACCGGCAGCCGAGTTGCTCTCAGACTCGCGGTTCGGGGGCAATTCGGCGAGGCCGCCTGGCGTGATGACAGCCAACGCCAGGGCCAGGAGCAACGCGGTTCTTTTTATCACTTGCAGCATCGGTTGATCGGCAGTTCTTCGGTGTGATCAGCGGCTGTCAGCCAACAGATGTTCCCTTACCGGTGGCTCTGTCTCGAGTCGGCGGTGTGACATTGCGCGTCATTTTCCTCGTCGACCGTATCCCAGGAAACCTGCCATTCCCACAATCCGCCGACGAGCAGCAAAAGAGCAGCGCAGGCACCGAGTTTCAGCGGCCAGTCCATCCACGAGTCGTTCCACCACAGAATTGAGGCGTAAAGGCTGGTGCCGATGAGACTGACGTTCACAGCATGGCGAAACACGGTCCGCCCAGTCGCTTTCGGATTGGCCCTGCTTAAAAGTCCCAAGGGGACCGGTGGCCTTCAGTTCTTGGCCGGTTTCGATGCGACGGTCTTCTGTTTGCGGAGGTAAACCCACACGAAGCCGTGGGTTTCCGACCGGCGGCGGTCGTAGGAGGCCATCTGGATCTGAAAAGGCCGAAAAATCTCGGACGCTTTTCGATATCGATCGAGCACGTCTTTCGGGATTCCGCCTTTGCGTCCGACGGACAAATTCCGCTCTTCCACCACCTTGAAGTAGGCTTCTTTCGCCGCCCTGTACTTGGGCCGAAACGCTTTCTTCTCGCGCTTCTTCGCGGCGGTCAAAGGAGTCAGCGTCTTCCAGTGCCACTGGACATCGCCGACCAGGAGATCCATCCGTCCGTCGCCGTTGTAGTCGGTGACGTGGACCTTGGTGCGACTTCCCGGGTCGGTTGGAGTCGTCCCTGCGTCGATCTCAACGAATTTCCGCCTCGGAATCAGGACAGTCCGGTCACCGTACTTCGGCTTGTTGTTTGAGCCGACATTGCGGTACCACGCGGCCTCACCCCATTCGCTGCCGACGACGAGGTCACAAAGACCGTCACCGTCCCAGTCCGCGTGGTGCGCGTTGCTCCCCTTGACGCGTTTGCCGGTCACGGTTGTCAGCTTCGTGGAGTTTGTGGACCAGGCCGGAACCTGTCGCGTTCCCTGGTTGGTGATCACGAACACACCACTGGTGCGGCTGCCGATCACCAGGTCGAGGTCCCCGTCGCCGTCCATGTCGACAGCTTCCGGGGTGATCGACGTGCTGCAATTCAGTGGCGATCCGTCCGAGACGGTGAGAAAACGTCCCTGGGCAAAACGTCCCGATTCACCACGCTCGAAAAGGTAGACCTCGCCGGTGTAGGAACCACTGAGGATGTCGAGATCACCGTCTGCATCGTAGTCCACGAACTGTGGACAGAAGGAGATGCATCACGTCGACGGGATCGAAGCGTGTTCTCCCCCCGCGGACAGGTACTCGAAGTTCTCGTACTTCGGTTTGTCGTTCGTCCTGGTGTTTCGATAGATGCGGAGCTTGCTGTTGGCAAAGCCCTGCTTGCGGAGTTCGGGGTCGTCGGGCAGACGCGAGATCGGGAACGATCCCCTGCCAAATTCGCCGACGAGCAGGTCGCGAACTCCGTCGCCGTCGAAATCAATGATGCAGGGTGCGGCGTGCCCCACGGTGACGTCGATGGCCTTGCCCTTCGCATTGAGTCGGTACGGCTTTTCGAACACGTCGGCGGCGGAAGCGGTCGAGACCATGACCGCCAATCCTGCGGTCAGGCATGACAGTGCCAAGCGACGCCGTTTGTTCATTTCCGGATGCTCCAGAGACAACCACACAGAGAATCAGCCAGCAGTGTTCGTCTGTTCACCCGTTGCCGGCTGACGCAACGTGCACACCGGGCATCGTGACAATTCAGATCCCCGGTGGTCAACCGCGGAGTCGACTGCCCGGTCAGGATCTCATCGACTTCTTCAACATCTTGACGGTTTCCAAGGCGTCCTCGACACACGAGCCGGTGAAGTCGTCAAGCCGCTTGTTGGCCTCGGCCGCCTTCCCGGATTTCCGTTCCTTGATCGCGTGTTGCTCGGTTCTTGAGGACTGCTGCAGCCACCGCCGTTCCAGTTGATCGAAGGCGTTGCGGACCATCGGTTGTCGTTTCCGGAATTGGGTTCCGGTGTCGTCGCCCTTGATGCGGTCGAGCAGGTCACGGAACAGCCACCAGTAGGACTCTTCGGAGAAGGTGTCGCGTTTTGCCCGATCGGGGCGAGTAACGGTTTTTCCCTGGCGACCGGCCCGGGTCACGACCTTGGGCAGCCGGCTGGTGGTGGCGAACACGGGGATGTAGAGGCCGGTGCAGGGGGTGACCGGTGTCCACCACATCTGCGCAAGGCGATCATCCTTCTCGGGCAGAATGAACACCGCCGAACTGGCCGTGTTGCCCCAGGTGAACTCGGCTGGCGAACTGTGCATGCACAGCGTCAGGAAATCCGGCAGCGCGGCATTGAAATTGGGTCCACCGAGAAAAGTCCCCTCGAAGTGGTCGCGCAGAACCCGCATGACCCACTGCGGCGAGATGTCCCCGTCTTCCTTCTGGCAGAGGAGTTGACGCGATCGCTGAACACGCAGTTGCGAAAGTTGCAGTGGAGTTTTCAGGTCGATGTAGGCCCTGGCAAAATCGAAATCACTCTTTCGCTCTTTGGGCCACCAGCCCCGGTCGATGGCGTAGTCGACCAGGTCGTGGCTGGCCAGGTCCCAGCGGTTGCGGATAGACGGCTGGTTGGAAATCGTGGCCACTCCCCGGGTGACCCGTCGGGCCACCCAGCGTGTGCCCACGGTTTCGAGGATCCAGGCTTCCTTGCCGTCGGCGATGATATAGGAATTGTCGTAGCCGCCCTTCTCGTGGCTCATTCCCGGCACGCCCGAACCCCATTGCCCGTAACGCTCGACCAGGTCGGTGATCGCGTCCAGGGCCTTGCGGGCCGTCCGACCGCGTTCAAGACCAAGACGCAACAGGTCCATTCCCAGCAGTCCCGGTTCCGGCGGCTTGCCCGCCTTGCTGGCGGCCACCGCATCGGAGAACGTCTTGGTGAAAATCGCCTCGTTACCGATCGCCACACCGAACTCGTTGATGCCCTCCTCGTAACCCCAGCACCAGTACGGGCTCGATCCGATGGTGGCGTGGGTCCGGGGAACCTGGGGGATGGTCCGATACTCGAGTTGGAGTGTGTCCCCGGAGCTGTGTTGTTTGGCCGGATGGCGGACAAGCGGCTGGCAGTCGAAAACCGGGCGGTCGCTGTTTTTGCCGAGGACCGTGGTGCCGGTCGTCGTGGCATCAGGCATGGCGACCATCGTGTCACATGACATGGGCCATGTGCGTTGATTCACCTCACGCGGTGACCGCGAACGCGATTCGCTTTCTGCGAGTGCAGATAGCCCACTGAAGGAGAGCAGGCCAAGAAGACCACCTCCGGCGGCCGTCCCGTGCTTGAGCATTGTCCGGCGACTGACATGGTCCGGGTTCTGAATTCTCACGAGATGCGTCCTCGGATGTCACCAGGTGTCCGGCTACGGCTGCGGGCGGTCGTCGAATCCACCTGGCCGGTGACCTTTCGACGGCCGGTTTTCTTCCAATACTTGTACCATTCCCGGCGAACGTTGCCCCGTTGAATGCCTCGATTCGAACAACTGAAATCCCGAAAAAAAAAGATCGGTTTGTCGTGAACTTTCCACCGTGGCATGGAACTGTAGTGGTGTGATGAGTTGTTGATGGCATCACGGGATGCGGGCCGAGATTCAGGACAAACTGGTTCAACTGTCGGAACATCAATCATGGCCGCATCGAATTTCGGGACCCAGCGAGGCGACTCAGATGCGTTGCCGTCTGCTGTGCCAACTCGGCCGAGCGTCGACGAAATCGGTGAAACGTTGCTTGTCCTGAGAGCTCAACGGCGGGACGAATCCGCCTTCGAACAATTGATCAGCCGGTACGCCGATCGCCTGAGGTACTACGTCCGTCGATTGCTCAACACCGCTGAAGGAGTGGATGACGTACTCCAGGAGGTCTGGCTGGCGGTGTTTCGTCAATTGCCACGGCTGAGAAGTGCCCGTGCATTCAGTACCTGGTTGTATCGCATTGCGAGGAATCACGCATTTCGTCGCATTCGCGACCGTGACGAGTTCGTATCGGTCACAGATGAGACCGAACCGGTCGCTGCCGATTCCCCCGAGCCGGAGTTCGGTGCCGACGATGCCAGCCTGATCCACGAGTGCCTGGCCGAGTTGACGCCCCATCACCGGGAGGCACTCACGCTGCGATATGTCGGCGAGATGACCTACGAACAGATTGCCGAGACGATTGACTGCAAACTGGGGACGGTGCGGTCCCGTCTGTTTCACGCAAAGCACGCCCTGCGACGTGCGATGGAGAGTCGAAATGAATCACAACGACACGTTGTCTGAGAAGTTGCTTGATTGCGACGGAGTTTCCACCGATCCCGACAGCCTTATCAAGGAGATCCAGGCCATGATTGCTCACGAACACCAGCGGCAGGCCAAGTGGCATCGTCTCATGAGAAACTGCCTGGTGGCACTGGGGGGGCTGGCCCTTGTGATGGTCGGCGCGATGTTGTTCCTGCCGGCGGCGGGTGTCCACACGACCAGCCAGGTCTCGAGAGAATCCACGCCGACACGGCCGATCGCGAACTCGCCCCAGGCCGCAGGCGAACTCGCCGACGTCCAGGCGAAGGCGAAAACGGGCAATCGGGAGGCGAGGTCGAAGACCACATTCCAGTTCGGCGTGGTTGATACGATCGTGATGTTCTTCTTCGTGGTCGCACCGTTCTTGGTGCTGGCCGTGCTGGTCTCGATGGTCATGCGCTGGGCGGCGGGCCGATCGGTCGGAAATGCCGTCATCCAGCAGCAACTCCTGGAGCTGGCCCAGCAGCTCGAACAACTGCAGGAGCGGCCCCAGGGTTGAGGGTCCGGGAACTTGCGTCTTCCAGGTGGCACCGCCGCACTCCCGGCGGTGCCATCGTCCTGTACGGGGAGGCGTTGGGATGAGACGCCCAGCCCGGGGCCGCGCGAGGTCAGGCCGACCAGTTGTAACGGCTTTGCTGGCGGAAGCCCTTGAGATGGATCGTGCCGTCGTCGGCCAGGCTCATGATCGAGTAGCCGTTGTTGGCGGCACCCGACCCTTCGATCATCGCGACCAGCGTGCAGTAGTGGATGCCGCCGATCTCCTTGTGGTCGTTCTCGTGGCTGTGCCCCTGGAAGACGGCCAGCACCTGGCCTGAATCTTCCAGCACCTTCCTCACCGTCGGAGCGTTCTTGACACCGTAGACGCTGCTGACATCCAGCCGTTGGTGAGCGAACACGACGGTCTTCTTCGACGTGGCCTTGAGGTCGGCCCGCAGCCAGTCGACTTCGGCGCGAGGGATGTTGGGGTCTGTCCACTCGAAGTTCTTCCGTCCGTACGGTTGACCGTCACTACGGAAGCACGAATCGAGGACGATGAAGTGAAACTGCCCGGAGTCGAACGAGTAATACGACTTCTTCTGCCCGACGATTTCCAGAAACTCCTGCTTCTTCAGCGTGTAGACGCAGTGATTGCCGAGCACGTGGTGTCGGTGCTTGCAGATGGCCGAGAAATCTCGGTGAATTCGCTTCAGGTAGCCGAGTTCGGTTTTTACCGAGTCGGCCGCGTCGATGAAGTCGCCGAGTTCGACGAGAAACGACGGCTTGTGCTTGACGAGTTCGGTGGCGGCTTCTGCCAGCTTGGCCGGTGTCTCGCGATAGTGACGGGTCCCGGACGCGGCCTTGTCGGCGTAGTGCAGGTCGGTGACCAGTCCGATCTTCAGGCCGGGCTTCTGATCGTCCGAAATCAACGACGCCGGCGTGAGGGCGGCGGCCGAGAGAACCAGCACCCCGTTTTTGATGAACGCCCGTCGTCCGAGTTGCCGCATTGCCGCGCTTCGAGTCTGCATGTCCGGGATGTCCGCTGCTGGAGAAGGTGATCAGAACGTCCGTCAGTGTACCTTCCAGGCCGGAAAGCGGCCGGGTAAGTCGAGCGGATTTCTGCTCATCGTCTGTCCGGAAACTGGAACGAGTACAGGTCGGCGTCCTTGACCACGAATCGCAGTCTCACCGGGCGGCCGGCCAGTTGGCTGACATCCGGACCCTGTCGCCAGTGAATGACCCGGTCCAGCGAGTCTCCGAAGATCTCGGGACAGTCGTCCAGTCCGAACCCCTTGACGGGTTGCCCCCGGACGTCCTGGATTTCGACGCGGACACTTCCGGCGGCCGAGGTTGAGAGATTGATCGTCAGCTGGTGGCCGGTGAAGGTGATCGGCTTGGTGACGACCTCGCCGCCACTCAGTGGAGCCTGCACGGAGACGAAACCGTCGACACGGAGGGCGTAACGTCGAAATCGCGATGCGTTTCCGCCGGACGGCCAGCCGCCCCCGTCCTTGACGTACAGGGAAAGCTCGTCGGGCATGCCGGAGGTGCTGGGCCGTGTGACCAGCAGGCCGTATCCCGGCATGGTTCCCGCGTAGATCCACCGGTCGCGTCTGGGGCCCGGCCGAACAAAGGCCTCGCCCCAGCGGTGAAAGGTCACGCCGTCACGACTGGTCATGAACAGCGTTTCGGTGATCGAACCGAACTTGTAGGAGGGGTGCTTGGTGATCGGCAGGTCTTTCTCGATTTCCCGTCCGGCCATAAATCGACACGGAAATCCGACGAACAGGTGAGGGGCACGGTAATACGGTCGGATCTGGTTGACATAGATCTGCATTCGTGGGGATTCGGGGTACTGGAGCCAGCGCGGCTCGGTCCACCGGAGAAAATCGGTCGACGTCGAGGTCAGCACGTCGCGGGCCGGTCCCTGGGGATCCAGCCCGAGTTGTGGTCCCTTGGTCCCGAATTCGTCGTTCGGTCCTCTCATCTCGCGGAAGTACGCGGTGTATCGCCGGCGAACGGGGTCCCAGAAGGCGAGGTTCTGAGAATCGAACTTGCCCTTGGTGATCAGGGGCTTGGAACTCATCGGTTGCCAGCGGATTCCGTCTTCGGAAGCGAACGCATGCAGGCCCCTTGTCGGCTTGTCGAGGACCGCCACGGCCTTGTACCGCTCCGTCGGCTTGCAGTCGGGATTGGTGTCCTTGAAAGGGACGAAGGTGAGCGAAACGTCTCCGGTGAGGATGATGTTGTTTTTCTTTGATCCCCGGAAATCGATCAGCCCCAGTTCGGGTCTCGTCCAGTGAACGCCGTCCCGACTTTCGGCATAACAGGTGAAGTTCTCGTGCGTGGGATCACCCAGGGAACGCCAGTCCCCCGCTCTGTAGTACATCCGATAGATGTCGCCGTCCTGAAACAACACCGGGTATCCGGACATGTTGCCTTCCCAGGGCTTGTTGCAGACGAAGACGTCGGGGCATTCGGTGGGCCGGTGCAGCCGCAGTTCGGCCCGCCCGGCCAGGTGGGAAACCAGGTGGTTGTCCACGAACAGCTCCCGCCGCGACCCGATGGCGATCGGCTCGGCGGCGGACACCGTGGCCACTTCGACATGCAGAGCCTGCACGCGGTTCGGCCGGGCTGTCTCGCGTGCCTGCAACCGGGCTTTCAATTCGGGAGCTTTCAGTGGGGAGTTGGCCGGTTTTGCGCCGGGGAGAAGTGCTCCGCCCAGGATCAACACCAGGGTGACACAGCCGAGGGAGCAGCGTTGAAGTGGACTCATTTCGAGAAAACTCCGGAAGGAAATCGGATCACGATGTTGTCGCGGCGGCCGGAAACTACAGGAGCATTTTGACGAAAGCAACCCGGCACCTCGTCCGGACGGCTCCTGCCCATGGCAAATGCCAAGGTCGACGGCATGACCATTCGCTTTGATATTGACCGGGAGATCGCCGAAGCTGGGAAGCAACCTCGTGTCTGTGACCGCCGGAAAATTCGCTTCCGGTACACGGCCGACGGTGACTCGGATTGCTCCGGCTGCAATTTCTCTCGAACAGGACATTGATTCCATGAAGACCGTTGTCGTGGCCATTTTGGTTCTTGTCGTTGGGGGTGTGTCCGGCCGAGCCCAGGAGGCGGGGCTGCCGACGGCTCGTGACGCGTCGAAACCGGCCAGGGTGCCGACGCCGCGGGACACGATTCCCCTGGAGCGGCTGAAGACTCTGGCGGCTCGCAACGCCGGTGCCGAGTTCGATCCGAATCGCGTGATCACTCCGCACATGCCGATCGGAATCCGGCAGGAGTACCCCGGGGGTCTCCGGTACCAGGAGGGGATCAGTTACACGTTCCTGGTGCACTCGATGAAGTTCGCGGCGATGTGTCGACTG
>Ga0310120_10000748_pt1 | contig 25385 bp, 21 predicted proteins | sample CB27_AW_983_MG_FD_203506 | JGI IMG/M metagenome (GOLD analysis project Ga0310120, IMG submission 203506) | Marine microbial communities from Western Arctic Ocean, Canada - CB27_AW_983 | ecosystem: Environmental > Aquatic > Marine > Oceanic | place: Canada: Western Arctic Ocean | collected...
ACAAACTCAATTTAGTGGCTGCCAGAATCGTGAAAGGTTGTCGCACTTTGGCATTTTATCCAAAGTGGGTTATTTTGCAGCTAGTCTTTCAAGCAGAATCTGACGAACATACCGCTGATAGTAATCAGCACAAGCAATATCGTAGTATACATGGTGCTTTAGCAGCCCTCGTATATTATCGATGAAGTGGAAAACACCAAACACCCAACCCCACAGTCAACACGAATAGCCACCATTGCACCATCGTAGCGCAAAACAACATCAGCAGTTTTGCACTTCATACTCTGTTGACGGGGCATCAACGGTAGGTCCAGATCAAATTCTGCGTTTGGGATAATGGCCTCCCAGTTGATTTCATACTAATCATGTTGCGTAATTGTGTGGTTGCAAATACCGTGCCATGGCGAAAAGAAGCTCACCGAACGCCGCAGCGCTTGATGGCTGGAGATACTTGATTTGTAGCGAATAATTCTCTTGTCTCACATGGAAGCGGATTAGTTGTCACTAGGGGTTGACGGTCATAGAGCAAGCTAGTGGGATTGATAGTGCCAGTGGGTGGCATCCACTCAGAGAGGTCTGCGCGTTATTGGTTGTTCTGCATAACCTGGTAGAACCGGTCTTCCGCATTCGGGCTATAATGCGTTCACGATTATTTCCCTTCAGCGGCAGATGACTTAACAGCGTGCGCATCGGCGACCTATCCCTAACGAACTTTCGCAACTATCGGCGTTTTGAAACCCGGCTGCCCTCCGGGCCTCTGATTCTGGTTGGGAGCAACGGGGAGGGAAAGACCAGCCTGCTGGAGGCGATTCATTACCTTGCCGCTGCCAATTCTCCTCATGCGGGAAGTGATCGCCAGTTGATCCACTGGCTGGCGCTCCGTGAGGATTCACAGCCATTTCTGAGAATCATTGCGGAAGTACTGCTGGTGGAAGAAACGCGCACGATTGAGATACGGTTGGAGCTGCAATCCACTGGCACTGAGCAGGGTCAGCGTCTGCAAAAGACCGTGCTGGTTGACGGGCTGAAGCAGCGGATTAGGGCGCTCTCGGGTTTGGTCAACGTGGTCATGTTCCTACCGCAGGACATGGTACTGGTGGACGGAGCGCCCGGAGAACGACGGCGCTTCTTGGATGCTACCATATCTCAGGTTGATTCAGCCTACGCAAATGCTGTCCGTGAGTACGCCAAGGTGATCGCTCAGCGCAATGCTTTGCTGAAGAATCTGCAGGAACGGACGGGCGCGGCCGACCAGTTGGAATACTGGGACGAATCCCTGTGCGTGCTGGGCGCTACGCTAATGGCGAGGCGGGCGCGCGCCTTGGAGGAAATCGAGCAGTATGCGAGCGTTTTGCATCAGGAATTGACTTCCGAGAACGGGCACTTGCGGCTGGTGTATCAGCCCTCCTATGACCCTGCCGAACAGCCCGGCGAGCAGCTGGAACTGGGCCTGGAGGTGGGCCAACTCCGTGCCGCGATTCCAGAGACGGATCTAGCTGTCGGAATGCGAGAGCACCTGAACAAGCTACGCCGCGAGGAAATGCAGCGCGGAATGACTCTCGTTGGGCCGCACCGCGATGATTTCCGCTTCGCGCTGAGCGGGGTTGACTTGGGGATATTCGGCTCGCGCGGTCAGGGTCGCACCGCGGTACTGGCGTTGAAGCTTGCGGAAATGGCTTGGATGCACGACCGTAGCGGCGAATGGCCGCTGCTCCTGCTGGATGAAGTGCTGGCGGAGTTGGATCCACAACGTAGGCACGACTTGCTGCAGCGCATAAACGGCGCAGAGCAGGTACTTCTGACCACCGCGGATCTTGATATGGTCGCGGCGGAATTCCAGCGTCATGCGCGCGTGTGGCGAGTGACAGCCGGCACTGTACAGCCTGAGACAGCATCGCACATGTGATGCCTTTGCGGTGTTCATAGCAACGGTCGTTTCCTAGGCACTCCCGCGGGACGTGGATATGCGTCCGGCGTGGCGGCCACCTTCTTGATTACGATTAGGTGGCGCGGCTCTGCGATTCCGGGCAGCTCGACCCGCAGCACCTTTTCCACCTCACCGCCCAGCACGGTCAGTGCGTGCTCCGCATCCTGAATCTCTGCGGGCGCGGTTCCGATTTTCTGCGCCAGACAGCGTCCTCCGCTCCGCGTGATCGGCAGCAGATACTCCAGCAGCACCGGCAGCCTCGCCACGGCGCGGGCGATTGCCCAGTCATAACGGCCACGATGATCAGGATCGCGTCCCATATTCTCCGCGCGGGAATGCAGCACCTGTGTGGACTGCAAGCCTATTTCGGATATCATGTGACGCATAAAAGCACATTTCTTTTCGGTAGCATCCAGCAGCGTCAAATGTATGTCGGGGCGCATAATTGCTAGGGGCAATCCGGGGAACCCGGCGCCGGAACCCACGTCGACCACACGCATCTCTCGCTTTGGTTTGCGGTGGCTCTTTATTGCCAGCAGGCAGGATAACGAGTCCAGGAAATGTTTTATTATGATGCCTTGCGGGTCCAGAATGGTGGTAAGGTTGGTGTGCTGGTTCCATGCCGTCAGTTCCAACGCGTAATTCTCGAAAGCCTGCAGCTGTGCCCCAGTCAACTTTAGGCTTAGCAGCTCTTTCGCTGAACGCCTCAGCGTTTCCATGATTGCAACATCGCGTTCACTTTTGACGGGTCGATCCAGACCACTGATTGCAGTTGCATTGCCTGCGCACCAGCCGAGTGCAGTGCTCTGGCCTGAGCAGTGCTGTGAATGCCCCCGGCAGCTATGATGGGCAAACTGGTTTCGCGGCGCAACTCGCGCACAACCTGCAGGGAGTGCGGGAACATTGCACCTCCATATAGGCGGCCCTCGAACCAACCCTCTCCGGTGTCTATGGCGGCCCGGGGTGGTGCGCTGACCGTGACGGCTTGAGCGCCAGCCTGCTCCGCGAGGGCGGTGAACTCGGCGGTGCGCGAAAACGTAGACTGCACCATCACCGGCAGTACGCCCTGAGCGGCTGCGGCTATTATTGCGGCTGCCGCGCGTGGGTCTTCGTTGTGGCGGAAACCGAGTTCAATCGCCAGCACGTTCTCCACCTCCTCTAGCCGCTCGACACACTTGCGCGCCTGGTCCGCGTCGTCCAGCAACAGATGGACGATGACCGGACAGACCATTCTCCGCCATTTCGGTCCGAAGCGGCGCAGTGCCGACCGCAGGCCAGGGTTTGGAAGCCCGGTGTGCAGTGCTACACCAGAGGCAAGGTTTCGTGCGTGCTCTCCTCCGGATGGTTGGCGGGGATGCCAGCTAATCGGATTTGTTATTAGTGCGCCCAGAAGACTGATGTCTATCAGGTCGGCGTACTCGTTCGCGAAGCCCCAGCAGCCAGCGGCTGCTAGCAATGGGCTTTTCAATGGGAAGCCCCTTTTATGCTCCGGAGCAAGGTTCAGCGTGGTGTCCGGTTGGGGGCTGGCTATAGTGTTCATTTCTGTAGCCACCGGCTAAAGATATCCTCGGGTGTGCCGTCCGTGACCGGCAGCTGGCGGTGGACGCCTTCGAGTGGAGTGGCGCGCACAATTTCAGCCACTGTCACTTCCCGTCCGATACGCTTTTTCTGCCTGCGCACGAAGAGCGCGTGTTGGGTGCGGTGACACTCCGCGGCAGCAATGACGTGCTCGAGAACGGGCTTTACGTCTACTATAAGATGGGCCGGGTCATCTCGATTAGTCAGGCGCGGATAACCGTGCTCGGGGAAATGGGCTGAGAAAGAATATAGCAGCGGTGATTTGGGCTCCATCGCCTCCACCGCCCGCCGCGTCAACCGGTGCAGCATCCGGTGGGCTGGGTGGCCATACTCGCCGTTGCTGCCGTGCGTTAGTACAGCTGCCGGGCTGTGCAGCCGAATTTGAGCGGCTAGTTGGTCAGTCAGTTCATCGGGGTTGTGCGTAGGCGCAGAGGTTTCGTCATTCACGCCAACAGCAGGGTCTACATAACCCATGAAAGTTACGGAATGAATCCCGAGCGCTCGGGCGGCGCAGCGAAGTTCCTGTTGGCGCATTTGCCCAAGGTTTGCGCGTTCTGCTAGCGGTGGTTCTCCCAGTTCGCCTCCCTCTCCGCGCGTAAGGCAGAGCAGTCGCACTTGGAATCCAAACCCTGTTAGATGGGCGATGACACCGCCACACAGGCGCGTCTCGTCATCAGGATGGGCCACAATGCACAGCACGTCTGTCATCGGTCAATCCAGTTCGGAAAGGCAGAAAAACGGCCCGCTGATACAGGCCAGCTGCCAACCCTTTCCGCTCTGCACTGAACAACCCTGACAGGCGCCTGTACCACAGGGCAGTGTTTCCGTGAATAGGGCATAGCTGTCGCCGGCCAGTGACTGCAGCGCGGCGCGCAGCTTCGGTTCCGGGAGGCAATCGATGAACACCTTTTCCGCCCAGGCAAGGTGGTCGGGCAGCAATGTGAGCATCTCGCCGTGGCGCGCTTCTATGCGCGCATCCAGCGTTTGCAGTGGATATGGTCGCTCCAGCAGCACGGTGACGTCTGCGCCGGCCTGCAGGGCTTGCTGCGCCAGCGGCAACAGGCGGTGCAGGCTGTGGGCGGAGATGAGTAGAATGTGTCCATTGGGTTGAATTCGGACCGGTACCGGCTGTCCGAACGGGCCGGTGAGATGAACGGCCGCCCCAGGGGCAAGGTACGGTAGCATTGGGTTGTTAGAGGATAGCTCAAGCGCAAACCCGTCGCTACTCAACGCTGCCGGGAAAACCGCACTGCTCAGATATGGATCAAGACCGGGCCAGTAACGCGCAATCACGAATTGGCCGGGCTGCGGCATAATTGTGCTCTGAAGCCATGCGCGCGTGCGGCCTTCTCCGATGTTGGCGACCCGGGTGCAGTGGGCGGTGGCAGACTGCATGGCGGCATGATAGCATACAGTTTGGATGCGCGGGAGATAGTCCCTCTGAGCGCTATGGTATCATGCTCCCATGGCATCGGATTGCAGCGAGCACGTTTGCAAGCAGCTATGACCACACCCACATCGCGGCCATCCGCAGCGCATCTTCCTGCGGATGGCCTGTGCTCTATTTGCATGCACCGACGGGTGGTTGAAAGCTCCCGCGGCAGCGTTTTCGTGATGTGCGGCTTGGCGAAAACGCTGCCTGACTTTGTAAAATACCCGCGTTTGCCGGTGCTGCAATGCAGCGGCTACTCGCCCGTCAGCGCAGATGGCAAATAGCCGCCGATTACATGACTGGGAAATGCGCGCGGCGCGTACTGTTTTTGCTGACTGCATAGAATATCGGCGTGTGCGCGTGCACGAGGGTGCGGTCTGGGCGAATGTGTTAGACGTCTGGGTGCGGCGGCTGAGATCTATGCGGTCCCGCCCTGCGCAGCAGCAGAATTCCATCGCGCTGGGTTTTCACTGTTTCTTTCCCGTAAGGCTGTCGCATCCGCCGGAACAGCCCCGGGAGATGCCCCTTACAAGCATGGCATGGCTACTGCATGAACTCACGCATGTTTGGCAATTCCAGCTCATAGGTTGGCGCTATTTGCTCCTTGCGCTGGTGGCACACTTGCGTGAAGGTGCACAGGTTTATGATTTTGGCGGGGAGGCAGATTTACGCCGGTGTCGCCGACAGGGCCGTAAGCTGCAGAGCTTCAACCTAGAGCAGCAGGCCGCCATTGTACAGACTGCCTATCATTTGGCTACCGCGCCTCAGCCCGATTCCATTTGGCGAGAATACCTTGCCGATGTGCGTTGAGCATGCACTGAGTTGCTTGCCCTGAAATCTGCACTGGGGTAAAGTTCCGACCATGAATATTCTAGTGACAAATGACGATGGTGTGACCTCGCCTGGTCTTCAGGCACTGGCAGCACTCTTGCGGCAAATTGGTGATGTTACTGTCCTGGCCCCGAACCGCAACAGGTCAGTATCCAGCCATATTAAAACCTTGCATCGTCCGCTGCGGGTCCATGCCGTCGATCTAGCGGACGGCAGCCCAGCTCTGACCACTGATGGTTCGCCCGCGGACTGTGTGGCGCTTGCGTTACTGGGGCTCGTTGAGCAGCCGGTAGATATTGTAGTTTCTGGCATCAACACGACTCATAATCTAGGCCATGATGTTACTTATTCGGGCACGGTGGCGGCTGCCATGGAAGCAGCCATATGGCGCATTCCCGCCATTTCCATCTCCACATTGTATGATGCGGAAATAGGGTATGGGCCCGCTGCAGAGATAGGTTTGCAGGTAGCCAAGCAGGTGGTAGCTCGGGGATTGCCGCGTTACACTGTTTTGAATGTCAATGTTCCCTGTACGACGCTTGTTAAGTTGAAAGGCTTCAAAGTCACTGGTATGGGTATGAGAGCGTACCATCAGGACGAGCTGGTACAGTGGAAAGATCCGTATGGAGGGAATTATTACTTGATCGGAGGCCAAGCTTTGAGTGGAATCAGTGATAATGGTACCGACATTAGCGCAGTGGCGGATAACTGGGTTTCCGTCACTCCGCTGCGACTGGATATGACCTCGGAATCGTTCATGGAAAAGCTACGTGACTGGGATTTGGAGGTACCGACGGAGAGTGGCTTATATGGCTAGGATGGTGCGACTGGCATTGTCAGTCACAAAACCATATTATGAAAACAGAGGTGATTCGCGATGACCGCAGCTACTAACTGGGCTCCGGGTGACGACAAACGAGTCTGGCGTTCATGGGCACTATATGACTGGGCCAATTCAGCATTTGCTACTACAGTCATGGCTGGTTTCTTCCCACTATTCTTCAAAGCATACTGGGCAGACCCTAGCAATCCAAGTGAGAGCACCTACATTCTGGGCGTGGCCAATTCGATTGGTTCTATCATTGTCGCGGCTTTGGCGCCTTTTCTAGGCGCTGTGGCTGACAGAGCTGGTGCTAAGAAGAAATTTCTCGCCTTGTTTGCTTTCCTGGGGATTGTGATGACTGGAGGGCTTTGGATGGTACAACAGGGTCAGTGGCTCATGGCAGTATTGGTATATGCGCTAGCTGCTATCGGGTTTTCTAGTAGCAACCTATTTTACGACTCTCTTTTGCCGGCAATTGCTCGCAAAGAAAAAGTGGACTACGTGTCTACCTTAGGTTTTGCTTGGGGATATATCGGTGGTGGATTGCTTTTCTTGTTGAATGTGGTCATGTATCTACAGCCGGCATTGTTTGGTATTCCTGATGGTCCTACAGCAATCAGGATTTCATTCTTGACTGTGGCAATCTGGTGGGCTCTTTTCTCGATCCCCGTATTCGTTTTTGTCAAAGAGCCAAGCATTTATGAGTCTGTGGGCACACTAGAGGCTATTTCTTCAGGATGGAAACAACTCCGGAAAACTATACGTGATATTGCTCATCTAAAGGTGGTAGGATTATTTCTATTGGCATACTGGTTTTACATAGACGGTGTCGATACTATAGTACGGATGGCAGTTTCGTATGGTACGGACCTAGGTTTTGATAGTAGCGCGTTAATAACAGCCTTGCTGCTGGTACAGTTTGTTGCTTTCCCGGCCGCACTTTTGTATTATCGATTTGCAAATAGAATAGGCGTTAAGCCTGCCATAATGTATGCTATTGGCGGCTATGCATTAATTACATTTCTCGCTTATTTTATGAGTGCCACTTGGCACTTCTATGCACTGGCTGTGATGATTGCGCTTTTCCAAGGTGGTATCCAAGCGCTTAGTCGGAGTCTTTACACACGTATTATCCCCACTGAAAGATCAGGTGAATTCTTTGGGTTCTATAACATGTTCGGTAAGTTTGCGGCTGTCATGGGACCTTTCCTGATGGGTTACGTGACCCTTATGTATGACAACCCTCGTTTTGGCATACTATCTGTTCTGGTGTTATTCATCCTGGGAGCGTTCTTCCTAGCGCGAGTGGATGTTGCTCGTGGAGAGCGTCTTGCCAGAGAGTACCTCGCGGGTTGACATGCAACGATGGCGCAGCAGCAGACCGATAAGTTCCTGATTGCGATTGTAGCCGGCGCGCTAGCCCTTGTGGTGACCGCGTTTCTGTTGGCGCAGTCGCAGCCCGAGCCAGTTTACCGAACCGATGGGACGCCAGAGGGAGTGGCACATAATTATCTGCTCGCATTGGCGCAGAGCGATTTCGAGCGTGCTTATGGATATCTCTCGACGCAGATTGAGGGTCACCCGCATTCCGCAGAGGCGTTCGAAGAGCTGGTGTTGGATTATTCTTGGGATTTCGGGATTGATGAGCATGGTGGCGGCGAGCTGCAGGTGATTGATACAGATACCACTGGTAACCACGCCAGCGTACGAGTGCGGGAGACGCGCTTCCATTCGCGAGGCCTGTTCGAAAGCGATCAGACTACACACACATTTCGCATGAAGCTAAAGCGCGAAAACGGCAGCTGGCGAATACGATATGCTGGCAGCTACTGGTCGCACTGCCTGACCGACAATAGCGCTTGCTAGCGCAACGGGCTGAGGATTAGCTATGACTACAGTGCGCCGATGGTACCTGTTTGCGGTCTGCGCGGTTAGCCTCCAGGCAGTTGCCTGGGCTGTAATATGGCTGCTGCGTGGCATTCTGCTGCCAGACTTACTAGCCGGACCGGAATTGTTTTCGGTGCAGATCGCCATCGTTGTCATAGGGCTGCCCATTTTTCTGTGGCACTGGAGTAGGGCGCGTGCGGAGGCTCGTTCATGGGCTGAGGGTGGCCGTGTGGATCTCGGACCGTTTCCGCTCTACCTGTATGGCATGCTGGCCGGGTTCATAGGGCCTGTGGTTGCCAATACTATCACCCTGCTGCAGGCGCTTTTCCGTATAGCGCTCGGGATCTCTGCCAAAGTACTACCGAGTGGTCTGCTGCCCGTGGAGGCCGGCGTGCATGCCGGGATTGGGATGGTGGTGCTAGCAGGCTTGACTCTCTTCTTCCGGCAGCTGGAGCACAGCGCTCCAGCCGTGCGCGAGGCCGTGAGCGGGCATCTATCCGATGTGCGCCGCGGGTTCCTCCTGGCGTTAAGCGCTGCCGGTCTTTGCATGACTGTGGCCAGCCTAATTGGCCTGCTGCGGTGGATAATTTTCCAAATTGGTGGGGATGGCGTCGCTATAGCCACCGGTGGTGAGGTAGTGTCGCTGCAGGCAGCTCGTCTTCTGGTCGGATTGCTGCTCTGGCAATTGCCTTGGAGGCGAGCGCAAGCGCTCTTCTATGCCCGTGGCGTGGAGGAACGCGAATCCATGTTGCGCAAGCTCTATCTTTATGGGCTCGTGTTTGTCAGCTCACTCACGGTGGTGACCGTCACTGCCACGGTGCTGGCCGGGTTGTTGCGCGGATGGCTCGGGTTGGAGAGCACTGGAGAGTTGCGTACCGCGCTGCCTGCCATATCCGTGTTCGGGCTGTTGTGGTGGTATCACGCGCTCGAACTGCAGCGCGATGTCAACCTCGCGCCTGATGTTCCCAGTCAGGCCGCTATACGCCGCCTTTATCGCTACATTCTGGCAACGATAGGGCTAGGCGCGCTGCTGATTGGTGTAGGCGGAGACATCAGTGCCCTCATTCTCCTGATCAGTGAAGTTGGATTTGGAGACGGGCTGCGAGAGCAAGTTGCGGGCTCTAGCGCTGCTCTGGTCGCCGGGCTGCCTGTCTGGATTCTGTCATGGCGAAAAGCGCAGCTGGCGTCACAGTCCGCTGGAGCGGATGGCCAGGTAGAGCGGCGTGCCACAGTGCGTAAGGTTTATCTCTATCTCTTTCTTTTTGTTGCCACCATGACTGTTCTCACTAGCGCGGTCGTCATCCTTTCGCAATTGTTGAACCTCGTTCTGGGCACGAAATCTATGGAAGATTTGCCGAGCACGCTGGCACACGCGATCGCTTTCAGTGCAATAGCTGCTGGGCTGTGGGCATATCAACGCGCGCGCCTGCGTGAGGATCGCGACCGAGAAGAGACCGAGCAGCGTGAGCAGGCCACCGAGGTGCGCGTGGTGATTCTGACATTCGCGGACGATGACTTAAGCGCTGCGCTTGTTTCGGCGCTGCAGGAAGAATTACCAGGACTGGTAACCGAGATTACTGCAAGTGCGAGCGGGACAGTGGGTTTGTCGGCGAATGACGTCGTCATAGCCCCCGGCGACGCGGCCGGAATGGTGGCCGACAGCCCAGCCCGCAAGCTGCTGCTACCACTGCCGCGGGAGGGATGGGACTGGGTTGGCGTGCCGCTCAGTCCGCAACAGACTACCATTAAAGAAACGGTGCAGGCACTGAGGCAGCTCATCGCGGGAGAGCGCATTCGGCCTTTGCGCCGATTGAGCGGCGGCGTACGCATTGTGCTAGCAATAGGGGCAATGCTGCTGCTGGCGATTTTCGTCATGGTGTTTATAATGGCTATAACTGCCGCCAATTAACGCTGGCGCAGAAATTTATTAGGGAGTGAAAATATGAGTGAATCTATCGGGTTTATTGGTTTAGGTATTATGGGTCAGGGCATGGCCCGCAATTTGATGCAGGCCGGATTTGGGCTGTGCGTGTGGAACCGCACCTCGAGTCGTATGGACGAATTAGTAGCTGCTGGAGCCAGCGCCGCTGGCAGCCCTGCCGAGCTCGCGTCTCAGTGCGATATCATCATCGTCTGCGTGAGCGATACGCCGGATGTGCAGGCGGTGATTCTGGGTGACAATGGAGTCATCCACCGTGCGCGGAGCGGCGCGCTGGTGATTGATACCAGTACCATCAGCCCACGCGCTACGCGCGAGATTGCGGAGCGATTGGCGCAGCGCGAGCTTCACATGCTCGATGCGCCCATCAGCGGGGGCAGTGAAGGGGCGGCCAATGGAACTCTCAGCATCATGGTGGGGGGTGAAAGTGCCCAGGTGGAGCGCGCGATGCCGGCCTTCCGCGCCATGGGAGAGAAAATCACGCATGTTGGCGGTGCTGGAACTGGCCAGATGGTCAAGCTGATCAACCAGATTCTGGTGGTAGGCAATGCTCTTGCGATGTGCGAGGCGCTCCTTTTCGCGCAGGCCGGTGGCCTTGATCTGGAAAAGGCGCTTGCGGCTGTGAGTGGCGGCGCGGCTGGAAGTTGGATGTTAAGCATGCGCGGCCCGCAGATTCTGAAACGCGACTGGAGTCCCGGTTTCACCATTGACCTTCAACAAAAGGACTTGCGCCTAGTGCTGGCAGCTGCTGATGAGCTGGGCGTGCCGGTTCCGGTTACAAGTATGGCATTTCATTACTATCGCGCCTTGCAGGCGCAGGGCCTCGGGGGCGAGGGCAACCATGCGCTCATAAAGGCTATGGAGCGGTTGTCTGGAATAGAAGTGCGCGCCAGTCAATAACTGTGCGTTGTGCTGGGCTTTCCGGCATGAACGGCCAACATGCACGTCATTCAAATCCAATCTGACGCGGAGCGCACGCTGTTGTGGCAGCCGGCTCCTGACCCGGTCTGCGGGGCCAGGGAGGTTCTGGTTGATGTGCATGCCGCCGCTCTGAACCGTGCTGACCTTTTACAGCGTGCTGGAAAATACCCGTCTCCGGCGGGATCTTCGGAGATTCTGGGGCTGGAAATCGCCGGTGAAATTTCGACACTAGGCGCAGAGGTAGTGGGCCACCAGATCGGCGAGCGCGTGTGCGCGCTTCTGCCTGGGGGTGGCTACGCCGAGCGTGCCGTCGTGCCGGTGGAAATGCTCATGCCTGTCCCGGTGGGCTGGGACTTCGAGCAGGCCGCTGCCGTGCCGGAATGCTTTCTGACCGCGTTCGTAAACTTCTACATGGAGGCCGGGCTGCAGCCGGGTGAGATAGTGCTTGCTCACGGCGGTGCTAGCGGGGTGGGCACGGCTGCCATCCAGCTTGCGTGTGCCAGTGGCAACCCAATTTTCGTTACCGCCGGCAACGCGGAAAAGGTGGCGCGCTGCGAGCAACTGGGAGCGGAGATGGCCATCAACTACCGTGAGCATGACTTCGTCGAAAGTGTGTTTGCGCACACCGATGGGACGGGAGTTGACGTGATTTTGGACATCGTAGGTGGAGACTACTTGCTGCGCAATCTGAAGCTTCTGAAGCCGAAAGGCCGTCTGGTGGTCATCAGCACGTTGGGCGGTGCTCGCACTGAAATCGACCTGCGCATTCTGATGGGTCGGCGCGCGCGCATCATCGGTTCGGTTCTTCGGAGCCGCCCGCTAGAAGAGAAGATTGAGATCAAGCAGCGTTTCATGCAGCGCTTCTGGTCGTTGTTCCTCGAAGGGCAATTGCGTCCGGTAATTGACTCGGTCTTTCCGATTGAGCAAGCCGGCGCAGCGCAGCAGCGCATGGCGGAAAACAGGAATATCGGCAAGATTGTGTTGAAGGTATCGTGACCGTGAAAGCACAACCGAGCCGGCATGCGAGTGCAGCTCTCAATCAGTACTTCGTGATCGCGATGCTGTTCTTGCTCGGCTTTGGGCTGCGTGTTTTTCGCCTGCAGAGGCATAATCTGTGGGGCGACGAGGCCTTCAGTCTCGCCTTCAGCAAGCAGCCTCTGGCGAAGGTGCTGGCCGCGGGCGTGGAGACACATCCTCCGCTCTATCACGCGCTGCTGCATTTCTGGGTGTCCTTTGCCGGACAGAGCCTGTTTGCGCTGCGCTTTTTTTCGGTGCTGCCTGGGGTGTTACTGCTGGCGGTGCTCTTCGTGCTCGGACGTCGGATACTAGGTGCGCCCGGCGGGTTGCTGGCATCCGGTCTGTGCGCAATCTCCAGCTTCGCGGTCTATTACAGTCAGGAGACGCGCATGTACGCGTGGGTAGCTTGCTTTTGTGCGCTGGCTATGTACGCCGATGCCCGCTGGCAACGCTCGCGCGGCGAGCGCTGGTGGGCAGCGCTTTTTGTGGTAGCGACCCTGGCCGCCGTTTTTACGCATTACTATGCCTTTTTCGTTCTGTTGGCGCAGAACCTTTGCCGATTTGTGCAGCGACGAGAGAACCCGCGTATCTGGTCGGCGTGGCTACGTGGGCAGCTCTTGATTGCGCTGACTTACCTACCCTGGGCGCTGGCGCAAATCGAGTTCATCGGCGCAAAGGCCAGCGCGCGCTGGGATGCGCTCGGATCGGGTGGGGTGGATGCTGTCTGGGCAGGCACTCTGTCGGCTTTTGGTGTGGGACAGACGGTTTCACCGCTCGGGCGCTGGCTGGGAATCTTGCTTTTAGTTCCTCTGGCAATCGGCGTACGCAGCGCGATGCAGCGCTCACGGTGGGAGAAAGTGCTAGTGTATTGGCTCTTCGTGCCGCTGTTGGGAGCGTGGCTCCTCGGGCCGTTGATGCCCTTTTTCTCTCCGCGTTATCTCATCGTAGTGCTGGCCGCCTATCTGCTGTTGCTGGCTCGCGGGTTGCGTGCTAGTGCTCGGCCGCTGGCCATATTTTGGCTGCTGCTGGCACTGATCGCTAACTGGCGCTCTTTGCACAATTATTTCTATGATCCGGTTTACGCGAAGGGCGGTTACGGAGATTTGATGGCCTACATGGATTCGCATCGCCGTCCAGGAGACGGGCTGCTGTTGCAGAACGGCGCGCAGGCGCCGCTGTATGATTATTACGGCTTGCACGAGCCGCGCGCCTACAACATGCCGCCGTGGGACGATGCGGAGATGCAGCCGCTGCTTCAATCTGTGACTGCAGAACACGAGCGCATCTGGCTACTGAAGTATGGAGACCCGGCTGGTTATGACCCAGAGCACGATCTGGAACGGTGGCTGCACCAGCGCGCTTTTCGCGCTTACCACGGCGATTACGTGGACGGCAGTCTTGATCTTTTTGTGCAGGGCGAGATTGTGCCAAGCAGCGTGCCAGAGGTACGCTTCGGCGACATGATTGCACTCACCGGGTTTGGTCTTTCCGAGGGCAGGCACACGCCTGGAGGTATGCTGGAGGTGGCGATGGCTTGGCGGGCGCTGCGCCCAATTGAGCGAGATTACACCACCTTCGTGCATCTGGTGGATAGGGATGGCAAACTGTGGGCGCAGGTGGACAGCCAGCCGCTTGGCGGAACGCACCCGACCTCCCGTTGGCAGCCGGGTGAGATCGTGATTGACCGTGTGGCTCTTCCGCTGGCCGGAGATATGCAGCTGGGTGAATACCTGCTGCAAGCGGGTTGGTATGATCTGGAGAGCATGCAACGCCTGCACGCGGTCGGGGATAGAAGTATGGCTGATAGGGCGCAACTGGGCGCGGTGGAGATAATCTTCCCATAGGATGTGCCTGGCGGTACGTAACTTGCGCGGTACAAGTGGTGCTAATGAAAGCAGTAGCAACGCCTTATAATTTAGGTTTAAGCAATGTCCGGAGCTGTGCCATGTTTGGTCTGATATCCCGTGACTAGCCGCGATGGACACGCCCACACTTGTCTCTGAGGTGTCCATGTGTTATATTAGGTATAATTAAGTGTTTTGGATCCTGACAAACTGTTGCAATAGGAAAGAGCAATGATACATACAATCGGTTCACGCGAGGCCCATCAGGAGACCCTAGGGCGCGTTTTCTGCATGCGCATCTGGGCACGGTTCAGTATAACGCTGGCCGCACTCTTTGCTATGTGGTCGCTCCAAGTGCCACGGCCTGCGTATGCTAATAGTGTTGACACACCATCCAACACCATAAGCAACTCAGTGGCGATAAGTGGTACCTGCACAAATGCTCTTGATACGCCGACAGTAGTGGCAATTTCACTGGCCCAGGGTATCAATGAAACTCTTGGGGTAATGGGAACCCCAGTGTCAGGTGGGTCGGGGGGTGGTGTTGTTGCTTGGAGTATAGACTGGACCCCTTACTTCAACGGTACATACAAAATACAGGTTACATGCTATCCAAACGCACCACCAGTGTCTGCGGAGTCAGGTGACTTCACGGTAAACTATAATAATAATTATTCAAATCTTAGTGTTTCTCCCAGCAATAGCTCAGCCGGGTGGATGCCGTTCTCGGTAGTACCCGGGAGCGAGGTGCTTGCTCCTGTAGAAGACGGTGATCTTGTACTGGTTTTGCAGGATAATGATGCGCAAAGCGAGTCTGACGCAGAGTCAGTAGACGAATACTACCCAGCAGGGAAGGAATTTACAATTACCTACGATACGCCTCACGGAAGGAGACCGTACGCGCTTTACTGCATGGCGGACTGTCAGTCATGGTCGTACAGCGGTAATACCATGACTGTCAATGTCAAGACCGTGAGGCAGGTAAAATCTAATGGTGAGGTGTACGAAGCAGCCTTGGGATTCTTGACATCCTTTAGCCCCGACATGGCCGTTGTGGAGGGCTCCCACTTCTCAGGTATCGGAATACATTACAGCGACATGTCGTCCACTGATCCCAGTGCGATCACGAAAAGGAGCGGGTATTCCGTGAATGGTTTGACGGGAGAAACCGCGACTTTCAAGATGTACGCCCCGGATTCGGTGTTGGACTGGATGGGTGTAGACGACCCGATGGAAGACTGGACCGGCTTTCTGGGTGATGACGTCTCTAGCTCAACCATCACGAAAACTCGGGTTTCTGGTGCATGGATTATGGAGTTCACCTTCACCTTTGCTTCGAACAAGAAGCCGGGTGCAGGCCCGCCACCGCCTGCTGAACCCAACTACAGCGGCTATTGGGCGGAGAGGTTCTCCGGTGTGGTGTTCGATGATTATGAGGGTAAGAATGTCTCCACCGGCGGCAACAGTTTCGGTGGTGGGGCAGACTATATCACGTTTTCAGGCGATACAATCTGCATCAACCCCCCGACGGGATTCAGTGCTACTGGTTTGCACGTGAACCAATCCACTTGGTATCCAGGCGCGAGTTGCTATACCAGTTCGGACGGCGCGCGCGTAGATTTCGGTATTTCGCAAGACCCGACACCGGCCCCTGTACCCACTGTTGCGCCTACGGCCACTCCCAGCGGACAGACGCAGGGCACGCTGACCGCTGCTGGCGGTACTGTTAGTAACGCCGGCTCGAGTGTGACGCTCACCTTTGCATCCGGCTCTGTGGCGGATGGTGCGACTGCGACCATACGGCCGCTTGCTTCCGGGGACGCGCCTGCTATCGGGGCCGGATTTTCGCTGGTGGATACAGTGGTGGAGATCGTGGTACGTAATGCCAATGGAGTTGTAATGAGTGATTTCAGCGCCAACCCGGTACGGATGTGCTTTGATTACACGGCGGCGCAATTGCTTTCTGCGGGTGGCGACACTGCCAATCTGGAAGTTGTGCGCAATCCCGGCTTGACGGACGAGAGTTCCATCACTTCTAATCGTGCTGTGGATAGCGCTGTGCAGCAGATCTGCGTTGACGTGACGCAGTTCTCTACTTGGACCGTGGCCGCGCGCGTTCCCACTGCATTGCCGGTCACAGGCAGTGGGGTATATCAGGCTGTGTTGGCGGGCGTTGTGGCAGCCGTGATATTGCTCAGTGGCGGCCTGATATTGGGATGGAGGCGTCGGAAGCGGTCCTGAACTGGCCCTTCGCTGGCACATCCCCTCGCGGATTTGCCGGAAAGATGAACAAACGCGAATATAATCCGGTCACGCAGGCTATATTCTGCCTGCTGTCCGGGTTTTTGTTTTCGGCCTGCGGTGCTCCGGAATCGTCCGAGCTGCCCGCGCCGGTCGGGCTGGCGGTGCCTGATGTGTCTGTGATCACCCATACGCCTCGACCGAACGCGACGGTCGTGTCCACTCTCGTTCCTGGATTTGAGGGGGATCCGGAGCAACCAGTTACCCCGGTGTCCGCTATCGAGGAGCCGACCGCTATCCCGCTACTGGTGCTCTATGAAGTGAAGTCTGGCGACTGGATGGTCAAAATTGCGCGTCAATTCGGGGTGACGCTGCAGGCCCTAATTGAGGCAAACCCAGATGTCAACCCGCAGTACTTGCAGCCCGGCGCACAATTGGTGCTGCCGCTCACCGGCACACCGCCGCCGCAGGCGGAGCCGGCGGTGGACGTGGCGCAGGAAAGCGGGTTCGTGGCCGTGCCGGCGGGTTTGGCCGGGCTGGCGGAGCAGGTGTTCGGCGGCGCGCTGCCGCTGCAAGTCATCATTCCGGTCATTGGCATCGAAGTGGATGTAACCGCGGTGGGATGGCACACAGAGGAAACCGTTACTGGAAAAACAGTGCTGTGGCACTCTCCCGGCGAGGCGGCCGGTTTTCTGGTCAGTAGTGCGGCGCCGGGTACTGGCGGCAATGCGGTTTTCTATGGGCACCACAATATTCATGGCAGCGTGTTCCGCGGGCTGGACCGACTACAACCGGGCGACGCGCTCTCAGTGCGCAACCTGGTTGAGACGCTTGATTACGTGGTGGAGCGGGTGGATGTATTTGAGGAGAACAACCTGACCGCTTCGCAGAAACTAGTGCACATGCAATACTTCGCGCCTACCGCCAGCGAGCAGATCACGCTGCTCACATGTTGGCCATTCACTGGAAACAGCCATCGCGTGGCCGTGGTGGCTAGACCTACTGACTAAACTCAAGTAGCGCCCGGTCTATGACAGCGTCGTTATCATGGCTGACCTGATCCCAGCGTGTTTCGATGGTCACATCTGGATGCACGCCACGTATGCCAATGTCGGCGCCTGATGGGCTGACATAAGAGGAACTGCTGAAAAAGACTTCCCCTCCGTCGGGCAACATGAAATGTTCGAAACCGAGCACCTGCCCAGGCGTGGGGCGGCCAATCAGAGTGGCACGTCCGGTAGCTTGCAGTGCGGCCGCAAAAATTTCAGATGCGCCCCGCGTTTCTGGGCCGATCAGCAAGATAAGCGGAATGCTCTGCGAGCCGGCCAGGTCGTGCCCGTTCACATCCAGCGTCTTGCGATCGCTGCGCGAGTATTGGCTGCCCATCTCTCCTCCAGTAAATAGTCCGAGCATCTCGTCCAAAGGCCACGCTGAGGCGGAATGAGCCACGCGCATGTCGATTATCAGGTTTTGCGGCCCGTATTTGGCGAGACCCTCGAGGGCGCGCTGCATCATACTGCTCAACTCCGCGCCTGCGCCGATGGGGAGCCGGATGAACCCTGCGCTCGCCATATCTAGCATTCCCCAGCGCAATAAGTCGGTGGCCTGCAAGCGGCCGCGCGTCACTGCGACAATGCGTCGGCTGCCATCTGGCGCGCGTACATCAAATGTGACCACACTTCCTGCCGGACCGCGCACGCGTTCTACCACGTCCAGCCCCTCTTCGATGCTTACAGCCTGGCCGTTAACCGCATAGATCGAATCGTGGGTGCGCAGCCCGGCTTTTTCGGCGGGTGACCCAGGGATGACGGCCAGCAGAATCACGTGAGGACTGGGTTCATTTACCACTGAAATGTAGGCGCCGATACCCTCGTACGAGCGCGTGTTGTTTAGGTCCACCTCGATGCGCTCAGCACGGCTACGGTAACTGATCGTGTTTTCGGGGAAGTCAGCCACGAGTGAACGCAGTATTGCCTCGAATTCGGCGTCGGACATTCCCGCCGCCACTTTCCTGCGGGTTTGCGATGGCAGCAGGATCCAGTCGAAATCTGTGACCGCACTGAAGATGTAATCTGCCTGCAGACCTTCCCAGAATGCGTCGTGGCTGCGGATATGCCGCTCGGTCCGTTCAGTTGGGGGGAAGGGAGTGGGGAGTTGTAACGCTTCGCTGTCCGCTGCGCAGGCTGAAAGCAGCGCTCCGAGCAGCGCTATGGCAATTGTTGTTGACTTCCTTATAACGGGCACCGTGCGCATCCTGCGCCGTGCTACTAGCAATGGCGGGCTAAGCTCCGGGGTGTCGACCAAGCGCCTTCCCGTGATGCTGCTCCCATAGCTCGTCGCTCTCCAGCGTGGTTACCGTGAAGGCCTCAGCAAAATCCATATCGTAGCCCTCTGCTAGGTGTGCGGCTCGCTCGCGCACGAACTTGCCCGGATCCGACTGCTCGAACTGACTGCGATGAGCGCGCAATGCGCGCAGCTTGGTCTCCATGGTGTCATCGATGGCAACCAGAGTTCCGCCCTCTTCCGCGCGGTTGGCATAAACTTTGCGCGGTTTGAATGCCTCCAGACCTTCTTCGGCCAATTCTTCGAACAGGTTGGGTTGGCCAGCGGCCGGGAAAATGGCATCTACAGCTGCCATCGCTGCGGCGCGGTGGTCGGGGTGATTGATGTAAGTGTCCCCCACCCATAGTCTGGTTGGGTCGCCACAGAAAACTACTTCTGGCCGGAAGCGCCGTATTTCGCGCACCAGTTTCTTCCGCAGATCCAGAGTTGCTTGCAGCATGCCGTCGGGTTCCCGCAGGAAGACCACCTCGGTGGCCCCGACGATGTCCGCGGCTGTTCGTTGTTCCTTCTCGCGGATGGCCGCGGCTTCTTGTTTGGTCATTCCGGGGCGGGCGATACCGACGTCTCCGCTGGTGCAGAGAACGTATGAAACTCGAGCGCCCTTCCGCGCCCAGGCAGTCAAAGTGCCTGCGCAGGCGAACTCAATGTCATCGGGGTGTGCCATAATGGCCATGGCGGATTCGGGAGGACGGTGATGGTTGTCATTCATAAGCGGGTTTGCGATGCGCTTTAAAGAAACGGAAATGAGTTGGGCCGAGTATAGCACAATCGGTCTTGGTTTCCCCAAAATCCGGACGAGTGATTTATAATCTGGGCGCTGCTGTACCAATGGAAGCAACTTGATGAAAGAATCGCGAGTCTACAATTATTCTGCCGGCCCAGGCGCGCTGCCGTTGCCGGTACTGGAACGTGCTCAGGACGAGCTGGTCGGTTTACCAGGAGTGGGCATGTCTGTGTTGGAAATCAGTCATCGCTCCGCGCCGTTCGAACAAGTTTTGCGCGATACCGAGAACAATCTGCGCGCGCTGCTGGATCTGCCGCGGGATTACCACGTCCTTTTCTTGCAGGGTGGGGCCACGCTGCAGTTTTCTATGGTACCGATGAATCTGCTGCGCGGCTCTGGCAGGCACGCCGATTATGTTGTCGCAGGCACATGGGGAAAGAAAGCGGTGACCGAAGCGCGTCGCGAAGGGGAGGTGCGTGTGCTCTGGGATGGGGATGGGGAGGCATTTACGCGTATGCCGCGTCCTGACGAGTGGCAGCCTGACCCAAAAGCAGCTTACGTGCACATCACCTCCAACGAGACCATTCAAGGGATACAGCTGCACTGGGAGCCCGAATCCTCGCCCGTCCCGCTGGTCTGTGACATGTCCTCTGACTTTCTCTCCCGGCCGATTTCTGTGGAGCGTTATGGTCTGATTTATGCGGGCGCTCAGAAAAACGCCGGCCCGGCTGGAGTAACCGTGGTGATATTGCGTGAAGAGCTGCTTGAACGAATTCCTGACAATTTGCATACGATGCTCGACTACGGCGTGCACGTCGCTAAAGATTCTATGTACAACACTCCGCCTGTGTTCTCAATCTATGTGGTCAATCTGGTAACAGAGTGGTTGCTGCTAGAAATTGGCGGGTTGCGAAAGATGGCAGAAGTCAACGCCGAAAAGGCCGAGTTACTCTACCGTGTGATTGACGAGAGCGATGGCTTCTACAGAGGCCATGCGCAGTCTGAGAGCCGCTCGCACATGAATGTTACCTGGAGTATAGCGGACTCTAATCTGGAGCTGCTGTTCGTCAATCAGGCCCGCACGCGGGGCATGCACGGCCTGAAAGGACATCGCTCATTGGGCGGATTGCGTGCTTCCATCTATAACGCAATGCCCCTGCACGGCGTGCGGGCGTTGCGAGATTTCATGCTGGAATTCCGGGAAGAGTACGGCCTATAATTTTGTCTGATGCGCATTTCGAGGCGAAGAAAAAGCCTCTCCGATGTGTTCGGAGAGGCTTTTTTTGTCTCTCTTGACCGATTGGGTCCGCTTACATCATGCCACCCATGCCGCCGCCGCCCATGTCCGGGGGGGGCATGGGTGCTTCAGCCTCGGGTTTTTCTGTGACCAGCGCTTCGGTGGTCAGGATCATGGCCGCAATCGAAGAAGCGTTTTCCAACGCGCCGCGAGTGACTTTGGCTGGATCGATGATGCCGTCCTTCACCATGTCCACGTAATCCTCCGAGAGCACGTTGAAACCGATTGCGGTGCTCTTCTTTTCCGCCTGTGCGCGGCGGGTGTTGCTGACAATCACCGAGCCAGAGTGGCCGGCGTTTGTCGCGATTTTGCGCATCGGCACTTCCAGCGCGCGCTCCAGTACGGTTACGCCGCGCTGCGCGTCGTCACTATCCAGCTTTACACCCTTTAGTGATGCCACCGCATTTATTAGCGTCACTCCGCCGCCGGGCACAATGCCCTCTTCCACGGCGGCGCGGGTAGCGGAGAGTGCATCCTCCACGCGGTGTTTCTTTTCCTTCAGCTCGACCTCCGTGGCCGCGCCCACGCGAATGACGGCAACCCCGCCACTCAGTTTGGCAAGGCGCTCCTGCAGCTTCTCGCTGTCGTAATCTGACGTGCTCTTTTCGATTTCGACCTTTATCTCCTCAATGCGCCCCTTGATTTTCTTCTCGTCACCTTTGCCGTCGATGACCGTGGTATCGTCCTTGGTGGAGATTATCTTGCCGGCCTGACCTAGGTCAGCCACGGTAGTACTCTCCAACTTACGCCCGAGTTCTTCGGTGATGACCGTTGCGCCGGTGAGCACGGAGATGTCCTGAAGCATCGCCTTGCGGCGATCGCCGAATCCCGGCGCTTTTACCGCCAGCACGTTCAGCATGCCGCGCATTTTGTTCAGCACAAGGGTGGCCAGAGCTTCGCCCTCGATGTCCTCCGCGATGATCACCAGGTCACGTTTGCCCAGTTGCACCAGTTTCTCGAGCAAGGGTACCAGATCCTGCGCCGCAGAGATTTTCTTGTCGTGAATGAGCACGTATGGTTCGTCAATGGACGATTCCATATCCTCCGGACTGGTCACGAAATACGGGGAGATGTAGCCGCGATCGAACTGCATTCCGTCTACGTACTCGGTCTCGAAATCCAGCCCTTTCGATTCTTCCACGGTGATTACGCCGTCTTTGCCGACTTTGTCCATCACAACGGCAATCAGCTCGCCGATCTCCTCGTCCGCCGCCGATATGCCGGCCACGGAGGCGATTTCCTCTTTGGTGCTGATTTGCTGGGCTTGCTCTTTGATGCTGCCGACCACGGCCTGTGTGGCCGCTTCGATGCCGCGTTTCAGCAGCATCGGGTTCACACCGGCGGCGGCCATTTTCAGGCCTTCGTGCACCATTGCCTGCGCTAGCACGGTCGAGGTGGTGGTGCCGTCTCCGGCGATGTCATTGGTCTTGGTGGCGGCTTGCGAGAGAAGTTGTGCGCCCATGTTCTCGTAGGGATCTTCTAGCTCAATGTCTTTGGCGACTGTGACGCCGTCGTGTGTGATGGTTGGAGCGCCGAACTTCTTGTCGAGCGCCACGTTTCGCCCCTTGGGGCCAAGGGTAGTGGACACCGCGTTGGCCAGGGTGTCAATACCCGCCTTCAGTTTTCGACGCGCATCTTCTGAAAACGCGATTTGTTTTGCAGCCATGATTGTTATCCTTTCCTCTTTTATGTAGTTATGTGAATGAACTAACCGGTGACAATCGCTAGCACATCGGTTTCTTTCAGGATGAGTAGCTTCTTGCCTTCTATTTTTATCTCGGTGCCGGAATATTTCGCGAATAGCACCTCGTCATCCGTGGCTACATCCATCTGGATACGACTGCCGCTCTCATCGCGCGCGCCCGGACCCACAGCAAGTACCTTGCCTTTCTGCGGCTTCTCTTTGGCCGTCTCCGGCAGCACGATGCCGCCCGCCGTGGTGTCCTCTTGCTCAATCGGCTCCACAATCAGGCGCTCGCCCAGTGGCTTGAGATTTAGTGACATCTTAAATATTGCCTCCTATATGCAGTTTATTTTTTGACACAACCTTTTTGACAAAACCAAAATTAGCACTCATCTTGTGGGAGTGCTAATTCTGCCGAGATGATAATGCTCCGCTACCGCTCAGTCAAGGGATTCTTATTATTTCTAACAAAGCTCTAACACAGGCCGCGGTCCTTAACAGGAAAGCCTGTCAGTCGCCGGATGCCAGCGCGTCCTGTGTCAGTGCGAGGAAGTGCTGTAGCGTTTGCGATTTCAATTCCTCGCCTGAACGCAGACGCACTGAAATCGTATCAGACTTTTGCTCGCGGTCTCCTGCAATTAGCATGTAGGGGATCTTCTGCGTTTGTGCTTTGCGGATTTTGGCGTTCATGCGCTCGTTGGCGCTGTCAATCTCAACGCGCAACCCCTGCGCCTGCAGGTGCTTGTGCAGCTGCTGGCAGTATTCAAGGTGCAGGTCGGTGATGGGGATTAACACGGCCTGCACCGGCGCCAGCCAGACTGGAAATGCCCCCGCGTAATGCTCTATGAGCACGCCCAGAAAACGCTCGGTGCTGCCAGTGACGGCGCGATGAAGTACTACTGGTGTGTGCTCTTGCCCATCCGCCCCGATGTAGATCAGCCCCAGTCGGGCCGGCTGAATAAAATCGACTTGAATGGTGGAGAGCTGCCACTCTCTGCCGAGCACGTCCCGCGCCATGAAGTCGGCTTTGGGCCCGTAGAAGGCCGCCTCTCCGGTTTCGGTGTAATAATCAATACCGGAGGCATCCAGCGCTGCGCGCAACGCGGTTTGTGCGCCCTGCCATTTCTCATCGTCCTGCAGGTATTTGCCCTCCTCGCCGCGCAGCGAGAGGCGTACGCGGTATTCGCTGAAGTGATAGCGCTGCAGCACCTCTTGTATCAGGCGCAGCGCCAACCCGAATTCGCTCTCGACCTGTGTGGGCGTGCAGAAGATGTGGCAGTCATCCTGAGTGACCGAGCGCACACGCGTCAAGCCGGTCAGCTCCCCCGATTTTTCGTAGCGGTAAAGTGTGGCGAATTCGGCGAAGCGCAGCGGCAGCTCGCGATAGGAGTGCAGTCCCATTTCCTTGAAAAGCGTCATATGGCTCGGGCAGTTCATAGGCTTTAAACGGAATGTCGTGTTCTCGTCCACCATAGGCGGAAACATCGCGTCGCGGTAGTTCTGGTAATGCCCGGAGCGTTTGTAAAGCTCCTCTTTCACCAGATGGCCGGTCCACACGTGCTGATAGCCGTAGCGGGTCTGCAGCTCGCGCACGTAGGACTCCATCAGGTGGCGGAGAGTCTCGCCTTTGGGGGTGAAGAGCGGTAGCCCGGGGCCCACGTCTGCAGAAAAGTGGAACAGTCCTAGCTGCGCGCCCAGCTTTCGGTGATCCCGTTTCTTGGCCTCTTCCAGTTTCCAGAGATACTGCTCCAATTCGTCAGCGCTGTACCAGGCGGTTCCATAGATGCGCTGCAGCATGGCGTTGTCCTCGTCTCCGCGCCAGTACGCTCCGGCCACGCTGAGCAGCTGCAGCGCCGAGGGGTTGATCTGGCCGGTGTGCTCCAGGTGCGGGCCGCGGCACAGGTCTGTGAAGGTGTCGTGCGTGTAGAAGGAAATCGCCGGTTGCTGCTGGGCGGTTTTATCGTCGTCACCCCGCGCTATCTCCCCGATCAATTCAAGTTTGTATTCCTGGTGCGCGAATCGCTGCTGGGCCTGTTCGGCGCTGGCCTCGGACCGCACAATTTCATGCTTGCCAGCGATGATCTGGCGCATGCGCTTTTCCAATCTGCGCAGGTCTTCGGGTGTGAGCGAGCGTGGCAGGCCGAAGTCGTAGTAAAAGCCGTCCTCAATGGGCGGACCGATGGCGATTTGCGTCTCGCCGGGGAACATCTCCATCACGGCCTGGGCAAGTACATGCGCCGCCGAATGGCGCAGTCGGTACAGATCGCTCTCTTCGTAACGTTCCTGTTTCTGCTCAGCCATATTATTATCTCCCGGGCGGCGCAATGCCAGTGGGGCAATGCACATAAAAAAAGCCCGCGCCCATTCTGGGGAGAGAACTGTGCTCACACGGTTCCACCCAGATTGACGGGCAGCTGCCCATCAATCTCGTATGGCCGATAACGGGCAAGGCCGGGCCACTTTGTTGCCGAGCGATTTTAGGGTCACGCTCACGGGTAGTCTGCGCCGGTAACCGCTGAAGGGAAGTTTCAGCCATAGCTCCCCTCTCTACTGGCAACGTTACGTCCGGATACTTTGCCCCGTCAGTGCATTTCTGTGATTTCTTGCCCAGGTGGGCGGTATTGGACTCGAACCAACGACCTTTGCGATGTCAACGCAACGCTCTAACCAGCTGAGCTAACCGCCCCGTGAGCCAGCAATTATACCTTAGCTAGACTTGGTGGCAAGATTGGCTATGGCTACGCATTCAATCTCAATCTGCGCTCCGAGCGGCAACGCGGTCACCTGCACTGTGCTGCGAGCGGGAGGCTCGCTCGGGAAGTACTCCGAGTAAACTGCGTTCATGCGGTTGAAATCAGCCAGGTCGGTCATAAATACCGTGGTTTTTATTACCGTTG
>Ga0310120_10000749_pt1 | contig 25375 bp, 25 predicted proteins | sample CB27_AW_983_MG_FD_203506 | JGI IMG/M metagenome (GOLD analysis project Ga0310120, IMG submission 203506) | Marine microbial communities from Western Arctic Ocean, Canada - CB27_AW_983 | ecosystem: Environmental > Aquatic > Marine > Oceanic | place: Canada: Western Arctic Ocean | collected...
CCGCCGTCTACGAAGGTGCTCGACGTTTTGATGTGCGCGAAATCGAGACGCCCGAACCGCGCGCCCAACAGGTCCTGGTCCAGGTCACGCAATCGGCGATCTGCGGCACGGACGTGCATGCCTTCATGTACGACCTCGCGCCGGCCGGTTCCGTGCTGGGACACGAGATCGCCGGCCGGATCGCGCAGCTGGGCGCCGATGTCGAAGGCTGGAACGTCGGCGATCGAGTCGTCGCCGGCGGCGGTGATCCGCCGCCGGGCAGCGCCTCGCCCATGCGTGACGATCCGCGCTACAACTACCGCACGATGGGATTCGGTGGCTCACGCACGGGCGGCTACGCCGAGTTCACCCTGGTCGAGGCACACCGCTTGCAAGCGGTGCCGGAAGCCGTGCCCGACGAGGTGGCGGCGCTGACCGAGCCGTGCTCCGTCGCGGTTCACGCCGTGCGACGTTCCGCCGTCAAGCTGGGCGACACGGTCGCGGTGCTTGGCGCCGGACCGATCGGGCTGCTCGTTCTGCAGGCAGCGCTCGCTGGGGGCGCGACTCGTCTGCTGGTCTCCGAGCCAGCCCCCGCTCGCGCCCAGTTGGCACGCGATCTTGGAGCCGCCGCGGTGGTCAACCCACGCGAAGAAGATGTCACTGAACGGCTCGTCGAGCTGAGCGACGGCCTGGGCCCGGACGTGATCTTCGACTGCGCGGGCTTCGGCGACACACTCGACCAAGCCTTCGCGGCGACCAGTCGTTCAGGCCAAGTGATTCTGGTCGCGGTGCCGTGGAAGCCGATGCCGCTGGAGCCCGCCGACTGGATGGCCCGCGAAGTGGACTTCCGCGTCAGCTTCGCCAGCGAGCCGGAGGATTGGCGCGTTGCGCTCGACCTACTGGCGAGCGGCCGGATCTCCGGCGATGCGCTGCTCTCCGAGTCGAGTTCGATCGAGCTGGACCAGATTCAGGAGACGTTCGAGGGCTTGATGAAGCCGTCATCGCAGCTCCAGGTGGTGATCAAGCTCTGATCGGCAGCAGGCCGGGATTCGTCGCTAGCTCCGCGGGTCGATCGGGGTGATTACGCCGAGGCGCTGTTCGATCGCCTCACCGGCGTCGAGACAGACATCCTCGCGGAACGATGGTCCGATGATCTGGATGCCTTGGGGCAGCCCGTCGGCGATGCCGACAGGCATCGCCACGGCCGGCAGCCCAAGCAGGTTGACCGTGACGACGAGTCGCAGGGACTGCTGGAAGGCCGCGTTCGTGGCTTGGCTTTCGATGTCCCAACCGACGGGCCAGGGCGGCACCGTGAAGACCGGGCCGACGACCAGCGGCCAGTCCGCCATGAAGGTCGACCATTCCGTGAGTAGCCCATGCCGGCGCGCGACGACGCGCTGGTAGCCGGGCAGGTCGAGCAGTGTCGTGTTGGCGGTCAGCAGGTCGAGCGCCTGGGCGGCTTCGGGGATCGCGTTGGCGTGGACGGTGTCCATGAACGTCCAGTGCAGGTCCGTCATCAGGAACTGCCAGTAAAGCTCCGCGGCCTCGGCGAGGGAAGGAGGATTGATCTCTTCGACCTCGTAGCCCGCGTCGGCAAGAGCCCGTCCGGCCGCCCGCACGCCCTCCGCGACAGAGGGATCGGTCGATCCGCCGGGCGGCTCCGGCACCAGCGCGACCCGTTTCGACAACGGCCGGCCTTCCAGCGGAGCGGAAATGTGGCGGGGGTCTCGCGGGTCGGGGCCCATCATGTTGACGAGCGCGAAGCGTAAGTCGGCGACATGCCGTGCCATCGGTCCTTGCACGGCCATGACCTGAGCGCCCAGGTACTGCGCGTTGGGATCGGCGAACTCGCTGGAGCGACAGACCCGCGCGTATGACGGCCGTAGGGCGGCGGTGCCGCAGCAGTGCGAGGGACAGCGCACGGAGCCGCCGATGTCGTTGCCCATACCCAGCGGCGTGCAGCCGCTGGCCAGCGCTGCACCGTCGCCGCCACTGGATCCACCGGGGGTCCGGTCCGGATTCCAGGGATTGATCGTGTGGCCGCGCAGCTGGCTTTGGCTGTGCCAGCGCATGCCATAATCGGGCATATTGGTGCGGCCGATGGCGATCGCTCCCGCGGCGCGGAGCTGTTCGATGTGTGGCGCGTCGCGCTGTGGCAGATGCTCAAGGTTGATCTTCAGACCGCTGGTGGTGGCCGAGCCGATGAGATCGATGTTCTCTTTGACTGTCATCGGCACGCCGTGCATCGGCCCCACCTCGTCGCCGCCGGCGAGAGCCGCGTCCGCGGCGTCCGCCGCGGCGCGTGCATCATCGGCCAGGCTCACGGTGACGGCGTTGAGCTGCGGGTTGACGTCGTCGATCCGCGCCAAGTGCGCATCGATGACCTCGCGGGCGCTGAGCTCACGGGCCAGAGTCTTCTCGGCTATTTCCTTCGCGCTCAGGCGCCAGATTTCGCTTGGCACATCGATATCCTTCCGCGGGCTCGACCCGCTTGCCTCTGCCACGTCGCCCCAGCTGCAGTGCCTCGCTAGGCACGCATCCATTCGGCGACGCGCTCGCCCATCATGATGCAGGTCAGGTTGGTGTTGGCGCGGATGATCGTGGGCATGATCGACCCGTCGACGATGCGCAGGCTCTCCACGCCGTGCACGCGGCCCTGTTCATCGACGACCGCGCCGGGGTCCGCCGCCGGCCCCATGCGGCAGCTGCAGGTGGGGTGCGCCATGTTCGCGGCGCTGCCGCGAATGTATTCATTGAGTGCGGCATCGTCGGCGACGGTGTCTGCATCCAAGCCGTGAATGCCCGTGTGGAAGTCCGAGACCGGCTCTGTCGTGGCGATGTCCCATGCCAAGCGCACGCCTTCCCGTAGCCGCCGCAAGTCGGCCTCGTTGTCGACGAAGTTGAGCTCGATCACGGGGGGGGCGTGAGGGTCGCGGCTCTCCAAGGTGACGCTGCCGTAGGACTCAGGAAGCTGGACGCCTGGGGCGATCGCAAAGGCCGTTTCGCCGCCGCCGGCGGCGACGAAGGCGGGATCGGCGGAGAGATCGAGGTGGCCCAACATGTAGACCTGCATGTCGTTGAACTCGCCGTCCTCGGACGTGTAGCGCAGCAGGACTTGCACCAGCGGGTCCGTGGGATCCGCCGCACCGGGCTTAGCGATGCAGGTGACGGGCGCCATGGGGTGGTCCATTAGATTGTTTCCCACGCCCTCCAGCGTCGAGACGGGCTCGATCCCATGTCGCTCCAGCTCGGCCACTGGACCCACCCCAGAGCGGAGCAGAATGGCGGGGCTCTGGATCGCGCCGGCCGAGATGATCACCTCGCCCGCCCGGATCAGTTGCTGTTCGTCGCCCGACTCGACGAGCAAGCCCACTGCCCGTCCGTCTTCGAAGAGGACGCGGTCCACGAGGCAGCCCGTGCGAATGGTGAGGTTGAGCCGGTGCCGCGCGGGGGCGAGGTAGCCAAGGTTCGTCGACCAGCGCACGCGCTCGCGGCGGTTCATCGCGATCTGCGCGACGCCGGTGCCGTCGGGGTCGTTCTGGTCCTGGAAGAGGGGGAAGCCGCGCGCTTCGCAGGCCTCTCTGAAGGCGCGCTGAACGGGACGTGTCTCTGCCTCCGTCCAGCGCACGACCGGAATCGGCCCGTTGCTGCCGTGGTAGTCCCCGCCCTCGTCCTGATCGGCCTCGAGCTGGCGGAAGTAAGGCAGGCACTCCGCCCAGCTCCAGGCGGGGTTACCGCGCTCGGCCCAACCGTCGTAATCGGCGGGCGCGCCCCGGATCGCGATCGCGGTGTTGACCGAGGACGAGCCACCGATCAGCTTTCCGCGCGCCAGCGCGATCTGTCGCCCAGGGATGGCGTCGGCCAGGAATCCCCAGTCGTGTTCGATGGCGGATGGCTCCCAGGCGTTGGCGACGTCGGGTGGCAACGCCTCGACCGTTGCGAAGTCGGGTCCGGCCTCGAGCAGGAGCACGGAGCGGTCCGAGTCCTCACTGAGGCGGGCGGCCAGCACGGCGCCGGACGATCCGGCTCCGACGATGACGACGTCGTATTCCATCGATCGTTCTGTCCTCTCCGGCCCGGGAGCGGGCCAATGTGGTGGTGGAGTCTACCGAGTGCTCCCGCTAGGCGGTCGAACGGACGGGCATCAGAGGTCGCTATTGGCGGATCGCGTCGGCGTTTGCGCGCAACATCGCGAGATAGCTGGGGAACTCATCGCTCGGGAGCGAAACGAGACGCCGGATCTCGACGCCGGTCTCGGAGGCGATCTGTTCCACGATGCGGGCCGTGAACTGATCCTCTTTGTAGATGCGTGGAATGCCGCGCCGGCGGATCTCGTCGACGAGCGCCGCGATGTCTTCCGCGCTCGGTTCCTCCTCCGGCCCCTCAACCACGAAGCCCACGATCTCCAGGCCGTAGCGAAGGGCGAAGTAGCCGTAGGCGTTGTGCAGGGTGACCAGCTGGCGCCGCTCGTCACTGAGGGCCGCAAGCGACGTGAGTAGTTCAGCGTCGGTCGCTTCAAGCTCGGTCAAGTAGGCGTCGCGACGTTCCTCGATCGCGGCCGCCTGCAGCGGCAGTAGTTCCTGTAACGCGGCTGCGATCGCGCGAATCGCCTCCGCAGCGAGCGACGCATCGAGCCAGAAGTGTGGATCGACTCGGTCCTCCTTCTGTCCCGACCCCCCGAGTTTGATTGCCTGCGACAGGTCAAGTGGATCGACGGAAGCGTTCTCCTCCAGCGCTTGTTCGAAACCGGCCTCAAGTCCGGCGCCGTTGATGACGATCAGTCCGGCGTCGGCGATCGCGCGCACCTTGCCGGGGGAGAGCTGCAAGGTGTGGGCGTCGGATCCGGGCGGTACCAACGTGGTCAGCGCGACGGCATCGCCGCCCACCTGTGTCACCCAGTCGGCGATCACGGTGGTGCTGACGACCACGCGCAGGCTTTCGGTCTCGCGGCCCGCATCGGCTCCGCCACAGCCGGTGGTGACAAGTAGCATCCCGAGTAGGGCGGCAAGAGCGGCGGCACGCGTAGTGCGCCTGCGCGGTACGGGCATTCAGAGTCCTTCTCGTCTCACTTCGGCGAGTGGAAATGGTAATCAATCCCATTGTGCCGCGCAAAAATGGCCCGCCCCGAAGGCCATCGGGCCGGCCTACGGATCCGGCGGGGGCCTAGGCTGCGTTGCGCTTTCGCGGAACTGGGGGGCATTGCTGCTCGTCTAGCGAAGACAACGGAAGAGGTCGAATGATGACTCTCGCGCGCCGCGGCCGTGCACGGAGACCTCCGTGGAGCCCCCGGAGTCTCCTGTCCTGCACTCGCAGCCTCCGGGAGGCGTGTTACGGACCTCTGGCAGGGCCTCAAGCGACGCGCTCGAGGACTGAGGAACGCGACAGCTCGGGGGATCCGGATCCCATGGCTGCGGTTCGATAATCACGACAGGCAGGCCACGTAGGATCACCCTCGTCCCGCTTGCGGCAACGCTCGTCGGCCGGGCCGCGAGCGAGGAGAGACTTCGATGAGCCGGTTCCTGTCTATCACCTTCGGTCTCGCTGCGCTGGTGGTCCTCGCCGCCGGCTGCGGCGAGGGTGGCAGTGACGCAGGAGAGAGCACGGGACGCGATCAGGGGGCGGTGGTTCAGTCTGACACTGGAGCGAACGACAACAGTCCGGCAGATGGGTCGTCGTCCGACCCGCGGGACGATGATCAACTGGACCGTCAGGAGACGACCCCCCCCCGTTCGAGCCCCTGAGCACTGCCGAAGCAGCCTCGCTACCGGTGCAACCAACTGACCCGCTGCTGAGTCTAACGCTGGGCGTGACGGTGCTGCGTGCCGGGCCGGCCACGGATTGGGGCGCGGTCGCAGAGCTTCCGGCCAACACCGAAGTCGAACTCATCGGCTGTTTCGGCTCGGGATGTCTCTCGCACTGGTTGCTCGTGCGCAGCGGAGAGACGACGGGATGGCTTCGCACTGATGACATCCAGCCCGTGCCGGAGCTCGACGCGCTCCCCACGGTGGGCCGGACCGCAAAGCTGTTGCCGTTCGAGATGATCACGCTTTTGGCCGATCCACGGGCAGGGGCGACGGTTGTCGCTACGATCACGGCAGCCGATGCGATCACGGTGTTAGGCCGATCGGAGGCGGCTGGCCGGGTTGCGATCTTAGCGGGCCGAATCGGCTGGATTCCTGCAAGCCGCCTGGACGGGGATGTGGTACTTCTTCCGCTGTACACGGGATCCGGCACGGCGGTCTTCAATCTCCGCGCGGGCCTGCTCTGATGGCAAGGTCCGGATCGTCTGCTGCTCCGCGAGCCCGAAGGCCTGGCCGTACTCGAGGGTGGGCTGCTTAGCGGGCTCGCGCCGGGATGTTCGCTGATGGACGTCAACAGGGCCGGCGACCTCCGAGTCGTGCTGTGCGGATCCGAACTGAGCGAGTTCGCCTTTCTCGCGGTGGATCGCTTGATCACCGTCGGGCCGTGGCCGAGCACGGGGGGCTCGGACGTGGGGAACATCTCGGATCGCTGGCGCTGGAGCCCGGCGGGCGATGCCGTCCTGATCCCAGCCCACGAAGACGGCGATCCGGTCCTGCCGTTGTACCGCGTGGGAGCCTCGCCCGTGAGGCTCAGGCGCGGACGGATGGCGGAGTGGATCAGCGCGGACGAGATCCTGCTCCTGGATGCTGATGGCGACCTTTGGCGCCGGAGTGTGTGGACCGACGGAGGCGAGACACTTGTGCTCCGGGGCGTGGTCGCCGTTCGTGTCTCTCCCACCCCAGACCATGTCGCGATCGAGCAGGCAGCGGGCCGCGCCCAGACGGGCGTGTATCGTCTCCCGGAATTCGAGCGTGTGGGCGCCGCATCGGCTGGGCAGCTGCTCGACGAGGGTTGGGCTCCGACGGGACGCATCTTGCTCGTGACGATCGGTGTCGAGGACCCCATCCTCCATCAGCTGGAGGGTCCGGAGTGGGCACCCATCTCACTGGGCGTCGCGGCGGACGGGGGGATTGCATGGGCGCCAGATGGCGGAGCGATCGTCCTTGAGAATCGGCGTCAACGCTCACAGCTGGTCGATCTCCGATCGGGCACGCGTACCGATCTTGGACTCGTTACCAGCGCGACCTGGGCGCCCGACGGGGAGAAGTTCGCCGCGCAGCATCGCGCGGAGCTTGGCTCGAGTCGAATCACCGTGTATGCGCGTGGAGGCCAGAAACTGCTGGCTGTGACGAGAACCGCCAATCGCCTCGGCGACCTGCAGTGGTCCGCCGACTCGCTCCGCCTCTCCTTCAGCAGCCGCTTCGACTTATCCTAAGAGCGCGAGCCTACGCTCGGTTCATTACCGGCGTCTTCTTCGGGATTCGTAGGGATCCTGGTATGGATCGGTGCCAACACATCGACGCGGGACATCTTCCGTGTCCAGCGCAGCCCGATCAGATCGCGGGTGCCCGCCAGCCCCCGAGCAAGGTTTCGATCCGGCCCGCCAACGCCAGCGCGACGGGCCAGCCCGTCAGGCTGAAGGGCAAGGTGTAGATGTAGCTCTGCGCGTCGACGCTGCCGTGCGGCCCGGCGGCGCGCTCCGCCACTGGGCAGATCACGGCGTCGAAGTCTTGCAAGAAACGCAGCATCGCTCGTCGCAGACGGTCCCATTCGAACAGGGACCGGTCGACTTCTGTCCCGCTCAGCCCGGTTCCGTCCTGGGTGTCCCACTCGGTCCAGTTGGACGGATGCGACCGATCCCAATAGGCCTGCGTGATTCCTCGCGACTCCTCGATCCGGGGTAGCGCGACCTCCTCTGACACGATGCGGTCTTCGGCAAGGGCGGCGATGACGTCTGCCAGCGTGCGGCGCGTGTCTTGGTCGGGCGTGGCGCCGTCGAACTCGACGAAGTACGCCACCCGCAACGCGCGCAGGTCGGCATCATCCTGGGTTTTGCAATGGGACCGGCACCGCACCAGCGTCGATCCCGTCGGTACCTGTGATCAGCGGCAGCGCGAGAGATAGGTCCTTCACGCTGCGGGCCACCGGGCCGATCTGAGTGCGCGGATCGAGCATCGCGCTGATGCGCGGGAAGTGGCCGGTGAGGGGGACGCGTCCGGTCGTCGGCTTCAGCGTCGCGACGCCGCAGTAGTGGGCGGGGAGGCGCAGGCTGCCGCCCGAATCGCTGGCGAGACCGATGGGCGAGCCGGCGGCGGCGGCGATCAGCGCTGCTTCGCCGCTGCTGCTGGCTCCGGGCGAGCGGCTCGTGTCGTAGGGGTTATACGTCACACCGTAGACGGGGTTCGTCTCCGAAACGTTGGTCTTGCCCAGCAAGATCACGCCGGCGTCGCGCATCCGTCGTACGACCGTCGCGTCACGACGTGGCACGAAGCCGGCTCGTTCTTCGAACCCGGCTGCGCAGACGACGCCGGCGGTTTCGATCCAGTCCTTGACGCTGAAGGGGACGCCGTGTAGCGGTCCGCCCGCGGTTCCGGCGGCCGTGGCGCCGTCGGCGGCGGTGGCTTGGGCGAGCGCTGCTTCCGCTGTCGGCTGAACGAGCGCATTGAGAGTTGGATTGATCGACTCGATGCGTGCGAGGTGAGCCTCGACCAACTCGCGCGACGAGATTTCACGGTCCCGCACGAGGCTGGCTTGCTTCCAGGCGGGTGCGGCCAGGATCGTCTCCGTCGGCGGACGGTATCACCGCCCGCGAGGCGGACTCACGGATCCGTATACTGCGCCGACTTCCAATACCAGGGGGCAACTATGCGTGAAGTCGACGGCAAAGTGGCGGTGGTGACCGGGGCCGCCAACGGGATGGGCCTAGCGTTCGCCCAGCGATTCGCTCGCGAGGGCATGAAGGTCATGCTGGCCGACTACGAGGCGGATGCGCTCGACCTGGCGGTGCAACGCCTGCGGCCGGGCGATTTTGACGTCGAGGGCGTGGTGGCCGACGTGTCGTCGCAGGCCGCGCTCGAGGACCTGGCCGAGCGGACGTTCGAGCTCTACGACGGCTGCCACGTGCTGTGCAACAACGCCGGCGTGGTCGCCGACAGCGATCTCGGAGCGATCGTCCAGGGGGTGGGGAGCCTGCCGACCTGGGAGCAACCGCTGGACGACTGGCACTGGACCTTCAACGTCAATTTCTGGGGCGTGGTGCACGGGATCCGGGCCTTCGTGCCGCGCATGCTTGAACGGGGCGAGGAGGGGCACATCGTCAACACCGCGTCGATCGCGGGCCTCGTCTCCGGCGTCGGGTTGCAGATCTACGGCTCCTCGAAGCATGGGGTGGTTCGCGTGTCGGAGGCGCTCTTCGGGCAGCTGGGGGGAGTCGATGCGCCGATCGGCGTGTCGGTGCTCTGTCCGGGCGGAGTCAAGACGCGGATTGGATTCGCCGAACGCAACCGGCCCGACGATCTCGGATCGGGCCTCAGCGAGGAGGAGCTCGCGGCCCGTGAAGAAGCATTCAACGCGCGTGGCGCCGAGACAGGGATGGAGCCCGATGCCGTCGCGGAGATAGTCTTCCAGGCGATTCAGGACGACCAGTTCTGGATCGTGACGCATCCGGAATACGACGAGGCGATTCGCATACGGGCGGATGAAATCCTGGCGCGCCGCAACCCGTCGCCGCGGGCGTTCTAGCAATAGGAGATCGGAGCGCGGCATGCCTCACCCACTCCGCTTCGGCGTCGTCTACGACTTCCGCAATCCGCCCGACAGCGGGCGCTCCTTCCCCGATCTCTACGCGCGCACGCTGGAACAAATTCGCTTCGTCGACCAACTCGGCTTCGACAGCGTCTGGATCACGGAGCACCATTTCGTGGAGGACGGCTACCTGCCCTCGTTCATCGCCGTGGCCGGTGCGGTCGCCGCGGTCACGGAGCGCGTCCAGATCTCGTCCGACGTTCTGCTGATGCCGTTCCAACACCCGCTGCGCCTGGCCGAGGACCTGGCTGTGCTCGACAACCTCAGCAACGGCCGCATGATGGTCGGCGTGGGCATGGGCTACGCGCCTCACGAGTTCAAGGCCTTCGGCATCGATCGTCGGCAGCGCGTCTCCCTGACTGAGGAGGGACTCGACGTGCTCAAGCTGGCCTGGACCGAGGATCGCTTTAGCTACCAGGGCAAGCGGTATCAGTTCGACGATGTGCAGGTGCGGCCGCGTCCCGTCCAGACTGGCGGTCCGCCGATCTGGATCGCGGCGATGAGCGAGCCGGGCGCCCGCCGCGCGGCTCGCTTCGGCGCACACCTGCTGCCACAGGGCGACAGGGCGGCGGTGCTCGACCCTTGGCTCGACGCGCTCAAGGACGAAGACAAAGACCCTGGCGAGTTCCGCGTCGGCATCATTCGCTCCTGTCTCGTCAGCGACGATCCGGACGCGCTGTTCGCCCGGATCCGCGACTCGGCCCGCTACGTCGGTGACATTTATGCCGACTGGATCGCCCAGGATGAGGTCATGAGCCAGCAGCTTGCGGCCGGCCGCGAGGCGGGTCGCACGATTCCGCAGAGCTGGATCGTGGGCGGGGTGGAAGACTGCGTCGCGCAGCTGACCGCCTTCGTCGAGGAGTTCGGCATCACCGACGTGTTGCTCTGGGGGGTGCCGCCTGGCCTCGCGCCGGAGGAAATGAGCGATAACCTCGAGCGCTTCGCGCGCCAGGTGATGCCACGGTTGCGCGGGGCTTAGCCGCTGCGGGCAGTCTCCGTGGCAGGCGCTGCGCGACCTTCGGGGATCTGGATAATAATTATTCTGTAGTCGGTCATACCACCTGAGGCAACGGATCATATAGAGCTCCCGCCTGCTAGGTCCGCGGCACGATTCGAAAGGAGGCCTTGATGGCCAACCCAGTTGTGCACTTTGAAATACTTGCGGAAGACGGTGTCGGCCTGCAGAAGTTCTATGTCGATACCTTCGGCTGGAGCATCGACGCCGACAACGCCATGAACTACGGCATGATCGACAACGCGGGCGAGGGGATCGGGGGCGGGATCGGACCGGGGGAGGCCTCGGGTGTCACCATCTACATCGAGGTGGCCGACTTGGCCGCCGCGCTGGAGCAGGTGACCGCGGTGGGCGGCAAGGTCGTCGCGCCGCCGATGGCCGTGCCTGACGGTCCGGAAATCTCCACGTTCAGTGACCCGGCCGGCAACGTTGTTGGGATGGTCAAGGCGATGGGCGGCTGATCTCCGTCGTCGCGGTGGACCGCTCGGTCTCTTGCGTTTGGCTTGCCAGCACGGTCCATGCCGCGCAGACTGCGACCTCCTGAGGAGATCGTGATGCGCATTGGTGTCTACTTGCCCCAGATCGGCGCGGCCGCCACGGCGGAGCAGGTCACGTTGGTCGCCCGCAGCGTGGAAGAGACGGGTTTCGACTCGCTCTGGGCGCTCGACCACGTTGTCCTACGGGAGGACTACGGCACGCCGTACCCGTACTCGGAGGATGGCAGGCTGGCCATCCCGACCACGGCCAACTTCGTTGAGCCGCTGACGATCCTGACTTATGCCGCCGCCGTCACGGAGCGCGTCGAGTTGGGGACCGCGGTGCTGGTCTTGCCGATGCGCGCGCCCGTCCTGCACGCCAAGGTGATCGCCTCGCTCGATCACCTCGCCGGGGGACGCGTGATCCTGGGGGCCGGCGTCGGCTGGTGGAAAGAGGAGTTTGAGGCCCTCTCGATGCCCTTCGATCGGCGCGGCAAGCGGATGGACGAGTATCTCGCCGTCCTGCGCGATCTCTGGACGAACGATTTCGGCACGTTCGCCGGGGAGTTCTACGACACGACGGGCTGGGCCTGTAACCCCAAGCCCCCGCGCCATGTCCCGATCTGGTTAGGCGGCAACAACCCGGCTCAACTGCGGCGTGTCGGCCGGTTCGCCGACGGCTGGCTGCCCAACCCCAACATGCTGGACACACTTGAGAGCGACTTCGATCGCGCGCGGCAAGCGGCGTCGGATGTGGGACGCGATCCCAGCAAGCTGCAGCTGGCGATGAACCGTGTGGCGCTACTGCGCGAAGGTGGCTTGAGCGAGGCGGCTGACACCCTGGCCGGCCTGCGGGCGCGCGGCGTCGACCACGCCGTTGTGAATCTGCATCCCGCGGAGGAGCCACGGGCGCTGCTGGAGTCGTTCGCAACCGATTACCTGTCTGCGTTGCAGGATTAGTCGGCCTACACGCCGAGGCGGTCGGTCAGGCCGAGTTCGGACGTTGTCGCGCGGAACCACTCGATCACCTCGGGGTGATAGGGGATGCCGCGCTCACGACGCTCGATCTCTTCCTCGTGCTCTTCCAGGCCCGCGTAGAAAACGCGGTCGTGGCCAGGCGCCGTCGGCGTTTCTTGCAGGGCGCGCAGATACGCATCCATGTCGGACTTGAACTCGTCGAGCTCGGTGAAAGCGCTGACATCGTAGACGGTGAAGTGATGGCCGACGCCGTTCTTGCGCTGCACGGCGGCCCCCGCGCCGGACATGACGCCGCTCAGGATGTCGATCATCGCAGCCAGGCTGTAGCCCTTGTGCGAGCCGATCTCCCGCGTTCCGCCCAAGGGCAAGATGAGGAAGTCGTCGGGCGGCAGTTGCTCTTCCATGATCGGGGTGCCGTCCGCTTCCGCGATCCAGCCCGGCAGCACCTTCTCACCCAACCGCTGCGCCAGTCGAATCTTGTTACCGGCGACGGAGCTCATGGAGGCGTCGAAGATGAACGGCGGCTCCTTGTCCGCCGGGACGGCGACGGCGAGCGGGTTCAGCCCCACGCGGGCTTCGGCGCCGAAGGTCGGCGCCACCAGCAGCCCGCCGACCGTCATTGAGATCCCAATCATGTCGTGCGCCAAGGCGAGCTGGGCGTGATAGGCGGCGGCGCCGAAGTGACGTCCGTTGTTGGCGACGACCGTGCCGACGCCGCACTGGCGCGCCTTTTCGATCGCGATCTCCATTGCCTGCGGTCCGATCGTCAGGCCGAGGCCGCCGTCGCTGTCGACTGTCGCGATCGCGGGCGCGTCGCGTAGCACCTTCATCTCTGGCTTGGGGTTGATCGACCCGTCCTGCAGCCCGCTGACGTAGAAGCGCATCATGTTGCTGACGCCGTGCGAGTCGATCCCACGGTCGTCCGCGTAGAGCAGGCAGTCGACGGCGCGTTGGGCGTCATCGGGCGGCATGCCCAAGGCCTGGAAGATGTTGTCGACGGTCTGGCGCATGGCGGCGGATTCCACGCGCACGGCGATGTCATCGGAGAGGCGGAACTGCTTCAGCATGGCTGGCTCCCTTGGTTCAAGGGCCGGTTTGCCGCGGGTGGCGTTTGGCCCCGAGGGGAAATATACAGCGCGATTCGGCTGCGCTCTGTCCGCTGTCCGACCCAGTACCATCGCCGCTGACGAAGGAGTCCGTGATGAACACCCCGGTCTACGTCCTTGGCGGCTACCAGACGGATTTCGCGCGCAACTGGACCAAGGAGGGCAAGGACTTCGCCGATGCCTTCGGCGAAACGGTGAGCGGCACACTCGACGCCACATCGCTCGATGCGACCGACATCGATGTGGCGCACGTTGGCAACTTCGCCGCCGAGCTCTACTGCAATCAGGGCCACCTGGGCGGCTTCTTCGCGGAGCTGGACCCGGCCTTCGCTGGGATACCGGCGTCGAGGCACGAGGCTGCCTGCGCCTCCGGCAGCGTCTCGCTGTTGATGGCCTCGGCCGAGATCGAGGCGGGACGGTACGACGCGGCGCTGATTCTCGGCGTCGAGCAGATGAAGACTGTCGATCCCGCGACCGGTGGCGACTACCTGGGCACAGCCGCCTGGTATGATCGCGAGGCGAAGGAGATCGAGTTCCCGTTCCCCAAGCTCTTCGCCGGGCTGGGCGATGTCTATGAGGAGCGCTTCGGTCTCAAACAGGAACACCTGACCCGGATCGCCGAACTGAACTACACCAACGCCCGACGTAACCCCCGCGCGCAGACGCGCGCCTGGTTCGACGACGACATCGCGACGCAGATCTGCGAAGGCAAGTACGATCGTGACGTGGCGGGTCGCCTGCGCGTGCGCGATTGCTCGCAGATCACCGACGGCGCCGTTGGCCTGGTGCTCGCCTCGGCGGACTTCGCCCAACGCTACGCCGAGCAGCGAGGTCTCAAGCTCGACGGCCTCCCGCAGATCCTCGGCTGGGGCCACACGACCGCGGCGATCCGCTTCGAGACCAAGATCGAGCGCTCGGCCGGCGACGACTACGTCTTGCCGCACACCCGTCGCGCGATCACTGATGCGCTGGGCCGGGCGGAGCTAGAGGACATTTGGGCCGTCGACGGCGTCGAGACGCACGACTGCTTCACAACCTCGCAGTACATGGCTATCGACCACTTCGGTCTGACGCCGCCGGGGCAGTCCTGGCAGGCGATCGAGGAAGGCGTGATCGAGTTCGACGGGCAGCTGCCCTTCAACGCCAGCGGCGGTCTGATCGGCGGGGGCCACCCGGTCGGCGCGACCGGCGTGCGTCAGGTGCTCGATGCCTACCGGCAGGTCAGCGGTACGGCGGGCGACTACCAGATCGAAGGCGCCAGCAAGATCGCCACGCTGAACATCGGCGGATCGGCGACGACCAACGTCGCCACGGTGATCGGGCGAGCCGGCTCGTAGCGCCCTCCGGTACCGATTAGAGATGGGCCTCGAACAGGCGGCGCCCAACGGCGGAGTCGAGTGGATGGCGTCGCAGCTCCCAGAAGGTCTCGCTGACCTCGGGGATGTGACTGCGGATCTCCTCGTCGATGCGCAGGATCAGGTCTTCGATCTGGTCGGTCGTCAGATCGGGAACCACCTGTAGGTCGCCGGTCACGAGGACGCTGCGAGTACCCAGTTGCATCGTCAGCAGCCGGATGATGTTCTCGACCTCGTCGAACTCCAGCACGAGTTCACGCAGGGCCTCACGCACTTCCGGATGGGCGGCGGCGCCCAGCAGGAAGCGTCGGGTTTGCATGCCCAGCATCAGCGCGACTCCAGCCAGCAGCACACCAATCGACAAGGACGCGACGCCGTCCCAGACCACGTTGCGCGTCGATTCGGCGAGAGCCAAGCCGCCGGCGGCCAGCAAGAGCCCCGTTGTCGCCGCGGAGTCTTCCCAGAACACGGTCTTCGTCGTCATGTCGGGCGATTCGCGAACGAACTGCCAGAACGTCCAGCCACGCCGGCGCGCTCCCCGACGCAATGCGCGCACAGCCACCATCAGCGTGATTGCCTCGAAGACGAACGCGAGCCCCAGCACAACGAAGGCCACCGCCAGTTCGGTCGTGGAACGCTCGTGAAACTCGCTTTCAACCAGGGTGCGGGTGCCTTCGAAGATGGAGAAAGTGGCGCCGGCGACGAAGATGAAGACTGCGGCCAGGAAGCTCCAGAAGAACGCCTCTTTGCCATAGCCGTGGGGATGTTCGTCGTCGGCGTGGGTGTCGGAGAGGTTGAGGCCGACGAGCAGGAAGACCTGGTTGACGGCGTCGGCGAGGGAGTGGACCGCCTCGGCCAGCATGGCGCCTGAACCGGTCAGCAAGCCCGCCGCGAGCTTGCCGACGGCGATCGCGCTGTTCGCGCCGAGCGCGACCAGTACCGGTCCGCGCCCTTCCGCAGCTGCCATGATGTTCCTTCTTCGTGTCCTGGGAGGACGCTGTTGTTCGAGACGAGAGTTCGGGCAGCGCTGAGCCCGTTGTTCCGACGATCGGCGGTCGTCAGTCGCCGGATCTTGCCTGGCCCTTCATCACGCCGACGAGCAAGGAGCCCCGGGGCCAGGCCGTTGCGGTGCCCGCTGGGGCCACGTCCGCAGGCTGTGTGTGAGCACGTGCCCAGAGCGTTCCGATGATGAGGGTGAGAACGGCCATGACCGCGGCCGCTCCACCGAACGTCCAGCGCACGTCCCAGCGGTCGACAGCGAAGCCGAGCAAGGGCAGCGTGAAGACCACCAATAGGGCGAACGCCATGTGATTGAGCGAGAGGATCGTGGCGCGCTGATCGGATGGCACGCGACGGTTGATGTAGCCCTCCGCAAGGGGTAGGGCCGCAGCGCGCACAAGCCCCGCGAACATGAGGAAGCCGATCGCCCCCAGGCTGTCGACCAGGGTCAAGCCGACGTAGGCGCCGAGCACGGCAAGCGGTAAGAGGCCGAGCGCGGCCCGCTCGCCCACCTTGCCGACCCACCAGAAGGCAAAGACCGCGCCGACGATCCCCATCACGCGGACCGGGACTTGGAGTGCGGAGAAAGTGAATCCGACCTCAACGTCGTGGCGCAGCAGGAACGGCTGCAAGAGGTATTCCGAGGTCATCGTGCCGGCCAGCAAGACTGCGACGAAGGCGATCACGCCTCGTACGGCGGGCAGCCGCCAGACGGTTCGAGTCGCCGTGCTGAACGTATCGCGGTACGACACCCGTGTGACCACTCCGCTGGTCGGAGGTTCGCGGAGTTGGAAAGCAGCGAGGCAGGCCAGGGTCGACGCGATGACGCCCAGCAAGATCGGCAACCGCAAGCCGAATTCGCCCGCGATTGCGCCGCCGGCCAGCGTGGCAACGACAATGGAGGCGGAGCGAACCGCGAAGGTGCGGCCCGCCCATTTTTCGAATTCCCGCTCGCGCCCCAAGGCTTTGAGCGAGTCGTGCAGCAGCGCGCTATCCGCGCCCATGACCATGATCATGGCGAAGGCCCAGACCACCCAGGACACGATCACCATCTCGAGTGAGTTCGCTGCGCCCAGAATTAGCATCGAGAGCCCGAAGACAAGGGATCCCGCTCGCAACGACCAGGCGCGGCCCCAGCGGTCCGCGATCGCCCCGGCTGGAACCTGCCCGAAGGCGACGATCAGCCAGAATGGCACGGCGATCGTCGTGATGGCGGTGAAACTCAGGCCGATATCTTCGATCAAGAAGGTGACCCAGATCGCCATCCACATCTGGAGGTCGTAAAGGGCATAGAAGAGGAGATAGACGCGCAGGTTGCGTCTGTACGGGGCGCGCTCTGCCTCGGTCAACACTGGGTGGGGTGCTGTCGTCACCTGAGCACTCTACGGCTCGGCCGGTTCCTTGTCTTGGCGCGCGCAGTCGCCTAAGCGATTCCGACGGCGGCCGTTGCGATGCCGAGCGCCGCCGCGATCGCGAGCAACGCTAATGATGTCCGGCCGAAGGTTTGGTCGCCCAACTGCGAACGAAGGGACCGGCCCAGGAGCATCCCTCCGATCAAGCCCGGCACCGCTGCCGCCGACAGCGTCAAAGCATCCGTCGATAGAACACCGCCGACCGCCGCGATGGCCACACCCGGGACGGCGAGGAAGCCGTTGAAGCCGAACATGGTGCCGCGTACCGCTTCGGCTGTTCCTCCGCGCCAATGCGCGTACAGCAACACCGGCGGTCCCGGCATGCTGACCGCCCCGCGCATCACCCCCGAGAGCAGCCCTGCCCCGACCAGCATGAGCCGGCGATCGGGGCGACGTGGCTGCCCGACGTTGCTGTGGACCAGCCCAGCCAGTGCCGAGGCGAGCACGGCGAATCCAACACAGAGCCGGAGCAGATCGTCGTCCGCCTCCGTCAGCAGCCAGACGCCGAACGGGATCCCGGCGATCCCTGCGACCGCGATGAGGGAGGTTTCGTGCAGGGCAGGTCGCGGCTGGTGTTCGACGTAAAGGAGCAAGCTCAGCGCTGAGCCCGTCACGATCGACGCGGCGATGGCCGTCTCCGGGTCGCTGATCAGCGCGGCGACGGGGGTCAATAGGATCCCGTAGCCGAAGCCGAACCACGTCTGCACGCTCGCGGCGGCCAGCGCCAGAATCCCGAAGGCCACATATTCCATCTCAGGAGTCTGCAGCTTTTTCGCCCACGACGGAATCACCGCGCATGCTCGCGCGGCAACTCCGTGCGCCTGCGAGAGGCCCTGGCGACGGTGTTGACTCGGGTGAGAGAGGCGGCGCTACTCGACCTTGCGCACCGGGCTTTTGAAGATCGAGGTCGGCGAGGCGGTCTTGTCGTCGCCGGTGGCGGGCGTCTTGTCCGGCTCGCGCGTCTGCATGTGGATCGTGCCGCCACAGTACGCGCCCTCTTGCACGACGAGTCGGTCCGTCGTCAGCGTGCCTTGCACGCGCCCGCTGGGCAGCACCTCAAGCAGACCGTGACAGGTGCTCTCGCCGTCCAAGATGCCGGCCACCGTGATGTCGGCGGCTGTGACCTGAGCCTTGACTGTCGCGGACTCAGCGACAGCCAGACGACCCTCACACTCGATCTCGCCTTCGGCGGTTCCCTCAACCAGGAGATCGCGCGTCGACGCGTATTTGCCGCTGAAGCTGGAGTGCTGATCGACGAAGCTCTGGTCCTCACCGGTGCCGAAGGGCCGGTGCGTGAGGCGAGAACGCTCCTGGATGGTCCCTCGAGTCTCGGCGGCCGGATCCGCTGAGAGCCCGTCCGGGGCGAAGTCGGAATCAGTCGATGAGTCGGCTGGATGAGACACGGTGCACCTCGGGATCGTCCCCCAAGGGCTCAACGCTGAAGGGGGCGTTCAGGTTCCCATGCGCGCTTACGTTGCTCAGTCCAGAAACTCTTCGAAGTGGACGGCCAACCAAGAGGCCGCCCCGTGTTGGTCGCCCGCACTCAGTCGCTCCTGGGCGAATGAGCCCACGCGCACGGTCCGACGCAGCCACATGCGCGCCTCGGCGCTGGCCACGGCGGTGGGCGGATTCTCGCTGATCACCGCCTCAGCCTGATCGCGCGCACCCTGGCACCAGAGCAGGACCGTCTCGATGGCGTCGAGATCGGTCGCCGCGCTGGTGATCTCCGGCGGCGGGTAATTGATCATCGTGCAGATCCGTCCGATCCCCGCGCGTTCGCCTATTAGACGCCCAACCCCTGCCCAACGTGACTCGTACCCGGCGAGGTGCTCTCTGGGGCGAAGGCACAGGTGCGTAAGCACGTGCGATTGAGTCCCGAGGCTGTACTCGGTCGACGGGCCGGGCCCGAGAGTCGCTCGCCTCGGTCTCGCCAGAGGCGACAGTTGAGGGCTAAGAGATTGTGCCGAGCGGTCGTTAATCCAGATGAGGGACTGCCTCGGGAGGATCGAATGCGGATACGCTTCGGCACGGTCAGCGAGAGAACGCTCCAGCACAGCCTGCGTTCCGGGGTGTTCGCGGTGGCGCGCGACTGGTTCAACACGTGGCAAGACGAGGACTACATCGCGCTTGTTGTGGCGAATGAGGTCGCGGCGATCGGCTATGCCTCCGGCGATTCGAGTGCCACTACGGCCGCCCTGCGCAGCGCCGGCCTTGGCCCGCACTCGATGTCGGTCATCTGGACCGACTTCTTCGCAGCGGGCCAACGTCCGCCGGCGGCGGGCGCGCTGTGGGAGATACTCGAGGCGGAGTGGAAGGACACTGCGGAGTGGGCCTTCACCAACCTTGGTTTGCTTGAGGGGACTCAGGCGGAGGCCGCTCGCGCTGTGATCGAGGAGTACGCAACGGTAGAGACGGCTGAGGTCGCACCCCGCGCCGTCGAAGAAAGTGAGCCCGAGGTGACCGAAGAACAACCCCGTCCGACATTACTGCAGAACGCGAATCGAGCCCAGCCGGCTGCGACGTCGGCTCCCGTCTCGGTTCCCAAGCGAGGTGTGATCGAGGCTCCGGCTCCGGAGCAACCCGGTGACGTGGCCGAGCCCAGCCAGCCGGAGTCGGTGCCCAATTCCGACGATCTGGCTGAGATCGTGATCGCGTTGGGACGCACGACCGGCTGCGATGTGTGGGCGCGTCGGGACGGCACGCGACCGCCCGTCGCGACGCCCGTCGCGGAGTTCGCTGACCTGCTCTGGATGCATGACTCAGAGCCCGTCGCGAGCTTCACGCTGCTTGATTCCGACCCGCTGACGATCGGCTTGCTGGACCTCGCCGATCGGGTGCTGGCCGGGACCGACACGCCAGACGGCGCGATCTCGCGGTACTACGTGACCTATCCCAGCCGCAGCGCGACGGCTCTGGCCGAGGCGTTGCGGCGCCCGGTCTTTGCGTCTCTCGGGCTAGCCGAGTTGGCGACCTTCATCGAGGCCGATGAGTTGCGCGCGCTGCTCGCCCGCATTCATGGTCTGGAGGGACACGTTGCTCCGTCCGTGCTGGAGACGGTGGAGCAGCGGCGGGCCGCCTGACGCGGAGCGGGCCCGGAGCGACCCGGCTGATCCGCGGTCAGAAGCCGAGACCGTCCTTGCCCTGCATCGTGCGCGCCAGGTTGACCTGGCCCAAGTGGTTGTTGCCGTGGTTGATGATTACCTGGGCGATGACCATGTAGCGCGGCATCTCGCCCTGCGGCTTGATCGTGATCCTGGACAGCAAGTACTCGTCCGACATCGCCTCGATCTTGGGCCGGATTGCCGCCGCGACGTCGCGACAGTAGGCCGCGAGGGCGTCCCCCGCTGGGAACCGCAGGCCATGTGCCTCGTCGGGGTCCATGCCGGTGCCCTGATCGGCCTTGGGCAGACCCCAGGCGTCGTTCAGACCCTGCTGCAGCCAGACCGGCTGTTCACGCTCGAACGCGAAATAAATCAGGTTGTCGGCCGTGCGGGCGATGTGCCAGACCTCGAAGCCGGCGGAGTTGGTGCCCGGATGGACCTGGAAGTGCACCTCGTCCTCGCTGAAGTCCTCGATTGAGCGGGCAGCGCCGTCCAACAGGCTGCAGCTGAACTGCGCCAACAACGCGGCGACTTCGATCCGGTCGGCCATGGCTGGTACTCCTTGAGATTCGTCGAGAGACTCGACGTCCGTCGCGACAGGCTAGCCGACCAGCTCCTCGAGGATCTCCCGCCGCCGAGTGCGATTGCTCGTCGTGATCTGAATGCTGTGCAGGTCGACGCCGGCCGCCTCTTGCACGGCCAGCGCTGCGAGAGAGGCGTCCATGCCGCCCACGCTGCCGAAGCGGTGCGCCAGATCCGTTGCGCTCGCCGCGGCCGGCTCCGGGCCGCCGTCGTCCCAGGCCTTGCGGATCGCCTCCGCTTCGTCGGCGAGGCCTTGGCGTACGAACTGGCGGTAATAGAAGGGCCCATTGCGCGCGACGAAGAACGCCAGCCCGGATCTCTGGGCCAGGAGCGCTCGCTCCACCTCGTCCTCGTTTTCCGCGACGACGATAGCCCCCGGCGCACGGACAGCGAACGCCGAAGCATCACGGCCGGCCTCTGTAATCCAACCGCGGACCTCGCCGATCTCCCCGCGAAGTCGTTCGTTGGGAATCCAGGCAGGCAGCCAGCCGTCGGCGATCTCGGCGGTCAACCGAACGCTGCGCGGGTGCGAAGTGGCCAGATAGATCGGCGGCGAAGGTTGGACTGGCTCGGCTCCCATCGGCAGCGCTCGCCGGATCGAATGTGCGGGCCCGTCGTAGTCGAAACGTTCTCGGCGCCAATAAAGGCGCAGGAGTTCGGCCGCCTCACGTAGTCGCGCCAGCGGCGCATCGAACGGCAGTCCGTGAAAGCGCTCGATCACCCCGGGCGTGCTCGCGCCAAGGCCGATCAGGACGCGGCCGCCGGAGAGCTGATCGATCGTCGCGAATTGTTGCGCCAGCGTGCCTGGCGTGCGCGAAAAGACGTTGACGATCGAGGTGCCCAGGGCCACGCGATTCGTCTCGCGCGCGAGCAGGGCCAGCCCTGAGAACGCGTCGTGACCGAAGCCCTCGTTGATCCAGATCGAATCGACCCCTGTCGCGTCTGCGTCCTGCGCCCACTCCAGCAGCGAGTCCAAGGCGTCGGGGTTCCAGGCCAGGCTGAGGCTGATTTTGCGCACCTCCGTACCTCCGGTTGGCCCAAGATAGTGGCGGCGTCGCCTGGACGGGGTCTCGCCGCCGCAGACCGGCGCGGACGACAACCGAGTGCGGGCGGATAGGCAGCAGGTCGATAGACTGAGCTGGGCCCTTAGCTCAGTCCGGTAGAGCAGCGGACTTTTAATCCGTCGGTCCGGGGTTCGAATCCCCGAGGGCCCACCATCAAAACCTCAAGGGATATCCCCAGCTATCGGACGGTATTCACGCCAGAAATCGGGCCGTAAACCTGTGCGCGGACTAAACTCTCATCGGGCGAGTTTGCCAGATTGCTGGCGCTACCGGCGATCTGAATCCCTGGCTGGGCGAGGGGACCGGGACCGCCCACCGTCAAGGCGTCATTCCAGCGGCCAATCCGTGTCCCAACCGATACCCGTCGACGCCCGGATGCGCTCCCCATGCGATTCTACCTTCTGAATCAGATCCCACTCGTCGGCAAACGTCGCAACGCCACCCTCCACTACCACGCGTCCATCAACCAGCACTGTGTGCACGCTGTCCGCGCTGGCGCTGTAGACGAGATTGCGTACCGGGTTCGTCAGTGCCCGCCACTCTGCGCGTCGTGTATCGAAGAGGACCAGATCCGCGCGCTTGCCAATCTCGATCGAGCCGACCAGGGCGTCGATCCCGAGTGCCCGTGCGCCCCGAATCGTGGCCAGTTCGAGCGCCGTCTCCGCCGTGATCTGAGCAGGGTCCCGGCGTGCGTCCTTGTAGACCACAGCGGCCGCATTCATCGCGCGCACCATGTCCAGATAGTTCGAGCTGTTGACCGAGTCGGTGCCAAGTGCCACGTCGACCCCAGCCTCAAGAAGCTCCGGCAGACGTCCACCGTCGCGGATGCTGCCACCACCCTTGAGCACGGTCGAGGGGCACATCACCACGTGCGCCCCGCTTGCGCTGATGTGCGAGATCTCAGCATCGGCCAGATTCATGCCGTGCGAAAGGACGAGCCGCGGACTAAGGACACCGAGGGCGCGCAGCTGGCCGGTCGGTAGATCATCGACAGAGGCCGGGGCACCGCCAGCGCGCAAGCCGCCAAAGTGATGCAACGTGATCATCGTTCCCAGCTGCTCAGCGATCGCGTCACACTCCCGCAGCAGAGAGGGACTGCAGACCGCCTGCGAGAAAGGCATTGCCCAGGCCCTCACGCGTCCGTCCAGCAGCCCATCGCTCCGCTCGATCGAATCGCGTACGTGCTGAACAGCCGTCTGGGTATCGTAGACAGGGAGGTTCATAGCGTTTTCGAGATCCGTCACATGCTCGCCCGTCATTACCCGGCACCCAGCTGCCTCGTAAGCAGGCAAGACCGTCTCCAGATACTGCGTGCTGCCCGGGTCGACGAAACAAGTTGTTCCGCCTTTGAGCAACTCGACGAGACCCAACAGCGTGGTGTCGTGTTCCTCCTCCGCCGTCATCGCCGCCTGCATTTGAAAGACGTACGCGAGCCGGTTTTTCACGTCGTCGGGAAAAATGCCCCGCACCGCGTGCGCATAACTGACGTGCATGTGACCGTTTAGGAAGCCGGGCGTGACGACCATCTCCCGCGCGTCGATCGTACGATCGACAGGCTGATCGGCGAGTTCCGCCGCCTTACCTACGGCGCGGATCGTGTTGCCCTCGATCAAGATCGAGCCGTCGGCGATCATCCGTCGCTGAGGATCGACTGTGATAACGAATCGGGCATGCTCAATACGGGTGATGGTCTCTGGCATCGGTCCCCCTTGGGCCCGCTTCGGTCCAGTCTTGAATCGGGCGACTAGCAGGATAAGCCCGGCAGAACCCCACCCCTAATAACAACGTCGGATTGACAGTTCCACGGGAACACGGGAAAGAGCGGAACCGCCGATCAACGTTCGGCGTCTTGCACTCCATGGGGCGGTGGAGGATTCCACCCATGCAACTCGCGAAACGACGGCGCTGGACATTGGCACGCATTCTGGCGGGCATCCTCGGCGGGGCAGTAGTTGGTGGCCCAATCGGTATGTCGACCGGCGCCGCACCCCGTACGACCGCCATCAGCCACGGGCCCGTACGCTGCGGGCGGTCGGGGGGGATCCCGTTCCCAATCGGGCCCGATGGTGTGCCGGGGGCTTAGACCCCCCACGCGCGCTCCTTGCCCGAACGGTCCATGCCGGGACGGGTTTGAGCGCTGACCGTCCCCCCGTGTCCCGTCCCAGCCGCACCCCCTCAAAGGGGGGAAATGCCCTCGCGCCACAAACATGCAGTGGCTGCTTGTCGACCGCGGTTGCGCACGCTGGAGAAGAGGGAGGTCGGGCCAGGCGACCCCGCCACTTCAGGATGGACCGCTGAGTCTCCGGAGCACACCGTTCGGTAGTCTCTCCCCCATGCACAGAGGGAGACCCTCGGTACGGCCCGTGCTATCGACGATCGATGCCCATGGGTCCGGCCCAGCCGCCGGCTGGGCATCCTGCTGCTGTTGATCCTGGGGCTCGCGGCGGGTGCGCCCACGCAGGCGGAGTCCACGACGCGCACCGTCTCGCTGAGCGCCAGCTGGAGTGCGGTCGTCTACACGGGTCCCGATGTGGCGGCCGCCACGGTGGCGGCCGATCTGGGCGCGGATGTGCTGACCGTGTGGGATGCGGTGGCCCAGGAGTACGACACCTTCTATCCCGCCCTGCCCGCGGCCTTGAACAGTCTGCAAACCATTGCCAGCGGGACCGTCGTCCTGCTCCAGCTGCCGGCCGCGGGGAGCTGGACGATGGACGTCCTGCCCGTCAGTCCGGTCATGACCGTCCAGGCCGGCTGGAATCTCCTCCCTTGGGCTCCCGCCACGGCCCTGTCCGCCGCGGATGCCGTCGCGCCGCTCGGGAGCCGCCTTTAGGGCCTCTACCGCCTCACGGCGGCGGGCACGTTTGACAGTTATCTGCCGGCCTTACCCGCGCAGTTTGTGACGCTCACCCAGGTCGACCCCCTCGACGCCCTCTGGGTGTCGGTTGGGGCCGGGCCGCCGATCCCCTGGGCGCAGGTCGCCCGGGGGGGGCACCACGGAGCCGGACACGGCCACGAGCACGGCGAGTGAGGCCGCGCAAGCGGTGGTGTACATCGAGTCGGAGGGGGTAGGCGGCGTCTCTTGTGGCAGTGGCGTCGTCGTCAGCCCGACGCAGGTCTTGACCGCCACACACGTGGTCGACGATGCCACCACCATCACCTTGCGCTTTGACGACGGGTCAATCAAATCCGGACACGTGACCGGGATCAACACCCCGATCGATCTGGCCGTCGTCACCGTCGCGGGGGGCGTGCCAACCACCCTCACCCCTTTGCCCTGGGCACAAACCGATCGGGTGAGCGTGGGATCGGATCTCTGGATCTGGGGCTTTCCGCAGTGCTGGGACCTGAACAACCTCTTTGTCGAGGTGAATCCCACGCTGTCGCAAGGCATCGTTTCCGCCTTGCAAACCGACGCCGGTGGCTCGGTCCTCCTCCAAACGGATGCCGCGCTCAATCCGGGCAACTGTGGTGGGCCGTGGCTTACTCCGGATGGGGTCGTCGTCGGGCTCACGTCCTGGGGCTTGACCGACAGCGAAGGCTTGGGGTTCGCGTACAGCCTGGTGGACCACCAGACCGTGATGGATGCGCTCCTCGCCAGTGACACACCAGTGGTCACCGCCGACCCCGTCGCCGTCACCGTCT
>Ga0310120_10000752_pt1 | contig 25303 bp, 14 predicted proteins | sample CB27_AW_983_MG_FD_203506 | JGI IMG/M metagenome (GOLD analysis project Ga0310120, IMG submission 203506) | Marine microbial communities from Western Arctic Ocean, Canada - CB27_AW_983 | ecosystem: Environmental > Aquatic > Marine > Oceanic | place: Canada: Western Arctic Ocean | collected...
CGGGCCATTCTGGGGCTCTGGGATGTTCGGCACCTAACCTGTCACCACGCCAGGAATCACGGCGGCGCTGGCCAGTTCCAGGACCTCCTTGGGAGCACTGGGAGCAAGGCGGAGTTTCCCGGTATCGATCATGGTGTTGAGGAGGGTCGAGATCAGGTTGTCGGGGCCGTAGGGTGTACTGTTGGGTTCGCCTCCGTCATGGGTTGAGCGTCCGATCACCCGTCCGCCTTCCATTCCTCCTCCGTAGAGGAGAAGGGGAGCGAGACGGGCCCAGTGATCGCGTCCGCCCCGTTTGTTGAGCATGGGGGTGCGGCCCATTTCCCCGGTGCAAACAAGGAGAATCTTGTCTCCCAGCCCGCGGGCCTCACAGTCGAGGATGAACTCCGCTACCGCGTGGTCAAAGGAACGTCCCACCGCCTGCATGCCATCCTGCATGTTGAGATTGTTGCCGTCCGCGTGCATATCCCACACGCCAGCATAGCCCGCGTGGATGGTGACAAAACCGCATCCAGCCTCACACAGACGTCTGGCAGTGAGCAGGAGCTTGCCGATCGATTGGGCCTGCGCAGTGTAGTAGCCCTTCTTTCCACGGTTTACTTTGTTCCATTGGCCCCGTTTTGCGAAGCGCGCGGTATCATAACGGGACACTACCCGGGGGTCCTCCTTGCTCAGATCAAAGGCATTGGAAATATGTCCATTGAGAAGCACCTGGAAGGCCTGTTGTTGTAATTCGTCGAGCGCTTCCATCCTGCCTCCCACGTCGATAGACCGATTGAGACCATCCAGCTTGTCCAGAAGTTCTCGCCGGTCGGCGAGGAAGCGTTCCCGATTGACCTGTAACGTCATGTCCTTCTGAAACTCGTCTCCAGCGCCCGAGAGGAAGGGAGCGAAGGAGGAGTTGTAGGGGCCGGTAGCTGCCAGGTTTCCGCGGGCCTCCGGCTTGGGTGCCCCGGGAAGCACGGTCCGGGGAAAGATTACGGCATTGGTGGGCATTCCCGAGAGGCGGCGGGTGGCGCCAGCCACCCTTGCATAATGCGTGCCGATGTTGGCTTCATGCGAGGATGGGCTTACGATCGGTTGGATATTGTGGCCGGCGTTCCGGGTCGTGAAGGAACGCACGACCGTTAACTTGTGAGCGAGTTTGGCCAGGCGCTGCATAGTGGCGCCAAAGTGTACCCCGGCCAGCGAGGTGCGGGTTGTGCCACCCACAGTGCGCACTTCGGAGGGCGCATCCATCTTGGGGTCGAATGTCTCCAGCTGGCTCGGCCCGCCCTGCTGGAACAGGAAGATCACGCACTTGTCCTTGAGTGGATTGTCCCGCGCTCTAGTGGCAGCAGCACGGCTGGCAAGAAGGGAGGGAAGGGAGAGACCGGCCAGACCGAGGCTGCCGAGGCGCAGAAGCTCGCGTCGTGATGTGCCGGGGCGCTGATCTGCGATTGTTAACATGGGGTACCGTTTCTCCGGAGCCCGCCCTTTACGGCGGGAAACCACGCTTGAAGCTATCCTATGGAATTGTGTGTCGCCTGGAAAGCCAATAGCTCCCCTCTACTCTTTCATCTTCAGCGTCACCCGTTGGTTAACGGCTACATCCTTTACTGTGCGGGTGGATCCGTCAGGCCAGAGAATGTCCACCTGAACGGGCTTGTCGTGTTCGCCGAGGCCGAAGTGGAGGACGAGGTCGTTCTGGTTCCCCTGTCCGGTTCCCGCTGCCACCTGGCGGGTGAGGGTTCTGCCGTCCGGCAGAGCCACGCGCACCTGGGCGCCGATGGCGAACAGGTTGATCTTTTCCCGGTCGCCGAGGAGGTGCACCTTGAGCCAGTGGTGCCCTTTCTCACCGCCGTTCACGAAGAACCTGCCTGCCGCCATGAGATCGAGATCCCCGTCATTATCGAAGTCGGCCCATGCCGCCTGATAAGTGGGGGGCAATCCGTCCAGCTTACTCCCGGCGGTTGCATTGACGAACTTGAAGTTGCCATCGTTGCGGAAGAGGACCGAGTTATTCTTGCGCCCGAAGGAAGCCACCCCGTAGACGGTCGTGAAGAAGAGATCGAGATCGCCATCGTTGTCGTAATCGGCGGCGGAGGGGCTGGCGTAGGATTCCTGATAGAAGACTCCGCCCTGGCCCTTGCTCTCGAACTTGAATCCGCCTTCCTTCCCGTTGTTGCGCAGCCAAAGCGACTCGGGCTGGTTGCCGCGACCGTCCTTGTGCGCAAAGTTGCCGGCGAAGAGGTCAAAGTTGCCATCGTTGTCGAAGTCCCCCCAGGCCGCGCCGATGGAGTGGCCCCCGCCGAAGCCGGGACCATTTGCGATTACGCCAAAGGCGCCCGTTACATCCGAAAAGGTTCCCTTCCCATTGTTCTGCCAAAGGATGTTCGGCTGAAGTCGGTAGTTGGAGACGTAAATGTCGAGGTCTCCGTCACGATCGAAGTCACAGGCGGTCACCCCGCGGGCACGGTAGCGGACCTCGCTCCAGGTCAGCTTGAAGGATTTCCCCCCCTGGTTGGTCAGCAGGAAGTCGGCATAGGTGTCATTAGGCCAGGCCTCGTAGCCACCGGCATAGAGATCGACAAACCCGTCCCTGTTGAAGTCGCCCCAGCAGGCCCCCAGCGAGCTGCCCTTGGGCAATTCGGGCAATTCAAGGGCGACAAACTCCTTGCCGCCCTTGTTGCGGTAAATCTTGCGCCCGCCCCAGGAGTAGAGATCGAGAAAACCGTCATTATCGAAGTCGGCTGCCACGCAGGCTCCGGTGTTGGCCACTTCCACGAATTTGCTGCCCTTCTCGTTGCGGTAGACCTTCCCGCCGGCGCAGATATCGGTCCAGCCGTCGTTGTTGAAGTCGAACCAGCAGGCCTCGTTCCCGCCTGCCAGGCCGAATTGCTCGCTCTTGTCCTCGAAGACAGCGGCGTGAACGGGGAGGGCGAGGAGGGCGAGGAGGGCGAGGATTGAGAAAACCGGGTGGAGTAGAGCGGATGTGTAGGTCCAACGCATTCCTCTGGTATACACCTGTCGGGTTCAGGGTGACAGGGGAAATAAAGCAGACAATGGAAGGGCCTTGTGGTGCCTGAACAGGGAACCCGGGGTGTCCTCACGCGATAGTCATCTTCTCTGGTTCACCAGTGGACAGCGATGGATCGCGAGGTGGATGCCCTGCGGGATCGGCAGCTTGTGCTGTCCCAGGTACGTTTTTTGATGCATCAGAGACCCGGAGGTTGTTAGATCTCCGGCACCATGATTCGCGATCGTAGTCTAGTTCTGGCAGGGGCCGTGGTTGCACTTGCCACCGGTTGCACCCAGCATTCCGGTGGTGGATCCGGGGGGGGGGCAGCTGGTCCGGAGCTTCCGGCCCTGTCGACTGTCCCGGAGGCCGCCGGACCAGTCCGGGCCAAGCCCGGCTTCAAGAACGCGCAGCAGCTCTCCGATTCGGTGAAGGTGGGCGTGCCGCAGCGGGTAGTGGAGGCCATGTTCGGCCCCCCGGACAAGGCAGGCTACAAGATTTACGGCCGGGCGGCCGGGACACCCTGGCGAGCGCTGGTGTGGGAGTGGGTCTTTCAGGATGTCAATCCGCCACGGGCGCTTTCCATCGTGTTCCAGGAAGACGGATCGGGTACGTGGCGGGTCAATCACGGGGACTGGCCGGAGTAGGGGTCTATCGCTGGGGAACGGGGGCTTCCAGCACGGTGGCCCCATTCCTGTCGCTCATGACAAGGACGCTGAACTTGAGCACGTCACCGATGTCACTTGTGCTCACGCTGGCATAGTCGAACTTGCCCCGGAGATCAGTGTATCCGTCCTTGTAGAACTGTGGCCCGGAACTGGTCAGGGCATAGATCTTGACGTAGGTGGCGGGGAGGGGGCGGTTGTCACCGGCGTGGCGCACGGTGAGGATGCCGTAGCGTTCGCTGACCGCGGTGTTCAGTTCGTTGGAGTAAACGGCCAGGGACCGTTTTTTCCCTCCTCCAATCACCTCGACGAGGACATTCTTGGACTGATACTCGCGGGGAAGTTCAAAATTGTGCGAGCGTTTGTTGTCAGCCAGTTGGAGACGCTCGGACTTGTTGGGTCGCACTACTGAAAAGCTGCCACTGTTGCTGGATACGAACGGGTTGGTGCTGAAGAGGAACTCCAGGTCCATTTCGTAGTAGTTGACCTGCACATTGGTCACCCTCTGGTAGTCAACGGTGACGAGGGATCCGTCCACTCTGAGGTCGAGGGAGGGTTCCGCAGCGGCCAGTTTGGCCTGCTGCTGGTTCCGGTCCTCGTCAGTGACAATCTGCGGCCCCTTGCCCTGAATCTCGTCGGCCTGTGCGATCACATTGACGAAGCGTTCGCGCCAGCGGTCCACCGGGTGCTGGGTGTATTTCACGGCAATGGCGCGGGCCTCATCCGGTTGGGCCCGGTAAAAGGCGGTGTAGGCGCGGAAGTAGTCGTATTGAATACTGGTGGGGAGAGCTTCCGCATTCACCGTGTCCAGCCTGCGCATGGCCTCCGCAGCCCGGTCCTGCAGGAAGAGGTAGTAGGTAGTGCTCAGCTGGTCGGCGTGATCGAGCGTGGGTTTCTGGCTTAGAATACGCAGGAAGCTCTGGTACTGGTTGCGGATGCGGCCATTCAGGATCTTACGCGTCCCCCCTACGATGTGAGCGCGATTGTTGACGAGAGGCTTGTACTCGAGATGTTCGTAGGCGCGACGGGCCACGGGATCGATGGTGACGAGCTCACTGGCGAGATAGTCACCGCAGTTGTTGAGGTAGCGTCCGTCCACGAGGAGAAACTGGCGGGCGATGGGCATGTGATTGTGGAAGAGCCCATAGCTGTAGAGTTCGCGATGGTACTTGCCCCGGCGGTGCAGGATCTCGAGGGCCTTTCTGAAGAAGTCCCCGCTCTCGCGGCAGCGCCAGGCAACCTGGAGGAGATTGATGTTGTGGAGGTTCATTTTTGAGAGGTAGGTGAGGACCTGTTCCCCGGTGCCCCACTGACTGATGTGGGCCCAGGAACTTTCATCCACCCTGGAGGGTTCGCTCACCACCTTGAAGGTGAACTTCTCGGCGTGGGCAATGACGGCGCCACTCTTGGAGACATGGGCCGGATAGCATGGATAGTCGCCGGCGGCTGGGAAGTAGAAGAAGTGCTCGAGACGCTGGGTGGTGTAGGGGTCGAGGGAGATCTTGCGCGTGCCCGTGGCGCGGTGACCGAGCACCGGCATGGCCCCCTGCGGAATCTGGAGCAGCACGTCGAGTTTCTGCCTGGTGCTGGTGGGGTTGGTGACCACGACCTGGGCCCCGTAGACCACGCTGGCCACGAACTCATCGCTGACGAACTTGTCGACCTGCTCGCCATTCTCGATCCGGTGGCGGTCGCCGTGGCGGAAGTAGGCCTGGCTTACCAGGAGGGGAGGACGGTTGTCGGCCAGTCCGGCTTCCTTGATCTCACGGTGGAAGGCGATGGCGCTGTCCGCGGCGGTGAAGACAAGTTTGGGTCCATCAATATCCATGCTGCTCTCCGGTGAATCGAAGGGCAGATCAAGAACGGCAAGGGCGAGGAGGGTCTCGTGAATGTTCCGGGCGGCTTCTCCCAGGTGCCTTGAGCCGAAGGCCTTCCCCTTTTCATGCCGGACGTAGTCGAGCCAGAACCTGCTCTCGGCAATGAGGTCATGGGTGTGGGATCCAATGGGCAGCCGGTAGTAATTCGTCTCGGCCCACTCCCTGGTGGGTTCCACTGCGCGGTAGAGCGCCTCCACGAGGGAAAGGTCGAGGTCGGCGGAGGCATAGGCGTCGAAGACAGCTTCTTTTTCGACAAGATCCTTCATGTGAAGTTCTGTCTCTTTCTGTGCCTCCTTTGCCTTGGCCTGGCGTTTGTCCTGTGTCGCACCCAGTTTCTTCATTTCCTCAACGGCCGACTCGGTTTCGGCCCCTTCTTTACCCAGGGACAGGTTATTGCTCTCCAGGCTGCGTCTCAGGGATCGGCTCCGGCTTTGTCCTTCCGCGAAACCGCCCCCGGCCCCGGGTGCGGAGGCCGCCGGGTGGGGCGCTGGTGCGGAGTTCCCATCAGTAGGCACCCGGCCAAACCAGCCGTTGGCCTTGTCCCGGGCCGCATTGAGGTCGCTGAAGGTCAGTCCGCCGGTAGCGAGTGCTCCATTGAAGAGCATGTTGGAGCGGGTAAGGTCGGGGGGGTGGAGCGCGAGGCGGTCGCGAAAATCCCACTGCGTGCTTTCGAGGCGGTCCTCGGAGCGATGGGCAAGGAGAATGCGCTCCAGGGAGTTGAGACGTTCGTATTCGAACGGTTCGAGGTAGGGGTTGAGCTTGGATCCCAGCAGGAACTTGTCGACGAAGGTCTGGTCGCGTTTGTTGGCAAGGTAGGGTGCGATCACCTCCGCGAAGAACCGGGGATCCTTTTTCCAGAGGAAGAAGTTCAGCTCATGGCAGGCGAACTGGGAATACCTGGTGCGTTTTTCCTCTTCCTTGAGATCCGGCCAGTTGAGGATGAACTCGAATTGACGCAGGGTTGCGTCCTCCCGGACGGCAAGCAGGTAACGGTAAGCGCTGGAGAGATTCTCAAAAACCTCAAGGCGCGCGGTGCGCAGGTCCTTGATCTCCAGGCGCTCCCCCTTCTTCAGGAGGGTGACCGAGTCCTGTTCGGTGAAGTGGCGATCCGGGTCGAGGGCCTGGCGGAGGCGCAGGTCCGCGATTTCGGTTGCACGTTCCGGCAGGGAGAGTTCGGCGTAGCTTGCCCCCTGATGGTCGAGGACGAGGACGTGCACGTGCTGGCGGTCCCCGAAGGCATCGAGGTCGATGGAGAGGTGGCCCTTCTCGTCCGGTTGCAGGTTGAGAAGACTGACGGGACCGTTGACGAGGAAATCGACCGCGCTGCCGGTAGGAACTTCCTCCCCAGCCTGTTTGCGCGCAGAAGGCGAGGATGCTCTTTCGGCCTTGGCGGCCTGGCCGGTCAGGGCGCGATCGTAATCTTCCCCCTTCGTGAGGGTTTCCTCTTCCGTCTCGGTATCACGGACGGCCCAGGGATTGAGGATAATCTCAGGGCGTTCGAGCATGTTGCCCGGCAGTTTCCGGGCATAGCGCCGCTCAAGGACGTAGCGGAATTCGTCCCCGATCTTGCGACCGCTGACGTAGAGATTGGGCAGGTGGCCGGGGGTGCCGCTGAAGAGTCCGCCCCGGGGGGCGTGGCCGAGGAAGCCAAAGAGGTCGAAGTCCGGCAGGAAGCGGGTGGCAATAATGTGTACGCGGGTGGCCTTGTCGGTATTCGCCACGTTGATCTCCAGAGAATTGCCGTCGACGGAGAGCCTTGTCAGGTGTGAGGGGTCCCGGTCGACCAACTCGAGGGTCCGGGCGCTGTTGAAGACGTGCCCGTTGGCCACCGTTCCCCGGGCAACCCGGAGGGTGATGGACTGGCTGCTCTTCTTGAGGAGGAGGCGGTAGTCGCCGGGTTCAAGGTTGTCGGCGACGAGGAAGCCGTCCTTGAGAGACAGGGCCTTGAAAGCGTCTGAAGTGATTCCGGCCGGGGAGATGGCATGGAGGGCCAGTTCTTCCCGGGTCAGGGTCCCGGCGTAGGGAATGTGGGTACTTTCTCCGGCCACGGCATGGATTAACCCGGGATTTGTGCGGCGGGCCCGGGGAAGCTGCCAGACACGCTGGTGGTTGTCGGCGGTCCGGGCAGTGATGCTCGCGACACCATCGAGAGCTCCGAGCTCAACGCCCCCTGACTTGTCGGTTTTCAGGGTGAAGCTCCGGGTATTCTTGAAATTGGGCCGTCGGATCGTGACGTAGAGATGTTGCCCCACGCCAGGCTCTCCGCTTCGTCCGAGGATCTGAACGGTGTACTTTCCGTTCACCCTGCTCAGGAAGAGGTCCCTGATCCGGTCACTGCGAAGCTGTCCGTTGATCGTGAAGGCCTGGTCGGCGGAGAGCTCGATCTCCTTCTGCCCCTGGCTGGCCACCTTGACAGCGGCGACCAATCGGATGTTGAGGCTGGAGAGACGGTTGGGAACCCGGATCTCGTGAGTGGCTTCCCGGTCGGAGGCGATCTTGAAGTCGCTTACCGTGCTGGTGGTGGAGATACCGTCGAGATCCGTCGAAACAAGGACCAGGCGGACCTTCTCGAGACGTGTCAGCGAGATCGGTTGCCCGGCCACGGTGAGGGTGGGGCGGACCATGATGGTGGCCTTGGCACCCGGACGGAGGGCCTCACGGTCGAGGCGAATGCCGGCGTGGAGTTGGTAGGATTCCGACGAGTGCTGGAAGTGGGCCAGGCTGGCGAAGCCATCGGGGGCTTCAATGACGGGGGTGCGCGTGCCGGGCTCGTTGGAGAAGGGGATGAGGGTGCGGCCCTTTTCGTCACATTCATAGCGGCGGCCTCCGAACCAGACGGCGACCCCGGGGGCTGGTTTGCGCGTTTCATCCAGGATGGTAATTACTTCTCCCCCGCTGCTGGTGGCGGAGAGGACGTCGAGGCGGCCCTTGCGGATGACGGCCCGGCTGCTCTTGCTGCCTCCGATGAATTCGACGATCCATACTCCGCGCCGGTCTTCGATCTCGGGAAACTTGAAATCGCGGGGAACCCGGCGTTGCGGGGCCTCCTTGTACTCGAAGGTGCGTTCGTGGTTGGTGACCAGCCCGTCGAGGGCGAGGTCGGTGCTGACCTCGGTGCCGTGCTTGAGGTAGTAATTGAGGGTGTTCACCTCAAAGACCTTCACGATCAGGGTCTGCACGTTCTTGAGGTGAACGCGGAGGCTGACGTTGTCGCTGACCCCGAAGTGTTCCGGATTGCCGGGATCAAACTCGATGTCGACCCGGTCCTTCAGGGTCTGGAACTGGCTGGGGCTCAGCAGGGAGGCCCAACGCTCGGGGTCACCGATCCCGTTGACGATCTTGGTTTCGGCAAAGACCGCCTTGAGCCAGCTCTCCCTGAAATAGGGAGCGTAGGCCTTGTAGTCTTCGGATTCCCTGAGGAAATGAAGGAGAAAGTTCCGGACGACCGGCTCGTCAGTGCCGATGGGGGCCAGTCCGGTCACGTTACGGAAGTTCTGGCCAAGATTTGCGGGGTGACGCCAGAGCTCGCTCTCCTTCCGGGCCCAGTCCGGATGCACGTAGGGGACACGGCGGGGGAGCTTGACGTATGTCATGAAGCGGTTGGCATCATGCGCGCCCTGGGAGTGATCAAAGACCAGACGCTGGTAGAGAAGGTGTGCCTTCAGGGAATTGAAGGAGGGCCCGAGCCGGGAGACGAATTTCCAGGCGCGTTCCAGGTAAGCCTTGCGGACTTCCGGACTGGCAGCTGGATTGGCATCGGCGCCGGGGCGCAGCTTGGCGAGGTAGGTGTGAACGTAATTTGCGTTGAGGAGGAGGTCCTTCCGCCCGCCACGCAGTTCATCGAGCTGGGCGATGGTGAGCGCGCGATGAATGTTGAACTCGCCGAACCCCCGGCTCTCCTTGCTTTTAAGATCCTCCAGGATGAGAGCGATCAGCCCGGGGAGATCGGGGTTGTCGGCGCGACTGAGGAGATCACGCCTCTGGGCTCCGGTGAGGGCATGTCCGCTGGTGAGCAGGGCGAAGAATTCATTCCGGGTGATATTTTGCAGGGTCTGGATGCCTCGGAGGGCATCAGCAAGGAATTTGTTCCATGAGAGTTCCTCCTGTTTGAGGACCGAGGGAAACTCCCGGGCCCTGGCCTTGCCTTCCTGCTGGTGGCTAAACTGCAGCTTCAGCTCGCGCCGGATATGTTCCAGCGAGTTCTTTGGATCGCGAGGATAATTGATGAGGGCCTCGCGGTTGAGAATGAGCTTGCGCAGGCTGGATTTCGGAAAGCGCTTGTGCCACTGGGTAAGGATGTCAGCGAGTTGCCTGTCCTGCCTGGTGTTCTGATAGTGGAGGGCATGGAAGTAGTAGTAGTCCTCGGTGCCCGGGATGAGTTGCTTGAGAGCTTCCCCGCGGTCGTCGGCAAGGGCAAATTTCTCGATGAAGCCGATCTCCTGCTGAGCGCAGATCCAAGGAATCAGGGCCGCCAGAGTGGCAGAGGCAAGCATGATAGGGTGGGTGAATCGGGATGCTTTGTTCATGAGCTGAATTCGGTTGTCTGGACGGGGTGTATGGTGTGCTTGCCCCGGTCAAGGAGGGTGACCACTAGGAAGCGGACACGATTCCAGCATTTTTCTTGGAATTTTTCACTCAGAAGAACACATGCCATGCCCCAATCGGGGAAAGGCCACCGGTGCGGGAGCGTGGGGGGAGGGCAGCGGGAATCAAATATCCGGCGATTACGCTCCCGGGTAGTGAAACTGGTCGAAAATCCCGGTTCTCCTGAAGAGCGGGTGCCAGCAACAGCTCAGCACCATGGAAGCGGCGGTAGGCAGAGCAAGACAGAGGATGATGAGGAAGGAATCGCTCATCCAGTCGGCCTGCGCGGTTCCTGCGGCTACGGCAAGCAGGAGGAGGCCCGGGATGGTGGTGAGGAGTAACCCGGGAAGGTTGAGCAATACCCAGGGAACAGCCGCGGCCCACCACAGCGGGGAGCCATTGGTTTCCAGGATAATGACGGCTCCCGCGGTGACGGTCCGCCAGAAATTGAGATTCAGGAGAAAGTGGGAGATCGGGGGCATGCAGGGAATGAGACCCCCGTCCTTCCCGGGGTATTCATTCCAATCCGGCGAGGTTGAGGAGGAAGGCGTGCTCGAGGGCGGTATCGCGGTAGCGACCAAAGCGACCGGAAGCTCCCCCGTGTCCTGAGGTCATATCCGTTTTGAGGAGGATTGGATTGCTGCCGGTTGAGCGGTGGCGGAGGCGGGCAGTCCACTTGGCCGGTTCCCAGTACTGGACCTGGGAGTCGTGCAGGCCGGCCAGGATGAGAAGGGCGGGATAGTCCACCGAGGCGACATTGTCGTAGGGGGAGTAGGAGAGCATGTAGTGGTAGGCCTCCTCGTCGGCTGGATTGCCCCATTCGTCATATTCAAAGGTCGTGAGCGGGATGGAATCGTCGAGCATGGTGGTCACTACGTCGACGAAGGGAACATCGGCAATGAGTCCGCGAAAGAGGTCCGGTCGCATGTTGGCCACCGCTCCGATCAGGAGTCCCCCCGCGCTACCTCCCCCCGCAAAGATTCGTTCGGGATCGGCGTATCTTTTTTTAACGAGGTATTCGGCGCAGTCGATGAAGTCGGTGAAGGTGTTCTTTTTCTTCATGAGCTTGCCGTCTTCGTACCAGTGCCGTCCATGCTCCTGGCCGCCACGGACGTGGGCGATGGCGTAGACGAATCCCCGGTCGACCAGGCTCAGCATCGTGCTGCGAAAGCCGGCCGACATGCTGGATCCGTAGGAGCCGTAACCGTAGAGGTAGAGCGGAGCGGATCCGTCTCGCTTCACACCCTTGTGATAAACAAGGGAGATGGGGACTTTCGTTCCGTCCCTTGCGGGGGCGTCAAGTCGCTCGGTGCGGTAGTCGTTCCGGTCAAATCCACCCAGGACCTCCTTTTCCTTGAGGAGAGTCTTTCTCCTCGTTCTCATGTTGTAATCGAAGACGCTGTCGGGAGTCCTCATCGATTCGAAGTTGAAGCGGAGGATCCCGGTGTTCATTTCGGCGTTTACGCCGAGCGATGCCGAGTAGGCCGGTTCGTCGAAGTCAATCTCGTGCCATTCCCCCTTCGCAGTGCGGATACGGATGCGGTTGAGGGCATTGCGTCGTTCCACCACCACGAGATAATCCCGAAACACCTCCACGCTGCTCAGATAGACATCTTCACGGGCGGGAATCATCTCCTTCCAGTTCTCCTCGGCAGTTTTCCCGACCGGGGTGACCATGAGGCGGAAGTTGGGGGCCTCCTTGTTGGTGCGCACGAGGAACTGGTCACCCCAGTGGTCGATGCTGTGCTCAAGGTTGCGGCGGCGGGGACTGAATACCCGCGGTTCCAGATCGGGTTGGTCGGCGTCGATGAGGAGGAATTCGTCCGAGAGTGTCTGGCTGCACCCGATGACGATGAAGCGTTCGGACTTGGTCTTGTAGAGGTAGCAGCGATAGGTCTCGTCCTTTTCCTCGAATACCAGTTCATCGTCCTGCACAGGCGAGCCAAGGACATGCCGGTAGACCTGGTAGGAGCGCAGGGTCCTGGGATCCTGGCGGGTGTAGAAAATGGTCTTGTTGTCATTGGCCCAGGCGTGGTTGCCGGTGACCTTCTCCAGTTTGTCAGGAAGGAGCTCACCGGTTTCGAGATCCTTGAACTGGAGCGTGTAGATCCGGCGGCCCTGGATGTCGGTTGAGAAGGCCACGATCTTTTCATTGGAGCTTCTTTCCCCTGTGCGGAGACGGAAGAACTTGTGGCCCATGGACATGGCGGGGATATCGAACATGACCTCTTCCTTCTCCGTGCCGGCTTTCCGCCGACAACTGAGAGGGTAGGAGTCACCCTTGCGGTAGCGTTGGTAGTACTCGTAGTTCTTTTCGCGGTAAGGAACGGTGGAGTCGTCCTGCACGATGCGTCCCACGATTTCTTCGAAGAGGGTCTTCTGCAATACCTCGGTCTCCTTCAGGACGGTTCTTGTATAGGCGTTTTCGGCCTCAAGATAGGAGATGACCGCTGGATCGTCCCTCTCCTTCAACCAGTAATAGGGATCGTCGCGGGTGTGCCCGTGCGGTGCGCCGATCTTGTGGGAAATGCGCTTGGCGCGGGGTGGTTTGAGATCAGCCATGAGAAGGCAGGGAGCGAGCGAGACGAGGATAAGGAGCAATCGACCGGCAGAGTTCATGGTTAAACCCTACTGCCATGGTCAAGGGGGGATCGGAGGCTTGTTCCCGGGCGGGGGGCGCGCTAAGGGGAGGGCCGACAATTACGATCTGAACCGATGCCGAATCCCTGGACTGGAAAAGGAAATCCCTATACGCGGGAAGAAGTGATCGAACGGCTGCAGGACAGCCTGGGCCGTGGGGAGCCCATCATCGCGGCGGGGGCTGGGACGGGAATCAGCGCCAAGTTTATCGAAAAGGGCGGGGCTGACCTCATTATCATCTATAATTCCGGGCGCTTCCGCATGGCGGGGCACGGTTCAACCGCGGGCCTCATGGCCTATGGCGATGCCAATGCGGTGGCGATGGAGATTGGAGAGTTTGAAGTCCTTCCCGTGGTGGAGGAGATTCCGGTTATCTGTGGCGTGCACGGGAGCGATCCGCGGCGGCGCATGTGGCACTTTCTCGGGCAGGTCAAGGACATGGGTTTCAGTGGAGTAAACAATTTTCCCACCCACTCCATTGTGGATGGAAAATTCCGGCAGATTCTGGAGGAGACCGGCATGAGTGTGCAGAAGGAGGTTGATATGGTCGGGCTGGCACGCCGCATGGACCTCTTCTCCATCGTTTACGTCGGATCGCCGGAGGAGGCCCGGGAGATGGCGGAGGTGGGCGCTGATGCCATCATCGCCCACGTGGGAACCACCATCGGGGGGTCGGTCGGGGTGGTGGATGCCACCATGACGATTGAGGAGGCAGCGGTCCGCACGCAGGAGATCATCGAGGCCGGGAAGTCGGTCCGCGACGATGTGATCTACCTCAGCCATGGGGGGCCCATTTCTACGCCGGAGGATGCGGCCTACATCAATGAGCACACTGATGCGGTGGGCTTCGTGGGAGCCTCCAGCCTGGAACGCATGGCGGTGGAGGAGTCTCTCACCAGCCTCACACGCGAATTCAAGTCCATCCCGGTCAAGCGGAAGTAACGATGCCCACCATCGCGGTTCTCGGAACCCTCGATTCCAAGGGGGCAGAGCATGCCTTTGTGGCAGAGCAGATTCGTGCCCGCGGGCACGACGCGATGCTCATTGACGTAGGAACCGGTGGTGAACCTGAAGTGAAACCGGAGCTGAGCCGCTTTGAAGTGGCGGCGGCCGGGGGCATCGATCTGCAGCCGATCCTCGACCGGCGGGACCGAGGCGAATGCGTGACTGCGATGACACAGGCGGTGTCCGTGCTTATGGCTCAACTGGTGGAGCAGGGCAGGATCGGGGGAGTGATCTCGCTGGGAGGCGGAGGAGGCACTGCCATTGCCACCGCGGCCATGCGGGTTCTCCCGGTGGGATTCCCCAAGCTCATGGTCTCCACTCTGGCGAGCGGGAACACCGCACCCTATGTGGGCACCAGGGACATCGTCATGATGCCCAGTATCGTGGATGTCTCGGGGCTGAACCAGGTTTCACGCACCATCTTCACGCGGGCGGCGGGAGCCATCTGTGGAATGGTGGAGAGCGAGGTGGACGTCAGTGACTCCAGGCCGATCGTAGTGGCCAGCATGTTCGGCAATACCACCGATCTCGTTTCGATGGCGCGTGAGCGCTTGGAGGAAGCGGGCTACGAAGTTCTGGTTTTCCACGCCACCGGGATGGGCGGCAGGACGATGGAAGCTCTCATCGAGAGTGGGATGGTGGCCGGGGTGCTGGACGTGACCACCACCGAGTGGGCTGACGAGCTGGTGGGTGGGGTGCTGACGGCCGGTCCCGATCGCCTTGATGCCATGAGCAGGGCGGCGGTGCCCGCAGTCATCGCACCCGGGTGTCTCGACATGGTGAATTTTGGAGAGCGCGATACGGTGCCGCAGGAATTCGAGGGTCGCGCCATTTACGAGCACAACCCGCAGGTGACCCTGGTGCGTACCAGCGCGGAAGAGTGTGGCAAGCTCGGCAAGATCCTGGCGCGGAAAGCCAACGCCAACGGGGCGCCGACCGCCATCCTCATCCCTACCAAGGCGATCAGCATAATAAGTGCTGCCGGGCAGGCCTTTCATGATCCCGTGGCCGACGCGGGGCTTTTCAGAGCGATCCGGGAAGAGGCCGAGGTGGAGGTGCAGGAGCTGGCGGTTGAAATCAACAGTGAGGAATTCGCCAAAGCCTGTGCGGAGAAACTGCTGGAGCTGATGGAAGGGGACGGCTCGCCCTCTTCAGCCTAAGAGGCAGTATCAGCGCACCGGAGAGTAATTTCCTGCGAATGAGATTCCCGCATCGCTCCGCTGCTGTTACTCATCCTCCGCCCCGCCCAGAGTCACGTTGATGTTGTATTTGTTCTGGAGGTGGGCGTGGGCCCGGGCGGCCTGCTTGCTTTTCGGGTAGCGTCTGCAGGTGAGCTGGAAAGTGCGGATGGCATTCTTGGGTCCCTTGGCTTCCTCGTAGGTGTAGGCGATCTCAAGGGTCGCCCTGGGAGCTGCGGCATCGTTGACAAGGCATTGTCTGTAGAGGGCGACAGCTTCCTTGTGCTCTCCGATCCTGCGGTGGCAGGTCGCCATTGCGAAGTGGGTTTTGGGGAAATCGTCGATCTGGCGGTACATCCCGATGGCCTTCTTCCACTCGGACATGCTTTCGTAGCAGCCGCCGATCGACCACTGGTAGCCCGCAGCGTTCTCGCCGTTGAGCTCGATGAGCTTGACGAACACGGAGATGGCCTCGTTGAACTTGCTCATCCCCTGGTAAATCTGTGCGATCGTCTCCAGGTAGCCGACCTCGTTGTCGCTGTTGAGACCGATCAGCTGGTGAAACACCTTGATAGCCTCGGCGGGCTGTTTGACGGATTGGAGCATGGCGGCCAGTGCCTCGAGTCCCGCCACCCTGTTGTCGTACTCCTCGTAAAGCCGCCGGGCATTCTTGATGTTCTCCCGGCTCATGTGCCACTGGGCCATGCGCCCGCGGAGGTCGTCATCCCGCCCAAATTTTTCCTCTACTTCCTCGTAGATGGACCAGATTTTGCCGGGGCGGCCCAGCATGCCGTGCAGACCGGCGATACGGTAGAGGTGATTTTTGGCATTCTGGGAATCTTCAATGGAGTCCCGGCGCACCTGGGCGATGAGCTGGTCGCCCAGCTTGAGGGCGGCCCGCCTGGTCTTCTCATCCTTGAGGAGGTGGTTCATGGTCTTGACCGTCATGTCGAAGACCATCTGGATGAGTTTCTCGTCCTTGTAGCTGGTGGCCAGGGCCTTCCTGCCGGCAGTGAAGTCCTGGGCGAAGAAATACATGGTGGCGAGTTCCTGGCAGGCCTGGACACAGGCGCTGCTGCTCCACTCGGTGCGTTTCATCACGTAGGTCAGGCCTTTCAGGATCTCGAGAATCCCGTCGCCGTCCTGGTGCAGGCGGGCGTAATGAAGGAGGTCGAGCCGGGAGCGCAGGGAGAGCGGAGTATCCGGGTATTCCTTGAGGACGAATTGGAAGGCCCCTTTCGCTTTTTTGACCTCTCCCATCTTCCGGTAGGCGTTGCCGATGCAGTAAGCCGCCACATTGGCGGAATGTGATTCGGGCCAGTAGTCGATGACGGACTGGAACCCTTCCCGCAGGGCGGTCTTGACCTTCTTGAGATGGACCTGGGTGTGGCTCCACATGAGTTGGGCGTAGGGAGCGCCGGGGCTCTTCTCGTAGAGGGTGAGGAACTTTTCATACTCCGCCAGGGCGACCTTGTAGTTCTTGCTGGTGTAGTACTTTTCGGCGATCTTGAGCTGGTAGCGTTCAACCTCCCGCATTTTTTCGAAGACGGGGAGGGGGATCTGCTCGAGGTCCGAGAGCGCATTGGCGGAGAGTGGAAAGAAGGTGAGCAGCAGCCCTGCGAGGGGTGCAAGCACTGGGCCACGGTTCCCCATCAGGGAGCGGGAGAGCATGGTGAGGCCCCACTTTCGGGAGTGATTCAGATCGCACTTCGTCCTGTCCCGGGGGCCAACCCCGTCACTCCTTTGCGACTCTCTTTTGGAGCTCAGTCTTCCTTGGTTTCTTCGAGCCATTTGTTGTATTCCGCGTGAGCGTAGAAGATGATGTTCACTCCGAGCTGGAAGCAGGATTCCCAGATCTCGCGGGCTACCCCGGAGTGTCCGTCGGCCCAGGCATCGCCAATGTCGCCGGGATGGTAGTAGGCCACCAGGCGGCCATCAACCACCCAGCCAAGGGCATCAGTGCGCCCGTGCTTTGCCACATAGGGGAGCTTGGGCAGGGTGTAGGGGATCTGGTGGATCTGGTGGTCAAGGTAGACCGTGATGGGTTCCACCCTGGGCAGGATCTTCTTCATCATGCCCACGAACTGACCTTCCCACCCACTGCTGCCCCCGTTGTCGCCGAAGAGCATGCCGTGCTTGTCGAGGAGATATGAGCGCAGGACCTTGATCCCGTCCTCGCCCACCTGGATGTTCTGCTGTCCGGTCATGTAGACCATGGGCGGACTCTTGCGGGCCGGAAAGGCGCGGAGGCGCTTGATATCCATGGGTTCCGGGCGGTCGCTGACTCGATGCCCCGTGCGCACGCCATACTCGGTGAGCAGGTTAAGGTCCGCTCCACGGTCCATATCCTGCTGCCAGTCTCCTCCATTGTACTTGAGCCGGATGAAACGTACCTTGCCGCGGGAAGTGCCTCCCGAGAACCCTGCACCCCTGCCTTCTCCCTGGCCCACCTTGTAGCGGTGGACGGTTTCTTCGAGGAGCTGCAACCGGACATCGTCAATGGGGGGAGGGTTGAAGAGGATACTGCTGTAGGGGTTGATGATGTACTTCTTCTTGACCACCTTCCGGATCCTGACGACCTGTTTCAGATGTTCTTCCTCCCCGCCGCCGTAGGGCGACTCGTAAATGGCGCAACCGGTCATGCTGTTGAAAATGAGGAAGGCGACGAGAAAGAGGGCGCTGTAGGCGCCCAGGGTGGCGGTGGACTGCCAGAGCTTGGGATTGCGGCGGCCAAAGTACCAGGCCCAACGGCGGAGTGGGTTCCAGCTACGCTGTTGGTGGGGCGAGGGAGCCAGTTGCTTGGTCTTGCGGTCGACGAACCACACCGCCCAACACAGCCCGATGACAAACGAGATGGCCACCCCTGCGTGCGCCAGGGTCTCCGAAAGTTGGTAGGCGGAAAATACGAGGGGAGCCGCCACTGCAAACTGCCAGAGCGCGATGAAGCTCACGCTGAGAATAACGCGGTAGGGCAGGAGGGAACGGGAACGCCAGTAACGGGCCCAGGAGATGGGCACGGCGAGGGCCAGTCCGAAACAGATCGCGTGGGTGAGAGGGGAGAAGTGGAAGAGCAAGTGGGCGTCGGCCCACAGGGCAAGCCAGAGAATGGAGGCACAGACAGTGAGTGCGACCGGCCTTCGGCCATGACGCAGACACCATTGAATCGCCTGTTTCCAGCGGTTCATTCGAGTCCGTCGAGAAAGTTATCCTTCTTGTTCTCCAGCGGATTCTCGTCGGGTGGAGCCTGCTTCTCCTCAGTTACACCCAGGGTGGACAGATCCGGTGTGGTGGGTGTGAGAGGATTGGAGGGATCGGCCGCCTGGTCAACGGAAGAAGGATTGGCCGGGGCTGGCGTTGGTCTGGGAATGGATGGTTCCGCAGCGGTCGGTCCGCCGGATTCTCTGGAGAGAGCTTTCTCCTTGTTCTTGCCGGAGCCCATTGCGAAGGGGATGGCGGTAAAGATCAACCCGCCGGCGAGGACGATCACAGTGGAGACGCAGATGGCCCGGAAGAGCTGGCTGGCCGCCACGATGCCGAGCATTTCCTGCGGGGATTTGCTCTGAAGCTGTCTGAGGAAGCTCTTCAGTTCCGCCACGGTAGCACTGCTGCTTTCGCGCAGGTTGCGTAACTCGCTCCTGGGGTTTGCCATGGGTGGATTGGGGGTTTCGTTGCTCTCGGGTTGGATCTTCACGACTCGGGTTCCGGTTCTGGTTCGAGAATATGGACGAGATCGCCACCGGCTTCCCCGATGGCCTGAATGACGGGCTCAAAGTGTTGGGCTTGCGCTTCCCGATGGACCTTCAGGAAAACGTTGCGTTGTCCGGCGGGAGCTTGTCCGAGGATGGCGTTGAGACGAGGACCAAGGAGTTCGTTCTTGATCTCTTCGCCATTGAGGTAGGTTTTGTAGGCACTGTCGATGGCCACATTGGCGAGGGGGGTACCCGCTCCTTCCAGGTTGGAGAGAATGGCGGGATCCCATTGCACGTGGCTGTCGTCCTGCACCCGGGCCAGGATGACGAAGAAGATCAGCAGCAGAAAGCCGATGTCGCCCATTGCGAAGGAGGGTACGGTGGCGACCATCTTTCGGCGGGCGATTTTCATCTGCTCAACGGATGAGATCCATTTGCGCTTGCTGGGGGCACTACCATGGCCGCGGAAGCCTGCGGAGCCGGGGTAATGAGGTGTTCCTGGATTCCCATTTCAGTCCACGCTGATGGTTCGTTCGCTCTCCAGCTCGAGGGTGATCACTCCACCCGCATCGTCGATGGCCTGCGAGACCCTGATCCAGTGGTCGTAGGGCGTCTTCGGGGCACTCTTGACGACTACCACCTTGTCCTCCGGGCGTTTCTTGGCCTGAAGGGCAGTGGTGAGGCGTCGGCGGAATTCATCCAGTTTGAGGGGGCTGCCATTGAGCACGATATTGCTCGGGGTGATGGAGACCTCGAGATTTTTGCTTTGCAGTTTCTTGTCCTGCTTCTCCTCGGTTCGGGGCAGGGTCTGTGCCATTCCAGTCTCAGGTTGCACGGAGGCACAGACCAGGAAGAAGATGATGAGAATGAAGGCAATGTCCGAGCTGGAGGCAGCCGGAGGATCAATCAGGAGCTGACGACGGGGGAGCTTCACGGTTCCTTGTTCAGGGTCAGATGGAGACTGACCACTTCGATCAGTTCCGCTGCGGAGGACTCCACCTGCAGGACGAAGTTGTTGATGATTCCGGTGAAGTAGTTGAAGGCCATGTAGGCGGGGATTCCCACACACAGTCCGAAGGCGGTGGTGAGGAGAGCTACCCGGATTCCCGCCGCGGCAGCCTGCACGATGTTCTGCTGGCCCACGTTGGCCTCGATGTCGCCGAAGGCCACGATCATTCCCTGCACGGTGCCGAGGAAGCCCAGCATGGGCGCCACACTGGCAATGGTGGCCAGGAGGGGAAGGTGTCGCTCGAGGGCGGCCACGATATGCACCCCGGAGTTCTCCATGCTCTTGATCACCTGTTCCTCGAGCTGGGCCTGGTCGTAATTCAGGCGGCGCAGGACCAGGTACTTGCGCAGGCCGCTGGAGAGCACGGCAGGCACTGGACCCTGTGATCTGTCACAGAGGCTGAGTGATTTCTCAACCCTGTCCTCGGAGAGCAGGGTGGTCACTTCCTCGCGCAACTTGCTGGAATCGACTTCCAGCAGCTTGAGACTGCGGTAGCGCTCGATCACGACTGCAAGGACCAGGATGAGAAGGATGAGGATGGGCCACATGAAGATTCCCCCTTCCAGGAAGATGCCGATGGCACCGCTGCTGAAGAAGTCCCTGAAAAACTCCATGGCCTTGTTCAGTGCCCCGGTGGTTTCCTCGGAGGCGGCAGCTTGGGCAAGCAGGGAGGGGAGGTTTGGCATGGGGGTATGGGTTATTCGTCGTCCAGGTTCGCTTCGCGTTCAAACTGGGCAAGCATCTCGGGCAGGGCAAGCCGTCCGCGGGCATACTTGGCGGCGTCAGATTCCGGGAAGTCCCAGCGGCAACGGTTGTAACGCCGGAAGGCATTGGGAACGTCGTTTTTCATGCGGTAGCTTTCGCCCGCCCAGAAGAGCGCCTGGGCGGTGAGTTCCTCTTCCGGGAAGCGCTTGACGAACTCGTCAAAGGCGGTTCCTGCCGCCTCATAGGATTCGTCCTTGTAGTGGCACTGGCCGATGCGGAAGCCCATCTTGGGCGTCCATTCGTGATTGGGAAACTTTTCCAGGAATTTCACTCCCACGCTGGCGGCCACCGGATAATCCTCCTTATTGTAGAAGTGCTCGTTGATACGGAGCATGACGTTGGCGATGAGGGGACTCTTGGGGTAAGTGGCCGCCAGAGTGACATAGGACTCGAGCGCCTGATCCAGTTGCCCGGCCTGTTCGTAGCACTGGCCGAGTTTGTACTGTGCGTCCGGAGCGAGCTTATGCTCCGGGTATCCCCGCACGATGGACTTGTAGGCCACGATAGCCTCATCCCACTCCTTCATCTCCTGTGCAAACTGTCCCAGGAGGTAGGCAATAGGTGGGATATATTTTGGTTGTGGATAGTCTTCCCTGACCTCGCGCAGGACTCGCCGCCCCAGGGCCAGGTCGACCTGGGCCTCCTCCTCGTGTTCCAGTTTGAGGTGGCTCTTGAAGAGTTCGAAGTAGCTCTCCGCAATATGGAACTGGGTCTGGATGGCCAGATCCTCATCCTTGTAGACCTTGCTGAAGGCCGACATGATGCCGTCCGTGCCCACCGCGATGGGGAGACCCACGGTAATGATGGGATCACCCTCTGCCGTCTGGATCACGTTGTCGAGATAGCCTACCGTGAGGGCGTCACCGAAGAAGCACTCCACCTCGCCCTGTGAGTTGCCGGTGATAGGTTGCTTCGCTGACTTTAGAGGGAAGGAGCCACTGAATACCCCGCTGTGGCTGAGAGTCTCCTCCACTTCCAGGGTTTCATCCTCTCCCGACTGGGTCGTGACCCGGATCAGGGCCTTGTCCCGTCCGCCGGAGATGTCGAGGTCGGGGTCCTCAAGCCAGAGGTAGATCTTCTTGCCCACGTGGGCGAGTTCGGCGTCCGCCTGGTATTCCTCGTCGGTAAGGCGAAGAGTGGCGGCGGTGGCGAGTTGGGCGTGGGCTACTCGTTCCGCTGCCTCGCCCTGGGGACGGCGCTCATCCTGGTAGCGTGCCACGAACTTGTCCTGGCCACTAACGTTGAGGACGAGAAGCCCAGGCGCGCGCTCTTCACCGTCATTCAGCAGATCATCCTCCTCGACAGGCGGCGGCAGGACGCGCCCGAGCCCAGGACGTGCAACCGTGCCATCCGTGGGGACGGAGACTGCGCTATTGAGATCGCCCAGGAGGAGGGGAATCTGCCCCACAAACCGTCCTTCCCAGAGGGCGGCATTCCCGATCTGGTCAACTTTCTCGGTGGCCGGGGCAAACCCGCGGGAGAGGACGCACTCCACTTCCACTCTGGTGCCCTGGGTAGTTTCCACCTCCACGGTCACCTTGCTTTGGGAGTCCTTGGCCCGGTCTGGATCGATTACCTCCACCGTGAGAGGCAGGTGATAGTCGATCCTGCTCACATGATCAGCAGGACGGTTTGCTTCTACCGGTAGAAAGGTGCGCCCACTCTCCACTTCCTTCACGCTGTCCACGATCTGCAGGATAGCGTCCGTGGGCTCATTGAGGAGAACCACCGTTTCGCGGTAGGAGGCGTGGCCGGGGAAGGTGTTCTGCTCGTCCTTGTAGCGGAGGTAGACCTTGTCACCCTGTTTCACAACCAGCTTTTCGCCATCGGGCTCGGCTGCAGTGTCGATCTCGACCACGAAGACCCCGGTTGAAGTCCCGACTTCGATGGCGGTCAGGGAGCGGCGGGTATTGGCATTGACCTGGACCTGTACTTCGACGGAGTCCTTTTCGTTGGTGGTGTCGAGGTCGTAGTCGACCACTTCAGCCACGATACGTTCACCGGGCTCGATGCGCAGGAGTTCCTTGCGCGCCCCGCGGACCGACCCGTCCCCACCACGGACGAAGTCGTAGCTGACAGGTGTAATTCCGCCGTTGTAGTAGGTGGCGGTCAAGCGGGCGGTGAGGAGCTTGTTGCGATGGGCACCGCCAGCGGTGATCTCGTCGAGGTAGGAAACCTCCACCGTGTCACCGGGGGCGAGTTCGAGGATGTCATTGCTGGCCAACTGGAGGACATCCTGTTCCGGGGGTACGTGCAGGGTTGCTCCACCCCTTACCTCGATGTGATTGACGGCGACGGCTTCCCCCCGGTACTCGAGAATTTGATATTCAAGAAAGCGCATCTCGTGGGAGGGAAGGGACAGTCGCCACACATTCTCCTGCTGGTCGATAATGCCTTCGAGCGGTCCCTCGATCCGGGGGAAATCTGCGGCTCGGCTCAGGTCGAAGTCCGCCTCATTAAAATTGCGGAGGGTCACGCTGGCCGTCTGCGCATTGCCCCGGGCCCGGGTAGCACCTCCTGCTTCCCCTCCGGCCGAGACGATGGAGACGACGGTAATGGTATGCACTCCCGCCTTGGCGTAAATATCTGCTTCCCGGCCGCCCTCACCCATGGGTAATTCAAGGCGTCCATCGACCATGAGGCCGGTATGCTGACCGGTCACCGAGAAGCGCATCCCGCCTTCCCGCTCCTGGAAGAACCTGCCGGACCAGACGAGGAAGAATGCGTCCTCACCCTCTCCCGGTGGTGACCAGGACAGCCGGGTAACGTTTTCCTCAAGGTCAGGTTTGGTCTTTTCAACGAGGCCGACGATGTCCTTCCAGCTGTAGCTTTGAAGCAGCTTGACCTTCCCGGTCTTGTAGAGGCGCATGGTCATTTCCCCCTCCCCGAAGGTGATGGGAGTATCCAGCTCCGGGGTTGGAAAGCGGGCCAGGGTGTACCAGAAGCGTCCGTCGTGGCTTCCGCGAAGGTGCAGGCGCACGGGGGCCTCCCTTTCGGCATCCGGTGACATGAGGGAGATAGTGTCGACCTCCCGAAGTTCCTTCAGGTCGATGGACAGCGTCTTGGGGGCGGCGCCGTCGGGTTCACTGCGCCATGCAGTGTCCTTGCTGTGGTCGATGGCCATCAGCGCGCTGTGGTCGAGAGCTGAATCGCTGGCCCGGGCCCCGGCGGGAAGTTCCCCGGTGGGCACGGTCCCGCTGAAGATGCCGCCGTGCTGGCTTTCTTCCGGGATTTTCATCTGGACCTGGTCGCCGCTGGAGGCTTTCAGCACGATGGGCACTCCATCCGGTTCCCTGGTCAGGTCACGGTCGCCATCCTTCACCTGCGTGTAGATGAGATTGCCGGGTTTGATCTGGTCGCGGGGACGCTGATGGGCCTTGCCCTGGTCCTCAGCGACCCTCTGGGCTTCCCGTTGCAGGGCTTCCGTGAAGGATTCGTCCTCCTCGTTGAGAATCTCACTGCTGGCTATCACGAGGCTGCCGTCGGAGGCCACCTTGAGGTGGGTGGCGCTCAGGAATTCGAACTGGAACTCCTTCTTGAACTCGGCCGGGTAGTCGACCGTGATGGTGTCTCCCCCGGTGACCTCGAGGGTTCCGCTCCCGGCCTGGGCCACCCCCAGGGCGGTGGGAAGATCGGACAGGAATATACCCTTTCCTGCACCGCCGCTGACGAGGAAGGACTCTTCAACATCGCCGCCGGGATCGGTACGCACGATCACCGGGATGCGGGTTTCCCCGCGACTGATCCCCAGATCTGTATCCTGGACCACCACCGAAAGGGCCTTGCCCGGGGTGTGCCAGAGTTTCGATTCGCGGCCGAGTCGGCCCACCGTGCGCAGGGTTTCCAGTTGGGTGAGGTAGCGTTGTTCGATCCCGTAGACCTCCGCCAGGTTGAAGAGGGTTTCGTTGGCGAGCTCGGCGTCCGGAGCGCGTTCCAGCACGGAGAGGAAGATCTTGCGGGCCGCCACATTGTTTTCCTGCCTGATCTCAAGAACACCGAGCAGGAACTCGGCGCGAATGTTGACCTGCGGGTTGGGGTTCTCGGAGAGTTCGATGAACATTTCCTCCGCCTGGTCGTAGACCTTCTGTGCCATGAAGGTCTCCCCGATACCGAATCTGGCCTCCACTGCTTCAGGCTGGCCCTTGTAGTGATTCAGAACGGTGGTGAACTCCGCGCGGGCGACATCGTACTGTTGCGAGCGCTGGTAGTTGCGGGCGAGGAGAAGTTGCACGCGGGCCTTGTCCCTGACTTCCACGCTTTCCGACTCGCCGTTCTTGATAAGCCATCCCCGCAGGATGTCCTCGGCACGCAGGTGATCGGCTTCCGTTCCCTGGCCGATATGGGTTTCCGCCCCGAAGAGGATGAGCTCAACCGGAAGGTCGGCCTGGTTCTTGTCGAAAAGCTGCCGGTTCCGGTAGTAGGCCTGTTCCGCCAGTTCATCTTCACCAAGCCGGAGGTGGAGGATAATCTGGAGGAGTGGTGCGATGGGGCTGTCTTCCGGGATGTCCGCGCTCAGGCTTCCCATCTTGCCGTAGGCCTTGCGCAGGAGCGTGCGTGCGTCATTCAATTCCTTTTCCCCCACTCCGCGGATGATGTGGATCAGGCCGTTGAGGACCGTGGAGCCCATCTGATGATCTCCCCGTGCGATTGCTCCCTGGGCGTAGGGGTAGATGCGGCGCCAGCTTTCGTGGTGCTGGTTGGAAAAGAGAATGACGCGGTAGATTTCGCGGAGGCGGTTCATGCCCCTGGGTGCGTCGGCGAGGAGTTCAAGGGCGGCCTCGGTGCTCACACGTGGCAGGTTGAGAGCACCTACGATACGATAGACTTGGGTCTTTTGGTCGGCATTCCATTCCTTGGAAGCTCGCGCAGTTTCCAGCCAGCCACGGGCTGGCAGTT